>Ga0180435_10001088_pt1 | contig 28482 bp, 24 predicted proteins | sample SS_ome_3_FD_132467 | JGI IMG/M metagenome (GOLD analysis project Ga0180435, IMG submission 132467) | Hypersaline lake sediment archaeal communities from the Salton Sea, California, USA - SS_3_S_1 metaG | ecosystem: Environmental > Aquatic > Non-marine Saline and Alkaline > Hypersaline >... | reverse complement strand
GATCCGGTGGAATTTTCCGGAGAGCTCCTCTCTGTAGAGCTGGGACCGGGACTTCTTACCCAGATATATGACGGCCTTCAGAATCCATTGCCGGATCTGGCGGAAGAATGCGGTTTCTTCTTGAAGAGAGGATTTTACATGAATCCGCTCTCTGATACGGAAAAATGGAAGTTTACTCCGAAAGCTGAGGTCGGTAGCAAGGTTAAGGCCGGCGATGTCCTGGGGACAGTTCCGGAAGGCATATTCGAACATAGCATTATGGTGCCCTTTGGCTTGAGGGGGGAGTATGAAGTAGTGAAGCTGGCAGCGGAAGGATCCTATACAATAAAAGATACGATTGCTGAGATTAAGGATCCCCGGGGTCAGGTTAAAGAGGTTACCATGGTCCAGATCTGGCCGGTGAAGATTCCTATCGCCGCCTACGCGGAGAAGTTAAAGCCCGCCGAGCCCCTGGTAACCAAGGTGAGGATTATCGACACCATGGTCCCGATCGCCCGGGGCGGAACGTACTGTATTCCGGGGCCGTTTGGAGCCGGCAAGACGGTCCTTCAGCAGATTACCAGTCGAAACGCCGATGTAGATATAGTCATCATCGCGGCTTGCGGCGAGCGGGCCGGCGAGGTGGTTGAGACTCTAAAAGAATTCCCTGAACTGATCGATCCCCGTACCGGGAAATCCCTGATGGAGAGGACAATCATAATATGTAATACCAGTTCGATGCCGGTGGCCGCCCGTGAGTCCAGTGTGTATACCGCGGTGACCATAGCGGAGTATTACCGGCAGATGGGATTAAACGTGCTCTTACTGGCAGACTCTACCTCGCGCTGGGCGCAGGCAATGCGGGAAATGTCCGGAAGGCTGGAGGAGATCCCCGGGGAAGAGGCCTTCCCGGCTTATCTGGAGTCCCGGATAGCGTCATTCTATGAACGGGCCGGGCTGGTCCGGCTGAACAGCGGGGCTATCGGATCGGTGACCATCGGCGGCGCGGTCAGCCCGGCCGGCGGCAACTTCGAGGAACCGGTAACTCAGGCTACCCTGAAGGTAGTGGGAGCGTTTCTCGGCCTTTCCCGGGCCCGCTCGGATGCCCGGAGATACCCCTCAATAGATGTTCTTGATTCCTGGAGCAAGTACGAGAGTTTTGTCGACCAGGAACAGATCGACTATGCCCGTAATCTTCTGGAGAAGAGCGCTGAGGTCGATCAGATGATGAAGGTGGTCGGAGAAGAAGGGACTTCCCTCGATGATTTCATTGATTACCTTAAAGGTGAATTTATCGATGAAGTGTATCTGCAGCAGAATGCCTACGATGAAGTTGATGACGCGACTTCCGAGGATCGGCAGAAGTATGTATTTAACGCTCTCCATCAGATATTGACCGCGCAATTGAAATTCCGGGAGAAAGAACCGGCCCGGAGTTTCTTTCATATGATCCGTCAGATCTTTAGAAACTGGAACTCCGCCCCCTGGGATAGTGAGGAGTTCAAAAAAATTGAAGCCGAGTTAATGGGAAAGGTCAGTGAAGTGAGTGATCTTATTTTTGCTGCGCAAAAATAAGAATGTGCAAGCATTAAACAAATGTGGAAAGCAAATTAAAATGTAAATTATTATTCAATACATAATTTCGATACTTCCGGAGCTAATTTATATGAAGAAAGTATATAACCGAATATTGCAGATAGCCGGTGATGTTATTACTGTTGAAGCCAAGGGTGTCGGCAACCAGGAATTGGCTGAGATAACGACTGCCCGGAGAAGATCGCTGGCCCAGGTCATCAGGATTGACGGGGATAAGGTCTATCTTCAGGTCTTCGCCGGTAGCCGAGGTGTCTCCACCGGGGATGAGGTTCGTTTTCTGGGGCACCGGATGGAAGTATCTTTCTCGGACGATCTTCTGGGACGGATCTTCAATGGGAGCGGGATCCCGCGTGATAATGGTCCTTCCCTGGCGGAGAATGTGATTGAGATCGGCGGTCCTTCGGTGAATCCGGCCAAGAGGATCATACCCCGGCGGATGGTCCGGACCGGGATTCCCATGATCGATGTCTTTAACTCTCTGGTTGTTTCTCAGAAATTGCCGATCTTTTCGGTTGCCGGAGAACCTTATAATGAGTTGCTGGCGCGGATTGCTCTGCAGGCCGAAGTTGATATCATCATCCTGGGCGGCATGGGGCTGAAGTATGACGATTATCTCTATTTCCGGGATACTCTGGAGAAGCATGGAGCGTTATCCCGGGCGATCTTCTTTGTCCATACCGCGGCCGACCCTACCGTCGAGTGTACCATGATTCCTGATATGTGTCTGGCGGTCGCCGAGCAGTTCGCGATCAAGGGTAAGGATGTTCTGGTGCTTCTGACCGATATGACCAACTTCGCGGACTCCCTGAAAGAGATCGCTATCACCATGGAGCAGATCCCCTCCAATCGCGGTTATCCGGGAGATCTTTACAGCCAGCTCGCCTCGCGTTATGAGAAGGCGGTGGACTTTGAAGGGTCGGGGTCCATCACCATCCTGGCTGTCACCACGATGCCGGGTGACGATGTAACTCACCCGGTTCCGGATAATACCGGGTACATTACCGAGGGGCAGTTTTATCTCAAGAACGGCCGGATTGAGCCGTTCGGATCACTGAGCCGGCTCAAGCAACAGGTAAATAAGGATACCCGGGAAGATCATCGGACCGTGATGAACTCCATGATCCAGCTCTATGCCGATTATAAAGAGACCAAAGAGAAGGAGTCGATGGGTTTCCAGATGAGCAGCTGGGACCGGAAGTTATTGAAATACGGGGAGGAGTTTGAGGAAAAGATGATGGCTCTTTCCGTAAATATTCCCCTGGAGAAGGCGCTTGATCTGGGCTGGGATATCATGGCCGATTGTTTTACCCCCCAGGAGACCGGCATCAAGACCGAGATGATAGAGAAATTCTGGCCCCAGGGGAGGAATGAAGGGAAGGATGTCGGGGATATCGGTGATGACGCGGCTGAGGCCGGAGCGGACGCGGTTCGCGATGTTCTGGAGGTTGATTCCGATAAAGTGGGAGATGAAGTAGTGGAAGAAGCTCTCTCTGCTGATTCCATTCCGGGTCCGGAGGAGGCCGCCGATAAGGAATCGACGGACGTGAACGAGGAAGAAAAAGTAGTAGGAGTTCCATAATCCAATAGGTAAAGCAAAAATCATTTTAACCACGAAGTACACGAAGGTTATATAGGAAGAACTAACTCTATATTTCTCTCATGATCCTTCGTGATCTTCGTGTACTTCGTGGTTTCATAAGACTATGGCTCGGAAAAAAGTAAAATTTACCAAGGGTGAGCTGAAACAGCAGCGGGATGCTCAGGATCGTTTTGAACGCTATCTCCCGACCCTGCAGCTGAAGCAGCAGCAGCTCCAGATGGAAGTACGGAATATTGAGAAAGTGCTCTCCCGGAAGAGAGTGGAGATTGAGCGGATCAAGGAAGATATGAGTGAATGGATCGGGATACTGGGAGACGGGGCGGTAGATCTTGCTCCCTGGGTCCGGCCGAAGGAGATAGTCACTTCCACTGCCAATATAGCCGGCGTAACCATTCCGGTATTGAAGCGGGCTGAGTTCCCGGTAGTTGATTACGATCTCTTCTCAACTCCTCTATGGGTGGATTCGGCGGTAGAAGCGATCCGGAAATTGGCCGAACTTATCGCGGAGGTCAATGTTATAGAAGAACAATTCAAACTCTTGAGCAATGAACTCAGGATTACCATGCAGCGGGTGAATCTCTTTGAGAAAGTAAAGATCCCGGAATGTAAGGAAGCTATCCGGGTCATCCGGATCTACCTGGGGGATCAGGATACCAACGCGGTCTGCCGGAGCAAAATCGCTAAAAAGAAGATCGAGCAGGTAGAGACCGCCGCATAAGAACAAATATTAAACCACGAATTTCGCAAATCTTCGCGAAAAAATAAATGAACTACGAATTTCGCGAATTACACGAATATATTTTAAAATTTTCTGTAATATTGGTTATAGCTTCAGAACTATTTTTTTACGTAGTAAAAAAATAACGAAGTAAAAAAATAAAATGATCGCTCAGATGAAGAAAGTTACGATTGTGGTCCAGGCTAAGGATCGGGAGGAGGCGCTTACCCAGCTCTCTTCACTCGGACTGGTCCATATTAAGCATCTAAAAGATCCGGTGGGGCATTCCGTCGAGGAGGCGGAGAGTAATATAAACGCGATCAAGAAGATACTGGATATTATTCCCGAGCCTTCTGAGGAGATTACCCAGGAACCGATAAAAGATCTTCCGGGGCTGACAGAAGAGATAGAAGGACTGAATTCCGATCTGAACAGCCTCAATCAGGAGCAGGAAAAACGCCGGAGGTTGATCGACGACTGGCAGATCTGGGGTGATTTTGATGTTGATCTTCTGCGCAAGTTGAACGGGAAGGGGATCTGGGTATATCTGACCGAAGTCCCGGTTAAAGAATTGCCCGGGTTGATCGAAAAATTACCCGATGATGTAGCTCTCCATGAATTTTCCCGCAAGGGCAGTGTAGTTTACTGCGGGATTATCTGCGATAAAATCAAGTATTTTCATTTTAAGACGCATACCTTGCCCCGGAAAAGTCTCTCCGCCATGATCAAGGATCAGGATTCCGGGGAAGAGAAGATCAGTTCGATTAAAGAAAAACTTGCCGATCTATCCCGTTTCCGGTCTGCTCTGGAAGAAGAGAGAGATAGACTCCACCGGGAACTCGAGTTTGAGGAAGCCAGTTCCGGAATGGGAAAAACCGGGAAACTCTCCTATCTGCAGGGTTACTGCCCGGTTATGAATACCGACAAATTGGAGGCGGCGGCGAAGGAGAACCGGTGGGGGATTCTGCTGGAAGATCCCGCGTATGAAGATTCACCGCCCACACTGATCACAAATCCCGGCTGGATCAAGTTAATCGAGCCTGTCTTCAAGCTGATTGACACGGTTCCGGGGTACCGGGAAGTCGATGTCAGCTTTGTTTTTCTCATCTTCTTCTCTCTATTCTTCGCTATGTTGATTGGCGATGCCGGTTATGGGGCGATATTCCTGATTGGTACAGCGGTGGCCCAATGGAAGATGGGGAAGAAGCTGAAAGATAAGAGGGCCATATTCCTTTTATATATTCTCAGCATAGCCACCATCATCTGGGGGCTTCTGACCGGGACCATATTCGGACAGACCTGGCTTCCCCAATCGATAAAACCGTTAACCCCGTGGCTCCGGAAGGATACTAATGTAATGTGGCTCTGTTTTCTGATCGGAGCTATTCAATTAACGATTGCTCATACCTGGAAGCTGATCCGGAAAGCGCCATCTATTGTCGCCCTGGCTGATCTTGGCTGGATCTGTATTATCTGGACAATGTTCTTCGTGGCGGGAATGCTTATCCTGGGGAACCCATTCCCCCCCTTCGCCAAATGGATGGCGATCGCCGGCCTGGTGCTGGTTGTCGGCTTCTCGATACCACCCCGATATTTCTTCAAGGACCTCTTTGTCAGGATAATTACGATCTTTCTCAGCGTGATCAACAGTTTCGCGGACGTGGTCTCCTATATTCGCCTCTTCGCGGTAGGACTGGCTACCGTGGCGATTGCCGAAGCCTTTAATAGTATGGCGATATCATCCGGATGGTCTTCCTTTCCGGCCGGTTTGATATCCGCGGTCATTCTGCTCTTCGGTCATACCCTGAATATGATTCTGGGGGGTATGGCTATTCTGGTGCACGGTGTCCGGCTCAATGTGCTGGAGTTTTCCAGTCATCTCGATCTGGAGTGGTCGGGCCATAGATTTAATCCTTTTAGAGGAAAGAAATTTCAAACTAAAAAAGAGTAAAAGAAAAAGAGGAGGAAAAGTGTAATGGAAGAAGTATTGATGCAGTTTAAAGATTTAGGGTTTGCCGCTGTCCTGGGTCTGGCCGCCGCCGGTTCCGCGGCAGGAACCGGCATCGCCGGGATGGCCGCGGTTGGAGCCTGGAAGAAGTGCTTCGCCCAGAATAAAGCCGCTCCTTTCATGCTGATAGTCTTTGTGGGCGCTCCTCTATCCCAGACCATCTATGGGATGATTGTCATGAACACACTGGTTGCGCAGTTAAGTTCCGGGATGTTCTGTGCCGGAACCGGGATCTTTGCCGGATTGGCTATTGGAATGAGCGCTATGTTTCAGGGGAAGGCCGGCGCCGGAGCATCCAACGCCCTGGCCGAGACCGGAAAGGGTTTTGGTAACTATATCATCGTGCTGGGCATAATCGAGACCGTAGCCCTCTTCGTAATGGTATTCACCATGATGGCCATCGGCAAGATGGGCTAAAAAAGATACCTCGACCTCAGGTCGAGGTATTTTCCCGGGGAAATAGTAGGGGACGGAGCATAGTTATAAAGAAACTGATGCCGAATCATAGAATATTCTATTCAAATGCCAAGACATGGAAGAATTGATTTTCCTGGGGCTCTCCATCATGTAATTATCCGGGGGATAAACAGGGCGGCCATATTTCGAGATGATGAGGACCGAAGAGACTTCCTCTATCGCCTGGGAGCTGGATTAAAAAAGACCGGATTATCCTGCTATGCGTGGGCGTTAATCCCCAACCATGTCCATATTCTACTTCGTACCGGATCATTGCCACTGACCGGCCTTATGAGGAGTCTGTTGACCGGTTATGCGATGCACTTTAATCGCAGGCATAAGAGGGTCGGTTATTTATTTCAAAATCGTTATAAATCGATTCTCTGTGAAGAAAAACGGTATTTTTTACAGTTAGTTAGATATATTCATCTCAATCCACTTCGGGCCGGTTTAGTTCATGATCTGCAGGCTTTAAATATATACCCCTGGGCGGGCCATTCTACCATAATGGGGGAATATAATGAAGATTGGCAGGATGTCCGCACCATAATGAGTCATTTTGGCGCAGATATTCAAGAAGCTCGCAAAAAATATTTTACTTTCATTCAGGATGGAATTGCGGACGGTAGAAGAGCCGACTTGACCGGAGGTGGATTATTACGGAGTTATGGAGGTTGGGATCGTGTTTTTAGCAAGAAAAATAAAGGAGAAAGGTGGAGGGGTGACGAGAGAATTCTGGGAGATAGTGATTTTGTTCAATCTGTTCTGGCTAAAGCTGAAGAGAGATTAACCAGAAGGCTGGAGAGTAGAGTTTCCGGATGGGATCTGTTATGTTTAGAGGAATATGCTGAAAAAATGTTTGATATAGAGAGAAAAAGTATCTCTTCAAAGAGGCGAGATCGGTTGGTAAGTCGTGCGCGATCTATGTTCAGTTGGTTGGCGATTGGTGAATTGGGATATTCCGTTGGCGAGGTAGCAGCATTCCTGAATATAACTCCACCGGCAGTTTCGCAGGCGTTGCGAAGAGGAAGAATGATAGTCGAAGAAAGAGGTATAAAGTTACCTTGAATAAGTTAATAACTTTGCTCCGTCCCCTACTTTTGTTGTTGCTGGTGGGGGTGATATTGGTGTTGGTGGTGGATGATTTTGGGATTACCTGGGATGAGCCGGTACATTTTGCTTCGGGGGATCTATATCTTGATAGGATTCTTGCTTCCGGTTGGTCTCTGAGCTTATCCGATTCGGATTTTAGGGGATCGATGCAGTATTATGGACCAGTCTTCGATATATGGGGAGCGTTCAATCATCGGCTTTTTTCGGAAAAAATGGGAATATTGGCCCCGGACAATGCCCGTCATCTCCATCTGATTCTGGCCGGTATCCTCACAGTATTATTTACATATTTACTGGTCAAGCGAGCACTCTCTACCCGGATCGCTGTCTTTTCTGCCTTGCTTCTCATCGCTTTTCCCCGGTTTCTCGGTCATTCTTTTAATAATCCTAAAGATATCCCTCTGGCCTGCATCTTTGTCTTATCGATCTATCTATATTATCTTCGTCTAACCACCGGCAAAAAGATCTATAGCCTGCTTTTAGTTGTTGCCGGCGGTATTGGATTCGCGACAAGAATTCAGTATGTGATATTTCCCGCCTTGGCCGTGTCGTATATAATAGTATATATATGTATAAAATATTGTAAAATAAAGCAAATTTTAAGTAAGCTAACCGCTTTATGGGATCTATTTGCCGCATTGCTGATGAGTATCCCCATGGGAATCGTATTCTGGCCCTATTTCTGGTCTGATACTCTGGTGAGATTACAGAAGATGGCGGAATTTTATCTATATCACAAGACCCAGGCCAGGTTATTTATCCGTTATGGAGGAGAGGATTATATACCAGGCCATAATATGCCCTGGCATTACGCCCCGGTCATGCTGGCTCTTACCACTCCCTTGATAACAATGGGGTTCTTTCTGCTTGGATCTCTGCGGATGATTATATCATGGATCAGGCACCGAGTTGGAGATAAGGAGTCTGGATACTTCTTTCTGCTCCTAATCCTCTGGATCTTGATCGGGATTATCCCATTTATTCTTCCCGGGCAGAGAGTCTATGGCGGAATCAGACATTTTTTGTTTATTATCCCGGCATTCTGTATAGTCGCGGGGATCGGTATGGATTTCGCGATCCGTTGCCTGGCAGAGAAGATTAAGGGATGGTCTTATGCGGTAATAATTACAATATTTATATTTTTATTCATATCGGTCTTATCCTATCATCCCCTTTATACGATATATTATAACGAATTGGTTGGTGGTCCACGGGGGGCTTATAATCGTTACAGTCTGGAGAACTGGGGGAATTCTTATAAGGCGGCATGTAAATTCATAAATGAAAACGCTGAGCGGAACTCGACTGTTCTGGCTATGATGATTCCGGATATTCCTAGGTTCTATCTCAGGCCGGATATCAAGATTTTGGGGCCGGAGGACGCCAATAGCCCGATAAGGACATACGACTACAGTATATATATTATTCGGGATATGGATCTGTTGACGAAGAAGGATAAAAACCCGGTTTTCAGTATAGCAGTAAAAGGCCAGCCGATCTGCAATGTACATAAGTGGTAATTTTTCCGATGTCCATCGGAAAAATTCCCTAGTATCGTCCTTTACTTTGTTCAGCAAGTGTAGGATCAGAATGCCTCCGGCATTCTTTGTAGTAAATGGAGGATCGCTTCGATTGAAGAGCAGCACCCGAAAAAATCAGACTAAACCCTCCAGGGGAATCCTATATATTGTGGGGACACCGATCGGGAATCTGGAGGATATTACTCTCCGAGCTCTGAGGATTTTGAAGGAGGTTGATTGTATTGCCGCCGAGGATACTCGTACGGCCCGGAAGCTACTGGGGAAGTATGAGATCAAGACACCGACTATCAGTTACTATGACGCGAAAGAGAAGCAGAAGAGCCGGCGGATTGTCTCCCGCCTTAATTCCGGGGAGTCGATCGCACTGATCTCCGAAGCGGGGATGCCCGGGATCTCCGATCCGGGATACCGGATTGTAGATCAAGCGATAAGAGAAGGGCTATCGGTTGTACCTGTCCCCGGTCCCTCCGCGTCCCTGGCCGCTCTGGTGGTATCGGGCCTCGCGACCGATCGTTTTATATTTGAGGGTTTTCTTCCCCGGGGGCTCCCCGCACTGAAGAAGAAGCTATTTCTCCTCAGGGAAGAGGAGCGGACCGTTATCTTTTACGAATCTCCCCGGCGCTTATTGGCCACACTGGGAGCTATCCGGGATGTCTTAGGCGAGAGAAATGTGGTTATTGCCCGTGAGCTGACCAAAATCTTCGAAGAAGTTATACGGGGAGCTATTGGAGAGGTGATTGAGCAACTCTCCGACCGGGAGGTCAAGGGAGAGATTGTTCTTCTACTTGAGGGGAGAAAGGAGAAGCCGGACTGGGATAATATCTCTGCCGCTGACCAGATCGAGTCGGCTGTCCGCGAACTCGGAATAACCCGGATGGAGGCCATTAAATTGGTTGCGGGGTTACGGGGAATATCGAAGAGCGAGATCTATCGAAAATACCATAAAAAATGAAAGATTCTTGACTTCAAGGATATTCGATGTTGGGATATCTTTCTGAATGATAAATTATGTGGTATCGTCCTTTCGCTCCCGCTTCAGGACTTGTAGGATCAGAATGCCTTCGGCATTCTTTGTAGAAGTTGTAGTATCACGGTGCTTGAATATTTGGATTCCCATCGCCAATGAATGTGAAGCCGGGTTAGCAAGTCCCCCGGATGAATCCGGGGGGCGATACTACATTTCCCACAAGGCGAAGCCGATACTACAAGACTTCCCGACAAAGTCGGGAAGTGATCCTGCATAAAGTAGCGACCGAAGGGAGCTAATTTATAAATTATATGAAATCTTTACTGGTTACTCACTCACATCGCTGGAACGGGGAGACTGAATACGCCGCGGGAGTGGTCCGGGCCGAACTGGCGATGGGGATGGATGTTACTGTGGTGGCGCCTAAGGAGAGTACTTTTGCCCGGCAGGTAGCCGGTAAGGTTCGATTACTGGAACTGCCGGGGAGAGCTCCATCCCGGTCAATCATTGACTTTATCAGGGATGTAAACTGGCTCTCCGGCTTGATCGGGAAGGGGGGGTTTGATCTTATTCATCCTTCCCGCGCCACTGCCCATCTCCTGGTCGCTCTGGCCGCCCGCAAGCGGATTCCCCTTCTTCATCTTCGAGGGGGGGCGAAACGCCCCTATGGTCATCCCGGAAATTGGCTTCTTTATCGATGGCTGACCGATGGAGTGATAGTTTCATCCCGGCGCGTGGAGGGATGGGTTACCCGGATATTAAAGGTGCCACCGGAACGGGTCCATCGGATTCTGTCTCCGGTTGATATTGAGCAATATAAACCAGCTCCTCCCGACCCGGGTCTGTTGAAAGAACTGGGGATTGTGAGCGGCACCCCTGTCATATTAAAGGTAGCCCGTCTGGCTCCGGTCAAAGGGCACCCGATTTTACTGGAGGCGATGGCCACGGTGCATCAGGAATTTCCTCAGGCGAAACTGGTACTGGTGGGAAATCCCTGGGAGGGACAACCCGGTCGACTTATGGAACAGGCCCGGAAGCTGGGGATCGAGGATTCTGTCATTTTTACCGGCCGGCGCTCTGACGTCTCCAGGTTCCTGGCCTGCGCCTCGGTCTGTGTCTCTTCATCGATCGGGAGTGAGGAGAACTCACGGGCGATCAGTGAATATATGGCTACAGGGCATTCAGTCGTAGCGAGCGCGGTCGGTGTGATACCGGAACTGATAGTTGACGGCCAGACCGGTTATCTGGTTCCCCATGGAAATGCCTCCGCCCTGGCTGACGGCCTGCTGAAGCTTCTCCGGGACCCGGAAAGTGCCCGGCGGATGGGTCAGGCCGGGCGGAGCAGGGCAGTGGAGCTGTTCTCGGAAGAGGCTTTCGGTCGGAGTCTCTCCCGGGTATTTAACAGTATTCTGGCGGGAAAAATGGTACAGGGCAACAGCCTATTGGAGCATAAAGATGATATCGTCAATCCATTCACCTGATTATAAGTTCAGGCTCCGGGATTGGCTGATCGGCGCCCAGATGCTTTTTGTCGCCTTCGGGGCTCTGGTCCTGGTCCCGCTCCTGACCGGTCTTGATCCCCGTGTGGCTCTCTTTACCGCGGGTATCGGAACCCTGATATTTCAGGTTGTCACCCGGGGAAAGGTCCCGATATTTCTGGCATCTTCTTTCGCGTTTATCCCTCCGATTATCTATGGCGTGAAGGCCTGGGGAATTCCATCAACTCTTTGCGGCCTGGCCGGCGCGGGGATTTTGTATGTTATCTTGAGTTATTTAATCCGCTGGAAAGGAAGCGGGATTCTCAACCGTCTTCTTCCCCCGGTCGTGACCGGTCCGGTTATCATGGTGATCGGTCTGATCCTGGCCCCGGTTGCCGTTAATATGGCGATGGGAAAATCCGGTGACGGCGGCATTCAGTTGGTGGCTTCCGGGAATGCATTATTTGTCGCGGGTATAGCGCTTACTGTCAGCATTATCATTACCATGCTGGGCCGTGGCCTGATCCGGCTCATTCCCATAATCTGCGGAATCGCGGCCGGGTACGCGGTCTCTTTACTAGTGGGGTTGGTTGATTTCAGTCCGGTACGAGAAGCTCCCTGGCTGGCTCTCCCGGGATTTGTTTTTCCCCGATGGAACTGGGAAGCGGTGGTTTTTATTGTCCCGGTCGCGATCGCTCCCGCTATTGAACATTTCGGAGATATCCTGGCGATCGGTTCGGTTACCGGCCGTGATTACATCCGGGATCCCGGAATTAAGAATACACTTCTGGGTGATGGTCTGGCCACCACGGTCGCCGCGTTTTTCGGCGGGCCGCCCAATACCACCTATTCCGAGGTAACCGGGGCGGTGGCCCTGGTCAGGATATTCAATCCCGCGATTATGACCTGGGGAGCTATCTTCGCGATCGGGATTTCATTCGTGGGAAAACTGGGTGCCGCCCTCCGGACCATTCCCTCACCGGTTATGGGAGGGATTATGCTCCTGCTTTTCGGGGCGATTACGGTGGTCGGCCTCAATACCCTGATCAGAGCCGGGAAGAATCTGCTGGAACCGCGGAATATGGTTATCTGTTCTTTGATCCTGGTCTGCGGAATCGGGGGGATGAGTTTCAAGTTCGGCGGGTTTACTCTGGCCGGGATCGGCCTGGCCGGTGTACTGGGAGTCCTGTTAAATCTGATCCTCCCGGAGAAAAAACGGACTGACCCATGAGTTCGGTCAGGATAGAAAAGATCGCTTACGGAGGATGGGAGAACTGTCTCCGCGTCTCCAACGGACTCATAGAAATTGTGGCCACGACCGATATCGGACCGAGGATTATCCGATATGGATTTATTGGTCAGCCGAATGAATTCTGTGAAGTGGAGAGCGATCTGGGGTCCACCGGCGGGGAAGAGTGGAAGATGTATGGCGGCCATCGTCTCTGGCATAGCCCGGAAAATAACCCCCGGACCTATCAGCCGGATAATACGCCGGTTAACCGGGAAGAGATCCCGGGAGGAGTTTCTCTCCGGCAGGAGGTTGAGGGATTAACCGGAATCCGGAAAGAGATAGAGATCACACTGGCCGAGGATGGGACCACGGTTTCATTACTTCATCGGTTGAGCAATCAGGGCTCCTGGCCGGTCGAACTGGCGGTCTGGGCGATTACGGTAATGGCGCCGGGCGGCCGGGAGATCATCCCCCAGACCCGGAAAGGTTCCGGCCTTCTCCCCGACCGCTTGATTTCCCTCTGGCCCTACACCCGCCTCAATGATCCGCGGGTTCACTGGGGTGACAGGTATATCATCATAGATCAGGATTCATCCGCCGCCGGGGCTTTTAAGATTGGTCTCCAGAATCCGGTCGGCTGGGCAGCCTATTTCAATCGGGGCCATCTTTTTCTGAAACGATACCGCCATCAATCTCAGGCACAATATCCGGACTATGGAGTATCATACGAGACGTATACCAATGATTTTATGCTGGAGATGGAGACACTTTCTCCTCTGACCAGGCTCAATCCCGGTGAGTCGGTTGAACACCGGGAAGAATGGGAATTATATGATAATGTCCAGATGCCGCCTGATGATGAAGTCGGGCTTGACGCGATCTTCAAGACTCTTCAACCGGGTGGGATAAAAAATTGAACCGCAGAGACCGCAGAGGATACTTCAAAAACCCATTGATTAAATTATTGATTTTTCATCCGTTTGAATTCCGAGAGCTTCATGCGTTGCCTTGAATTTTTGTAGCCGCACCCTTTAGGGTGCGTTCTACACGCAGGCTAAAGCCTGCGGCTACCATGAGGGACGGACTTTAACGATCTTTAACGTCTTTTCTTTTTAACGTCTTTATTCTTCAACGTTAGCGTCGAAGATGCTAAATTCTTATGAAAGCTTTCCAGGATTATTATCCTGATAATTTCAGCCATTGTTACGGCTGCGGCCGGTTGAATGAGCAGGGGCTGAAGATCAGGAGCTACTGGGACGGGGATGAATCGGTCTGTAATTTCCGGCCTCAACCCTATCAGATAGCCATCCCCGGTTATGTTTACGGGGGATTGATCGCCTCGATCATCGACTGCCACTGTATCGGGACCGCGTCTGCCGCGGCCTATCGGGCGGAAGGGAGAGAGTTGGGCTCGGAACCGCCGCTCCGTTTTCTTACCGCGGCATTAAAGGTGGATTATATCAGCCCGACACCGCTGGGGGTGATCCTCACAGTCCGGGCCCGGGCAAAAGAGGTTAAAGGACGGAAGGTGGTAGTAACAGCCGAACTCTGGGCTGCCGGGGAAGTTCGTGCCCGGGGTGAGGTGGTCGCGGTAAGGGTGCCGGAAGGTATGATGAATGTTTAAAACCATTAAAGACTGTTGCAACCAAAAGAATGAACGTCGAACGTTGAACTTTCAACATCGAACATCGAACGTTGCGGCGTCAAGCAGGAAAGGCGGATGAGTCATCTGCCGTGAAATGGGGAGATTGCTTCGCCTTCGGCTCGCAATGACATTGGTTCCTGGGAGTAAGATTCCAGTGAACCCCGTCAACTTGTGCTCATGGCCCAGTGCTGTAGCCGGGGTCGGTGACCGCGGCATTGCCGACAGCCATCGGGTCCGCGGTCACCGACCGCGGCTACAGGGTTAAAGTAAGCCCGACAAATTGTGAGAAAATATTTTAAGTATTGTCCCAACGTAATCATGATGATCATTGTTCAAAACATAAATTCGCGACCGCAGGGAGCTAATTTATATGCACTGGCTCATTGACGGATATAATGTTTTGATCTCGAACGATCTCGGGCATGAGGAATCTTCCCGGGGATGGCTCCGGGATCGAGTATCAGCCTGTTTCTCCGGTAAAGAGGCGGAGGTGACTATTGTCTATGATAGCCGGGGGAGTATCATTATCCAGAGGGAATGGATTAATTCCGTCGTCAGTGAGATTTATGTGGATAATGCCGATCAATATATTATCGATGAGATAGAACGGAGTTATCATCCCCGTTCCATTATTCTGGTGACGGATGATCAGGGAATTATTCAGAAGGTCCGTTATCGCCACCCTCAGAGAGTAAATACAGCCGAGTTTCTCTCCAGTCTGGATTCCCCTCCTCCCGAGAATCATCCTTTGCCGGAAAAGCCGGAATTCGATACACCGGAGAATATCGATAGATACCTTAGGATCTTTGATGACGATTAGAATCCAGGTTAAGCCACGGTGTTTTAGTAAATTTTGATATAGTAAGTTATCCCCATGCATTATTTTTTTATATGGGGCTAACTTGCTGCTTCGGAATTTCAATAAACCACAGAGACACAGAGGTCACAGAGAATTTAGATTAGGGAAGTTTTTCATCTCTGTGTTCTCTGTGCCTCTGTGGTAAAAAAGTTGCGAAGCTAAGTTCCTTGACAATCCGGGAGGAGGGAGTTAGAGTGCACCCACTTGTTAATAATCTTTATAGATGAACTAACTCTTAGAGGGTAATTGAATATGAAAGTATCCGCAGAAAATTATAATCAGCCTCTCTTTACTATTGGTATTGTAGCCGACATGATCGGGGTAACCCAGACCACTCTCCGGATATGGGAGAAGAAAGGGTTAATTAAGCCGCAGCGACTGGGGAAGAATCGGTATTACTCATACTGTGATCTGGACCGTCTGAAAAATATTCATCATCTCCTCCAGGAGAAAAGGATGAATATAGTAGGGGTGAAGACCGTAATTAATCGGGAAGAATGCTGGGAGATAAAGAAATGTGGTGATCTGAAAAACTCCTGCCATGTTTATCTTACCCGAGGAGAGAAGTCATGAAGAGAACCGCTTCGACCATACTTGATCTAATAGGGAATACTCCGCTGGTTGACCTTTCCCAGTTAAGTGATGAGTGTGACGGTACAGTTTGGGGCAAGCTGGAGAGTTTTAATCCCATGGGATCGGTAAAAGACCGGATCAGCCTGGCGATGGTCCGGGCGGCGGAAGATGCCGGGCTTCTTCAGCCCGGGGGGACGATCGTGGAACCGACCAGCGGGAATACCGGGATTGGCCTGGCCATGGTGGCCGCGGCGCTGGGGTATCAACTGATCCTGACCATGCCCGATACCATGAGCCAGGAGCGGAGAGAGATCCTCTCGGCCCTGGGCGCTCAATTAGTATTGACACCGGGATCGGACGGTATGAAGGGGGCGATTAACGCGGCCAAAGTTCTGGTTGCGGAAAAATCGGACTATTATATGCCCGACCAGTTCGCCAATCCCGCTAATCCCGATATCCACAGAAAGACCACCGCGCCCGAGATTATCGAGCAGGCTCCTGATCCGATTGATGCTTTTGTCGCCGGCGTGGGGACCGGAGGAACGATCACGGGAGTGGGCGAGGTATTAAAGGCCCGTTATCCTGATATTCAGATAGTAGCTGTTGAACCGGAAGAATCTCCTGTTCTATCCGGCGGTCAACCGGGCCCCCACAAGATCCAGGGGATCGGTGCCGGATTTATTCCGGAGATCCTGAACCGGGAAGTGATCGACGAAGTGATCCGGGTCGGTTATGATCCCGCACGCGATACCTGTCAGTCTCTGGCCCGTAAATGCGGTATCCTGGCCGGGATCAGCTCGGGAGCTAATGTATGGGTCGCGCTGCAGGTAGCCCGGAAGATGGGGGCCGGAAAGACCATAGTTACAATTTTACCGGATACCGGTGAGCGTTACCTCAGCACTCTTATTTTTTCTCCGAAAAAATAAGAATTTGCATGCATTGATCGGCATGTTAGATATTTTTTGAGTTAATTGGTTGCTCAGTAGTCTATGAACTTATTCACCCGTCACATAAAGTGACGGGGGCCTTATAGTTTAAAACGACGTCGGTAGCTGATGAACTGATTCACCTGCCGGATAAACCGGCAGGGGCATAAAATCTTAGAATTAATTTTAGAGATATTTTAACCAGATGGTAATTAAATTTATTCAAAAGACTAGTAAGAAAATTATTAGGACTATTTGAGGGCATTAAATCAATCGAATCATGATAGTCATTGTTCAAAACTAATTTTTACGAAGTAAAAATTAATGAAGACGATCGCGGAAATAAACGATAAGATCAAAAAAGGCAAGGTTGTTGTCTGTACCGCCGAGGAGCTTATCGATCTGGTAAAGGAGCAGGGGGTAACCAAATCAGCCGAGAAGGTTGATGTGGTGACGACCGGCACGATGGGGCCGATGTGCTCGTCTGGCGCGTATTTTAATATCGGGCAGGGAAAGCCCAAGATGAAGTTGGGGGGCGGAAAGGCAACACTGAATGAGGTGCCGGTATATACCGCTTTTGCCGCGGCCGATTTCTTCCTGGGAGCGGGAGCTCTCCCCGAGAATGATCCCCGGAATAAGATATATCCTGGCCATTTCGCTTACGGGGGAGGCCATGTGATCGAGGATCTGGTTGCGGGTAAGGATCTTAAGTTTATTGCCTCAGCCTACGGGACCGACTGTTATCCCCGCCGGGAACTGGCCACGCTGATTAATATCCGGGATTTGAATCAGGCGATACTCTTTAATCCCCGCAACATCTACCAGAATTATAACGTGGCGGTAAACCGCACTGATAGGGTGATCTATACTTATATGGGGATATTGAAGCCGAATCTGGGTAATGCCAGTTACTCCAGCGCGGGTCAGCTATCGCCTCTTTTAAAGGATCCTTCCTTTCGGACCATCGGTATCGGAACCCGGGTCTTCCTGGGTGGCGGAGTTGGCTATATCGCCTGGTGGGGGACCCAGCATAATACCAAGGTTGATTTTGATCAGAACGGCGTTCCCCTGGAACCGGCGGGAACGGCCGCCCTGATCGGAGATCTTAAACAGATGAGCCCGGAGTGGCTGAAGGGCGCCAGCTTTACCGGATATGGCGCTTCGCTGGCGGTTGGAGTCGGGGTGCCGATTCCGATTCTGAATGAAGAGATCTGCCTGAACGCTTCCCTGAAAAATGAAGATATTTCCGCGCCGATTGTCGACTACGGCAGTGATTATCCCCAGGCCTGGAGCCGTGATCTCGGGTCCGCCACTTATGCTGAATTAATGAGCGGAACGATCCGGGTACGGGATAAGCAGGTTCCGACTTCGTCTCTCTCCAGTTATCCCCGGGCCCGCAGGATTGCCGGTATCCTCAAAGATTGGATTGAGGAAGGACAGTTTTACCTGACTGAGAAAGTTGCGGAATTCCCGGGCCCCGGCAGTGGATACGCGTGCCGACCATTGAAGGAGAGACCCATATAAAGATAAATTCCAAATTACAAACACCAAATTCCAAATAAATTACCAAAGCGGAGGAAGTTTATCTCGACTCCATTGTAGAGCCGATGCTAATTGGTGATGCACCTTCGCAAGCCCAGGCTTCGCCCGGCGGGTTTGTGATTTTCAGCCGGAGGCTGATCAGCCTTTGGCTGAGAAATTTGGAACTTGTGATTTATTTGTTTTTTGTAATTTGGGATTTGTAATTTTAATAATTATATTAGTATTTTGGCGTGCAATTTTCTTAAAACAGGGTTTAAACGCTGGTTATAAAAAATGATATTTAGACGAATAGTCCTCCATTTTCCGGCTGATTTAGTCAGTAATCCAATCATCAGCGAGTTGGTAAAGAAATATGACCTTGAGTGCAATATCCTCAAGGCCGATATTACTCCCCGTCAGATAGGAATTCTGGTACTGGGTTTAAAGGGGGAGAACGATAATTATAATCAAGCAATTGAATACCTGAAGAGTTTGAAGGTCAGTGTCCAGCTGCTGAGCCAGGATGTAACCAGAAACAAGGACCGCTGCATCGAATGCGGTGCCTGTGTTACGATCTGCCCGTGTGATGCACTGACCCGGGACCCTCTAACCGGAGAGGTTCGCTTTGACAAGGAATCTTGCATCGGCTGCGAACTCTGCATCTCCGCCTGTCCGATGAGGGCGATGGAGGTACACTTTTAAAGGAGTGCCTAAAGTGCGCTAAAGTGCCTAAAGTTAAAAGTTATCGCTTTTGCCTGGCTTTTCTGGCATTAGCATTTCGCACAATCAATAAGGAAATACCAACAACATGAGAGAGGAACCGGGCGAACTATTCTCTATTCCCCAATCCCCATTCCCTCAATTTGCCCCGCCACAGGCGGGGGCTAATTTATATGAAAAAAATCTATCTTGATTATAACGCTACTACTCCGGTTCGGGAAGAGGTTCTGGAGCTTATGTTTGATGTCTATCGGAGCGATGCCGCCAATCCTTCGAGTATTCATTTTCTGGGGCGCCAGGCCCGGAAATTCGTGGATGAGGCCCGGGAGAAGATTGCAGCCTCAATCGACGCCCAACCTTCCGAGATCGTCTTCACCGGGGGGGGGACGGAAGCCGACAATATGGCCATCCAGGGTACAGCTTACGCGTTGAAGGAGAAGGGAAACCATATCATAACCCAGGCTACCGAACATCACGCGGTACTTAATACCTGTGAATTTCTTGAGAAACACGGATTCGAGATTACTTATCTTCCGGTTGACCGGGAAGGACTGGTTGATTCGATGGAGGTGGAGAAGGCCATTGGCCCGGAAACAATTTTGATTACAATCATGACGGCGAATAATGAGACCGGTGTGCTCCAGCCGATTGAAGCAATCGGCGAAATTGCCCGCCGCCGGGAAGTTGTTTTTCATACTGATGCCATCCAGGCTCTGGGGAAGATTCCATTTTCGGTGGAAGGGTATAAGACGGATCTTGTCTCATTATCCGCTCATAAAGTCTACGGCCCGAAAGGTGTAGGCGCCCTGTATGTAAGGAAGGGGACCCGCATCAAGCCTCTTGTTTTCGGCGGCCATCATGAAGGGGGAAAACGCGCAGGCACTGAGAATGTGGCCGGGATCGCCGGCTTCGGACTGGCCTGTGAACTGGCCACCAGGGAACTGCGTGATTCCGCGGCCCGACTCTCTATTTTGAGAGACCGCCTCTGCGGCAGCATCTCGGAAAGTATCACCAGGGTCAAATTGAATGGCTCTCCGGGGAAGCGGCTTCCCAATACTCTGAACCTGAGTTTTGAGTTCATTGAGGGAGAGGGCATATTGCTTGGACTGGAGGAGGCCGGAATTGCCGCGTCCAGCGGATCGGCCTGCACGTCCGGTTCTCTCGCACCCTCGCATGTCTTAAGTGCGATGGGGGTCTGCGCCGCCCTGGCACAGGGATCGATCAGATTTTCCCTGGGAAGGGGAAATACAGTAGAAGATATTGATTATACCGCTAAGGCTCTTATTCCGATTATCCGGCGGCTTCGGTCAATGTCTCCATTTTCCGAAGAAGATGATGAATAAAGGAGAATTCAGATGAGCGCGGAAGCTTTATACAGCGAAAAAGTAATGGATCATTTCCATAATCCCCGCAATGTGGGGAAGATGGAAGACTATGACGGCGTGGGTACGGTCGGGAACCCGGTCTGCGGAGATGTGATGAAGTTATATATCAAGGTGAAGGACGATCGGATTGATGATGCCAAATTTCAAACCTTTGGCTGCGGCGCTGCGATTGCCACCAGTTCCATGGTTACCGAGCTGGTTAAGGGTAAAACCGTGGACGAAGCGGTCGGGCTTTCCAATAAAGAGGTCGCCGACGCTCTGGATGGCCTGCCCCCGGTGAAGATGCACTGCTCAATGCTGGCCGAAGACGCGTTGAAAGCGGCGATTGATGATTACAAAGAGAAACAGGGGAAGTAATAGAAGCTGAAGAGCGGCGTTCGCCCCGGGGCTATGTCGGACCAGTCCGAAATTCTCATTTTCACCGCAATACAGCAAATTGGGGTATCTAATGACAGATCAAGGGATTATTTCACGGATTAATGAGCTGAAAAAATCGCTCAACGCCGTCATCCTGGTCCATAATTATCAGATCGGGGAAGTACAGGAGGTTGCTGATCTTCTTGGTGATTCGCTGGGCTTGAGCCGGAAAGCCGCCGGGACGGATGCCGAGGTTATTGTCTTCTGCGGGGTGCATTTTATGGCCGAGACCGCCGCGATTCTGGCTCCGGAGAAGATGGTTCTGATCCCTGACCCGGAAGCTGGTTGCCCGATGGCTGATATGATTAACGCCGATCAGCTTCGAGCGGTCAAGGCGGAGCATCCCGGCGCGGTGGTAGTCGCCTATGTTAACTCCACCGCCGCTGTTAAAGCTGAGACAGATATTTGCTGCACCTCGGCCAACGCGGCCGCGGTAGTTGAGTCAATCCCCCGGGACCGTGAGATTATATTCGTTCCGGACCAGTATCTGGGGTCGTACGTGATGAGAACGACCGGCCGGAAGTTAATCCTCTATCCGGGATATTGCCCGGTCCACCGCAAACTTATGCCCGAAGCGATTGAAGAACAGAAACGCCTCCATCCCGAGGCACTGGTAATGGTTCACCCCGAATGTACCCCGGAGGTGATCGATCTGGCCGATGAGGTTCTCTCCACTTCCGGAATGGAACAGCTGGCTTCCCGGAGCAATAGGGAGGAGTTTATAGTAGGAACGGAGGTGGATATGGTGACGCGTCTCCAACGCGATAATCCCGAAAAAAGGTTCTACCCGGCCTCTGATCTGGTAGTTTGCCCTAATATGAAGAAGATAACATTGGAGAAAGTTCTCTGGTCGATGGAAGAGAAGAAGTATGAAGTCATTGTGCCGGAGGATATCCGGCAGAAGGCGTTGCGTGCGGTTAACGCGATGGTGAGAATTGGGGAATAGGGAATGGGGAATGGGGAATGGGGAATTGCTGCCAGACCTGTCGGACGAGTCTGACAGGTCCGACTTGTCCGACCCGTTTGGAAACAGGGGTCAGGTAGTGGGATTAATTATTGAAAAAGAAAAACTAATAAAGGATTGAAGAGATGGAAGAGCAGATTTCCCGGGCGATTATTGAAAGGTATTTTGAGAAACTAAGGAAGAATCTCGCGGTTGATGTTGTGGTAGTCGGTGCGGGGCCCTCCGGTATGGTAGCATCTGCTGATCTGGCGAAAGCGGGCAAGAGTGTCGCTCTCTTTGAGCGGAAGCTTGCTCCCGGGGGAGGGATCTGGGGCGGTGGGATGCTCTTTAATGAAGTTGTGATCCAAGAGGATACAATATCCATACTGGATGATTTCGGAGTGAGTTACCATCCCGCCGGTGATGGATTATTTACGGCGGATTCGGTGGAGCTGGCGGCCGGTCTCATATTGGGAGCGTGTCAGACCGGGGTGTCATTGTTTAATTCGGTCAGCGTTGAGGACATTGTCTTTAAAGAGGCCAGGGTCGGGGGGGTGGTAATCAACTGGACTCCGGTTACCCGTCTGGGAATGCATGTTGATCCACTGGTGGTAACGGCAAGAGCGGTCCTGGACGGCACCGGCCATCCCAGTGAGATAGCTGAACTGGCTACCCGGAAGGCCGGAGTGAGCATCGAGACCGAGACCGGATCAATTATGGGGGAGAAACCTATGTGGGTGGAGAGTGGTGAAGCTTCTACCGTGGAGAATACCAAGCGGATTTTCCCCGGTCTTTATGTCTCAGGGATGGCGGCCAACAATGTCAGCGGCGGTTTCAGGATGGGGCCGATCTTTGGGGGGATGCTGAAGAGCGGCCGGAAGGTCGCGGGATTGATACTTGAAGAACTCGGATAGCGACTTGTTGAACCGCGAATCGCGCGAATCTTCGCAAATTCAAAAGAAATAGAACTACGAATTACACGAATGACGCGAATTTTCCTTGCGGAGTTTACAATTCAGAAAATCCGGGAAATTAGTAAGTCATCGGTAATACGTTCTTAACAATCACCATGCAAGCAGTATTCGGCCTCTATGTGATTCTGACCGATCCGGTTGTCGGATATGAAGATTGCGCCCGAGCCGCCGTCACCGAAGGGGTCCGCTATCTCCAGCTCCGTATGAAAGGAAACGCCCGGGACGAAATTATCAAGACCGCCCGGACTATTCGGGAGATTACCCGCGGCACCTCAACCCGATTCATTGTCAATGACGATCCGCGGATCGCCATGGAAGTTGACGCCGATGGGGTCCATCTGGGGCAGTCTGATATGCCTCTGAACCAGGCTCGGGACCTCTGGAGTGTTCCCGGCAAGATATTCGGACTTTCTACCCATAATGAAGCGCAGGAGTTAAGGGCCCGTGATCTCGGCCCGAATTATATCGGCGTGGGACCGGTCTTCCCGACACCGACTAAAGCCATCGCCGACCCGGACCTGGGTCTGGAACGGATGGGTGAGATTATTCGGAAAAGCCCCTTTCCCGCGGTTGCCATCGGGGGGATAGACGAAGAAAATCTTCCGGAGATACTCGCCCAAGGCGTGGTTAATTTTTGTGCCGTTCGCCCGATTATGCAGTCCACAGATCCCCGCTCTATCATCCACCGCCTGATGGATATCTGGAGATTATCTCTGCCCGCCGGATCAGCTAATTAGGGTCTGAACGGAAACCCCAAAAACTAAGTCATTGAGAGGAGGGGATCCTTCGCTAACGCTCTAAAAAGGCTCCGCAATCCGTTTAGTTCATGAGGAGATTGCTTCGTCACTTCGTTCCTCGCAATGACAATTAGCGACCTAAGCAATTTGGGAGGCTCTTGAAAAGTAACCACCCCGCATCTTGAGGGGTGCTTCGACGGACTTTAACGAACTTCAACGTTTTTTCTTTTCAACGTCTTTATTTTTCAACGTTAGCGCCGAAGGCGCTAAATTTTCAGTATTTCCGGCTGATCGAGGAGTTCCTGGAGGAGGGTGAAATATTTCCCGATGTGGAGGCCATCGATCAGGCCGTGGTGGGCCTGGACTGAATGAGGGAGGAGGAGGCGTCCCTCCGATTCGAAGTATTTCCCCCAGGATATCCGCGGAATCGAATCGACAGGGTTCAGGGTGATCGGGTGGACGAGGCTGGTGAACGATATCCAGGGTATGGTAGTATAATAGAGGACGTCGTCACGGGATGAGTCTTCGGCAATGGTCGGGTTTTCCTCCGCCCGCGCGATGACCCCGGCCGCGTCCGCTAAAAAATATTTTGCACCCGCCTGGTATTCAATTGTGCAGTAGCCGAAGACCTCATTATTTCCCATTACCGTTATGGCCGGGGAGACTGTTTCATGCTCGATCACCCGCCCGTCCCGGATCCGGTATCGGAACTCTTTAATAGAATTCGCCGCCCGGGAGGAGAGATAGAGGATCGAAGTGAAGAATGATAAGCCCTGCTCCTTCAGGAACGGCCGGACCCGGGAGATATCCAGGTTGGCGGAGATGTTGAAGTGGGGATAGTCCATCCCGCTGAAGAAATGGAAGTGTTCTTTCCGGGGCCAGTTTTCAATGTCGATATATTTCATAGTCCACTAATGAAATTGAGGTTTCATCCCCCGCCTCTCCCCCTTGTGCAGTCCACGAATTACACGAATTTACACTGATTATCCCCCCGCTTCCCCCCCTTTATAAACCGCTAATCTCACAAATCTACGCGAATCCTTGGACGTTGAACAGTTCCCAATAGTGTTGTTCCATGCTTGCAAAACTATTATTTTTCCGAAGGAAAAATAATATGGTATTCACCGAAGCCGGGTTCGGTCCAGCGGATCAGGGTGGGGATTATCTCGATGTGGACGAACTTGGGGTCGTTCTCATCCGGGAAATGTCCCCGGACTTTCGGATTGAGTTCAAGCAGTTTCTTCTTCTTATCCGGCCCCCCTGAGATATCGGCGATTCCCTCGATTCGGACGTGAACCTTTTTCTTGTCCGTAAAGCAGATCTCCACCCGGTTGTTCTCTTCGATCTCTCTTATCTTCCCGCTCTGCCGGTAAGTCGAACTCCAGAGGCGCAGTCCATCCATCACCACGACTGACATCGGCCGCACCCGGGGCTGACCGTTTACGCAGGTCGCCAGATCACCGAAGCCGGCGTCCCGGATTATTTCTTTAACTTTTTCAATTGTCATCGGATCTCCTTAATTTTAATAAACCGCGGATTAAGCGGATTAGGCGGATTGTTTGTTCTTTCAATCGGCAGAAACCGCGTGATCTGCAGTTAAATAAGTTCCAACTTAGTAAATTTCAGCCAGAGGCTGATGCGCCTCTGGCGCACAATAAATATAGTTAATAAGGTAGCCGCAGACTTTAGTCTGCGTTTTATTGCGCACCTTAAAAGGTGCGGCTACCAAAAGTTAATGCGAAGCATTAAGTTCTTTCAAAGGGGAAATGGTACTGGGTCAGACCTAATTCATCCCGCATTGCGATCAGTTCCTGCTGGAGTGGTTCGGAGACCGGGGTTCCATTCTTCTCTCTCTCCAGTGAGGTTAAATATTCTTTCTCTCCGGCGGTATAGATCCGCTCGGCGTCGGGGGCTTTCTTTGAAGAGCGGAGTGCTCGAAGAATATTGCCGGCAGTCTTCTTGAAGGCTTCAGCTCCCACAAAGAAGGCGGGGTTGATGACGATGAAATAATGACCGAGATTATAAGGAACTTTCTTGCCATCCTTATAGCCGGAGAGATCTTTTAAGAATCCCCCGTCCTGAAAAGCGGCAGAGAATATCTCTACCGCGGTGGCGTAACCGTATCCCTTATGACCTCCCGCGGTGTCGCCAACTCCCCCGAGCGGGAGGAGGGCGGCGGTTCCGTTTACCAGATCTTCTAAAATCTGATGAGTGTCGGAACGGGATTTCCCTTTTGTTCCGACCACCCATCCATTCGGGGTATCCTTATGCTGCCGGTCGAGCACCTCGATCTTTCCCCGCTGGGTCACTGACGTGGCGCAGTCGATCAGGAAAGGAAACGGTTCATCGGTAGGGGCGCCGATCGTAAGGGGATTGGTGCCGAGCATATTTTCCACGCCGAAGGTGGGAGCGATCGAAGGGCGGGCATTGGTTCCCGTGATTCCCACCATATCATTGCCGGTCGCCATCAGAGCGTAATAACCGGCTATACCATAATGGCTTGAGTTCCGGCAGACCGCCATCCCCATCCCGAGCTGCCGGGCTTTATCAATAGCCATGGCCATGGCGTGTTTCCCGATTACATGGCCCATCCCGTTATGACCGTCGATAACTACAGTGGTCGGCGTTTCTTTTATTACTTCAACTCTGGTGATGGGAGAGAGTATCCCGTCTTTGATCCGGTCGTAGTAGATCGGTTTGAGTCTGCCGATACCGTGTGAGTCAATCCCCCGTCGGTCGGCGGTGATCAGGACATTGGCGCAGATCCCGGCGTCTTCCCGGGGGATCCCCAGGCCGATGAATACATCGATCATAAATTTTTCCAGAAGATCAAGTGAAACTCGATTGTTCATGGTGATGTCCTTTTTTAACTACGAATTACGCGAATTACGCGAATTTTAAAAATCGGAGGAGTCGGACAGGTCGGACAAGTCGGACATGTCGGATTGTCGGCTTCCTTGCTCTTCCCTGCTTCTCCCTTCTCTTCCCTGCTCCTCCCTGCTCTTCCCTCCTATTCCCTGTTCATCATCGACCTGGCGCGTTGGGCGACCGCTTCTGGGGTGATCCCGAACTTTTCATAAAGAATCTCTCCCGGTGCACTGGCCCCGAAACGGTCCAATCCGATAATTGCTCCCTCCAGACCGGTATAATGCTCCCAGCCGCTGGTTATTCCGGCCTCGACCGCGACCCGGGCGGTGACCCGGGGAGGAAGGACGCTCTCCCGGTACTTCCGCGGCTGTTTGTCGAAGAGTTCCCAGGAGGGCATCGAGACTACCCGCACATTGATATCTTCCGCCGCCAGTTCCTCTCCTGCGATCAGGGCGGTCTCCAGCTCCGATCCGGTGCCGATCAAAATGACTTCCGGATCTTCTGGGGACGACTCCCAGAGCACATATCCTCCCTTTAAGAGGCCCGAGGCCGGCGCGAACCTGCTCCGGTCCAGGATCGGGACATTCTGGCGGGTGAAGATCAGGGCGACCGGCTCTTTCCGGAGTTCAACCGCGGCTTTCCAGGCTTCTACCGTCTCATTGGCGTCGGCCGGTCGGATGACGGTGAGATTCGGTATAGTCCGCAGAGCCATCAACTGTTCCACCGGCTGATGAGTGGGGCCATCTTCACCCACTCCGATACTGTCGTGGGTGAATATAAAAATAACGTGCTGTTCCGAGAGAGCCGCTACCCGGATTGCTCCCCGCATATAATCGGAGAAGACAAGGAAGGTCGCGGTATACGGCATTATTCCTCCATGAAGCGCCAGTCCCACCGAGATCGATCCCATGGCGTGCTCTCTGACTCCAAAATGAATATTGCGCCCGCGGTAGTCCCAGCTCTCCCCGACTTTTCCCTGAATATCTGCCCGAGCAGTCTCCGGCATCTGAAAGTCTCCCCGTCCGCTCAGAGCGGTCTTGGTAGATGGATCGAGATCGGCGGATCCTCCCATCAGCTCCGGGATATTCTTAGCCAGGACCTGCATCACTTTCCCGGATATGGCCCGGGTTGCGGCCGGAGGAGCGTCATCCGGGAACTCCGGCAGTCCTTCGGCCCAGTTCTCCGGCAGCTGGCCTGACATAATCCGATGGAATTCCGCCGCTTCCGCGGGATAGGCCTCTTCGTATTTCCGGAGAGATCGCTGCCATTCCGACTCCAGCGCTTCTCCCCGTTCCCGCGCCCGGCGAAGATGATCCAGGGCATCTTCCGGAATAAAGAAGGCCGGTTCTATTGGCCAATCGACAGCCTGCTTGGCCGCGGTGATCTCCTCTTCGCCCAGGGGTGAGCCGTGGGCGCCAAAGGTCCCTTCTTTTTTCGGTGCCCCGCAGCCGATTACGGTTCTGACCATGATCAATGAAGGCTTCGATGTTTCTTCCCGCCCGGCGGAAATCGCCCGGTCGATCTCTTCAAGATCATTTCCATCGGATACTTTAATGACCTGCCAGCCGTAGGCTTCGAAGCGCTCCGCTACATCCTCAGAGAATGACAGGGAGGTGGAGCCGGCTAAAGAGATCTGATTGTCGTCGTAGAGAACGATTAATTTTCCCAGTTTAAGATGTCCGGCCAGCGAACATGCCTCCGAGGTAACACCTTCCATCAGGCAGCCGTCGCCGGCCAGAGCATAGGTATAGTGATCTACTATCTTATGGTCGGGGCGGTTGTAGATCGCCGCGAGATGAGTCTCGGCCATTGCCATCCCGACCGCGTTGCTCACTCCCTGACCGAGCGGTCCGGTGGTTGCCTCTACCCCGGCGGTGAGTCCATATTCCGGGTGGCCCGGTGTCAGACTCTTCCATTGGCGAAAATTTTTTAAATCATCAAGTGATAGATCATATCCGGTGAGATGGAGAAGCGAATAGAGCAGCATTGAGCCGTGACCGGCGGAGAGAATAAAACGGTCCCGGTAACTGTACTTCGGATCGGAAGGCTCGAAATGGAGAAAATCCTTGAACAATGTCAGGATTATTTCGACGCAGGAGAGCGAGGGGCCCGGATGGCCGGAGTTGGCCCTGAACAACATCTCGATAATATCGCGACGGACATTGTTCGCCTCCATCTTGAATTCAAGTATCTCTCGTGCTGAAACCACCGGCTCTTCCTGCCTTTT
>Ga0180435_10001084_pt1 | contig 28530 bp, 23 predicted proteins | sample SS_ome_3_FD_132467 | JGI IMG/M metagenome (GOLD analysis project Ga0180435, IMG submission 132467) | Hypersaline lake sediment archaeal communities from the Salton Sea, California, USA - SS_3_S_1 metaG | ecosystem: Environmental > Aquatic > Non-marine Saline and Alkaline > Hypersaline >... | reverse complement strand
TGCCATCGGCGACCGTCTGACCTGCATCTTCGTCGATAACGGGCTGCTGCGCCTGCACGAAGGCGACCAGGTCATGGCGACTTTCGCCCAGCACATGGGAGTGAAGGTGATCCGCGTGAATGCCGAAGACCGCTTCCTCAAGGCACTCAAGGGGGTTGCTGACCCGGAACAGAAGCGCAAGATCATCGGCAACCTGTTCATCGATATCTTCGAGGAAGAGGCGGGTAAGCTCGAAGATGTCAGCTTCCTGGCCCAAGGCACTATCTATCCTGACGTGATCGAGTCGGCCGGTGCTGCTTCCGGCAAGGCCCACGTGATCAAATCGCACCACAATGTTGGTGGTCTGCCCGAGTACATGAAGCTTCAACTGGTCGAACCGCTGCGCGAACTGTTCAAGGACGAGGTGCGCAAGGTCGGTGTCGAGTTGGGCTTGCCATCAGACATGATCTACCGTCATCCGTTTCCCGGTCCGGGCCTGGGTGTGCGTATTCTTGGCGAAGTCGAGAAAGAATACGCCGACATTCTGCGCCTGGCCGACAACATCTACATCGAAGAACTGCGCGCGGCCGATCTGTACGACGAGGTCAGCCAGGCTTTTGCGGTATTCCTGCCGGTCAAGTCGGTTGGCGTGGTGGGCGATGCGCGCCGCTACGAATACGTGATCTCGTTGCGCGCGGTCAAGACCATCGATTTTATGACCGCCAGCTTCGCGCACTTACCTTTCGATTTCCTGGAAACTGTTTCACGGCGGATCATCAACGAGGTCAGCGGCGTCTCGCGGGTTGCCTACGACATTTCTTCCAAGCCACCGGCCACAATCGAGTGGGAATGATTCCGCCATTGGCGCGTCCTTAAATGTCAGATGATGAGGCCGACATCCGCTTCATGCAGCGGGCGCTCGAATTGGCGCGATGTGCTGAGCATGCAGGCGAGGTGCCGGTCGGTGCCGTGTTGGTCAAAGATGGTGAGATCGTTGGAGAGGGCTGGAATCGCCCTATTGCGGCGCACGACCCGACAGCGCATGCCGAGATACAGGCCCTGCGTGCAGGGGCACAGAAGCTGGGTAATTATCGTTTGCCGGGAACGGTGCTCTACGTGACCCTTGAGCCTTGCCCGATGTGTGCCGGGGCGATCGTGCATGCCCGGGTCGAACGGGTGGTGTTTGGGGCCAGGGACCCGCGAACGGGGGCCGCAGGCAGCGTATTCGACCTGTTGCCCTCTGATGAAAGATTCAATCATCGCACTGTGTGTGAAGGCGGTGTCGAAGCCGAGGCCTCGTCGCAGATGCTCAAGGCATTTTTTCGGGCAAGACGCTGACTGGAGTCCAAGGTGAGAGGTATGCAGAAGTCGCTATTGTTGATACTGGTTTTCGCAACGCAACTGGTGACGGCGGGAAACCACGCGCCGATTTCGGTGCCAATGGAGGTTCAAAAAGTCAGCGAGCACAGCTACTACGTGATGGGAGAGCCCGGCATGGCCACCGATAATGAAGGCTTTATCTCGAATGCCGGGTTCGTGATCACCAACAGCGGTGTGGTGGTCTTCGATGCCTTGGGCACGCCGTCGCTGGGCTGGGCCATGCGCCAGAAAATCCGCGAGTTGACTGACCAGCCGGTGGTGAAGGTGATCGTCAGTCACTACCACGCTGATCATATCTACGGGCTGCAGGTGTTCAAGGATGAGGGAGCGGAGGTCATCGCGCCGCGCGGCGCGTACGAATACCTTGAATCCCAGGCCGCGGCGGATCGCCTGGAAGAGCGCCGTTTTTCCCTGGAGCCCTGGGTCGACGAGCAGACCTACCTGGTCAACCCTGACAGGTTGGTCGAGAGTGCAGAGTCTTTCACCGTAGGTGATGTTGAGTTTCGCCTGACCTACCAGGGTAGCGCCCATTCACAGGGAGACATGGCGATGTTCGTGGTCAATGATGCCGTGCTTTACTCGGGTGACCTGATCTTCGAGGGTAGGGTGCCTTTCGTCGGCGATGCGGATACCCGGCATTGGCTCGAGACCCTGCAGGCGCTGGAAACAGGTGAACTCAAAGCCCTGGTGCCCGGCCATGGCCCGGCAGCCAGAAACCCCAAAGAGGCAATCAGCCTGACGCGCCGCTACCTGGCTAAACTGCGCGAGGTTATGGGGGCTGCGATCGAGGAACTGCAGGATTTTGAATCAGCCTATGCCGAAGCCGACTGGAGCGAGTTCGAAAAGCTGCCCGCTTTTCGTGCTGCACATCGCCGCAACGCCTACCAGGTATTCTTGTCCATGGAGGCGGAAGCGGTCGAGTAGCGATAACGGCGCTGACAGGGCACTGGATTTTTTTCGTACCAGACCAAAAGATCGTAATAATTGCGGATGTTCTCGACGTAATTGACGGGTTCTCCACCGCGCGCGTAGCCGTTACGCAGTGTTGTGTAGTACTTTTTCTGCCCTAGCAATGGCAGGTGCTTTTTTACATCCATCCAGAGGTCTGGGTTGCCACCGTGGCGCTCAGTCAGTACGCGCGCATCCTCAAGGTGACCGAAGCCCACGTTATACCCGGCCAAGGCCAACCAGATCCGATCCGGTGCTTTGATGCGTTCGGGAATTTGTGCTTCGACGATCTTCAGGTACTCTGCGCCGCCCCGAATGCTTTGTTCCGCATCGGTACGTTTCTTGACGCCGACACGCTTTGCCGCAGCCTGCGTGAGCATCATCAGGCCACGAACGCCAGTAGGCGAAACGGCATTGGGTCGCCAATGTGACTCCTGGTAACCAATCGCCGCCAGCAGCCGCCAATCATAGCCGGTGCTTTTTGCGGCTTCCATGAAAAATTGGCGGTACTTCGGCAGACGGTCACGCATGTGGCGGTGGAAGTCGCGGCGATCCACGAAGTTCATGCGCTCCGTATGTCCGTAATAGCGCTCCAACAGCAGTTCCAGGGTGCCGTTGGTCCGGATCTTTTCCAGGAATGCGTTTGCTGCTTCAAGCAGCGAGCCATCACCACCAGCAGGGAAGGCCCACGCCAATGATTGCGGTTGTCCGATGGTCAGTGCATGTGTCAGATGGGGATGCATCCGCTGGGCACGAGCCAACTCGTGCGAATCGCCGACTGTCAGCGGGATGTCTCCGCGGTTAACCTGTGCGAAAAGTGCGTCCTGACTGGTGTTGTAGCGGGTAACCCAATCCAGTGTCGGTTGGATTTTCTTAAGGTGCCGGAGTGTCTCAACGTGACTGGAGTTGCCAATGACGTGCAGTTGTCCATGCTCAATCTCGTCGAGTGAGCGAGGTTTGCGATTGCCACGACGGTAGACCACCTGCTCTTCGATCTGCTGATAGCTGTCACTGAACCTTAGAAAACTTTGCCGCTGAGATGTGACCGTGAGGCTGGCCGCAGCCATATGCACTGCACCGCTTTTCGTTGCATGTAGCAGGGTATCGACATCTTTCGGAAAGATGAATTGGGGGGTGACGCCAATCTCTTGCGCGAATCGTTGGATCAACTCGTATTCCAGGCCTTCCGGGCCTTTTGCGCCTGGGTAAAAACTGGTGCCTGCTACACGGGTGGCGACGAGCAGTTTGCCGGTTGCCTGAATGCGTTCAAGTTGAGAATTTTGTTCGCATCCTGCCAGCAGCAGTGTCAGTAGCAAACTTATAAAAAGAAAACGTAAGAGGCGAAACGAACCGGGCACTGGATATTCTGACGTACGTTGGCGGCAAGTCATGGTTTATCGCATTTCAGGTAGAAACACCAATCATTTCGATCGTTTATCAGGCTGGTCCGACAGGCAATGCCGAAGCGGCGTTGGTTTCCAGAACGCCATCAATATAAGCTCGCAGGGCCTGTACTGCCAGACTGTGCTCGTGCTGGAGCGTTTCCAACAGCTGCTCACCTTGCGTTTCCCAAAGCCCCTGCGCGGTGGCCCGGCTGTCCACACAGGTCTCAAACAACCGTGATGCACCAACGTTACCGGCAACACCTTTGAGTGTATGCAATTCGTCGAGTATCGATAGGTACTCGCCAGCCTTATGATGCTCGACTATCTGTTTCATGAGAAATCCGCTGTCGATGACAAAGCGATCAACCAGCGTTTTAACGAAATCGGGGGATCCTCCAATTTCCTCCAGTGATTGAATCATGTCGAGGTCCAGAACGTCTGGATCCACGATCGGTTCGGGCAACTGCACAGGCGGCGCTTGCTCGCCGCAAAGGAGTCGGTCGATGGTGGTCAAGAGCTGGTCGAAATCGATCGGCTTGGTCAGGTAAGCACCTGCCTTGACGCTTTCTGCCTGTTTGACGGCATCGGGTGTCACGTTGGCAGTCAGAACGATAAACGGAATCTTGCCAGGGCCCGGGTGACCGTACCGGTATTCACGAATTACGTCGATACCGCTGATTTCGGGCATCTGGATATCGACGATGGCCAGATCAAAATCCTGTTCCGCAAGTAAATCCAGCGCCTGCTCGCCGTCTTCAGCAAGAGTCACCTTGTGGCCGGATTTTTTGAGGGCCGTTTCGATGACCATGCGATTGGTGGCGTTGTCTTCAGCTACCAACAAACGCTTGCCGCGCACACGGTGTTTCTTTTTTGCCGCATCCACAAGGTTGCCCACGTTCTCCGGCAAAGCGGTATCGACAAACAGCGCGTGCAGGGCGTTGTACAAAAGGCGTGGGTCCCCAGAGTCAGGAATGGGCGTCCCGGCATAAGGCTCAAAGGCTTTTTGTAGATTCGATGAAATCTCCCCGAGCAGCAACAATTTCGGGAGATCGAGCGAATGGGTGTTCTGCGTGATAATGGATAACAAGCGCGCCCGTGCCCACTCATCCTCCAGCGAGGATGTCCGCAGCACAATGACATCCGGCCTTTGAGGGGAGGGTTGGTGAAGGAACTCGGCCAACTCGTGGACGTCTGTAATGGCCCGGGTTTCGAATCCCCAGCGCGTGGTGTCGGCGGCCAGGTTGTCGGTGTTCAGGCCAACGATCCAGGCTCTCTTGTCGTGAAACAGCTCGATGCGCGGAGATTCACTGTCAACGGTGAGCGGCAACTCGATGACGAAAGTCGACCCCTTGCCGGGTTCGCTGTGGAGCGATATCGAGCCACCCATCAGTTCCGCGAGTTGTTTGGCAATCGTGGTCCCCAGTCCTGAGCCCCCGTACTTGCGGGTAATCGATTCGTCTGCCTGGGTGAAACGGTCGAAGATGGTTTTTTGGGCCTCTTCCGCGATGCCGATGCCTGTGTCAATCACCTCGAAACGCAACGCACAGGTTTCCGGGCCCACGTATGCAGAACGATTGCTGATGCGAACGTCGACAAAGCCGGTTTCCGTGAATTTGATGCCGTTGCCAACGAGGTTGACCAGAACCTGGCGTAAGCGCACAGCATCCCCGACTAGCGAGTAGGGAACATCGGGGTTGATATGGCAGAAGTAGCTGATGCCCTTGCTTTCTGCCAGTGGGCGCATCGACTCGTTGAGTGTTTTCATCAGCGAATGCAGATCGAAGGGTTCCTGGTCGATCGCAACGTTTCCTGCCTCGATTTTCGAAACATCCAGGATGTCGCCCACGATGTGTAGAAGGTTTCTCGCAGAAGTGTCGATTGCTGCCAGTTGCCCGCTAAGCTTTGGGTCCTGCTTGTCGCTGAGGATGAGTTCGGACATGCCAATGATGCCGGCCAGGGGCGTGCGGATTTCATGGCTCATGTTTGCCAGGAACCGGGTCTTGGCCTGATTGGCTTTTTCTGCCTCTTCCTTGGCTCTTTCCAGTTTCCGCAGCAGCGAGGAAACAAAGATCGGTATCAGTATCAGGGTGACCATCAGGCCATAACCCACGGTGCTGTGCTCCGACCAGAAGGGTGAAAGCTGAATCACCGTGAAAAAGCCAACGGTTGCGTAGGCCATGCCAAGGTATAGATACGTGCGACCAAAACGTGCTCCGTATCCAACGGTGATCCACATCAACACGGTGAAAAAAGGTGCGCCCAACTCGCCCGTGGAGTACAGCGCGTACGATGTCATCGAGTGGTCCGCAGTCATCGTCAGCATGCGACGAGCGTGTGAGCCTTCGGGTACAAACTGGAACGAGAAAAGTACTGCTATACCGATCAGCGAATAGGCTGAAACCAGCCACAGCGTCAGCTCGGTGCTGTCTTGATCATCACCAGAGGTTCTGGCGATAAATAGATAGGACGCCACGATCAGGGCGATTATCACGCGGATAACCCCTTGCTGATATTCAAGTGCAGCCTGTTCTTTGAGGTTGTGAACAACGTTGCGCGGGGAGAACGATCTCAGGATGTCCCCAGGCTTCCGTTTCAAGACTGTTTCATCCATGGACCGTCCTCCAGGTGTTTCCGGCAAGGAGCAGTGCACTGGAGTTCTGCATATGTGCGAGGAAACGGGTTGCGTTGGCCGGGGATATTGCCTCTTGCGAGGACGACGCTTGTTTCTGCTCTTCGATCAAGTTGTTGGTGTCGGTTTTCATGCTGCATCAGCACCTTATCGCCTGTTTGGGGGCCGTACAGCTCGATTCCGCCTGCTAGGAAGCCTAGTCTCCAGGTGGCTCAATTGAAGAGTGCCACACATTTTTCCTAAGAAAAAATCGGAGTTTACTTCTTTATGGCGCTAGGATTAAGGCGCTGACTCCGTATTTGCCACTGTTTTTCCTGGGCAACGACAGGCTGGTGCAGGCCATTTTGGTCTGTTCCAGCATTTTTGGTAGAGGACAACCTGTCGTGGAGTAGCTATTACAAACTAAAACTTACCTATCAGGAGCAGATCATGCTTAGCACTCTTTGCAACGATTGGAATAAGAACTTCGAGCAGCTGCACGTACGTTATGACGAAAACCTCAAAGCAGTATTTTTCGAAATGCGTCCCCAGCCGTTGCCGAGTTTTACGCCGCGCTTGCTCGAGGACATCAATGCTTTCCAACAATTGGTTGGGCGCTACATCGAACAGGACAGCAAATCCGATGAACCGAATATCGAATACCTGGTATTCAGTTCAGGGATGCCCAATGTTTTCCAGTTGGGTGGAGATCTCAAGTTCTTTGTCGATTGCATCACTTCTGGGGACCGAGAAACCCTGACACGCTACGCGCATCTGAGTATCGATGTCCTGTATGCCAATTACGATAACCTGGGACTGCCTGTTACCACGATTTCCCTGGTGAATGGAACGGCACTCGGTGCCGGTTTTGAAGCCGCGCTTTCGAGTGACTATATCGTTGCGGAGCGCCAGGCGGACTTCCAGTTCCCCGAGGTTGTTTTCAACATGTTCCCAGGGCAGGGTGCTTATTCCTTCCTCAGTCGTCGTCTGGATACCGCAACGGTTGAGCGGATGATTCTCAACGGCAATTCATTTGATGCGGAAGAGCTGGCGGAAAAGGGTTTGATCGACCACCTGGCCGAAGAAGGTGAGTCTATGGCAGCTTTGGAACGGTTTATTCGCCGTCACCGCAAAAATCGGGTCAACCAATCCGCCGTGTTGAAAATGCGCAAGATCGTGAATCCGGTGACCAAGAACGAACTGTTGCAGATAGCGGATCTTTGGGTTGATTCGGCCTTCTCGCTCTCCCCGACCAACATCAAGGCAATGAGTCGGATCGTAAAGGCACAAACCCGCCACCTGGAGCGTGTCGCAGAACAACAGGCTGCTGTTGCTGTGCAATAGTGACGGCGAGCTTCATTTGAATTGCTGCCGCGATTGGGTAACGAAGGCAGCAGTCAGGTGACAGGCTGATATGGCGATTCGGGCAATGGAGTGTCCTTCGCCCGGAGGGTGTCAGCTACGTGACGCGTGTTCGTTACGTTCGTCGACGTAGTTGAGCAATGCCGTGTGGGCGTTTCGCAGCTCCTGCTTGATGTCTGACACCAGTTTCCGATGTTGTTCTTTCAATTCGTGTGGTTGGATGGTGGTGAGCTGAACACAGCAATTTTGCAGGCGCGAAGCCCCAACACTACCCGCACTGCCCTTGAGTGCATGGGCGTAATCGTGAATTGCGTCTAGGTCTTCCACCGAGATCTTGGCTTGCAGCATTTCAAACAGTTCGTTGCTGTCACTGACGAAACTGTCGAGTAGATCTTTTAAGAACTCCAGTCCATTGCCCAGTTGTTCGAGTTCCCGCAGGGTTTGCGTATCGATAACATCCAGATTCCTTGTTGAGCTGTCCGGTGCGGGTGAATGCGGTAACCCGACCGAAGCAATGGCTCCCTCCTGACCGGTCAGGCGTGCAAGTGTGGCGTTGAGTTGGTGGGATCTCAGTGGCAGGGTGAGCGCGGCGTCTGCACCGGCATGTTCGCAGCGCTGCTGCGTTTCAAGACTCAGTTCTGCGGCGATCATCACGACCGGCGAGGAGATCGAGCGCGAGTGAGTCAAGCGGTATATACGTGTGACCTCGATTGCGTCCATGTCCTGCAATTGCAGATCCAGCATTGCCACGTCGAAGCTATGAGCTGTCATCGCGTCGAGAGCTTGTTCGCCGGATGAGGTGGTGTAGACATGGTGTCCATCTCTTTCCAGCTGTGTCTTGACAAGTTTCAGTTGCACCTGGTTTTCGATAGCGATCAGAATTTCCAATGGCGGAAGATGAGTTTTCTGACGAATGTAGCGATCGAGTAGCGAGGTAACTCCGTTGGTTTCATTTGTGCCACTGCTCGATTTTGTCGCGTGTATGGCATTGAACAGCAGTGTCTTGTCCAGGGGCGCTAACAAGACCGAGTCAAATGCTTCAAGCCGCCCGGTTTCTTTGGCGTTGTCGTCGGGAGTATCAGAAATCAGGATGCAACGCAGTGATGCCAAGGCTTGCGAGGACCGACACATGGAGAGTATTTCGGTGGCTTGCCCGGAGCGTCCACGCTGGTCAAGCAACAGCACATCAGGTCCCTTGTTATGTCTGCTGTCGAAATACGATTGTGCGATGAATGCAGCGCTTTCCCGGAAAGTGCTGACCTCCATGCCCCAGCCGAGGAGAAGTTGCTCAAGATCCTCGACGTTGTTGGCGCTTCCTTGCAGTAGGTTGACCTGGAGTCTTGGATTTTCATCCTGAATTGTCGCCGGCATCACGGGCGTGGCCTTCTCGGCTTCTCTTGCCTCGGCCTGCGCGTCGACTTCCTGCGTCAGCGTTTCCTCTGTGTGGATCCGACGGTTCAGCCGCAAGGCGTAGGTGATAGTTGCTGCCAGGTATACCGCCGCAAGGCCCTGCATTGCCGGCGACAGATGCCATTGCGAGATAATCCATGCCAGGCTCAATGCCAGCAAGTGATAGCTCGTGACGATACCCATATCACGACGATTGGTTGCCCACGCTGTAGCAACGATTAGTAGTGGCGTGGCAGCGAGAAGGATTGTGGAACCCTCAAGGGTGATGGCGCTGTTTATGAGAAAAGCGTCTATCAGCGCGGTATCGACAAGGCGCAGGGGATTCTCAAAAGGCCAAAGGATACTGAGACCCAGGAGGCTTACGGCATACAGCAAGTAAATGAGGGTGATCGGGCGGTCGGTGAGTGCTTCGTGGGAAGACCAGGCAGGTAGCGTCAAGGAAGCAAGAGCAAGCAACGCGACTCCAAGCCTGACCAAGGCATAATTGGAATCAATCGTGCGCAGTAGCCGGTATTGTTGCATTTTGTTCCTCATCCTGAGAGCCGGGTCGATCCTGATTAACCTGCATTTTCGGCTGGAAACATCGCTCGCGTGGCAGTGATTCGATCGAGACTGTCGATTAACGCATCCACGCAGTCGGGGGCAAACTGCGTCCCTCTGCCTTCCTTGATATGTTCAAGGGTGCGTTCCAATGACCAGGCCTGCTTGTAGGGCCGCTGGGATAGCAACGCATCGAAGACATCGGTCAGTGCAACAATCGATGCCTCCAGAGGTATGGCATCACCCTTGAGGCCACGTGGGTAGCCTGATCCATCGAATCGTTCATGGTGGCACCATGCGATGGTTGCACCGGTTTGCAGGTATTGTGAAGGGCTGTCGCGCAGGATCTCATAACCTATCCGGGCATGACGCTCCATGATTTGACGTTCCTCCCGAGTGAGCGGCCCGCTCTTGAGGAGGACATTGTCAGGAATGCCGATCTTGCCGATATCGTGCATCGGTGCAGCTTGTTCGATGGTGTCGCAGAATTCATCGTCCAATCCCATCGCCTCAGCAAGCAAGCGCGACGTGTATGCCATACGCAGGATGTGGCCACCGGTTTCGCCGTCACGGTATTCTCCTGCGCGTGCCAGACGGAGCAGGGTTTCGCGTTCGCGCAAACGTAACTCGCGGGTTTTTTCGCTGATTTGTTTTTCCAGCCAACGCGCCCTGTCACGGATGATCGATTGCTGCTCCCTCAAAGTCAGCAGGTTTCGACACCTGGCACGGCATTCGTGATGATCGATCGGCTTCGCCAGGAAGTCGGTTGCTCCAGCTTCCAAGGCTCGGTATTTCACTTCCTTGTCGTCAAAACAGGTAATGATGATGACGGGAACATCCCAGCAGGAAGGGATCTTGCGCAACCATTTGGTGAACTCGACCCCGTCCATGTTGGGCATCTTGAAATCGGTAAGCACGAGGTCGATGGGATTGTTTTTTGCCCATTCCAGTGCTGCAACCGGATCTTCAAAAGAGATCGCCTGGATATCCGTATCCATCGAGCGCATGAGTTCCTCGAGAATCATGCGGCTGATCAGCTGGTCGTCGATGATAAGGACTGTCGCCATGGGTCGGGACCACGCAATCGGTGGAATAAGTTGAAATAGGCTACAAGCTCACCACGTCGGCCACAGTCGGTCAAGCAGATAAGAAGTTATTGATGAGGTTATGGACGGTCGCAGGTTCAAAGGGTTTGTCGCAGATAGCGGATACTCCGGCCTGTTGTACGGCAGCCAGGCGGTTTTCATCGGTCTCGCTGGTGACCATTAAGACTGGGATGGAACTCTGGTTCGACGCATTGCGGATCTGGTCCACCAGTTCCTTTCCATCCATCTCCGGCATGTTGTAATCAGAAACCACGAAATCGTAGTAGTTGTGATTGATCTTTTCCAAGGCTTCCACGCCATTGTTCGCCGTGTGTATATTTTCCTCCGGGATCTCCATGCCCCTGAGCACGCGGCAGATATGCTTGCGTGCCAGGGAGCTGTCATCAACCACCAGGACCTGGAGGTTTGATGCGTCCTCGTTGTCCAGCGCCAGGGCTTCCGGGTCGATAAGGTCGAGGGTGGAGGAGAGCGCGATGGATAAATCTTTCTGATCAAACGGTTTTGGAAGAATGCCCACGGCGCCGGCTTGGCGTATCGGGTCGAGATAGCGAAAACGTGTCTCGCTGGATATCAACATGAAGGCGGTGTTGCTGTGGGTTTCTGATTCGCGAATTTCGTGCACCAGGTCTGTACCGGTCATATCAGGCAGGTACAGCGAACTTACGACCAAGTCTGGCGACAGTTCCACCAAGTTCGCCAAAGCCGTTTGGCCATCTGTTGTTTCTGTTGTCTGAGTTACCCCCGCGTCGTGCAGCAGCCGGACAATAATCCGACGCTGGGTTTGCGAGGGTTCGACGACAAGAATGTGCAAATCTTCCAGGCTGATCATGAAACTATCCACAAGCAGGGTTAAGGTCTGCTGCTATATCGGCTGAAGTCGCACACTCTTTACCTTGTGGCTCAGAATCGCCCTGCCTCATAGTCGGCAAAGGCTTGCTGGATCTCCTCCCGGGTATTCATTACGAAGGGGCCACCGCGAGCGATAGGCTCCTTCAAAGGCTTTGCGGCAACCAACAGGAAGCGTGCGGCCGCCTTGCCAGCATTAACGTTGAGTTCGCTGCCCAGAGACAATACTCCCAGCTGGCCTTTCTCCAGTAATGCCTGGCGTTTGTTGCTGATGATCTCAACTTTGCCGTCAATCACGTAGATAAAGGCATTGTGCAATGGTGGTAGGGATTCCTGAAAATTTGCCTCGACGCCCAGGTGGACATCGATGTACAGCGGCTCAGTCAGTGGCTGAACAACGGGGCCTGAGGTACCCATCGTGGTCGTGCCGGCAATCACTGCAATCTCTGCATGTTCCCTTTGCTCACGCGGAATTTGTGTCGGCGGGTGTTCCTGGTACGCAGGTGACGTCATCTTGTGACTGGCCGGCAGGTTGAGCCAAAGCTGGAAGCCCTCGAGCAGTCCGTCATCCTGTTCCGGCATTTCTGAATGCACAATACCGCGCCCGGCAGTCATCCACTGCACACCGCCAGCTTCTATCACGCCTTCGTGGCCAGCATTGTCAGCATGTCGCATTTTTCCTGCGAGCAAATAAGTCACGGTTTCGAATCCGCGGTGGGGGTGCGCCGGAAACCCGGCGATGTAGTCCTGTGGCTTGTCGGAGCGGAAGACATCCAGCAGGAGAAACGGATCCAGCGAGTTGAGAGCCGGTTGGCCAATAACGCGTGTCAACTCCACGCCGGCACCGTCGGTAACCGGCTGGCCCTGGAGGATACGCTCAACGGTTCTGGCTTGTTCGTAAGGTGCGTCTTGTTGCTCGGACATGGTGCCCACCTCGGCTGTTGGTATTGTGAACCCGGCAGCCGTCAGGCTGCGCTGCTTGCTGTTTCTGCAAGTGCGGAAGAAAGTTGCTCCAGGGCCCGCTTTTTCGAAGACTCTGGGTCGCGATTGGTGGCCTCAGCACCAATGAATCGCACATCGTGTAAGCCGATGAACCCAAGCACGTGCCGCAGGTATCCGGAAGCAAAATCCACGCTGCTGCCAAACGGGACGCCGCCTGAGGCCATGATCAGGTACACAGGCTTGTCTTCGAGCAGTCCTTCAGGTCCGTCCGGGGAGTAGCGAAAGGTCACGCCGGCGCGTGCTACCTGGTCAATCCAGGCTTTTAGCGCGGCTGGAATTGAAAAGTTATACATGGGAGTACTGATGACAATACTGTCGGCGGACTGCAGTTCGGCAATCAGTTCGTCGGATTTCGTCAGCGCCAGCCTGTCTTTTTCGGAACGATCGTCCTCCGGTTTCAGATTTGCATGTAGCCAGCCTTGATCGAGCAGGTCGATACCTTTTGCAAGGTTACGTACCTGGACACGGGCATTCGGATAAGAAGCTTGCAGTCTCCTGACGGTTTCTCGCGCCAGCTGACGGGTCAGGGCATTTTCACCGTTTGCGCTGGCCGCGATCAGCAGGATCGTGTGGTCGCTCGCTGTGCTCATTTTTTGGGCTCCTGGTTTGTTTACCTGGGGTAAGTATTAGCGTTTATCAAAAATGGAAAAATGGGCCTAAAATCAAAACATTGTTTGAAAAAAGTAAACAATGGACACGCTTATGAACCGATTGGCGGAGATGGAGGCGCTGGTTGCCGTCGTGGAGTCTGGAAGCTTTACCGCGGCAGCGGAGAGGCTGGGGGCTAACAAGTCGATCGTCAGTCGGCGGGTGAGCCAGTTGGAAAAACGTCTTGGCGTCCGGCTGCTGAGCCGAACAACGCGGCGCCTGAGTCTCACGGAGAGCGGGCAACGTTACTACCAGCAGGTCACCGTCCTGTTGGCAGACCTGGAAGAAGTGGAGAACGGGGTCATGCATGCGGCAGGGGAACTGCGTGGCAGAATACGCCTCGCGGCACCGCTGAGCTTCGGGTTGAAGCATCTCAGTCCGGCACTGGGAACCTTCCTGAGGCAGCATCCAGCCATCGAGTTGGACCTGGACCTGAATGATCGAGAGGTCAATCTGGTCGAAGAAGGGTTCGACATGGCGTTGAGGATTGGGGAACTTGTCGATTCAACCCTGGTGGCGAAGCGAATCGGCAGGGTGCGTATGCTCGTTTGCGCCAGCGGTGATTACTTGCAAGAGTACGGAGAGCCTCGGCAGCCACGCGACCTGAAACAGCATTTGGGGCTGCAGTACAGCAACGTCAGCTACCGTTCGCAATGGACTTTTTCTGAAGGGCCGCGCGAGCTTTTTGGTCAGCCACAGATACGCATGCGCGCAAACAATGGCGACATGTTGGCCGCGGCAGCAGCGGCCGGGCTGGGCATTGTCGCTGGGCCTTCTTTCATATTGGCCGATTACATACGACGTGGAGAGCTGGTACAGGTTTTAAGTGAATTTGAAAGGCCAGGTACCGGGTTACATGCCGTTTTTCCGCCGGGGCGTATGACGCCGCGGCGGATATTGGAATTGGCTGGGCATCTCAAAGGGCGTTTTGGTGAAAATCCGTATTGGGATGCTGGGGTGTTCGCTGAAACCTAAGATGGCGCGATTTCTAGAGGCGGCCGTTGTTGCCAAAGCGCGCCGCGAGACGGTCGATTCCGACCATCACGAGCCAGGATACTTGCACCAGCAGATATAGGCCGGCGCAGAAAAGGGCGACGCCCAGTGGTGCTGCGATTACCGCCTGCGGCCAGTTGTAACCGAATAATTGGACCAACACGAAGCAGGTCGCGATGAAAAGAAAACCCAGGTCGCGCACCAGTTGGCGATCGAGAGACTTTGCGAGAAGAGTACGGTTTTTCATAGTGCGAATAACTTTGTTCCAGTGTTGTGAGGCTATTTTCGGCGTTCGAGAAAAATATTGAAGTGGAAGAGTGCTTATTTGTGACCGGGGTCGCAGGCCTCTTGAGAATCGGTCAGGCCAATGCCATTTAGACCAGAAATAAAGCACCTAAAACCGAATTAAAGGCAGACTCCAGCGCCTCGCAGGCAGGGGATGCAAAAAAAACCGGTGCAGGGCACCGGTTAACGAGGAAGCTTCGCCCGGGATGGGATCAGGCGAAACGAAGAACGGGTTGGTTTATGAGATCCTCAAACGCCTGTTGTTTGAGTTGCAGGCGCATTGCATGCAGCACCGGCTCGGTGTAACCGCTGGGGACCTCGCGACCGCGGAAGATCAATTGCTTGGCGCTTTCAAAGGCATAACCCTGGTAGTTGGGCGCCATGTTGATGTAACTAACATCGTTGGCGTTCTGTTGATCGACCACGCTGGCCATGCGACGCAGGGTCTCGATGACCTGCTTCTCGCTCACGATGCCGTGGTAAAGCCAGTTCGCGATGTGCTGACTGGATATCCGCAGGGTGGCGCGGTCTTCCATCAGGCCGACATCGCTGATGTCCGGGACTTTCGAACAGCCCACGCCTTGGTCGATCCAGCGCACCACGTAACCGAGAATGCCCTGGCAATTGTTATCGAGTTCGGCCTGGATGGCTTCAGCTGACCAGTCTTGCGGGTTGCCGACCGGCACGGTCAAGAGGTCGTTGATATCGGCACGCGGACGCTGCGCGATGATCTCCTGAATGCTCCATACATCGGTTTCATGGTAGTGCATGGCATGCAGCGTCGCGGCAGTAGGCGAGGGTACCCAGGCGCAGTTGGCGCCGGATTCCGGGTGGCCGCTTTTTTGTGCGACCATTGCGGCCATCTCGTCCGGCATGGCCCACATGCCCTTCCCGATCTGGGCGCGCCCGGAGAGGCCAGGCCAGGCCGTTGTCCACGTTCCAGTTTTCGTAGGCCTTGATCCAGGCCTGAGTTTTCATGTCAGCCTTGCGCACCATCGGCCCCGCCAGCATGGCGGTATGAATCTCGTCGCCGGTGCGGTCGAGAAAACCGGTGTTGATGAAGATGAGGCGCTCGCTGGCGGCGCGGATACATTCCTTCAGGTTGAGGGTGGTGCGCTTCTCCTCGTCCATCAGGCCAATCTTCAGGGTGTTACGCGCCAATCCCAGCGCATCTTCAACCGCAGCGAACAAGTCGACCGCATAGGCAACCTCTTCCGGGCCATGCATCTTGGGTTTTACGATATAAACCGAGCCGGTATCCGAGTTGCGATAGCGGCCGTTGCCTTGCAGATCATGCATGGCAATAAGGCTGGTTATCATGGCATCCATGATGCCTTCGAATACCTCGTCGCCGTTGCTGTCGAGGATGGCTGGCGTAGTCATCAGGTGGCCGACATTACGCACCAGCATCAATGCGCGGCCCTTCAAGGTGATCTCAGACCCATCCGGCGCAAAGTAGTGACGATCGGATGCAAGCGTGCGGGTAAACGTTTTCTCGCCTTTGTCCATACGAATACTCAGGTCGCCTCTCATCAGTCCAAGCCAGTTGCGGTAGACCTGGCTTTTGTCTTCACCATCGACGGCGGCAACCGAGTCTTCGCAATCCTGGATAACTGTCGCCGCAGCTTCGAGGCAGACGTCGCATACGCCGGCAGGGGATTCTGCGCCAATGGCGTTTTCGCGGTTGATGTGAATCTCGATATGCAGGCCATTGTGCTTGAGCAACAAACAGCGTGGTTGATTCTCGCTGCCACGGTAGCCTATGAACTGTTGCGGGTCGCGCAAACCGACGGTTTCGCCGCCTTCCGTTTCCGCGCATAACTGGCGATCTTCAACGAAGTAACGGGTTACCTGCATGTGCTGCGCATTCTGAAGCGACAGGTAGCGGTCGAGCAGGCCCTGCACGTATCGCACAACCACGGCCCCGCGCTCGGGATTGAAGCCTGGTTCGCTGGAATCCGCATGTTGGTCGCGCAACATGTCGCTGCCATAGATCGCGTCGTAGAGAGAGCCCCAGCGCGCGTTGGCGGCATTCAGGGCATAGCGGGCATTGTTGACAGGTACCACCAGTTGCGGTGCTGCGGTGGTGGCGATTTCTGCGTCGACGTTGTCGGTGCTGATGGAAAAGTCTTCGCCTTCCGGCACCAGGTAGCCAATTTCCTGCAGAAAGGCCTTGTAGCTTTCAACGTCGAAGGGGTTACCCAGGTGCCACTCGTCGATCTGATGCTGCAAGCGGGAGCGGGTCTGCAAAAGCGCGCGGTTGCGCGGAGTCATCTGCTGCACGAGGTCCGCGAAGGTCTGCCACAGCTGGTCGACACCGATACCTGTCCCAGGCAGCGCCTCTTTGTTGATGAAGTTGTAGAGGGTCTGGTCGATGCTCAGCCCCGCATGCTCGATATATTGTGTTTTGTTTGCCATCTCTGCTTATGACTCGTTTGCTTTGGTTCTAGGAGTTAAAGACTAGAGATCATGGGCGCAAAATCGCATTGTATTTTTCAATGTTGTTCCTAGGCGATTTCGCATCCTCTATGCTGTGAAAAATTGTCAGAGGTAAGGTAATGAACGGACAGGCAACTCCCTTTGCAACCGCCGACCTGTCGGACGAACTGGATCAGCAGGTGCAGGTCATCGAGCCTCCGTGGAACAACTATGGTGGGCTGGAGGCCTTCAGTGGCCCGGCTGCGACCGTGCGTTGTGATGACGACAACAGCAAGGTGCGCGAGATGCTGGAGTCGCCGGGCGAAGGGCGTGTGCTGATCGTCAACGGAGGCGGCTCGAAGAGATGCGCCCTGTTGGGCGATATGCTCGGCGATCTGGCCGTTGAGAACGGTTGGGCAGGCGTGATCGTGCACGGCTGTATTCGTGATTCGGTGGCAATCGGCAAGCTTCCGCTGGGCGTGAAGGCACGGGCCACGCATCCGCGTAAGAGCGTCAAGGCCGGTAAAGGCGAGGTTCAGGTGCCACTGGCCTTTGCAGGCGTGACGATAGCACCGGGAGACATGATCTACGCGGATGCTGATGGGATTCTGGTTCAGCGACAGGTGCAGCCAGAGGCTTCGTAAAACGTCACTCCGTGACCCTGATCAGCCCGGCAACTGCCGGGCTTTCTTTTACAGGCCGATCGAACTGGGTCATTTGCAGTTTGCGCAAATGCTGATTTCGGCCGGATCACGGTCGGCGTAAAAGTCACGCAGCATATCGATGTAGCGAACAGCGGCGGGCGAGAGGAACTTGCCGCGGCGCGAGACGATGCCATAGGAGCGTGTCGGGAAGTACTTGCCCAGGGGCTTGGCGCACAGGTTGTCATCACCAGTCAGGCAAACGTCAGTCACGATGGAAACGCCCATATTCATTTCCACATACTTCTTGATGACTTCCCAGCCACCTGCTTCCAGCGAGACATTGAAATCCAGGTTGTGCTGGCTGAAAACCAGTTCGACGATACGCCATGTCGACAGGTGGCGCGGCGGCAGGATCAGGCCGTGCTGCGCTATGTCTTCCAGGGTGACGATCTGCTTTTTCGCCAGGGGATGGTCCTTGGCGCAGATCAGCGCGGGGTAATAGGTAACGATGGGTTCGTACCGGATATCGTCCGGTACTTCGAGCATCGAACCAACCGCGAAGTCGACCTGGTCGGAACGGATCATCGACAGACCGTCACGGCCAGTCACATTGTGTAGCTTCAGCGAAATGCCCGGGTATTCCTCGGAAAAGACCTTGGTGACGTCGGGCATGACATAAAGAATGGTGGACTCGCCGGAGGCGATGTTGAGCTCACCGCGTTGCAGGTCGCCCATGTGCGCGGCGAAGGATTCGCCGAGACGATCTATCCCTTCGACCAGCGGGCTGGCCAGTTGATACAGGACCTCGCCTTCCGGGGTCAGACTGATCTTGGGGCCGCGACGCTCAAACACGGTGATCTCCATTTCACGTTCGAGTGCCTGGATTTGCAGGGTGACAGAGGGCTGGCTGAGGAACAGCATCTCCGCCGCCTCGGTGATCGATCCGCTCTGTGCTGCGTGGCAGAACGCCCGCAACTGCTTGAGGCGGTTCTGTTTGTAATACGGTGTTTTTAGTTTCGTCATACGGACTGACCCCGGTTTCCTTTGGTATGTGGCAATGCCTTGTTTTTTCTTGATTTATAAATATAGCCAATCCTTTCTATTGAAGTAATTGGATTGGAAAATAATCTCAAACGCTTAGTCTCTCCTGCATCAAGGTGACGTTTTTGTGACTAACTGTCCCTGAACTATTGTGCATTGCACAAAATAATGCAACCCCCCGAGAAAACGAGAAAAGTGGAGTAATCGAGTATGCAGACGAGAGAGCAACAGATCGCCGAACTGGAAAAAGAATGGGCGGAGAATCCTCGCTGGGCCAACGTGAAGCGTGACTACAGCGCTGCCGACGTTGTACGCCTGCGTGGTTCTATCCAGCCGGAGAATACGCTGGCGCGCCGTGGCGCAGAAAAGCTTTGGGAACTGGTCAATGGGTCCGCCAAGAAAGGTTACGTCAACGCGTTTGGCGCCATTTCAGCCGGACAGGCCATGCAACAGGCCAAAGCCGGCCTGGAAGCGGTTTACCTGTCTGGCTGGCAGGTGGCTGCCGACGGCAACACGTCTGAAACCATGTACCCGGACCAGTCTTTGTACGCCTACGACTCTGTTCCGACCATGGTTCGTCGCATTAACAATACCTTCAAGCGCGCTGATGAAATCCAGTGGGGCCGCGGTGTTGATACCGACAGCGAGGAGTTCATCGATTACTTCCTGCCGATCGTCGCTGACGCAGAAGCCGGTTTCGGTGGCGTACTGAACGCCTACGAATTGATGAAGAACATGATCACCGCAGGCGCTGCCGGCGTCCACTTCGAAGACCAGCTTGCCGCTGTGAAGAAGTGTGGCCACATGGGTGGCAAGGTGCTGGTTCCGACTTCCGAAGCGGTTCAAAAGCTGTCCGCTGCACGTCTCGCGGCTGACGTAATGGGCGTTCCGACCATCGTCCTGGCGCGTACCGATGCCGAGGCAGCCAACCTGCTGACCTCCGATGTCGATGACAATGACAAGCCCTTCTGTACCGGTGAGCGTACTGCAGAAGGTTTCTACCGGGTGAAGAACGGTCTGGAGCAGGCTATCAGCCGTGGTGTTGCGTACGCACCGTATGCTGATCTGGTCTGGTGTGAGACCGGCAAGCCGGACATCGGTTTTGCGCGTGAATTCGCCCAGGCAGTTCTGGCCGAGAACCCGGGCCAGCTCTTGTCCTACAACTGCTCGCCGTCGTTCAATTGGAAGGCCAATCTGTCCGATTCGCAGATTGCTTCCTTCCAGGAAGATCTGTCCGCACTGGGCTACAAGTACCAGTTCATCACCTTGGCGGGCATCCATGTCAACTGGTACAACACCTTCCAGTTTGCGCACGCCTACGCGCAGGGCGAAGGCATGAAGCACTACACCGAGATGGTGCAGCAGCCGGAGTTCGAAGCTCGTGACCAAGGTTACACCTTCGTATCTCACCAACAGGAAGTGGGTGCCGGTTACTTCGACGATGTGACCACCGTTATCCAGGGTGGTGCATCTTCGGTAACCGCCCTGACCGGTTCCACCGAGGAAGAGCAGTTCGGCGACGCCGCCAACGGCTGATCGGTCGGGAGGAAGCGCCTTGACCGTCGTCCAGGATCCAGCTTGCCGTCACAGCTATCTGCTGGGCGAGCCGGTGCGTGCGATGGGCGCTGGCGGTAGTGCGTCGCCATCTAGCGATGACGACGCGCCGTTCGTCGATTCCGATCACTTGTCGCGTGCGCGTGAGATCGCGCACGCGATCCTCACGGCGTTCAATCGCCACTTCCGTATCTTCCGTGAGACCACCCAGTCAGCGCGCCAGCACTTCATCGAAGGGGACTGGGTGGCCGGCAGAGCAGCCAGCAGCGAGCGCATCAGCCTGTACGATCTGCGTCTGCGCGAAGCCATTGCTGATCTGCGCAATCGCTTCGGTCTGGAAAAGGCCGACCCGGATCTGTGGCAGGAAGTGAAATTTCAGTATCTCGGATTGCTTTACCGGCATCGTCAGCCGGAACTGGCCGAGACCTTTTACAATTCGGTGTTCGTCGGTTTGTTCGAACGCCACTACTACAACAACGACAACATCTTTGTGCGTCCGTCGGTATCCACCGAGCGCATCGAGGGCGAGATACCGCCGTTTCGCAGCTATTACCCCACCCAGGACGGCTGGCGCCTGAGCCTCAGTCGTATTCTCGATTCGATCGACCTGGGGCTGCCGCTGGAGAACAAGCGGCGTGACATCATCAACATCGTTCGAGCGATCCGTGGGCTGTATTGGAAGTCCAATTACCTGGCACGTCACTTTCAGCTGCAGATCCTCAATACCGTCTTCTATCGCAACAAGGCCGCTTACATTATCGGACGCGCGGTAAACGGTGCCGACGTCTATCCGATGATTCTGCCGGTGCTGCGTAATGAGAAGGGTGAGGCCTATATCGATGCCCTGGTCACCGACGATAACGATGTGGCGAATCTGTTCAGCTTTGCCCGGACCTACTTCATGGCGGATTTTGAAGTGCCGTCGGCAGTGGTGCGTTTCCTGTTGTCGTTCCTGCCGAGTAAGTCGGCGGCGGATATGTACACCGCGATTGGTTTTCACAAGCAGGGAAAGGCGGAGTTCTACCGTGATTTTCTCGATCACCTAAGGAACTCGTCCGACCGCCTGGTTACCGCGCCGGGCATCAAGGGCATGGTGATGCTGGTATTTACCCTGCCGTCGTATCCCTACGTTTTCAAGGTGATCCGCGATCGTTTTGGTAGCGCGAAGAAAGTGACCGAGCGCGAGGTGATCGAGAAGAACCGCTTCATCAAGCGCCAGGATCGTGTGGGTCGCATGGCCGACACCTGGGAGTTCTCGTATGCAGCGTTCCCGGTCGAGCGATTTGACCCGGAGCTGCTACAGGAGTTGTTGGACGAAGCAGCCAACAAGGTAACCATCGAAGACGGGAAGGTGATCATCAAGCACCTCTATATCGAACGCCGCCTGAACCCGCTGAATCTGTTTCTGGAACAGTCTGACGAAGATCACAAGCGCCTGGCCATGCGCGAGTACGGCAATGCATTACGCGAGATTTCAGCTGCGGGTATTTTTCCTGGTGATTTGCTGCTGAAGAACTTTGGTGTGACCCGGCATTGTCGCGTGATCTTCTACGATTACGACGAGATCGTGCCGATCGCAGACTGCAACTTCCGCAAGGTGCCGGAGGCGCAGACCATCGAACAGGAAATGGCGGCCGAACCTTGGTACAGCGTGGCGGAGAACGATATCTTCCCGGAAGAGTTCGCGACCTTCGTGATGAGCGACCGGGGGTGGCGCCGGTTATTCAACCAGGAACACGGTGACCTTCTCGAAGCCGGGACCTGGAAACAGCTACAGGACGACGCGGCCAAGGGACGCGCGCCGGACGTGTATCCCTACCGGCGTGAGATCCGCTTTCCACGCTGATCCGGTGATCATAGCTCCCACTTCAATTCGATTTCGCGTTTAGGGTCGCGAGCCCATTCCAGCATCGAAGCGTCGTACAGGCGTGCCTTGCGATTGCCCAGCACCGCGTAGTCGATGAACCAGGTCAGCGATGCACGGTTGCCAGTGTGGCAGAAATGCACAGCACCGTCCGTGGGCGTCACGCCTGCCTTTTGGATCAGGGCGCGCATGTCCGTTTCGTTCAATAATTTTCCGCTGCTGGCCTGCTGGGTCAGCCAGGAGTAGGGCAGATTTACCGCGCCATGAATAGTGCCTGGACGTTCTTCCTCGCCGCCGCTACGTAGCCCGAGATATTCCTCCGGCGAACGCGCGTCGATCAATAGTTCGGCAGTCTGAATATCGTCCGCCCGCGCCAGCAGCTTCATGTTGGGTCTGGCTTTATAGCTGACGGGTTCACGCGCTGCCGGCGTGCCCCGCATGACTGGTCCCAGGCGTTTACGCACATAGTCGACCAGGCCGCCGTCAACCACCGACAATTTTTCGTGCCCCAGCAGGCGCAGCGTCCAGAATACCCGCGCAGGTGCCGAGAGATCGGCAGGTTGCAGGCCAGTGGACAGGATGACGACATGGTCGTCGGTACCAATGCCCTTTTGGCCCAGCATCTGTTCGTAGTCCTCGATGCTGCGCAACACGCCCGGCATCTTGGCCGAGGCGTCGGTGCGCCATTGTGCAAAAGGTATGTTCACCGCACCCGGCAGGTGATGGCGTGAAAACACGGCCTGATCCTGAACGTCCAGCATCACCAGGTCCTCTCGTTCCAGATTCTTGGCCAGCCAGGCAGCATCCACGATCGGCGGCGAGGTATCGGCGGAAACCGTGGTGAAACTGGTGGCGAGCAGCAGAATGGCAGTGAACAGCGTTTTTTTCATGAATACCGGGTCCTGAGCGGTTGGGAAACAGGGGGAGTATTCTAGTCACCATAAATAGCCTCAATCTACCCATACGCAGTGTCGAATCCTCACTTGCGGGCTGCTGTGGCAGACTCGCCTGCCTGAATTTTCATAACTACTAATACTTTGAAGAGGAATGTTCCATGCGACTGATTCTTTTAGGCGCACCAGGCGCCGGTAAAGGCACCGTGGCCAAAATGCTGACCGACATCGACGGTTCAGTACAGATTTCCACCGGCGACATTCTGCGCGCCGCTGTTAAGGCTGGCACCGAGCTGGGCAAAAAGGCAGAAGCCGCCATGACTGCCGGCGAGCTGGTTTCCGATGACCTGATCATGGGCATCATGGGTGAGCGCCTGCTGGAAGATGACTGCAAGGCAGGCTTTCTGCTGGACGGTTTCCCACGCACCATTCCTCAGGCTGAAGCTCTGAAAGACCTGCTGGCCAAGCTGAACATCGAACTGGACGGCGCAGTAAATCTGAACGTTCCGCGCGAGGTGATCCTGGATCGCCTGACGACCCGTCGCACCTGTGTCGACTGTGGCGCTATCTACAACGTGAAGTCCAACCCGCCGAAGGAAGAGGGCAAATGTGATGCCTGTGGCGGTTCTGTTGTGCAACGTGACGACGAGACTGAGGAAGCTATTTCCAAGCGTCTGGACGTGTTCAACGAGCAGACTGCTCCGCTGGTTGGTTTCTACGAAGGCGAGAACATGCTGCTGGATATCGAAGCGACTTCTTCCGATGTCGTGGTTGATTCCATTAAGAAGCACGTCGGCATCGCTTAACCAATAGCGACTACGCTGGGTAAAGCCCGGTTGGCTTTTGGCCAACCGGGTTTTTTTGTGCCTGTCGATGCGGTTCCCCTTTCGAACAGGGTTGTGTCTCATAAACCCGGAAAACGGGCGACACTCCTGAGAAAGCTGGGGTTTCAGCATCAGTAAGTCTCTATTTGGGAGGCTGAATCCTGAACTTTGTTAAATGACGCGTTGGATAAGCAAATAGTCGTGGCGATTGTCTTGAAAAATGAACGAATTTAGCCGAACGTTACTGAAAATAAATGAGAAAGAGGGCAGGGATGCGTTTATTCAAGCTTGGGGTGGTTTCTTGGAGGTTAATCTTCGCGCTTGCTTTTGCGGCGTGCATTACCGCCTGCGCCGAACAGAAGGCGGGCATCTACGAGCCCACGGTCCTGCGCATAGGCGTGTTGCCCAATGAAAACGAGGCCGTGTTGATCAAACAGTTCTCTCCTTTAGGAAACTATCTTGCTGCGCAGTTGGGTCGGCCCTATGAGCTTGTAGTGCCTGGGGACTACGCAGACTTCGTCGATCGTTTTGCGCGAGGGGACTTCGATCTTGGTTACTTTGGAGGTGTGACTTTCCTGCAAGCTCAACAGCGCTCGGACGCCAAGCCGTTGGTCATGCGCGATATTGATGCCCGCTTAAGCACTTATTTCCTGGTGCGTGGAGACTCGGCGATTAGAGAGTGGGATCAGATGGCCGGCAAGAGTTTTAGCTTTGGCTCGTCACTTTCTACGTCCGGCCATCTCATGCCGCGCTTTTTTCTCCGTGAGAGAGGTATCGATCCTGAATCATTTTTTAGCGACGTACGCTTTTCCGGTGCTCACGACAAGACTGCAACATGGGTCACAGAGGGTGTTGTAGACATCGGTGCTGCCAATTCACATATCGTCGATGAGATGCTGAAGGATGGCCGCTTAGATTCTGCGCAGGTAAATATACTCTGGGAAACGCCTCCCTATGCAGGCTACGTCTGGGCAGTGAATGCGGATATCGATCGCAGCTTCCAGGAGGATTTGCGCAACAGTTTTCTGGCGCTTTCACCGGTGAATCCGGAACACAAAATTATTCTGGACGCGCTGAATGCGGGTGGTTTTCTGCCGGCCTCGCCAGAGGACTTCACTTCGTTACCCGATATAGCTAGATCGCTGGGGCTTCTTGATTCCGAGGGTAGCCAATAATGGCCGTGGACACGCGTAACCAGGCAATTGTCGGCACTATTTATCGCCTGCTGTTCGGGTTTGTGTTAGCGATTGTTCTGGTTGCTATCGCTATCAGTTGGCACCAGCACGAACACGGTGAGCTAGATGCCCACAAGTTCGAATATCATCACCAGAGCACACATCATATCGATCGTATCCGACATCAGTTTCTGGTCATGAAAGCCACTGGTCGGCAGTATTCTCGAGACGAGAAACTGCGCTTGATGGAGGCAGTGCATATTGCTGTTGCCCATACGAAAGCGTTGCTCCAGTTGCAGGAAAAATATCGTGTAGAAGAGCTGCGATTGCTGACGGATCAGTACGAGGAACTGGCGCGACCGTTGATCGATGTCACGAGTCCAGAAATAGTAGCTGAGTTTGTTTTACAGCCAGGTCGGATTGAAGCGCTGATCCTCAAGCTGGACCAGTTGGACAGGCAGCATCAGATCTCGGAAAGGCATTACGTGCAAAAATCCCATGAACAAGAACACGGCGGATTTCTACTCTTATTGGGATTTCTTGTCGCTGTTGCGGCGGTGTTTGGCACGGTCGTTTACCGCTTGTTAGGAGACGTGCGACGCCTGGTATCTGAGCAAGAGCAAGCGGAACAGGCGCTATTCAAGGAAAAGGAGTACCTCAGGATCACGCTAGAGTCGATCGGTGATGCGGTGATCACGACGGATGCAGAGGGACTGGTTGCCAGGATGAACCCGGTGGCGGAAAGCCTGACCGGCTGGACCTTGGCTGAGGCGAAGGGCAAGACGATGCACGAAGTGTTTCCGATCATCAATGCCAGCACCCGCCAACCAATAGAAAACCCGGTCGACAAGGTCATCGCCACGGGTGAAGTCGTTTACCTGAGCAACCATACAACCCTGATATCCAAAACTGGTGATGAGTACCAGATCGCCGATTCCGCGGCTCCAATTCGCGGTAGCGAAGATGGATTCATTCAGGGGATGGTGCTGGTGTTCAATGATGTGACAGAACAGTATCGTCTACGTCAGGAGGCGGCGAAGGATCGCCGGGATCTCAGGGCGATCATGGATTTCAGCCCCACCTTGATTCAGGTCCGGGACCTTGATGGGCGTTACATTTTCGTGAACCGTCAATTCGAACTGGCCTTTGGGCAGACGCGTGAGAAAGTCGTTGGGCGTAAGCCGGGTGAGTTATTCAGGCCGGAGCAGCTGGACAAATTCGAGGTCGATCACGCAACCGTAGTGGATTCCGGACAGGCCGTAGAAGACCGGGAGGCGGCCCTGGGGAAAGATTCCGATCGCACCTACATGACAACAACGTTCCCGCTGCGCGACGGCAACAACGAGGTCTACGCTGTCTGCAGTGTGTCTAGCGACATCACTACCCGCAAGAAGCAGGAAGAGAAAATCCTGCACCAGGCGCATTACGATGCCCTAACCGAATTGCCCAATCGCTTCCTTTGTCTCGACCGCCTGTCGCAGAAAATCAAGGATGCAAATCGACATGGTTACCAGTTGGCGGTGTTGTTTATCGACCTGGATGACTTCAAAAAGGTCAACGACTCTCTCGGTCATGAGACCGGGGACAAATTGCTTGTCAGTGCAGCAGAGCGATTACGTTCAGTCGTGCGGAATGAGGACACGGTTGGGCGCCTGGGTGGGGACGAGTTCCTGGTGCTTTTGGGCGGGTTGCAGCATGCTTCAGGCGCGATTCCCGTGGTGGAAAATCTTGTTGATCAATTTCGTCGCTCTTTCCAAATAGACGGCCGAGAGATCATTCTTACCAGCAGCATCGGCCTGGCAATGTTTCCCGGCGATGGAGACAACCCTTCGCAACTGCTGCGAAATGCAGACACCGCGATGTACCACGCCAAAGAGGGAGGACGGAATACGTATTCTTTCTTCACGGAGGCGATGAACCACGAGGTTGGCCGGCGCTTGGCATTGGAGGAGCAGTTGCATGGTGCATTGGCCAGAAACGAGTTTTCGGTTGTGTTTCAGCCCCAGGTGCAGATTTCAAGTGGGAGGATAATAGGCGCCGAGGCCCTGCTGAGGTGGGAAAACGCTGCCCTCGGACAGATCCCCCCCAGCGAATTTATTCCCATTGCCGAGCAGACGGGCATCATTATTCAGCTGGGTAAATTCGTGCTTGAAGAAGCGCTTTCGCATGTCGCCAAATGGCGGGAAGAGTTTGCTCCTGATTTCCGGGTTTCAGTCAATGTCTCTCCTCGACAGTTTCGCGATCCCAATCTGGTTAATGACGTGCATGAAGCACTGAAAAAACACAGCGTCCCCGGAAAGAACCTGGAGTTGGAAATTACCGAAGGCGTCTTGCTTACCGGCCAGATAGATATCGGCAAACAACTGGCGGCCCTGAGAGAGCTCGGGGCAAGTATCGCGCTGGATGATTTTGGTACCGGCTACGCTTCTCTCAGTTATCTTCGCACCTATCCTTTTGACTTGTTGAAGGTCGATCGGAGTTTCGTGAATGACATTACCCACGATCAGGCGGACAAGGCGCTGGTGGATGCGTCCATTGCGATGGCCCGTGCACTGGGTTTATCGGTAGTGGCGGAAGGTGTTGAAACGGCCGAACAGTTACAGCTATTGAGTGACATGAGCTGTGATGCAGCCCAGGGTTTCTATACCGGTAAGCCGGTCACCGCGGAAGAGGTGACAAACACATTCAAGAGCTCCGATTAGCTTTGCCAAGTCGGAGTTGCAGGGCGTTGGTTTCTCTCAAGTAAATGGTCTGCTTGCGCGGTAAATCTTGGTTTGTTGCAAAAAGCCAATCCCGGTGCGCCTGCAATCCGGAATTTTCCACGAGAGCATGGCAGGTCTGACAGTAGCTAATGCTGGCGTTCGGACCTGGCTGGTAACCAGATATCTCACCGACGCCAAGGCCAGCCAGGATAAAAATCCTCAATTCACCGATTCACAGGCTCATTTGGGCGATTACCCACAAAGCTGGCATGCTAATTTTCGAACATTAGAAATCATTACAAAACATTCAAAGGAGAAACACCATGCGCATCATTCTTCTCGGTGGCCCCGGCGCCGGCAAAGGCACCCAGGCTAACTACATCAAGGAAAAATACGGAATTCCTCAAATTTCCACCGGGGACATGTTGCGTGCGCATGTCAAGGCGGGTACCGAGCTGGGTGTCGCTGCGAAGAAGATCATGGACGAGGGCGGCCTCGTTTCCGACGATATCATTATGGGCATGGTGAAAGAGCGCATCACCGAGGACGACTGCGCCAATGGTTACCTGTTCGACGGTTTTCCGCGCACCATTCCGCAGGCGGAAGCGTTGAAAGAGGCAGGGGTGCCGGTTGACGCGGTGGTCGAGATCGATGTTCCGGATGAAGAGATCATCAAGCGCATGTCTGGTCGCCGCGTGCACGTGGCATCCGGTCGGACCTACCATGTGGTGTTCAATCCGCCGAAGGTCGAGGGCAAGGACGACGAGACGGGCGAAGACCTGATCCAGCGTGACGATGATCAGGAGGAAACGGTTAAAGCCCGCCTCAAGGTCTATCATGATCAGACTGAACCCTTGGTCGCTTTCTACACCGCCGAGGCCGATGCAGGTAACTGCAAGTACGTGAAGATCGACGGCGTAGGG
>Ga0180435_10001083_pt1 | contig 28561 bp, 22 predicted proteins | sample SS_ome_3_FD_132467 | JGI IMG/M metagenome (GOLD analysis project Ga0180435, IMG submission 132467) | Hypersaline lake sediment archaeal communities from the Salton Sea, California, USA - SS_3_S_1 metaG | ecosystem: Environmental > Aquatic > Non-marine Saline and Alkaline > Hypersaline >... | reverse complement strand
TGAACCCGGGCAGCGGGCATCTTGGACTCGATTAGAGGTTATCTCAAGAAATCATATTTGTTGAGACAGATTCTATCATGAGTCGTCTCCGGCAGTAAATTCTATTTTATACTCCTGTTTATTCCGTACTTTACCGGTGTGAATTCAGTTTCATTTTTAAATGTTGACTATTTGTGATGGTTATGCTCTACTGATAGTAGTCAAATTGATTGCCTAACAGTCTTAAATACAAATCAATATTAAACTGCTCCTGCGGATCCTGACCTGTGGCCGACCTCTTTTCGAACTTCACGCTACTGTTGAAATTGATAGTAAAATAAGGGTGTTGGCTATAATTTCTTTTATGGGTAGTGGTAATGTTGGATGTTATTAAACAACTTGGGAATGACTACATAGAGTTGACCTATGACCTCTATCCCTCTGACAGAAGGCCAAAGATGACCGGTTGGGATGCTGTTGATCGGCGGCTTGCACGCATCATGAGTAATGACGGCCCCCAGGCCGGTCATGACAGACGATGCCTGACTTATGATTATTATCCCGGCAACAGAAGAAAAAACAGACGATGACCGCAGAAGGTATCGCCGTAATCATTTTTGTCACGAAAAAACGGGGTTGCTAACCATTGTCCGTGGATAGAGAGACGCTTTCTCCGGGATTCGGGACGATGGTGTCATATCCATTCTCATTCAGGAACTTTCCGAAGGCGACGGACTGGTCCTCTTCGCCGTGGACGACGGCAATTTTTTTCACCCTCAAACCGGACTCGGTTAAAAAGCGAAGCATTTCATTTTTGTCACCGTGGGCTGAGAAGCCACCCAGCTTAACCACCCTTGCCTTTAACGGGTATTCTTTGTTTAAAAAACGGATCATCGGGGCCGGGCCGGTTCTTCCTTTTTCTTCGTAGGCTGAACCTAGTTCCAAAATTCGGCGCCCCAGGGTGTGATTTGCCATGTATCCGACGATGAGTATGGTATTGTTGGGGTTGTGAATTTTATACCGGAGATGGTGAAGAATGCGCCCGGCTTCGCACATACCTGATGCGGATATAACGATATGCGGCTTCTTTTCCCTCATCAGCGCCATTGATTCTTCAACGGACTCCGTGAAATTAACCTGCTTGAACGAGAACGGGTTTTTCCCTTTTTGAAGAAATGCGTCATGGGTGTTCTCGTCGTAAACTTCAGGATGCTCACCAAATACACCGGTCAGTTTTGTGGCAAGGGGACTATCGACATGGACCGGAACACGGGGCACCTCTTTATTGTCATACAGCTCATGCAGCACATATAAAAGTTCCTGCGTGCGGCCGAAGGCAAAAGACGGTATCAGGATCGTGCCTCCTCTTTCAAGGGTGCTCTCCAAAACCTCTTTTAGTTTGGGCTTGAGATCAACCACGGGATCATGGAGACGATCTCCATAAGTGCTTTCCATAATCATCAGATCCACATCCCGGTGTTCTTCGGGGAAGTTTTTGGCAGGGTCTTTTAAAATCGGTTTGTCGTACCGTCCGATATCCCCCGTGTAACAGACGGTAGTCCTTTTGCCGCCGGCTTCATGGGTGATCATGCTGACAGCCGATCCTAAAATATGACCGGCCTCATAAAACGTAGCGGTAAGGTTTCTTCCGATTTGCTGGGGACTTTTATACGGCACGCCATCGATATGGGACAGGGCCTGTTCGGCATCCTGGACGGTGTACAAGGGTTCCACCCCCTCGAGATTATATTTTTGAATCATCTCGTTGATGGCATCGTTGTTCAGCCTGTGGCGATTGCTTTTCAGCAGTTTTTTAATCTCGTTTTTTTCCCTGTTTCCGATGTCCTTGTGATTTTTTCCTGACTTTATCTGTGAAAGCGCACCCCGGACCGTTTTATAGTTGAGGTACTGGGCATCCGACTCCTGGATATGGCCTGAATCAAGAAGGAGGAAATGGCAGGCGTCGGCGGTGGCCCTGGTGCAGAGTACCCGCCCGTTGAACTTTGACTTGACCATAAGAGGAATGCGGCCGGAATGGTCGATGTGGGCATGGGACAGCACGATAGTGGTTGCGATTGAGGGGTCAAACGGGAAAATCCTGTTTTTTTCGGCGGATTCTTTTCTGCGACCCTGAAACAGGCCGCAGTCCATTACGATATTATCATCTCCGTTGTTCAATACATGCATGGAACCGGTAACTTCTCTCACAGCGCCGTAAAAAGTAACTTTCATAGATAATCTCCTAAAAGTGCTCCCAGTTGCTTATAATTTTGACATCCTCTTTTATGTCAGGGCAGTTCAGGTTTTGATAGAATTATTTTACCCGAAAAGGACCCGACCATGACGGGATGCTGGTTTCCCCCGATCTTCCGGGCCACGGTCGGGACGTTACTGTCCAGATAGTCATAGGCTTCCCTTAAATGCACGATGTTGTCGCCATTGGCATCGGCTTTTCCCTTAAGCCCCTCCAAAAGGAAGTGGGTAAAAACGCCGTGGCGCAGGGAATCGAGCTCCAATGACTTTTCGTTTGGGCGGCTGGCCGTAATGATAATGCGGCCGGTGCCCTGTGAGACGGTATTGTCGAGGAACCGCCTTGAAATCTGAAGCCCCCTGGTTTTAAGTTTTTGGCTTAGAAATGTACGTCCGCCGGCAGCCCCGCTGTAGCAGCTGTCTATGAAGAATACCAGCCGTTCAGCTTCGATCCGGTTAAAGATGGTTTTGACTTCGGTCATCGGGAACGCGGTTGCATAAAGGGTGTCCGGTTTGGCATCGTAGGGAATGATGTATTTATTGGTCCCGTCATCGGAGGTGCCGGAGAAATCCGTCTCCGGGGCACCGTGGCCGGCATAATAAATGATAACGGTATCGCTTCTTCCGGCATGCTTCGGCAGAAAAACACCAAGGGCCATACGGATGTTGACCAGGGTGGCATCTTTGTCGATGAGCAGTTTAATATTTTTTTTTGGTACCCGGCCGCCGTTGGGGGATATCAGGAAATGATAGATCCCCCTGGCGTCATCATCGGTGTACTGAAGCGCGGTAATACCCGAATCAAGATAGCGGGATATCCCGATAATGACGGCATAGGTTTCTCCGGACCCTGTCGGCATAGACGACGGCAGCGCCGTGGAGGATTTCGTCCGGGGGAGGAGCTGTGTTTTGGAGGCGGCAAAGGCCGGCGACTCGATTTCCCATACGACCATTTTTTTCCCGCCCGCGGCGGCAATCCATTTTCCACTGTCGCTGAATGAAATGGATTCAATTTCCGTCTCCTGTGGAATAATGCTGACCGGTGACCGGCGGTCGGCATCCCACAAGCGGATGGTCTGGTCCGGGCCGCCGGATGCCACGAGACTGCCGGTTCTTGACATGGCCAAAGCAGTAACCGTCTGTTTGTGTCCTGACAGGGAGCATAGTTCATCACCGGTAACGCCGTCTCTTAATTTAACGAGATGGTTCCACTCCGGGCGACCGGCTCTGGCCCGCCTGCTTCCCGAAGCTCGCTTCACTTCCGTAAGGCCGGATGCAATAATCTCCAGACCCGGAGAAAAAGCGGCAATATTGAACTGACCGTATTTACTGGCTGTTTCAGTGATCGTCCGCTTTTCTTTACGTGAGGTGATGTCCCACAGCTTGATCATGCTGTCAGCGCCTGCCGAGATTAAGGTCTTCCCGTCATCGCTGAACGCCAGTGAATGCACGTTTTCTTCGTGGCCCTTAAATTCCCAAATTTTTCTTCCCATCTTGACATTCCACAGGCGAATGACGGTGTCTTCACCTGAAGAAGCGAGCAGTTTTCCGTTGGGGCTGAATGAAACAGCTTCAATGGGCTCATCGGAGGCTTGTATGGCATGCTTTAGGTCGGTGGATTCATATTCCCAGATGTAGAGCATGCCGTCCCCGGCACCTGCTGCTAAAAAGTATTGCTCCTGCTGGATGTCGGCAGAGCGGAGACTGTTTGATCTGGATACAAATCTTCGGATGACGGATTCTTTTTTTAAATCCCAGACGGTGATGTCCTTATCCTCACCATAGGATATGAGCAAATCGCTGTAGGGTGTAAACAACACGCCGTTAACCTTTCCGGAAGACGACAGCTCATTGTTCAGGCTGCAGGTGATTGCGTTCAGTCTTGTATTACCGCTTATTGCGAATACAATCGTGCAGCAGAGACATATGAAAAAAAAGCGTTTGCAATGCACCATTCATTCCTTTGTCTGCCATCGGCCTTTTAGCATGCAACCGTGTCCCGCGAGTAGTAATCAAACCGGACGAGAATAATAAAAAGCCATGGTTAGAAAAAATACTTCAACTGGACAAGCATGGTCAGCAGAGTATAATCCGAGTATATGCCGTAGTTCAGTTCCGGTGATATTGCCGTATTCTCGGTCATAAACACATTGACGCCGGCATTTAGATTTAAACCCAGCAAGAGATCTTCTCCTTCAATATCAGGATCCGTGAAAGAAAGAGAGCCGCCCACGTAAGGTGTAGTTGTGGGAGTGTAAAAGAAATGATACCTTACGAACGGGCTTAACGTCCATGGCGTTATGTCGTCGGAGTTTAGTATTTGAAGGTAGGCACCGACTTCCAGAGGGTCGGTGACAAAATAGCCGAATGTTCCGCCTAAGACTGCGGCATCAAAACTGTCACCGTCATCCGGGTTTGCTTTGAACCACAATAAGTAGGCGGCAATCTCCTTGTTCCCCTTTGCAACACCTTCCTGCTCAAAGGCATTGACATTCGGAGTGCCGGCCGTAAGAAACACGGCGACGATTATGGAGACGCATATCCCTTTAAGCATTCTCATTTTCTTTCCTCCTCAATCAAGTGTGCTTCAATTAAACCAAGGATCTATAAGGGCGGAAACACCATCATCCGACACACCAAGCCTATTTTAAGAACACTTTTGTGTCAAGCTGTTTGCTTTACGACAAAGGATATGAAAGTTATATCTGTTGTTATAAATATCTTTCGCCTAAAACCGAACATCCCGCCCGAAAGCGATGCCCAGTTTTCTCATTTTGTGGCGAAGCGTGGCGGGATTGATGCCCATTCGTTCAGCTGCGCCGCCTTTGCCCCCCACTTTTCCTTTGGTGATGCTCAATACCTTTTGGATATGACTTGATATGACATCATCCAGAAGAAAAGACCCGTTTCCAGAAGAGGCACCGGGTTCGGAAGCCGGTATGATGCTTTCGCTTCCCAGGTCATTGAATTCAATTGGCTTGCCCCTGCTGACAATAATGGCTTTTTCCAGGGTGTTTTCCAGTTCGCGGACATTGCCCGGCCATTCATATGCGGCCAGTTTTTCAACCGCGCCCTTGGCAAGGGCGGGATAGTCCTCAAATCCCATTTCCCGGTATTTTTTTAGAATAAAATGCTGGGTAAGGGCCGGGATATCGCATCGCCGCTCTCTCAGCGGGGGAATGCGGATGGGAAAGACATTGAGCCTGAAATAAAGATCCTGCCGGAATTTTCCTTCATTCACCAGGCGCTCCAGGTTTCTGTTGGTGGCGGCAATGACCCGTATGTCAACTTTTATGCTGCCGGTGCCGCCCACCGGCTCAAACTCCATTTCCTGCAGGACGCGCAAAAGCCTTAGCTGGGCAGCCATGGGGAGTTCGCCGATTTCATCAAGGAAAATGCTTCCCCGGTGGGCTCTTTCGAACCGGCCCCGCCGCCTTTCAAGGGCGCCCGTAAAGGCTCCTTTCACATGACCGAAGAGTTCGCTGTCGATTAAAGTTTCGGGTATTGCGCCGCAGTTCACCTTGATAAACGGTTCGTTTTTTCTGGGGGAGTAATTATGTATGGCGTCGGCAATGAGCTCTTTTCCCACGCCGGTTTCGCCTAAAAGAAGCACCGGGCTGGAAAGGGGGGCAACCTGGTGAACCTGCTGCATCACCTGGCTCAATCCGTAATCCGCACCGACAATGTCGTCGCTTTTCTGGAGGCGCAATTCTTTCTGCAGGTATTTATTGTCATCCGCCAGGCGGTTTTTCAGTTCCAGAAGCTCAAGGTATCGCCTGCTGTTTGAGAGGGCAATGGCAAACGGGGGCTGCAACAGCCTGACAAGGTGCATATGGTGATCATTGAATTTTTTCCAGCCCCCGGCAATGAACCCCACAACGCCGACTTCTTTTTCGCCGATACTCAAGCGCAGCATCATTCCGGAATGTTTTCCCTTCAGACCGATAATGTCGAGCATCTGTTTCCCTAAGGGGTGGCGGTCAACCTGATCCAGAATCATTTCATTTGGAAGGTTTTTCCCGTCTCCGATGAAACGCCAGATCGGGGAAGGGAAGTCAAAGCGGATGTTCAGCCGCTGCCCCCTGTCTTTTCCGGCCTTTGCAAAAACAGTTCCGGTTTTTTCATCAAGATTGATGTAGTGAAGGTAGGCATTGTCCGCCTTGATGAAGCGTTTCAGGTAACTGAAACAGCTTTGGAGAGCGGTTTCAATTTCAATGGATCCGCATATGCGCAGGGTCGCTTCCCTGAACAATTCATTTTCATTGATGGTTGTATTCATATTGGTTTCCTAAGAAAAACGAGACTGTTTTTTGGGCTGTCATATTCCATATGCGACATAATATATCCAATTATGTCGCATATGAAATATAAAATGTCAAATATAACGCTAAATTGGCTGCCCGGGCTTGTAAATACTGCAATTTCAGCTGGTTTTATACTGGCATAAAACATGCTAATGGTTTAAGACATAGTGGGTCAGTCATGCTGAGCACGTTTATTTTTATTATAAGGGGTGACACTGATGAGTGAAAAAGCAATTCTTTTTGAGAAAACAAATCACATCGGTCTTCTGACATTAAACCGGCCGAAAACAGTGAATGCATTAAACCGGGAAATGATCGAGCAACTGGAAGGGGTTCTGATGGATCTTGCTTCGGATGATTCGGTCAGGGTGTTGATCATGACCGGCGCCGGAGACAAGGGGTTTTGCTCGGGTATGGATATGAAAGAATCCGCGGCAGCCCTTTTTGAGGCATCCCCGGAGGATATATACAGGGCCCAGAGCCGTGCCTCCCGGTTATATTACAGCATGAGGTTCATTCCGCAGCCCGTTATCGCAGCAATCCACGGTTCGGCGGCAGGGGCCGGGTTCAGTTTTGCCATGGCTTCGGATATAAGAATCATCACCCCGGAGTCCAGGTTTAATGCCGCTTATATCAATATCGGTCTGGGCGGCGCTGACCTTGCCAGCAGCTACTTCCTGCCGAAACTGATTGGTTCCGGCAGGGCCAACGAGTTTCTGTTAACCGGAAATTTTATGTCGGCGGAAGAGGCCATGAAGCTGGGGTTTGCCAGCAGAGTGGTGGAAAAGGAAAAGCTTATGGACACCGCCTTTGAACTGGCTGAGACCATGGCCGCGAAGAATCCGCTGGGGTTGAAGATGACAAAGGAGGCGATTAATCAGAACCTCGGGGTTTCTTCACTTGATCAGGCGCTTCATCTTGAAAACCGTAACCAGGCATTTATGATAACTGCCATGAAGGTTCAGCCGCCTCCGGCGGAGTGAAAAAAAACGATTAATGGCGCAAAGGGAACCGCAACTGAAAAGAGGTCTAAATGGATTTTGATTTTTCCAAAGAAGAGAGAAAGATACTGGATGATGTCAGGCGGTTTATCGAGTCCGAGTCGACGCCTGCGCTTCTTGAGGAAACCCACCGGTTGGGACATATTTATGGCGGGCCCGAAGGGAGAACGTTTATCAGGAAGTTTGCGGCAAACGGCTGGCTTACCCCCAACTGGCCTCGTGAATACGGCGGACTTGGGTTATCCGCGGTATTAACCGCGGCCATCAGATCCGAGATGGCCCGGGCGTCCGTTCCCGTTGTTTTTGTTGCAGCACACATGGCCGGCCCCACCATCATGCATTTCGGGAGTGACGGGATGAAAAAGGAGTGGCTTCTGCCCATCAGCCGGGGCGAGGTCGAATTCGCGCTGGGCTATACTGAACCGCAGGCGGGCTCCGATTTATCCGCATTGGATATTCGCGCGGTGGATAAAGGAGATTATTTCCTTGTCAACGGCCAGAAGTCATTCAATACCGCCGCCCATGTCGCGGACTACCACTGGCTGGCCACCTTAACCGATCCGGAAGCCAAACGATACCACGGCATGTCAATGATGATCGTTGATTTTAACAGTCCCGGTATTGATATCCGGCCCATGAAAACCATGGCGGGATGGCAGACCAACGAAGTGTTCTATAATGACGTCAGGGTGCCGAAAAAGAACCTGGTGGGCGATATGAACGCCGGTTTCCTGTATCTCATGACGGCCCTTGATTTTGAACGGATGTATCCCCTTGCCGCTTTTGAAGCGGTGTTTGATAAAATTGTGACGTATGCAAAAGAGACGGAGATCAACGGAGAACCATTGTCCAAAAATCCCCTGGTGAGACAAAAACTGGCCCAACTGAAAATAGAGCTGGAGGTTGATAAGCTTCTCTACTATCGCCTGGCTTATATGATTGACTGCGGGCAGACGCCGAACTACCAGGCCTCCATGCAAAAGGTGTTTGCCACCGAAACCGCCCAGAAAATAACAAATACCGGAATGGATATACTGGGCCACTGCAGCCAGTTAAAAAAAGGCTCAACACATGCCGCCATGGAAGGGATGATGGAGTGGTATTACAGGACCAGCGTTGTGGAAACCATTTACGCCGGCACATCGGAGATCCAGCGAAACATAATTGCCTTGAGAGGATTGAAGCTGCCTTCCAAATAAGAAAACGGTTGACTGACCGGTTAAGAGGAGACGATAGAATTATGAAGTTTGATTTTAATCAGGGACAGAACATACTCAAAGAGTCCGCAAGAAAGCTGCTTTCCAATGAGTGCACAACCGAATTTGTCAGGGAGATAGCCGACGGAACAAGGGAGTTCCCGGAAGAGCTCTGGGAAAAAATGGCTGAACTTGGCTGGATGACCCTTCTCATTCCCGAAGAATACGGCGGGTCCGGCTTTAACTTTCTTGATCTTTCCGTCATCCTTTATGAAATGGGGTATCATTGCATGCCGGGGCCGTTTTTTTCAACCGTTGTTGAAGGCGGGCTTTCGGTTCTGGAGGCCGGGACGCCGGCACAGAAAACAACGATTCTTCCGGAAATCGCGGAAGGAAAACATAAACTCACCCTGGCATGGCTGGAAACCGGTGGTGTCTATGGCAGGGAAGGGATCGCCCTCAGCGCCGTCCGCGAAGATGACCGTTTTGTGCTTACGGGAACGAAACTATTTGTTCAGAATGCCCATTCGGCAGATACCATTATCTGCGCGGCAAGGACTGCGGATACAAGCGGCACCTCGGACGGGATCACCCTGTTTCTGGTGGATAGTAAGCTAAAGGGGCTTGATGTGACGCGCCTTCCGACCATGTCAGGGGACCGCCAGTGTGAAGTGCGGTTTAACCGGGTTGAAGTTCCGGAAACCTGTATACTGGGAAAATTGAATCAGGGGTGGACAGCCCTTGATTCCGTACTCCGGAAATCCGCCGTAGCGACATGCGCCGAGATGACCGGCGGTGCGGAAAAAGTTATGGATATTGTTATCCCCTATGCAAAAGGCAGAAAACAGTTCGGCCGGCCCATCGGGGCGTTTCAGTCCATCCAGCATCATTGTGCAAACATGCTGACTTTTGCGGAGACAATTAAGTTTATGACGTTCCAGGCGGCGTGGCGGATAACAGAAGGGGTCTTCTCTGAAATGGACGCATCCATATGCAAGGCATGGGCAAGCGATGCCTACCGGCAGGTGGTCGCCCTCGGGCACCAGGTTGTCGGCGGTGTGGGGTTCATGGAAGAGTTCGACCTGCAACTGTATTTCAAACAGGCAAAGTGCGCACAGCAGCGGTTCGGCGACGGGGATTTTCACCGTGAGCGCGTGGCTGAAGCGATGGGGCTTTAGAGCGGAGACTGCAAGGCTCTTTTTGGACGGGCGGTCTATTTGCTGCAGAGATAGTGGAGATTGAAACTGTCCTGGGGTATTTCCAGCACGTCGACACGGGTAAAACCGGCCCGGGAAAGCATATCCAGCGCTGTTTCTTCTCCCCACATCATGCCCAGCCCCTCTCCGTTGTCAACCAGACCCACGGGCATGCAGTGCATCAGGCTGACCGCGTATAGAAACGGACCCATGGGATGGTCCATATTGCCCTGTATACCGCTTTTTGCGGCAATGTCCACCATGGAAAACAGTCCGCCGGGTTTCAGCATGGCATGGACACTTTTCAGGGCGTCCATGGGCCGGGACTGATCATGGATCGCGTCAAATGCGGTTATGTAGTCAAAGGCATCCCGCATGCCGGCGTTATCCTTAATCGTTGCCGCATCTTGATTGATGAATTGGATGTTTCTTAAGCCCCTGGCACCGGCGTTTTCCCTGCCTGTGTTCAGTATGTCTTCGGATATATCGATGCCGGTGAAATTGCTTTCCGGGAAGGCCTCTGCCATAAGAATCGCAGCGACTCCCTCGCCGCACCCCAGATCGCATACATTAATGCCCTGTGACAAATAATCGATTAATTTTCCGCCATCAACAGATGGAAGAAAAAGGTCCACCAGGACTTCCCTGTGTTTTGCATTGGCCAGTTCGGTCATAAACTGTTGAAAGCGGGGGTAGCGGTCATAGGTGATTCCTTTTCCAGTGAAAAAACCATTCACCACGCCTTCCATTGCGCACTGGGTAAGGAGCGGGATCTCCTGGGCATAGACACCGAGATTGTTGTTTCCCGCTCTCCGGGTCAGAACATCACCATGTTCCTTTGGCAGATGGAAAAGGTCGTTTCCGTCGTCGTCCCTGCTGATCAGAACGATGCCCCCGGACACCATGATGCCGAGCCACTCCCGTATGTATCTTTCGCTGAGGCCGCTTTCCACACTGATCACGGATAAAGGGGCGGGGGATGATATCCGGTCCATACTATCAAAGATACCGGTTTTATAGCCGATGCCCATTGCAAGATTCAGCGCGCCTGCATTTAAAATATGAATCATTCGTTCCGAAAACGGAATGGGCTGATTGATTTCCTTTTGAGACATCACCGACTCCTATGAAGATATTCACTGCCATGCATGCATGTTCATTGAGACGATCACCAAAATATATTACCGGGTTTTTTTTAAAAAAGGAGCAAAAGAAACCTGGATTTGATTGTTATTTTAGCGAATTGCCGGCAGCTGAGTGCTTTATTATGGAATCGGGCGTTGGAAAGTTTTTCATCATCTGCTTTACGCCCGCCTCAGCCAACTCTTCGGCGGTCAGCAAGCGTCCTCCCTGCTTGAGGAAATCACCTATCTTGAGAAGATTTTCCGACAATGGCTGCTGGCTCTTGTTATAACGCGCCCGCCATATGCGCCGGCCGGTGGTCACATCCAGGAGATAAATGCTGAAAGCCACGGAGGCCGGCTGCTCTTTTTCCATGATTTTTTCCCTGAATCGCCATACGCTTCCAAGAACCACATGACTTGCTCCAATGTCCTGACCGAAACGCATTGCCAGGGCACGGGGCGTATCGTCGGATCCGAAAGCCTGCATAAGACTGAAAACTTCCCAGGATTCTTCTTGCGGCACAATCCATTCACTATATTGCCTGCGGATTGCTTTCCAGGAAAGGTCGGTCACCACCTTCGTTCCCTCGGGGGCGACATCAACTTGTTCGGGACAAAACTGGTCCAACGAGCAGCTCAACACGGCCTCCACATCGGCCGGTTCTTCGCCCCTGAAAAACGGCATGACGGCGATGCGTGTCAATCCTCGAGGTTGTTTTTCTTCAGCCCATACCGGAATCAGTCCATAAAAAACAAAAAAAAAGACACCGCATGTCAATACCAGCAGGGATGTCCGTCTGTCTATTTTCATTGATTACTCCTTGGTTTATGCAATTTGGGCAGAATAATATATTTCCTTATCAAAAGGATCCCTTTTTTCCAACATATTTTCCAAGTATTTTTCTTTGCATTGCTCATCTCGTTTGATATCTTGATTGAGAAACGCAACAGCTTTATTCAAGCGGTGAAGTTCTGTCTATAACAAGAGAATCAATCAATAAGGAAACTATCATGGAAGGACAACATGAGATTCTTTTGTCCGTCGACGGATTTATAAATGTGGTGTTAGGTATCCTGTTATTGCCATCGACATTTGCGGAGCGCTGGTTTTATTGATTTGGCTTTTACTAAATCCTTTTGACTTGCCTTTGAAGGGCGATATTATTTTGTGGACAATTGCCGCAGTTGTATTCTTGGTTGGTATCGTGGAGCTTGGGGCAAAGTCATGGCGGTGCAAGTAACGATAAACAGAGGTTATATCTTACGGGGGTTAGATAGAGAAAATGCATGTGCACAAATTAGAAAATTGGCAGCACAGCCATGAATTCTATTTGAAAAATGAAAAAGGGGAGAGACGGGCCCGGTATGTCCTGGTGCTTACGGCCGTGACAATGGTAGTAGAGATTATTGCCGGAAGCATCTACGGCTCCATGGCGCTGTTGGCGGATGGCTGGCATATGGGAACGCATGTGGCCGCCTTCCTGATCGCGATTTTTGCTTATCGCTATGCGCGCAGGCATGCCGATAACCCCGCTTATGCATTTGGTACCGGCAAAGTGAATGCTCTGGGAGGATTTGCGAGTGCGGTGGCTCTGGCTGTAGTGGCCCTGGTAATGCTGATAGAATCATTGCAAAGATTGATAGTGCCCCACGTAATACACTTCAATGAATCCATTGTCGTTGCCATCCTCGGTTTGTTCATAAATATAATTAGCGCGCTTATTTTAAGGGAAAGCCATAGTCATTCTTCGGAGAATCGTCATGGCCACCATCACGACCACAACCTTCAAGCGGCATACATTCATGTTTTAGCGGATGCACTGACATCTCTTCTTGCTATTATAGCATTGTTATCGGGAAAATATTTAGGATGGAATTGGCTCGATCCGGTGATGGGAATTGTCGGTGCCATCATAATTAGCCGCTGGTCGTATGGATTGCTGAAACAGACAAGCCCGCTGCTGCTTGATGCAAGCATAGGGAAAGACTATCAGTCAAAAATAAAAGAGGTCATTGAGAGCGATTCCGACAACAGGATATCAGATATTCACGTATGGAGGGTGGGGATACAGCACTATGCGGCCATAATTTCTCTGGTTACCCACTTCCCCAAGCCGACAGAGCATTACAAGCAGCTGCTGAAAGAGTTCAGTGAACTCTCTCACACCACCATAGAAATAAATCAGTGCACCGGGACGCCGTGCATTGGTTCAGGATCAACCACCTCATAACCGGGTTGTCGAGGGCGCCCTTTAACTGCGGACATCAAATCTTCAAACCGTCACTTTGAGGGGGCCGATCTGATCGTTTCAAAAAAAGACGGAGGCGGTTCGGCTAGGGTAAAACCCTTGAAATATGCCGGCGGATTGATTAGTGTCTGTGGTCAATATGCATGAAATGATGGTGTGAGGTGAAATTCAATGACGGATAATTACTCGAAAATTGTTAAGGCCAATCTTGAACGCCTGTACGACCGGCTTCCGGAAAACTTAGAGGCCATGCTTCCCGGGGAGAGGCGCGGCGACAGGTTTACCTTCCGGGCGTTCGGAGAGGAATGTGTCATAACACCTCAGGGGATAGACCTCGGCGATGAAGACCATTCCCCGATATACCGGATTCTTGTTTCGCTGTATGCCCTGCATGCGTGTCCGGATCCGTATGTTCACGCCCCGTTCAAGGCATTCAAGGAGTTCCCGGACAGCATGCCGTACGCCGGCGCCTTTTCGACCCACACGGAAACCCCGCTGGTTCCCCGTGTCCCGAAAATTAAAACCCAGACTGCAACCATCTGTGAGGCATTGGGCGCAGGGGAAACACCCGAGGGGACCGGTGGGGATTTTTCCTTTACCGTGTTTCCGTTTCCGAAAATCGCAGTATGCTATATTTTTTATGAGGCGGACGATGATTTTCCCGCATCCGTAACCTGCCTGTTCTCAAATAACGCCCATCGCTTTCTGCCCATTGACGGATTGGCGGACGTGGGGGAGTATACATCCAAAAAAATCCTTAACCTTATATCCGCATGAATGGACCACCGGTTTGCCCCGGATAACGGCGAGCTTCGGAGGACGTATGGGAAACGATATACCGGTTGCAAAAACCGAGACCCAGACTGCCGGTGATGTGACGATTGACGTCAGCTGGATTGTAACGGAAGATAATGTCGACATCGCTGTCAGCCGAATTCGACCCATGAAGCCGGATTCCGGCGGAATTCCCGTTGTCCTTGTCCACGGGACCTATTCCAAAAGGAATTTCTGGGTGTCCCCAAAGGGCATCGGCATGGCGACGTATCTTGCAGAGGCCGGGTTTGATGTCTGGATTCCGGAACTTCGGGGACATGGGTTGTCCCCCAAGGGAGACCGCTTTTCCAAAATCACCGCAGAAGAGCAGATCCGGTATGATCTGCCGGCAGTGCAGCAGTATGTCCACCGCATAACCGGGGCCCGCCAATCATGGGTCGGGCATTCCTTCGGCGGCGTGTATATTCTTTGCGCGTTGTCTGCAAAATGGCTGGACCAGGGCATCATGCGGCACCTTTTCACCTTCGGCAGCCAGATCTCCCGGGGCGAATCGTTTCTCAAGATTCCCGGAGTTGCCTGGGTCTGTTCAAAAATAATAGAGGGGATAGGGTATTTTCCCGCTCCGCGATTGGGCTTGGGGCCGGAGATAGAAGCTGCGGCGGCAACCGTTGAAATGATCAGCTGGAAAAAATTTCTGGGAAAATGGACAAACTCGGAAGGGTTCTGCTACTGGGATGGAATGGAGGGAATTCGCATTCCTTTTTCCGCCTTCGCCGGTGCGGCGGATAAAAGCGATCCCGCCGAGGGATGCCGGATACTGTATGACAGCCTGGGCAGTCCGGATAAAACGTTTACCATTCTGGGAAAGAAGAGGGGTTTCCTGAAGGATTACGACCACACGGGCATGATTGTGAGCAAAGAGGCCCAGGAAGAAATATGGCCCATGGTGCTGGGTCTTTTGGAGAGCCATATGAATACCTCATAGAAGGGCCAAAAATTGTTTGCCCATGCAGCCGGCGCATTTTTCAAAATCAGGGTCAGGCATCGGGCATATCCACGCAGAACACCGGTGGAATAAACTGATAGGCCATCGTCGCGGAATTTCCGGCCATTTCCCTGGCGGAGTTGATGGCGGAACCGAAATCTTTTGCAGGTATAAAACCGATCTTTTTGGCGGTTTCCGCGTTTTTGGCACCCGCCAGTATGACGGCTTTCAAGTGCCTGAGCACCATGCCGCTCCACATCCAGAGTATGAGACTATGCGTCCCGTGATAGGCATAATCCTCCTGGTATTTTCGGATATACTCGGAATTCTCAGCATACTTTTGGGAAAGTTCGTTCCAGCATTCCTCCGGATCATAATACCGGTCAAGGTCGTTTTCCCAGAAATCAATGTAGGACGGATGATGACCGTGGTGGAACTCGTTTCGGCCCGGGTTGTATGCAACGACAATCCCCCCTTCTTTTACCAGCGGCCGGTTGGAAAACATACCAACCAGATAGCCAAGGACGAGGCTTCTAAGGAGGATAGGGTTGAATTCCGAAAAAACACCGTAAGGGCTCAGGTTCGGTACGCCGAGGATTAATATATCAACCTGTTCAGACCCTTTCACGTTCTGCTGTTCATGCAGTATATCCAATGTGCGCCGGTGAACTCCGTCAACATCACCCGCAGACACCGCACATAACCGGTAGTCGGATCGAAGGGCTTTTCGGACAGACTTTTTAACACCGTTGGGAACGATGGGGGCAAGTGAAAGCACCGCCCGCGTCAATGACCCGGGCGGCGTTTCCCGAGTCCCGTTATTCATCGGGCTGATGATGCGGTCAACGGGAGACGGCCAGATCCGGTTGTTTAACACCGTTTCTATTTGAAAGACATTAATCTTCGATTTAACCAGGGCGCCCATCTCGTTCAGCATGCCATGCATGGCATGCTTCTTGGTATCCAGAACCGAATGTACGCCATTCCACTGGACCGGTGAATGGTGATGCCTTATGCTGCGCCATGAGCCAAGACCCACCATGATGCTTTTCCACCCGCCGTTCATTGAGGTAAAATTCACGTTGACGTAAATGGTTATGTCGGACTCGTCAATTGCGCGGTTGAGTTCAATTTCGATCCCTGACTCCGTCGACCCTAAAAAGACGAGTTCCTTTTCTTTTGTGGCGTCATGGCAGGTGATGCGTTCAGGCCCCATTTCTCTTATAACGGTGTTCCCGATAATCGTCGAAAGCTCCTTTAAGGTCCATTTTCTATGGAGGCCGTTTGCGCAGATGAGCTTGATCTGATCTTTTCCGATGCCTATTTTGAAAAGGCGGCGGAGCAGTTCTTCTATTATGATTCCTCGAACATCATGACGCATAAGGGGTATGGGGATGCAGGGGTCATCAAAGGCGATCACGACACGACTTTTACTGTTGAGCTGTTTTTCAAGCGGGGGGGCATCAATGGGGTTGTCAAGCGCCGCATCTATTGCTTCCTTGTAGTCGGCAACCGGCGTCACCGGCGGGTTGGCATAGATGAGCTTTGTGTCGGGGTGAAAGCGTTCGATTCGAATATCATCTCCGTAAAAAATGAATTCCTCAATATGATTCATTGGCCTTCCTCCATTGAACATGACATAGTCTAATCGGGTTTGACTAGAATGGAATTATCACCATTGGTATAGTCGGTCTCCGGGAAAAAATCAATACGATTGGGAGATTCGGGGGGACAGGGCCATGCTGTTGTGAATCCACTTCTACTTGACGAGTTCGAAAAAGGTGTCCACCAGAAACGGATTAAAGGTCGTCCCTTTTTCTTCTTCAATGATTCGTAAGATGACATCCATGGGCTTGGGCTCCTGGTAGGGGCGCCGGCTTCGCATGGCGTCGAACACATCGGCGATGGCAATCATCTGGCTTACGATATTCGGCTGCCACCCGCTTTTCAGGGCGGGATAGCCGGTCCCGTCAAAGCGGATATGATGTTCCAGGGCACCCAATACGGCAAGCTTCGGTATCTCTTGCATGCTTAAAATATACCGGGCGCCTTTTACCGTGTGCCCTTCGATAACCTTTCTTTCTTTTGGAGTTAACTTTCCGGGTTTACCGATAATCTCATCAGGTATGAACAGCTTCCCGACATCATGCAAAACTGACGCGATGCCGATCTGGTATAAATGCTTGCCTTTGAAACCAAGGCGCTCGGCAAGGCTCATGGTGAGAATGCACACATTGACGACGTGGGTGAACGTGTATTCGTCCGATGATTTAATGGATGCCAGGAGGTTAACCGGGTTCATGCCGTGGGCAAAGCCCTTGATGAAGGACTGGATCATATCGTCCACTCCCCGGACGTCAACCTGTTTGCGCTTCTTCATGGTGCGATACATCTGTTTGAGCTCGTTGTATTTCAGGTCCCTGACTTCCAGCATTTCCTGGAAGGTTTCTTTTTCTTCCCCCGACAACTCGGGCACGGTCCCCGCCGCCTGTTTCACCCTGACATCTATTTTACCCAGTTTAATGTAACCCGAACTTTTGATGACGGCATCATCAGACGAAGCAAACTCTTCAATGAATCCCGCCAGTTCAATTTCGGTAAGCCCTTTAACCAGGGTCATTCGTTCTATCCCGCTTTCTTTTAATATGCTTATGAACTGCTGGATATGGGCGCCGCCGGTCCGGATCGGTGTATTGTCCGCCACAAGATCATTGTCGATTAAAAGAAGGGTAATTTCTTTTTTTATCCTGAAAAGATCCATCAAAATGGTATGTGCGGTATGAATATATTTTTTAACCTGTGGATGGTCCGTGGAGTAAAGGCGAATATTATTAACCGACGCGTTGAAGTGGGCAATGAGCCGAAGAATATCTCCCTGGTATCCGCTTTGATTCATGGATTTCCTTTACGGTGACCGGTCACCTTGTTTCTGATTGATTATTTTTTTGCAGACAGTTGCCATTTCGCTGTTTTTCGAAGCCGATCCTTTTTTAAGAAGCTTTTCGGCGTCAGTGTAGTCATAGCCGGCCAGGGATTCATAGGCGGCCAGCTTCATTTTTGCTGTTTCTTTGGCGTATAACAGCGGTGTCCTGGCGATGAGCTTCTCAAGCACCGGTATGGTATGGGGGTCGGCTATTTTGCCCAGCGCGGACGTCAGCTCCATATTTTTTTTGATATCCGGTTTGAAAATAATGAAGGTTTTCAACATGGACGTCAGTATAACCGCCATATCCTCTACTTTGTATTTGCCGCACAGGAAAATGGCAGTGGAGGAAACATTGCCCTCATTGCTTCGAACCAGTTGTTTCAAGACCGGCAACGCCCACTGATTCTTGAAATGCAGCAATGTTTCCAGGGCCTCCATCCGAATGTCCGTATTGTCGTGCTCAAGGAGCTGTTTAACGCGCCCTTCCGCTTCCCGGGCGTTCAGAACCCTTAACATGACGATCAGGTTCCGGACAAAAAGGGTCCGGGTATCGCTCAGCCTTTTTTGGGCTTCCAGAAGAGCTTCCTTCCGATAGTGTGTGATGATTCCCGACAGAAGGCCCGGCATGTCCGGTTTGTCCTGGCCGGCATAAAACTTAACCACATCCGGCATGATCCCCGGCCCCAGTGCGGTGAGAAAATGAAACCCATCCTGGTCCGAGAGCTCACCGTCTTTGAAAAATGCCTGGACAGCCTTGGAGGTGAATTCAGGTTTTCTGAGTGCTGCAACGGACACCTTGGCGGTCTTTTTTATTTCATCGTCGGTTTTTTTCTTCATGTGGGTTGAAAACGTTTTCAGAATCAATAGCAAGAGCTGAAAATCCGGTGGGTTAAGGCTCTCTTCCCCGATACGGATTAACTTGTCGGCATAGGCCTTATAGTCTGTCCGGTCAATATTCCCGTTCATAAACCCGATAAGAATCTGGGCGATTCTGGAATTGAGATGCTGATCTTCAAGGGTTGCCAGGTGATCCTCAACGGAGAATCCGGTGTTCTCCGCCAATGGTTCTCCGGTGGATTCAGCCGTCAATTTTTTAAGGACGCCATCATAGTCCTCAACAACATAGTCCTCATGCTTTTCCCTGTCAAAAAGGATTTGAAGATTATCTTCGGTTGGCCCGCCGCGGCCGTCCGGCTGCTTGAAGACAGCGGAACGATCATCCGCCGTCCGAAAGCCATCCTCCTGGGCGGCTGACAGTTTCCGGATCAGGCTTAAAAGGGACGGAGAGATTCCCTTTCCGTCCTGATTGGCCGTTCTCAACATATCAATGATGAGCCCGCCGGACATGCTGCCGAGAAACTCTTCCGTCCGTTGAGGCCGGCTTTTGGATTCCAGGTGATCAAATGAAACCGACAGGAACTGCTTCCTCACCTCCGGGTTCAACTCTTCCAGCAGCCTGTTCCAGTTTCCAAGGTCATAGGACAGGCCACTCTTTCCCATACCCCGGTCAGCAGTCTCCGGAGATGCACCGGCGGCGGGTGGGGACCCGGGGCCGGTTTCGGTGAAATGCCTGTCAAGCAAATGATGATAGGATTGAAGGGCGGTTTCCGTATGACCCCGGTTTTCATTTATGAACCTGGCCAGTTCGGCAGGGTCTATGTCGCCCAGTTCATCAGCCGAAATACCACCGTCGTCATCGGCCAGCGTATCGGCGACCAAATGGGACACAAAATCCTTCCAGACATTTTCCTGTGGGCGGTGGCTTCCCTTGCTTCCGTCCTCTTTTTTCCTCCGTGAAATTTCTTTTTCTTCGGTTAGACTGAGCTTGCTGTAATCCACGGTTTTAATCTTGACGTTCTGAAAATGGTCACTTTCAAAGGCGGATGCCATTCCTCCTCTGTCCAGGATATCATCCGGTTTTTCATTGACGAGTAAAAGGAGGCGTGTGAGTTCATCACGGTCAATTTCTTTATAGAACGTAATTGCTGCAATGTCGTGGGATTTAAGCGAACGGGCAAAATCTCTGCAGACGGGGTTGTCGGGGGCCAGGTATTCACTGCCGACCATTAAACTGTTCCCGGTGACGGCCAGGGTCAGATCGGGCATGAAATTGAATATTGTGCCTAATGCCTGCCGGGAGCGTTGGACACTGGCTTTTACCTGGTCGTGTTCGGCGGGATAGATATTGACACTTTTTAAGCAGATATTTAACTCTCTGACCGCCGCAATGATGTCTTTTGCATCCAGGGAGGACGGTTCTTTTTCGTTTTGTTCTTCCGGCATTCTACGATCCTGTAATGATGCAACAGCCAGGCATGAAATCAAATTAAACGTTACTTCCGGTGTAAGCTATGATACGTTTAAAGTCAACAATTACAATGTCTAATGGGAATATGCGACGATACAACCTTTGGGATACGGAGGAGGCGGGATGGACTTAGCTGTTTTTGAGGATATGACAAAAGATGAATTGAAGCAATACATCGAATTTTTACTCCATCATTATCGGGTCATGGATGCCTTCTGGTTTATTTATGTCGGGGAACAATTTGGTCAGGAAACAGCGGAACGGATAAATGAAAACGTGTGGGGGAGGGTCCCCAAAATGGCCGCAAAGGATCTTGTAGAGCGTTTTGACATAAAAGACAAAGGGTTGAAAGGCTTTGTCAGGGCGCTCAGGTATTTCCCGTGGTGCATACTGGTCGGTTACGATATCAGGGAAGAGGCGGACCATGTCATGATTTCGGTACCCTCATGTCCGACACAGAAGGCAAGACTGAAAAGAGGGTTAGGCGAGTTCGTATGCAAGGAGATGCACCGGGCGGAGTTTGAAAGTTTTGCGGGAGCCATAGACGAGAGGATACGGGTGGAATGTATGTTTGCCCCGCCGGACCCCCACCCGGATGACATGTTTTGCAAATGGCGGTTTTACCTTGATGACGGCGACTCTGAAAATCAGCCGGTGTCATCGTAGTCGAATTCAGGATATAGTTTTTAGACATAATGATTGACAGTAAAACCGTGTAACCCGCAGAAAAATTGTCATGAGCTCCGACGAGCTAAATTGGGCACATTCTCGCCCATGATAATTTTCTGCTAGTTTCATCGGTAAAAAAGACCTGCCTTCCTTGTAAACGTGGGTTATGTTATTTGCGAATTGTAATTAACACAGAGCCATAACCAAGGAGGCAGGCCATGAACACCATAAAATTTGTCGGTATGGATGTCCACAAAAAAACGATCACCATCGCTATTCTTAATAAGGGGCGACAAGAGCAGCCCAGGATTTATGGAAGCATTAACAATGAGCCAGATGCACTGGATAAATTCTGTCGTAAAATGGTTTCAACTTCAAGTCAGCTGAATTTTGTCTATGAGGCTGGCCCATGCGGTTACGGTATATACCGTCATTTAACCGGTAATGGATTTAACTGTATAGTGGCAGCTCCTTCGATGATCCCGAAAAAAAGCGGGGATCGTATAAAAAATGATAGTCGGGATGCTAAAACGCTCGCTCGTCTGCACCGTGCCGATGAATTGACTGCTGTTTATGTTCCCGATGAACAAGATGAGGCTATGCGCGATTTGAGTCGTGCCAGGGAGGATGCTGTGATCGCTACCCGCAAATCCAAACAGCGACTCAAAGCCTTTCTGCTCAGAAACGGAATCGTCTATACCGGCAAGTCCCAGTGGTCCAAAGCCTATTTTAACTGGCTTTCGGATATCGCCATGCCCTATATATCCCAGCAGGTTGCTTTGCAGGAATACATAAATACGGTACATGAAAGCCTTAAACGCATCGAACGGCTGACTGATCAAATCCGGTTAGCCGTGCCCAATTGGCGATTGGCCCCGATTGTCTTGGCCTTGCAGGCTGCCAGGGGTGTGTCGTTGATCGTGGCAGTAACACTGCTGGCAGAGATAGGAGACTTGACCCGTTTTGACAAGCCATCCCAGTTAATGGCCTATCTTGGCCTTGTACCTTCGGAGCACTCTACTGGTCTCACTATCAAGAGAGGCAGTATCACTAAAACCGGTAATGGGCATGCCCGGAAAGCACTGGTTGAAGCTGCCTGGGCATACCGAATGCAGGCCAGGGTCAGTCGTACATTACTCAAACGTCAGCATGGATTGCCTGACCGGGTTTGTCAGATTGCATGGAAAGCTCAACTCCGTTTATGTAATCGTTTCAGAAGGCTGACAGCCCAAGGTAAAACCAAGCAAATAGTGGTAACCGCTATAGCCCGTGAACTGAGTGCCTTTTTATGGGCTATAGCAAAACAGGTGCGGCCGGTGGTTTAAAAACCAACATAACTAAATTGAGTCACAAGGCATAGACAAGGAGGTTATTGGCAAAGAGCAAATAACTTACTACCAGATTATTGTTAGAGGCGCGATCGCGGTTCAGGAGAACCCTCGGAAACTCTATGGGATATGTAAACCGACATAACTCCCGCATTTAGACAGAGGCAGCTCCACGACGAAACCATGACATGCGATAACCAACCCGCGAATATCAGAGTGATCAACCGTCGTTTCAATGATCCCGCCTCTATAAATGATTTGGTATGTAACCAAAAACGTACTTCTTTTTTTACTAATGATATAAAAGGAAGGGGGATATCTTTTTTCTGTTGACAACTGTCAATCATATCAGAGTTTTATCTACAGTCCCGCCTGCAAAAATGCCAAAACTTTTTTGTTGTCTTGAGCTTTGTTCTCCGTTGTCCGGAAGGACATTCAACAGGGTGCCGTTTGCAAAACCAATGGTGTAATCCGAAAAGATGCTTGTATCGGTAACACCCCTGTTGTTCAGGTATTCTCTGGCTTCAGGGTTCTCTGTGAATGCAGTATGGTAAAACTCAATAACCCGGTTGAAAAGCTTGGTGAATGGAGATGATTCCTGGTGTCCGGCAGCCGGTTTTTGGAGAGATTGTTGTCTACCCGTAAGCAACACCTGTCTCTATCAAAAGCATTCTGGCATTTAAACGTTACGTTTATAACCAATCAATCTTATCATGTCAAGCATCTTTTTATTTTATTTGTCACTTTTTTTATCATTTTACTGCTATTCAGCATTTATATCCATGCTATTTATTATTTTAAGATAATATCAGGGCATTAATCAAAATATCAAATCAAAAGAAAGAATTGTGGCAAAGGTTTTATTTACAAGACTCTTCCTTTATTCTCTCAACCATATTTGGGCTTGACTATCACCTTTTAATGCTAAATAATTATAATAACCATTACAAACCATTACATTTATTTTTAAAGGTGATATTATGGGTATTCAAGACAAGATACTGAATCTTAGAAAAGAACGGGGATGGAGCCAGAGCAAACTGGCTAAAAAGGTGGGAACCAGCGGCCCTATTATCGGACGGTATGAGCGGGGTGAGATAACCCCCTCGGTTGAAGTTGCAAAAAAGCTGGCAGATGCATTTAATGTCACCATGGATTATCTTGTTGATAAAACCGGTGATATCGCTGATATTAAAGACAGGACCATACTGAAAAGGCTCCTTGAAATAGAAAAGCTGGAAAAGGAAGAAAAGAAAACTATTGTCCATGTCATTGACAGTCTGATAAGAGATGCAAAAGCAAGAAAGACCTATGTCGTGCAATAGGTTTTCATCCGTGAAAAGGGGGATATCATGGAACAAATTCAATATATATCCGATGAGCATAACAATGTGACAGGCGTTATTGTGCCGATTGATCTCTGGCAGGAACTTCAATCAGAAAAAGAGACCGCCTATCTTCTTAAAAGCAAGGTGATGAAAAAACGCCTGCTGGAATCCAAAAACCGTAAGGAGGGTGTGCCCTTTGACGACGCCTGTAAAAAGCTTGGAGTTTGATCCTTCCGGATTTGAAGACCTTGCCTGGTGGATTGAAAAAGACCGTAAAAAAGCACTGAAAATTATCAAACTGATAAAAGAAGTCCAGCGCACACCTTTTGCAGGAACCGGCAAACCGGAACCGTTAAAGCACGAACTGTCTGGTTGTTGGTCAAGGCGTATTGATAAGGAGCATCGCCTTGTTTACCAGGTTCTTGATGCTAAAATCAGAATACTGGCATGTCGCTATCATTACTGAAGGTGAGAAATAAACTTTTTTCTGCTGTTGATTAAGAAGATTATAATAGTTATTGCCTTCCTTCATTCATTCTATAAATAATAAGACCAATTATAGAACCGGATATCACACATCCAAGCGAATAATGGGCCTTTCAAAAACGCTGGCATACAGATCATAACCCCAAGATACCTTTTAGTCATCTCATATTATATTTCAGATTCTGAAAAGATAAAAAATCGGCCCATTTTATCTAATTTCTTAATTAATCGGTTTTTGCCGACTTAACGCTTGACGTTAATAACGAAATGCGTTAATATATTCTCATGATAAAATCTTTTCGGGATAAAGAAACTGAAAAAATATTTAACAGAAATTTCTCGAAAAGATTTCCGTCAGACATCCAGCACCAGGCGCGCAGAAAGTTGGTCATGTTAGATGCGGCACCTGAACTTATTGCCTTACGTGTTCCGCCGGGTAACCGGCTTGAAGCTTTAAAGGGCAGCAGAAAGGGTCAGCATAGCATCCGCATCAATGATCAGTGGAGAATTTGCTTTAAGTGGAAAGCCGAAGATGCATACGATGTCGAGATTACGGATTATCATTAGGAGGCAATTATGACTAAAAAAAAACTTCCACCCATTCATCCCGGAGAAATTCTTGAGGAAGAATTTTTAAAGCCAATGGGCATCAGTCAATATCGACTGGCCAAGGACATAAGCGTGCCACCAAGACGTATCAACGAAATTGTGCACGGGAAAAGATCAATTACTGCGGATACGGCACTTCGCCTAGGAAAATTTTTTGGCATTTCAGCTCAGTTTTGGTTAAACCTTCAAACGCGATTTGATCTTGAGATTACAGAAGATTTATTATCAGATCGTCTTGATAAAGAAGTTCATTCTTTGCATGCTGGTGCGGTTTAATTTAACGCCCATGGTTATAACCATGGCATTAACTCAGCCCGGGATTACGCTGACACTCAACCCTGCAAGTAATGCCCGATGATCAGTGATTTCCTATGGAAGTATTCAGTTTCTTTCGGCAATGAATCTGAGATCTGCAAATCAAATATCCCCAAAAAATGCGCTCCAAGAAATCTGACATAAATCGTTGACTGTAACCATTTTCCTACGGTAAATTCAGAATTTATATCTCCAAAAAGATTTCCCTTATTTCAAAGGGAAAGGGATTGGCCGGAGGCCGGAATCTATTGAAATAATTGGATTCCGGATCTCATTCCGCATAGCGGAATTCGTCCGGAATGATCCGCCTGAGGCGGACCGGAATGGCACCAGGCAGCTTTTGCATCATTGAAACGATTATAGCTATCCCAAAAATAAACCAGGCGTACCTGACAAGGTGGAAAAAATGGGAAAAGTCCAGTAGTCGAATCATGTTGAAGCGGTCTAAGCCGGTATGATTAAATGGAAGAATGTATTGAATTTTATACAGGAACCATTATAGAATCATTTTTCCGTCAAACTATCGAAATAAGTCTTTTTTTGCCTGTAAACCGCGGGAGCATCTTGAGGAGAGGGTATGAGTAAAGAGGCAACGGCATATATACCGGAGAACAATGTACGGGTCGTCACCGCGACATCATTGTTTGACGGCCATGATGCGGCCATTAACATTATGAGACGGATACTTCAGGACACCGGGGTGGAGGTGATCCATCTCGGCCATAACCGGGCCGTCAAGGAGATTGTTGATGCCGCCATAGAGGAAGATGCCCAGGGCATCGCTGTGAGCAGTTATCAGGGGGGGCACGTTGAATTCTTTAAATATATGGTGGATCTTTTAAAAGAAAAAGGTGCGCCGCATATAAAACTGTTCGGCGGCGGCGGCGGCGTTATTGTGCCGGAAGAGATAAAGGAGCTTGAGGCCTATGGCGTTACCAAGATTTATTCACCCGAAGACGGATCACGGCTGGGTCTCCAGGGAATGATAAATCACATGGTCGAAAGTATCGACTTCCCCACGGTGTCGGATCAGCTGCCCGATTTTGACGGTTTATGTCCCGACAACAGACCTGCCATTGCCAACTTGATAACAAAGGTGGGCCTTGAAAAGGCGAAGGACGATAATCAGCTGCGCGAGATACGCAGCCGGCTTGAAAAGAAAGCCGAAGAAAGGCAAATACCTGTGATCGGTATTACGGGCACCGGCGGCGCCGGGAAGTCCTCCCTGACGGATGAGTTTATCCTGCGGCTGCTGCTGGATATGAACGATATTCACATCGCCATTATCTGTGCCGACCCTTCCCGGCGAAAAACCGGCGGCGCTCTTTTGGGGGACAGAATCCGGATGAATGCCATCGGCAGCGAACGGGTATACATGAGGAGTCTCGCAACCCGCCTGTCCAATACGGAAATACCCTCCGCCATGCCCGAGACAATAAATGTGGTGAAAGCCGCGGGATTTGACCTTGTCATCATTGAAACCGCGGGGATAGGGCAGGGGGATTCCAAGATTACCGATCTCGCCGACCTGTCCATTTACGTGATGACCAGCGAATTCGGTGCCGCTTCTCAGCTTGAAAAAATTGATATGCTTGATTTTGCGGACATTGTCGTCGTGAACAAATATGAAAAGCAGGGCGGGGAAGATGCGCTTCGGGATGTGCGGAAGCAGCTTCAGCGGAACAAGAAAGCCTGGGACGCATCACCGGAGGACATGCCCGCTTTCGGGACAATTGCTTCCAAATTCAATGACGACGGTGTGACATCGTTTTACCATGCTGTACTGAAAGCCATCAATGAAAAAACAGGTGTCCGGTTTGATTCGGATATCCCGGAGGTGCCCCTTAAGAGCTCATCATCCAAAACAATTATCATTCCTCCGGAGAGGACGCGCTATCTTTCTGAAATAGCCGATGAAATACGGGATTACCACCGGAAGACCAAAGAGCAGGCGGAAGCTGTAAGAAAGGTGTGGCATCTGGAGGAGGCGGCCGGAGTGGTTGAAAAGGATCACGGGGATTCCATGGGTGATGTCATCGACCGGTTGAAAGCGGCCGTGGAAGAAGCAAAAACCGGTCTTTCGGATGAAACAACCGGCCTTCTTGCCGAATGGGAAGACGTAAAATCCAGCTATGGTAAGGACGAACTCGTCTATACCGTCAGGGACAGGGAAATAAACGTTCCCCTATACACTGAATCGCTGTCCGGGTCGAAAATTTCCAAGATATCCCTTCCCGATTTTGAAGACCCGGGGGAGACATTCCGGTGGATGCGCGAGGAGAATATTCCCGGCAGGTTTCCCTACACGGCCGGTGTCTTTCCTCTAAAGCGGGTGGATGAGGACCCGACACGGATGTTTGCCGGTGAAGGCGATGCGGCAAGAACCAACAGAAGATTCAAGATGCTGTCGGCAGGCATTGAAGCAAAGAGGCTGTCCACCGCGTTTGATTCGGTAACACTCTATGGATGTGACCCCGAGATAAGACCCGACATTTACGGCAAGGTGGGGACTTCCGGTGTCAGTATCTGTACCCTGGATGATGTGAAGGTTCTGTATGGAGGGTTTGAGCTCTGTGCCCCCGACACCTCCGTATCCATGACCATCAACGGACCGGCCCCGATTATGCTCGCCATGTTTTTAAACGCGGCCATCGATCAGCAGGTGGATACACACAGGTCAGAGAAGGGTAAAGACCCCTCCGGCGAAGAGCTTTCAAACATTCGATCAATGGTGCTTTCCAATGTCAGGGGGACCGTTCAGGCGGATATCCTCAAGGAGGACCAGGGACAAAACACCTGTATTTTTTCCATCGAGTTTGCACTGAAAATGATGGGAGATATCCAGCAATACTTCATCGACAGCAACGTCAGAAACTTCTACTCGGTTTCCATTTCAGGTTATCACATAGCAGAAGCCGGTGCGAATCCGATTACACAACTGGCGTTTACCCTGGCAAACGGGTTCACCTATCTTGAGTATTATCTGTCACGGGGTATGCCGATAGACAGGTTCGCGCCCAACTTTTCGTTTTTCTTTTCCAACGGAATGGATCCGGAGTACACGGTGATCGGGCGAGTTGCCCGGCGGATTTGGGCCATTGCCCTTAAAAATAAATACAAGGGGTCGGACCGGTCACAGATGTTGAAGTATCATATTCAGACATCGGGACGATCCCTTCACAGCCAGGAGATACAGTTTAATGATATCCGGACCACGCTCCAGGCACTTTGCGCGGTCTATGATAATTGCAACAGCCTTCATACCAATGCATATGACGAGGCCATCACGACACCGAGCATCGAGTCGGTCAGGAGAGCCCTGGCAATCCAGCTTATCATTAACAGGGAATGGGGGCTTGCGAAAAATGAAAACCAGTACCAGGGCAGCTTCATCGTGGAAGAACTGACGAGCCTGGTGGAAGAGGCCGTGCTTGACGAGTTTGACAGGATCACAACCCGCGGGGGCGTACTCGGCGCGATGGAAACCGGGTATCAGCGAAGTAAAATTCAGGAGGAATCCATTCACTATGAAGT
>Ga0180435_10001082_pt1 | contig 28564 bp, 32 predicted proteins | sample SS_ome_3_FD_132467 | JGI IMG/M metagenome (GOLD analysis project Ga0180435, IMG submission 132467) | Hypersaline lake sediment archaeal communities from the Salton Sea, California, USA - SS_3_S_1 metaG | ecosystem: Environmental > Aquatic > Non-marine Saline and Alkaline > Hypersaline >... | reverse complement strand
CAACTTCACCCTGCCCGGGATTCCGTCGGGTTTAGCGGCCCGCTTCGAGAGGAAATTGAGTATCTGGCGTGATTAATTCCCACCCGGGGAGGTAAACAGGGGTTTCTGCCAGACATCTCACAGAAGGGAACGCATTTATTTCTTTTGTAAGGAAAAACAGCCCCAAAAAGCCCCCTTTGCTTCCCGTTTGAAGAAGCAGTTCAGGGACCCTCTTGGAAAGCTCGAAAGCCATCTCTTGTGATTGCAGTTGGGGTAGAATTTCGGGCTTTCTTTTCCCCCAAAGAGCGTTAGCTATGCGCGTATCCCGTTTCCCTCTGCAAACCCTCAAAGAAGTACCCTCCGATGCCGAGATTCCCAGCCACCAGCTGATGCTGCGCGCGGGCCTGATCCGCAAACTCGCTGCTGGCCTGTATACCTGGCTGCCACTCGGTCTGAGGGTGTTGCGCAAGGTGGAGCGCATCGTGCGCCAGGAGATGGATCGCTCCGGGGCACTTGAAGTACTGATGCCTGCGGTGCAACCGGCAGAGTTGTGGCAGGAATCCGAACGTTGGTTCAAGTACGGAGCCGAGCTGCTGCGCATGCAGGACCGCCATGGTCGCGAATTCTGCTTCGGCCCCACCCACGAGGAAATCATCACCGACCTGGCGCGCAACGAATTGCGAAGCTATCGCCAGCTGCCGGTGAATTACTACCAGATCCAGACAAAGTTCCGCGATGAAAGGCGACCCCGCTTCGGCGTGATGCGGGCGCGCGAATTCCTTATGAAAGACGCCTATTCCTTCCACCTGGATCCGAAGTCTCTGCAGGACACGTACGACATCATGTACGCCACCTACTGCCGGATCTTCGAGCGCTGTGGCCTGGAATACCGACCGGTCAAGGCAGACACCGGCAGCATTGGCGGAAATGCCTCACACGAGTTCCATGTCCTGGCCGATGCCGGCGAGGACGCGATCGCCTTCTCCACTGACAGCGACTATGCGGCCAACGTGGAACTGGCCGAGGCGGTCGCGCCGGGGAATCTGGCGGAACCGCCGGCGGAGGAACTGCGCAAGGTGGACACACCGGATGCAAAAACCATCGCCGAACTGGTTGAGCAGTTTGACCAGCCGATCGAGCGCACGCTCAAGACCCTGATCGTACGCGCCGCCGGCGAAGACGAAACCAGCCTGGTCGCGCTGCTCCTTCGCGGCGATCACGAGCTGAACGAAATCAAGGCTGCCAAGCACCCACTGGTTGCTGAACCGCTGGAAATGGCCGCAGAAGAGGAGATTCGCGCCGCCACCAGTGCCGGTCCGGGCTCACTCGGCCCCATCGGCCTTGCCATGCCGATCATTGTCGACCGCGCAGCCGCAGTCAGCAGTGACTTCTCCGCCGGAGCCAACGAGGATGGCAAACATTGGTTTGGAATCAACTGGGAACGCGATCTCCCACTTCCGGAAGTGGCTGACCTGCGCAACGTGGTCGAAGGAGATCCCTCTCCCGATGGCAGTGGAACCCTTACGATCGCACGCGGAATCGAGGTGGGCCATATCTTCCAGCTGGGGCGAACCTATAGCGAAAAATTGAACGCCACTGTTCTGGACGAGAATGGCAAGAGCGTGGTGATGACCATGGGTTGTTACGGCATCGGCGTTTCGCGTGTCGTCGGCGCTGCAATCGAACAGCACCACGATGACCGTGGGATCCTTTGGCCGACCACGTTGGCCCCTTTCCAGCTATCCCTGGTCCCGATGCAGATGCACAAATCCGAAGTCGTACGCGATGCAGCGGAGAAACTGTACGAGGAATTGACCGACGCGGGTATCGACGTGCTCTTCGACGACCGGAACGCACGTCCGGGCGTGATGTTTGCCGACGCCGAGCTGATCGGCATTCCGCACCGGGCGGTGATCGGTGAACGGGGTCTGAAAAACGGTGAGGTGGAATACAGGGCCCGAACCGACAGTGACAACCGGATGCTGCCCCTGGACGGGTTCGTGGACTTCATCCGGTCACGGATCTTGGCGGAAACCAGCTGATCAGGCCGCCACTTCGATCCCGATTCGCACCACCACTTCGTTACCCTTTCCGCGATACTCGATATCGTCGAAGCTCAGCGCGCGCGACATGGCGATGCCACGCCCGTGTTGGTCGAACGCGCGTTCCGGCGTCATTTCCATGTACCTGAGCCAATCGAAACCCTCCCCCTCATCCGTTATCACCACTTCCACAGCATGTGCGTTGCGGCGATAGCGGACCTCCACCTGTCGTTCCGCATAACGGGGATCGACCAGGCGCCGGGCGATCTCCTCCTCCCAGGCCTGCTCCTCGAGTAAATGGGTCTTTTGTTCGTAGGTAATCCCGAGGTTGCCGTGCTCGACGGCATTGATCAGTAGCTCCGACAAACCGATCATGGCTCTGGACGGGTTGGGACAGGCGCGAGCAAGCATCGCAGCCAGGTCACGTGCGTCTTCAAGGGTACGGAAACGGAAGCGGCCTTCACCCAACCTCTCGAAAGTAGGCCCTGCCATGATATGGGCTTCATGCAGACTGCGGTGCCGCTTTCGATCCGTCAGAGCAGTCTCGAGGACCCAGTTCAACAACTCGGCCTCGAAAGGTTCCGGCAGATGGTACAAAGCACCCGCGCATATACCTTCCAGCATCTCGACTCTGGAGGCAGCTACGGTCTGCCTTATGACCGGGATGCCCCGCATGGCCTCATCTGCCCTGATGCGGGACAGCAACTGCGCCCCACCCTCCCGCCCGGAAAAACGACCAAGGATGATAACGTCGTAGCAGCCAGGTGCCGCAACCAGCTTTTCCCAGGCACCTCCGTCACCCTGCACTGCTTCCAGTGCGAATGCCCTACTACCGAGGAATTCATGAAGTCGCTCGATCCGGAAGGAACAATTGTCGACGATGAGTATGTGCGGAATACGGTTCATCCGGATACCAGGTGTTTTGTCTCCATCACCGGTGGTGGGTGGGCCCCTTTTTCCATCTTTTCCCTGGCACCGGGCATTGCCGGCTTTCCCGGCCAACCCCAACTGCCCGCGAGGTTTGCTCTCGATTACGGCTAAGTCCCCGTTTTCTTGACCGGATTTGACATCCGACCACTCAGGAGTAACACTCGCCCGCTGTTTTTCGAGGTGGAATGAGATGGCCAGAGAAGAGAGTTTTGATCGTGAAGCCCTGCTGCGTTGCGGACACGGCGAGATGTTCGGACCAGGCAACGCGCAACTGCCCATCCCCAACATGCTGATGATGGATCGGATCAACCTGATCAGCGACGCGGGCGGCAGACACGGAAAAGGCCAGATCATTGCCGAACTGGATATCACTCCCGACCTGTGGTTCTTCGAATGCCACTTCCCCGGGGATCCGGTCATGCCGGGTTGTCTCGGGCTGGATGCCATGTGGCAATCGGTTGGCTTCTACCTCGCCTGGCTCGGCAATCCCGGCCACGGACGCGCCCTGGGTGTGGGCGAAGTGAAATTCACCGGCCAGGTCCTTCCGACTGCCAAAAAGGTTACCTACTACCTGGACATGAAGCGTGTCATCACCCGCAAGCTGGTGCTCGGGATTGCGGATGGTCGCATGGAAGTGGACGGACGCGAGATCTATACCGCTTCGGACCTTCGGGTTGGGCTGTTCACCTCGACCGAAGGCTTCTGAGTCCCCTGTTACGGGGAAACGCCGTCTGGCGTTCTTCAGATCCTGCCCTGTCTGACGCGTACCCCGACAGACAGGGCAACAGGATGAAAAACTAGCCCAAATCGGCGGCCAGCGAATCCCGGATATTCTGCGGGATCGGGTCCACCGAAAAGACATAGTGTGGGTGGTCGATGCCGGCGCTGACCGCAGCTCCCTTTTTGACTGCTTCCACCATCCCGGGCGTCAACTCAAAACGCAGGAAGTGCACGGAAGAGGTCTTGTGCTCGTCCTCGCGCTCCAGGTCTTCGTCCGCGACCGGACTGACACGGGAAAAGTCGGCAACCTGGACCCAGACATGCTTCTCCACACCGAGAAGACGGGCAAGCTGCACGCGACGCTCGTCGGGGTCGGAATACTCCATCATGAAGGTCGCTTTCCAGTTGCTCCCATCCGGGATGAGCGGGTTGTAGGCATCCAGCTCCTCCTGAATACCGTCTGCCTCGAAGATCCTCTCGATGCGCAGCATCTCCTGGATCTGGTACTGCATGGTCAGCACGTCCTCAAAATAGAGGTTTGCGTTGGGACCGATCGGCAGACGGCGATTCTTCTTGTGCGCCATCACCCTGGCACGATAGTCCGGGCGGAGTTCGGCGTACTTTTCCAGACTGTAGAGGTCTTCGCGGGAAAGTTTTCCCATGGCAGGTCTCCTGCTGCAATCAATGATGTGACAGCGGCTTGTCGGTAAAAAGCCAGTCACGCAATTCTTTGTCGAACTCCGGCACACGCCGGCGGATCAGTTCCAGAATCATGGCCGCGTGTTCCATTTCCTCGTCCCGGTTGTGCTTTAGCACCCCGCGCAGTTCATCGTCCTTTGTGGCGCTCATGCGCTGGTTGTACCAGTCCACCGCTTCGAGCTCTTCCATTAGCGAAATGATGGCACGGTGAAGATCGCGCGCCTCATCGGTAAGCTCCTCAACCGGTTCGTGATAACCCTCGTTAGCCATTCTGGTCTCCTCTTGAATTAAATATCGTAGGCGATACGCGCCAGGGTAATTGGATGTTTGGGCTCGCTGCCATCGGCAAGGCCATTGGCGATCTGATGTCCCGCCATGGCACAGTCGCTACTGTAGTGATTCACTTCGCCCTTCTTGACCTTGTTGACCACCGGACGGGCGATCTTCATTGACAGCTCGTGGAATTCCTTTTTCACCGCATAGGTACCGTCGTGCCCGGAACACCGCTCGATGGTTTCGATCTCGGTACCGGGAATCAGCGCAAGGAACTCGCGCGTCTTGGGACCGATCCGCTGAACCCGCTGGTGGCAGGCGGCATGATAGGCGACCTTGCCAAGCTCGCCCTTGAAATCGGTGCTCAGCTTGCCGTACTTGTGGCGCAGCATCAGGTACTCGAAAGGGTCGTACATCGCATCCCGTACCTTGGCCACTTCCGGATCATCCGGGAACATCAAGGGGAGCTCCTGCTTGAACATCAGCACGCAGGAGGGAACCGGGGCCATGATATCCCAACCCTCATCGACCAGCCGCGCGAGTATCGGAATATTCACTTCCTTGGCCTTGGCCACTGCCTGCAGATCACCGAGTTCCAGCTTGGGCATGCCGCAGCACTTTTCCTTGTCCGCCAGGGTGACGGGGATATTGTTGTGGCGCAGCACCGCCACCAGGTCCTCGCCGGTCTGGGGAGCGTTCTTGTTGCCGTAACAGGTGGCAAACAGCGCGACCTTGCCGGTGGTCGGGCCGGCAGGCTCCGCTCCTTCACCGGTGTCGGGAGAAATGCGGCTGTGCAATGACTTGCTGTGGAACTTGGGCAGCACCGCGTCCTTGTGCACCCCGAAACTGTTCTCGAGTACCCTCCGGAAGGCGCTGTTGCGGTTCATGGCATTGACCACGCCGGCAACAATGGGGATACCGGCAAACTTCCCCAGCATATCGGTGCTGGTCAGGGTCTTGTCACGGAAAGAGGCACCCTCTTTTCTGAATTTGACCGCCTTCGCCTGCAACATCAGATGCGGGAAATCCAGATCCCATTCGTGCGGCGGCACATACGGACATTTGGTGAGGAAACACAGGTCGCACAGGTAACACTGATCGACCACTTTCCAGTAGTCCTCCCGGGCGACTCCATCCACTTCCATCGTATCGGACTCGTCCACAAGATCGAACAGGGTCGGGAAGGAATGGCACAGGCTGACGCAGCGACGGCAGCCGTGACAGATGTCGAAGACCCTCTCCAGTTCTGCGAAGAGTTTGTCTTCGTTATAGAAGTCAGGGTTGATCCAGTCGAGGGCGTGTCGGGTTGGCGCCTCCAGGCTGCCTTCTCGTGTTCCAGCCATATCGTGTCTCGCTCTTGATCTTGCGTTTCAGGGAAAAAAGGGGCCTTGCGGCCCCTCCGAGAGCATTACCGCCTCTTATTCACCAAGGGTATCCAGAGCCTTCTGGAAACGATTGGCGTGAGAACGCTCAGCCTTGGCGAGGGTCTCGAACCAGTCGGCAATCTCATCAAACCCTTCTTCGCGCGCATCCTTTGCCATGCCGGGGTACATATCGGTGTACTCGTGGGTTTCACCAGCGATGGCAGTCTTCAGGTTGTCCGAGGTACCACCGAACGGCAGGCCGGTAGCCGGATCGCCGCACTCTTCCAGGTACTCCAGGTGGCCGTGAGCATGGCCGGTTTCACCTTCAGCGGTGGAACGGAATACAGCCGCAACGTCGTTGTAACCCTCGACGTCGGCCTTGGCGGCGAAGTACAGGTAGCGACGGTTGGCCTGGGATTCTCCGGCAAAGGCATCTTTCAGATGCTGCTCGGTTTTGGAACCTTTGAGAGACATTATTTTTCCTCCATTTGTGTGGACCACGCCGGTGTATTCCGGCAGTTGGCGAAGGAAATATAGGCAGCGCCTCTGGATGAGGGAAATTGTTTCTTGTAATTCCACCGATAGAATAAACCTATCGGATTGAAATCATTTCAGGAAGTGAGCACAACTCAGGCGGCAGCCCTGGATTGTTTCGCGCAGCACGCTGACTGCCTCGGGGCGCGGGAAACTCTTGCGCCAGGCCAGCGCCACAACCCGGCTCGGGGCTTTTCCGGAGAAACGCCTGACCTCCAGGAGACGCTCAGAGAAACGCTCAGCCCCTGCGGCGGTACAAGGCAACACGGTAACACCCAGACCGCTGGCCACCATGTAGCGAATCGTCTCGAGCGAACTCCCCTCCAAGGTGTGACGCGGAAAGCTTTCACTGCTCTTGCCCAGGCAATCGGGGCAGACCTCCAGTACCTGATCACGGAAACAATGACCTGGCCCCAATAGCAGCACATCCTCCTGGCGCAACCACTCCACATCGACCTCCTTGCGCTGGTTGAATGGATGCGAACTCGGTATCAGCAACACGAAGGGCTCCTCGTACAGTGGCAGCGTGTTTATGCCCGACCCTTCGAACGGCAGGGAAATGATGATGACATCCAAATCCCCCTGCTTGAGCTTTTCGCTCAGGACGGCAGTGTAGTTTTCCTCCACCACAAGCGGCATGTGCGGTGCAGCATCCGCCAGACGCGGTATCAGGTTCGGAAGCAGGTAGGGACCAATCGTATAGATGGCCCCCAGCCTGAGCGGCCCCGCCAGCTGGTCCTTGCCCTGCGCCGCAATCTGGCGCAGACCACTGGCCTCTTCCAACACCCGCTGCGCCTTGATAACCACCTGCTCGCCGATGGTGGTGACTCTGACATCGCCCTTGCGCCGCTCGAAAAGACGGATGCCCAGCTCATCCTCCAGCTTTTTCACAGCCACGCTGAGCGTCGGCTGACTGATGTGGCACCGTTCTGCCGCTCGTCCAAAGTGTCGCTCATGGGCGACAGCAACGATGTATTTCAGTTCATTCAGCGTCATGTGAGAATCGGGATAATCTGGTAGCAGTCTCTCCGGGCATTACCCGCTTGATTAAAGAACGTGCCCCCCAGCCGTTACAGGTGTTAGACGGCAGACGTCCCGGTGCTGCCACCGGGGAACAAGATTCGTGCCTGTCAGGTACTTTCCTATCGGGCCATTGGCATCTTACCCCCGATGAGGTGGAAGCAGGCGGGTCAAATTCGCTTGTCGTTGAAACAGTGAGCAAGCGGAAGCGGGAACTCGCTCACATAACTCAGAAATCAGGCTGTTGAATCGAGAGTTTGTTGAACTATGATTTCCAAAACCGGCAAAAAAGAACGCTTCAGGTTGAAAAAGGACAAAACGACACCTGTGGATCTCAGCCAAGCCCGAGAACGCGGCCAACGGAGGACGGCCTTGGCACGAGAGCCCCTTAAGATCCTGCAGATCACCGATACGCACCTGTATGCGGACAATGCCGGCCGCCTGTTGGGGGTAAACACCCTCGAGAGTTTCCGCGCAGTCATTCAGAACTTCCTGGAAACCGGTTGGCAGCCCGATATCGTTCTGGCGACGGGCGATCTTGTTCACGACGCGACACCCCGCGGGTATCGCCAACTCGCTCGGATCCTGGATATCTTTGAGATCCCGGTATATTGCCTTCCCGGGAATCATGACGACCCCAAGGCAATGAAGGAGCATCTGCAGGGTCGGAATGTTTCCTGCCCCAAAGTGGTCGAACAAGGTGGCTGGCGGCTAGTGCTGTTGGACTCCGTGATTCCCGGCAAGGTGGGCGGCTCCCTGGCATCTGCCGAACTGGACCTGCTCGCGCGGACACTGGAAAAAGAGGCGCTCCCGACGCTCATCAGCCTGCATCACCAACCCGTGGCTGTGGGCAGTGAGTGGCTCGATGAAATGGGCCTGGACAACGCCGATGCGCTGCTTGAGCAAGTGGACGCGCACCCCGAGGTGAAGGGACTGCTGTGGGGCCACGTCCACCAACAATTCGACGACCACCGGAACGGTGTTCGCCTTATGAGCACGCCTTCGACCTGCGTGCAGTTCAAACCGGATTCCGAGCGATTCAGTGTAGACAAGCGCAAGCCTGGCTTCCGCCTGCTGACGCTGATGCCTGATGGTCAGATCCTCAGCGAGGTGATGCGCACCGACCAATTGCCGTTGGGCCTGGATATCGCCTCCGCCGGCTACGAGTAATCGCGCTACCAGGCCAGGCGCGCGGCCTGACCCGCCCGAACCATCACGTCCTGTGGGCGCTGAACCGTAACCGTAACCGGAAAAAGTTCCTGCCCCTGAACCGTTTTTACCGCTTCGTAACCCGGAATGATCTGCTCCGCCTGCAGATCTTTTCCACCCAACTTTACCTGCGGCGAATCCGATGCAATCAGCGCTTCCAGCGTACCTGGATCCGCCAAAGCGCGGACCTTCAGTTGTTGATCATCGACCAGAACCAGCAGTTCCGGCACGCGCTCCTCTGATGTAACGGCCTGGCCGGGCTGAGCCCTGACCTCGATCACGACCCCATCGAAAGGTGCCCGAAGCTGGCTGTAGTCCAACTGGGTACGCGCCTGCTGCACCTCGGCCGCGGCCGAGGCCAACTCCGCTTCAGCCTGCCGCAGACCGATTTCAGCCACACTCAGCTCGTGCTGGGAAAGCACAGTGCGATCGTATAACTCCTGCGCCCGCTCGAATTCCTTGCGCGCCTCATCCCGCAGGATTTGCGCCCGACGCACCTGGGCGTTTGCCGCGCGCAGGCGTGCCAGATGTACCTCTTGGTCCAGAACCAGGAGCCGTGTACCGGCAGTCACCCGCTGACCGGGAATCACCTCGACCTTGTGCACGATACCCGGCACAAGCGTGCCCATGCTCAGTCGCTTACCCCATTCCACGGTGGCAGCCAGTTCTCCCGCCAGTGACGCCGGCAACCAGATCAACGCGGCCAGCATCAATGCGATCCGCCCGGATATCGGGAAAGCCATATTCATTTTTCGTCCTCCAGCAGACTACCGGTCATTGCCTTGATTCCTGCTTCGTTGATCGCCCAGTCAAACAGTGCCCGTGCATGTTTCACCCGAACCTCGGAGATGCGTGTCATCGCATCACCCAGATCGGTCCTGACTTCGAGATCGTAAAGCGCCCGGCTTCGATCGAGGTACAATTCGCGATAGTCGCCCTCCACCCCCGCGGTCCGGATATCGCTGCGCAGACGATCACGTTCCAACCAGGATTCGAGCGCATCCTGGCGCAGTTGCAGTCGCGCCTCCAGAAGTGCCGCCTCAGCCGAGGTAACATCGGCCTGTGCACGCATAACCGCTGCATCCTTGCGGCTTCCGGTGTACAGCGGCACCTCGAGCAAGAGCCCCCCCCCCACGGGGTGCGTCGTCGCCGAGCTTCGATTGTAGGCACCCGCCTCGAGTTCGGCGCTGAGTACCGGGCGATCGCTGATGCGCGCCGATGCCAGCTGTTTCATCGCAGATTCGAGTCGCATCCCCAATGCCCGCAAGCGGGGATGAGCACTTTCCACCCGTTCCCAGTAAGTGTTGAAATCCTCTTCCGCCGCTTCGGACAACTGGATGTCGGGCATCCTGACTTCCGAGACCAGGTCTTTCGGTCGGCCCATCACTATCGCAAGACGTGAACGGGTCAGGCGCTGGCTCTGCTCACTGATGAGTCGCTGACTCCGTGTCTGTTCGTAAACCGACTCGAGTTGCATGAGCTCCACATCGGACAGTCGTCCCAGTTCATTCTCATCCCGGGCCTTGTCCATGGCAATGAATGCAACCGACATTGCCTCGTTGTCCCGTGCATATTCCAGGTCCGACAGGATGACATCGAAAAAGGCGCGCATGACCGCAAGCACATTCGCCTGGCGTGCTTCCAGCAACTCGAACTCGCTTGCCTGCCTTCCCTTGTCCGCAGCCGAGCGGAGCGCCTCACCATAACCGAAGTCATACAATCGCTTGCTCAGCAACAGCCGCGCCCGGCTGTCGTTATGGTCATCATTGTCGGACTTGTACGAAGGTTCGACTGCACGCAGGCTGCCATGGAAATCAATGCGTGTATCGTCCAGGCCGTCGGCCGCCAAATAATCAGCTTCGGCCGCCTCCCGGCCTGCATCCGCCGCGATTAGAGCCGGCACACCCGTGCCCGCCAGCCTGAGCGCTTCCTCCAGTCCAAGGGGATCCGGTAACGGAGCATCAAGGTCACTCGCCCGGCTGACCAGGGCAGTTCCGGCCACAAGCGCAAACAGAATCAATCGCGCAGAAATCAAGGCTTCGCCTGCTGTTTGATGCGGCGTTTGTAGCGCGCAAAGGGCTCCTTCAGGTAAGCCTGCTCGACGACGTACTGCCCCAGCAGGAGGAACTCCTGCTTGTCCCGGGTGGCACCGGTGTAGCGCGCCCGCTTGATGTATTTTCCATCGGCATCGTAGAAAGCGAACACCGGGGTCGCACGGACGCGATACTGGCGGAAGGCGAAGTCCTTCATCGTAGTGGTCCGCCCATTGAAGTCGACCATTTCGATATCGCCCTCGATGTCGATCGGCAGAATGAGGAAATGTTCCCTGAAGTATTCCTGCACCTCCGGCTGGTTGAGTACCGTAGCCTTCATCCGGTGGCAAAAGGGACATCCATCCATCTCGAACATGATCAGGATGCCCTGCTTGCCCTGATCCCGGAGGTTCTCGAGTTCCTCGGTCAGATCCCAGAAGCTTTCGTCGAAAAAATACTGTTGTGGGTCCCGGGTTTCCGCCTGGGCCAAGGGGAGTATTCCCAGAACCAGGAAGAAAGTGAACCACCGTCGGATGTTACTCGTATACATCTAACCGGCTCCTTTGGATTTTTCGTAAGACTCTATGAATTGTCGAATGGCCCTGGCAGTGACCGGCCCCACCTCTCTGGCAACAAGGCGGCCCTCCGGTGAGATCAGAAAAGAAGTGGGCAGGCCTGTCAATTTGCCAAGCCGCTGTTGCGGCGAAGGTCTTGGTCCCGCGACCAACACAGGGTAAGAGAGAAACTGTGTTTCCACAAAAGCGGCCAGCTCGGCATGCTTGATTGCCTCCACGTTGACCCCTAGCACCACCGCCCTCCCTTCAGAATTGCTGTGGAAAATCTCCAGTTCCGGGAGTTCCTCGCGGCAGGGGGGGCACCAGGTTGCCCAGTAGTTGACCAGGACCCACTGACCCCGGTAATCCGAGAGACGGTGCGACTTCCCCTCCAGATCGGGCAGGGTGAAATCCACAGGTCCCGCAGAGAATACCGATGACGCAAACGCCAGGCATAGACTCAGGAAAAACCAACGGGCGGAGGTCAGTGATTTCTTCACGACTATTCATATCCTGGTGGAACAAAAGAAGGGCGATATCATGAAACCAAGCCTGGAGAGTTTCAAACCGGATCTGGATTGGACAACCATGCTAATGGATTTACTCCCTTGGCAGGGCCTGAGCAAGCCACGCTCAAAGCAGTGCTCCCACCGCGCGGGAAATACCCGCCTCATCCAGTTTGCTTCGCCTTATGGATATCCCTGGCGTCCGCCCGATGCAGGCGCAGGCTGTCGAGCCTGACGCCCAGCACGACCTGCGCCTCGGACCTGGACTCCCTCAGGCGCTCGGCAAGACCTGGAACAGTATCCCAGCGGGCATCTGAAGGGTCGGGAAGGGCGAACCCGCCCTCTGTCATTACCTCGTACAGGGTCAGATCATCCAGCCGTCGCGCCAGCGACCAGTCCCCTTCCGCAGTCCGATGCACCCAGTGCCTGGCATGCATTTCCGACAACAGTTTGTCTATCCGGTCCTCGCGCCAAGCCTCGCAGGCGCGAGTGATATCCCAAAGAGACAGCGCCCGTCCTCTGCAAGCCGCCTCATCCAGTAACAACAGAACATAAATAGCGTCGGCGAAACCCGGATCGATACCACGCGGATTCGGTTTGTTCCAATGGTAGAGACGCAGCCCATGGGCCACCTCGGCACCGATGAGAACCACGGTCCAGGTGAGATACAACCACAGGAGAAAAATCGGCACCGTGGCAAGCGCGCCATAGATGGCCTCGTAGGTCGGGAAAGTCTGAACATAGAGCGCGAAGAGGCGTTTGGCCATTTCGAACAGAACAGCGGCCACCACCCCACCGACCAGCGCATGCCGGAAGCGTACCCGAACATTCGGGACCACCCCGTAAATCAGGGTGAATGCCAGCAGTGACGTGGAAAGCGGAGCCAGCTTCAACAGACCTTCCCACCACGGTGCATGCGCCATGCCGGAGAGCATCACCAGCTGCGAGGTCGCCAGCATACTGGCCGTAATCAGCAAAGGCCCCAGGGTGAGCACCGCCCAGTAGATGAGGAACTTGCTCAGGAATCGGCGTTTTGCCCGCACCTCCCAAATCGTGTTGAGCGACTGGTCGATATTGGACATCAGCAGGAGCGCCACCAGGATGAGGAAGGCGAAGCTTGTGCCGCTCAACCGCGAGGCCTTGGCAATAAATGCGTCCAGGTGCTGTTGCAGCACCTCTCCCGCGGTCGGCATGAAGTTCTGGAACAGGAAATCCTGCAGGGCCTCATGTACCTTGTCGGCTGCCGGAAAGGCGTAGAACACCGCCACCGACACCGTCATCAGCGGAACCAGGGACAGCAGGGTCGTGAACGTGAGCGCTGCCGCATTGCGGTCCCCGCGGTGGGCGATAAACTGTTGCACCACCAGACGCACAAACCCGACCAGTTTGAGGAATTGGCCCTGCCAGCGCTGCCCCAGGGCAAATGCTTTCGTTTGTGTCGTCACGCTCGCTTCTCTTTTCATGCCCCAGCTCAGTGATTACCATAGCAGGTCGTTTCACCAGCCCAAGGCCGTCATGCACGTAAAGATCTACCATAACCCCCGCTGCAGCAAATCCCGCCAGACCCTGCAGCTGTTACAGGAACACGTGGACGAACCGGAAATCTTCGAGTACCTCAAGACCCCGCCAACCGCGGACGAGTTGCGCGGTATTCTCGACATGCTGGGGATTGGTGCGCGCGAACTGATGCGCAGGAAAGAGAAGGAATACAAGGAATCCGGCGCCAACAACCCCGATCTCAGCGACGAGGAACTGATCGACCTCATGGTCACTCACCCGAAGCTGATCGAGCGACCGATCGTGATCAAGGACGGCAAGGCCGCAATCGGCAGACCGCCCGAACAGGTACTGGATATCCTCTGATGGCCTACATACTCGTCCTGTATTACAGCCGCTATGGCGCGACTGCGGAGATGGCGCGCCAGATTGCACGTGGCGTTGAAGCCGGCGGCCTGGAAGCCCGCCTGCGGACCGTGGCCCCGGTTTCCGCGGACCATGAGGCTACTGCCCCGCCTGTTCCCGACGAGGGTGCGCCCTACGTAACGGAAGAGGATTTACAGGAATGTGCGGCCCTGGCCCTGGGTAGCCCGACACGTTTCGGCAACATGGCCGCCCCGCTGAAATACTTCATCGACTCCACCAGCGCTATCTGGATGTCGGGAGCGCTGCGCGACAAGCCCGGGGCGGTGTTTACATCCACCGGGAGTATGCACGGGGGCCAGGAAACCACTCTGCTGTCCATGATGCTGCCCCTGCTCCACCACGGCATGCTGATCACCGGCCTCCCCTACTCCGAGTCTGACCTCATGAGTACCCGTGAGGGCGGCACCCCTTACGGGCCGTCCCATCTCGCCGGCACCGACAGCGACCTGCCCCTCAGCGCGGTCGAACAGCGGCTTTGCCGCGCCCTGGGACAACGCCTTTCCGAACTCGCCAACCGCCTGGGTAGCTGATGAGGACGCGCCTGGCCCGCGTAGTTTCCCTGGGCAGCTACCTGGGGTTGATCGGTCTCGGGATGGCTTGGGCGATCCATCTGGGCGGACTGCCCCGCAGTCAGATTTCACTCACCCTGCTGTTCCTGGTCCTGCCACTGCTGCTGCCCCTGAGAGGGGTCCTGCACGCCCGCCCCAGGGCGCTCGTCTGGGGCATGCTTGCGGCACTGATCCCGATACTGCATGGCGGTGTCATCGCCTGGGCAGAGACCTGGCCGAAATCGGGCTGGGGAGGCCTGGAGCTGTTCCTGGCGGTCAGTTACATCGTGACCGGGAGTTTCTTCATCCGCTGGCAGTCACGCGCCCCCCGATGAGCCTTCAGCAACTGCCGCTCGGACTGGAACTGCGCAATCCCACCCGTCTGCACGACTTCGTGGCCGGCGATAACCAGGCCCTGATGCAATCGCTGCGCAAGCAATTGAGCGAGGACGGTGAGACCCAGATCTATATCCACGCGCCTTCCGGTACCGGGCGCACTCATCTCCTGCTTGGTCAATGCAATGCCGCGCGCGAGGCCGGTTGGTCACCGGTCTATCTGGCGGCAGGTGAGATCGAAAGCCTGTCACCGCAATTACTGGAAGGAATGGAGCAGTATCCTTTGCTCGCCATCGACGATATCGATCAATTGGCGGGCAGAAAGGACTGGGAGCAGGCGCTGTTCGCTCTGTTCAACCGGGCACGCGAACGGGGTTGTCGTCTGTTGTTCAGCGCGACAAACGCCCCGGCAAAAGCGGGTTTCGAGCTCGCCGACCTGAGCTCACGTCTGGCCTGGGGAATTACTTTTCGCCTGAGACCGCTCGCAGACAGCCAGCGGCAGCGACTGTTGATCGCCCTCTCGGAGCGACGTGGCCTGGAGATGCCTATCGATGTCGCACGCTATCTGTTGCAGCGCTACTCGCGCGATATCCCGCGACTGGTTGCTCTGGTCGAACGCCTTGACCGGGACTCACTGGCAGAAAAGCGTCGGCTCACCATCCCTTTCGTCCGCTCCCGCCTGGCTAGCTGAAACCTCAGTCCGTGCCTGCATAGGCCTGACTGGCCCGATAGGTCGCGAGCATATGGCGTACGAACACCATCGCGACTGCAGCCACGGGGAGCGCCAGCAGGATGCCGAAAAAGCCATACAACTGCCCACCCGCCATAACGGCGAAGATAACCGCCACCGGATGCAGCCCGATTTGCTCACCGACCAGGCGCGGCGTCAACACCGTACCCTCCAAGGCCTGCCCCGCAACGAACACCAGCACAACCCAATGCAGTTCGCCCATACCCTGGAACTGCAACAGAGAGGCGAGCCCGGCAACCAGAATACCCACAATAAGTCCCAGATAGGGCACGAAACTCACCAGACCGGCAAACATACCGATCAGGAGCGCGAAATCGAGGCCAATCAGCCACAGACCGGTGGTATAGGTCACACCGAGCGCGAACATAACGGCCAGCTGTCCCCTGAGAAACGCGCCCAACACTTCGTCCGACTCCCGTGCAAGACGCGTCCACAGAGCCGCAGAGCGGCGCGGCAACAACGTCCCGACTGCCCCAAGCAACTCATCCCAGTCACGCAGCAGATAGAACGCCAGCACCGGAATCAGCAGCAAATTGGCCAGCCAGGTCAGCACGGTCACCCCCGAGGCAGTAATCGAGTTCCAGAGGCCGGCGAGCACGCCGCCCGCCGTCCGCCAGTGACTGATCAGCGCCTGCCCGAGGGACTGGCTGTCCAGGGCGCGACTTTCCTCTGGGACCCATTGCTGAATATGCGGCAGGATATAGCCCTTCAGCCATTCGAGATAGCCCGGCAGCTTCGCAAGCAGCTGCGAAACCTGGCTTTCAACGCGCGGCACCAATATCAGCAACAACAGCAATATCGTGCCGAACAGGATGCAGAACACCAGCGTTACCGCGAGTGTCCTTGGCAGGCGCCGGGCCACCAATCTATCGACCAGCGGATCTCCAAGGTATGCCAGCAGGGCCGCCGCAACAAAGGGCGTCAATATGGGTGACAGCAGGTAAAAGAGCCAGGCGCCCAGGGCGACCCATATCAGGGTGAGGAGAGCACGGCTATCCGGCACGTGTGTCACCGCTGAAAGCCCGCCGACTCCACTCCCTCACATAACCGACTCCGCTCAGGAAAACTGTGACCACCACACTCCAGACAAGAATATCGAATACCCAGGATGGCAACGGCGTGATCCCCAGATGGACCACGCCCAGGGCTGCAAGCACGATCTGCAGGAAGGTGTTCAGTTTGCTAATGTACGTAGGTTCAGGATCAAATTCCCCCACACGCGTCCGATAGGCGATTCCGCCACCGACTATGAGCAGATCACGGGCAAGGATCAGCAACACCAGCCAGCCCGGGAACACACCCAACCACCACAGTGCGAGAAAAGTCGATACGAGCAGGAACTTGTCTGCCAGGGCGTCCAGGATGCCCCCCAGACGGCTGGTCCAGCCAAACTGCTTGGCCAGGAAGCCATCGACCCCATCCGACACCCCGGCAATCACGAACAGCCAGATTGCCAGTTGGAAACGCTGCTCAAGCAGGGCCCACACAACCGGCCCCACCAGCAGGATTCGCAGGATCGTAATCAGGTTCGGTAGATAGCGCAGCCAGTGCATGACTATTCCAGTGGGGTCATCACCGTCAGGCGGTAAGCCAGGTCAGCCGTTTGCGCCGGCGGCTCCGCATTGGTCAACTCGCCGGAAATACGCACGCCCCCGGTCAGTGGAAGCCTGATCAATTCAGGGGTAGCCTCCAGTTCGCGGGCAAGGCTCTCCCGCCCACCCTCGACCTGCGCCCCCAGCAGCAAGCCCTCGGCAGATACTTCCAGGACCACGAGCGATTGGATCTCCGTGATTGCGGCGACCAGACGCAGCAGACGTGAGTACGCCTCCAGGCCATACACACCTTCCACCAGAACCCTGGTCAGGTCAGCCCGCGCCACCGCGGAGGTCGCCGCACCCGAGGCCAGTTGATCCTGTGCCAGGTCGATACCCGAGACCAGGACTCCGACCATTCCCCCGGCGTCGGCGGTCATGTCGAAATAACGACCTTCGCGCCACAATCTCCACTCGCCTGACCAGCGGCCGTTCCCCAGGCTGCGCATGCGACCGCTAAGGACAACATCGTGCGGGTAGCGGGAAGATGCCTGTTTGATCGCGTCGGCATAGCCCGACCAGATATCGGACGCGGTAATGGCGGCCCGATCCTCCAAATCCAGCAAAGGCACCTGCAGGGGCATTCCCCTCTCCCGGGCCCGCTGTCGCAACAGGCCCTGCAGGGCGATGTCTTCACCGACATTCAGCAAACGTCTGACACCGTTCTCTTCCGTTGCCACCCACAACAAAACACGTGGCCTCTGTGCCAGCCAGACGGGAAGGCCGTGGCGCGCCATGACCCTGTGGAGCCCCGCCGGATCAAAGCGGGCATGCAGGAATTTTTCACCTGCCTCTCCACTCTCAGGAGGTGCCGCTTGCGACCGGTAACGGAATTTCTGAACCAGAGATCCCGCCTCCTGAAGGACCTGAGGCACAGCGGCAGCGTTGAGAACACCCCGGTTCCCACTGACACGTACCAACACCTTGCGCAAAACCTGCTGTAACGCTGCGCTGCGGTTTTCCGGGCTTTCGTCGGCAACCGGCACTTCCCCACCATAAAGATCCATTGGGGCAGCGGTATACGCGCTTGCCGGCAGAATCAGAGCAAGCAGTAACAGGCTGAGTTTGATTATTTTCATGCAGTAAAGTTTATCAGCCCACAGGATCGCATCACACCACGTGCTCAGAAGGTGGGGATACGGTTAAAATCAGCCTCTGATCAAACCTGTTTCCAGGAGCGCGCCTTGAGCGACAGCACTTCCCCCAACCACCCATCTCAACCTCTCAGCTATGCCGGGGCCGGTGTCGATATCGATGCGGGCAACGCACTGATCGAACGCATCAAACCGATTGTACGCAAGACCTTTCGCCCCGGCGTTCTGACCGGCCTGGGCGGGTTCGGCGCCTTGTTCGAGATACCGCAGGGATACCGGCAGCCGGTCCTGGTCTCGGGTACCGATGGTGTCGGCACCAAGCTCAAACTCGCGATGCAGCTGAACCGTCACGACACCATCGGCATCGACCTGGTGGCCATGTGCGTCAACGATATCGTGGTGACCGGTGCGGAACCGCTGTTCTTCCTCGACTATTACGCCACCGGACAACTCGCAGTGGATACGGCTACCGAAGTGGTCTCCGGTATTGCCCATGGTTGCGAACTGGCCGGTTGTGCCCTGACCGGTGGTGAAACCGCCGAGATGCCGGGCATGTACGAAGGGGAGGACTACGACCTCGCCGGCTTCGCTGTCGGTATCGTCGAGAAAGACCGTATCCTGCAACCCGATTCGGTACAGCCAGGGGACGTGCTGCTCGGTCTCGCCTCATCCGGCCCTCACTCCAATGGCTATTCCCTGGTGCGCAAGGTGATCGAAGTCGCCGATGCGGACCTCTCCACCGCTTTCGACGGAACAACCCTGGGAGAGGCCCTGCTCGCACCGACCCGGATCTACGTCAAACCACTGCTGAAACTGCTCGCCGAATGCAAGGTACACGCGCTTGCCCATATCACGGGCGGCGGACTGACCGAGAACATCCCGCGGGTGCTCCCGGAGAACAGCGAGGCGGTCATCGACCTGAGCGCATGGGAAAGGCCTGCCGTGTTCGACTGGCTGCAGCAACGGGGCCGCATCACCGATCAGGAGGTGCTGCGCACCTTCAATTGCGGGATTGGCATGGTGATTTGCCTGCCTGAGAAGGAAAGCGACAAGGCGGTCAACCTGCTCGAATCCGCAGGCGAGAAAGTGGTCCGCCTGGGCAGAATCGACACGTCCGATCAGCAACAGGCTGTGGTCCGTTATCGGGCATGAGTCGCTCCCGGAAACTGCGGATCGTCGTACTGGTATCGGGCAGCGGGAGCAACCTGCAGGCCATCATTGATGCCTGTGCCGAAGGCGCACTGGATGCGGAGGTCGCTGCGGTAGTCAGTAACAACGCGGAAGCCTTTGGCCTGGAACGGGCACGGAAGGCAGGCATCCACTGCGAGGTGGTCGACCATCGGGCTCATCCCGGGCGGGAATCCTTCGATGCGGCGCTGATGGAGCGTATAGATGCCTACGAAGCGGACCTGGTGGTCCTGGCAGGCTTCATGCGTATTCTCACCCCGGCATTCGTGGAACACTATGCCGGGCGGCTGCTCAACATCCACCCTTCCCTGCTGCCACATTTCCAGGGGCTGCACACCCATCGCCGTGTCCTGGAGGCGGAACATGAAGTTCACGGCGCCAGTGTCCATTTCGTGACCGAGGAACTCGACGGGGGGCCCGTGGTATTGCAGGTGGAGGTGCCTGTGCTGCCAGGTGATGATGAGTCCACGCTGGCGGCACGCGTCCTCACGCAGGAACACCGCATCTACCCCACGGTCATCCGCTGGTACGCGGATCGGCGACTGCGCCTGGATCCGGAGGCCGGCGTGATGCTGGATGGTGAACCGCTGGAGCAACCGATACGCTGGCCGGCCTCATACCCTGGCGGCTCAATCCTCGCTGATACGGCTGGCGACCGGACCTGATTGCCCCCGGTATTTTGCGTCCTCGCGCTTCACATAGGGACGTTCAGCCGGCCCACTGAGCGATTCAAAGCTCATTGCGCCAATGGACATACCCGGCTGCAGCGCGAGTGGCAGCTTCCCCGAGTTGAAGAACTCGAGCACGATATTGCCGCTCCAACCGGGATCGATCCGGTGCGCGGTCACATGCACCATCAGACCCAGGCGCGCGAGACTGGAACGGCCATCGAGCCAGCCAACCAGATCATCGGGAAGGGTGATGGATTCAAGGGTTATACCCAGTGCCAGCTCACCGGGATGCAGCACGAACCTGTCCTCGCGTGCCACCAGGATCTCGTCGCTCATGACCTGCTCAACCGCCGCATTGACCGCTTCACGCGTGCCTGAAAGGTCGATGTAAGGGATCTGGTGCGAGCTGAACACCCGGAAACGGTTACCGAGGCTGAGGTCGACGCTTACGCCGCTGATCTTGAGATCCTCCGGGCGGGGGTTGAGCTGAATTCTTCCCTGGTCGAGGGCCTGGATGATGTCCCGGTCGCACAGTCGCATTGGAAAGCAAACACTTCTTGCAGATTGGATGAGCACGGAGTGTAACGCCTGGCCATAGCAGACGTCATCCGGCACGAGAGACCGGGGACTATCCCGCTACGCCGGGTGGTTTGAACCACCTCGCCAAGCTTCCTGCTCAGCGTCCGGCCATCCGAATCGCCTGGCGTCGCGCGCCCCAAGTGCCTGGGGTGGCCTCGAATACGCCGGCGATAGGCTCCCCGCACTTTGCACAATGACCGTTGGCATCCAGATGCCACTCACCGAGCTGATACCAGTCCCGTTCGATCAACAACTGATGGCACTTGGGACACCAGGTGCTCTGCCCCTCCTTGTCGTGCACATTGCCTGTGAAGGCATGCTGCACACCATTGCGCAAAGCGATCTCACGGGCCCGCACCAGGGTCTCTTGTGGCGTTGGAGGGTAATCGAGCATCTTCCAATCGGGGTGAAAGGCGGTGAAATGCATGGGCACATCGGGTCCCAGGTTTTGCACCACCCAGCGGGTCATTTCGTCGATCTCACGCTCGCTGTCGTTCTCTCCCGGAATCAGCAACGTGGTCAGTTCGAACCAGACGTCAGTCTCGTGCTTAAGATAAGTGAGCGTATCCAGCACCGGCTGCAGGTGACCGCCGCAGATCTTGTGGTAGAAGGGATCGGTAAAGGCCTTGAGGTCGACATTGGCGGCATCCATGTGAGAGAAGAACTCCTCCCTCGCGCCCGGCGAGATATATCCGGCGGTGACCGCCACGGTCTTGATCCCCTCCGCACGGCAGGCCCTGGCCACATCCACGGCATACTCGAGAAAAATCACCGGATCGTTGTAGGTGAACGCAACGCTGCGACAACCGTTCTCCCTGGCCACGCGGGCAATCGCCTCCGGCGAGGCCGCATCGGCGAGCGTATCCATCTCGCGCGACTTGCTCATGTCCCAGTTCTGACAAAACTTGCACGAGAGGTTGCATCCTGCCGTCCCGAAGGAAAACACCGACGTTCCCGGCAGAAAATGATTGAGGGGTTTCTTCTCGATGGGATCGATGACGAAGCCGCTGGAGCGACCATAAGTGGTCAGCACCACTTCGTCATTCAGACAACCACGAACGAAACACAACCCACGCTGCCCCTCGTGCAACTTACATTCCCTGGGACAGACATCACATTGGACACGGCCGTCATCGAGCTTGTGCCAATATTTGGTGGACACCACCTCGTCACCAGCCTGGATGGGAAAGTCACTCATTGTTGAATACTTGGAATATGGCCCTATCCTTTTTATGGATACATTCCTGGAGGATTGCAAGGTGGCGCACACACAGATGCCCAATGTCGCGGGCATGTTCTATCCCGCGGACCCGTCCCAACTGACGGAACAGATCGACCAGTATCTGGGAGAGGCAACGCCATATCCCGGTCCTGTACCCAAGGCGCTGATCGCGCCTCACGCGGGGTACATCTACTCCGGGCCGGTCGCGGCCAATGCCTACGCAACCGTGTCCGCGCTGGCCGGGCGGATCGAACGCGTGGTCGTGCTCGCTCCATCGCACCGGGTCGCATTTCGCGGCATCGCCACTTCAGAGTCAAGCGAGTTCCGGACCCCGCTCGGCGACATCCCGGTGGATACTGCCGCAGTGCAGCAGGCGCTCGAATTGACCCAGGTCGGCCTGCTGGAACAGGCCTACCAGGGGGAACACGCGCTTGAGGTGCAGTTGCCGTTCCTGCAGCGCACACTCGGTGATTTCAGGCTGGTGCCTTTTATCGTCGGGGATGCCCGGCCCGAGGAAGTGGCCGAGTTGCTCAATCTTCTCTGGGGTGGGGACGAAACCCTGATCGTGATCAGCTCGGATCTCAGCCACTATCACGAGTACGCGGATGCCATGCGTCGGGACCGGAACACCAGTAGCCACATCGAGGCACTCGATCCGGATATCGCCTACGACGATGCCTGTGGTCGCAACCCCATCCGTGGATTGCTGGTTTCTGCGCGGGAACACGGCCTGAGGGTCGAAACCAGAGACCTGCGCAACTCCGGGGATACTGCAGGCCCCAGGGACCAGGTCGTCGGGTACGGTGCCTATGTCTTCCACTGAGCACCCCTCTGAGGAGTATGGCCCGGCGGAGCGTCAGATGATGCTCAGCCTGGCGCGCGAATCCATCCTGCATGGTCTGGATACCGGCTCGCCACTGAAGGTATCGCCCAAGGATTACCCTCCGGCTCTCCAGGCTGACAGGGCCTGCTTCGTGACCCTGACACAGGCAGGTGCCCTGCGCGGCTGTATCGGCCATCTCGAGCCGGTCCAGCCACTGGTTACGGATGTGGCGGAAAACGCCTATGCCGCAGCATTTCGGGATCCGCGTTTCCCATCACTCCAGAGGGATGAGCTGGACGAAATCCGGATTGAGATATCCGTGCTGGGCGAACCCGGCGCGATCGCGTTTAGCAGCGAGGAGGATCTTGTCGCACAGATCCGCCCGGGCATGGACGGGCTGATCCTGGAAGCCCCGACGGGGCATCGCGGTACCTTCCTGCCGACGGTTTGGGATTCCCTGCCAGAGCGGCAGGACTTTCTCACTCACCTGAAACTGAAGGCGGGCCTGCCGCCCGACTACTGGGACGATGGCGTGAAGGTCTCGCGTTACACCACCGAGGCTTTTGAGGAAGCCTGATTTTCGACAATGGCAACGGATGAGGCGGTTTCGGGCTGATACGCTGGCCTGATCCGTAAACCGGCGTTCAATCTCGCTCGTACAGAAGTTGCAGCAACGCTTGTGCCGCCTGCGCATCCGTATCCAGGATCAGATCCTGATGCAGCTGACGATAGACTTTGACAATGTGCTCAACCCGCCCGCTGTCACGGAAAAAGTTCAGCACCGCCGGTGCGAGGTTTTCCGGCTCACACGCATCCTGGATGAACTCCGGCGCCAGGGCCTCGCCTGACAGCAGATTCGCCATGGCCACATGCTCGAGTTTGACCAGTTTCAGCCACTTCGCAATCAGGTAGGTAAGCTGATTGAGTTTGTAACCGACCACCATCGGACGCTTACTCAGCAGCGCCTCGAAGGTGGCCGTGCCGGAAGCGGTCAAAACGACGTCCGCGGCCGCCAGCATCTTCCTGCTGGCGTGCAGCGCCTCCAGGGTGTTCAGACTGGGCGCGTATGACACCTTCTGCTCCTGCCAGAGATCGCTCAGGCCCTCATTCACCAACGGTGTCACGATACGCAGATCCGGAATCTCACGTGCACATGCAACCCCGGTTTGAAGAAAAGGTCTCGCCAGGCGCTCGACTTCGCTTCGACGACTGCCCGGCAATATAGCCAACACCGGTGCATCCTGCGGCAGGCCCAACGCCGTGCGGGCCGCTGCACGATCGGGCTCCAGTGGTATCTCCTGTGCCAGACGGTGTCCGACGTACACGGCCGGCACACCGCGCTTCTCCAGAAACGGCACCTCAAACGGGAAGATACTCAGGAGGATATCGACCGATTCGTGTAGCTGCTTTACCCTGCCCTCCCGCCAGGCCCATACGGTCGGACTGACATAATGAGCCACAGGGACACCAACCTTTCTCAGCTTTCTCTCGAGTGTCAGGTTGAAGTCCGGCGCGTCGATCCCGATGAAGAGATCGGGCGGGTCCGTTGACCACCGCTTGAACAGAGACGCCCGCAGTTTCAGCAGGCGGGGCAGATGCCGCAGAACCTCCACGATTCCCATGATCGAGAGCGATTCCATGGGTTCGAAAACATCCATCCCGACCGCCTGCATGCGCGGGCCCCCGATCCCCTCGAATTCGACTTCCGGAAGCAGTTGCTTCAGGCTCTGCATCAAGCCACCGCCGAGCAGGTCCCCGGATGCTTCGGCCGCGATAATCGCGATACGAACCATGGCGTCGGCTACTTCACGAAGCTGCGTTCGCTTGCCCGCAGGAATTGGACAAAAGGTTGGAGTTCCGGACAGTCGGAACATTCGGCCTCGATTTGGGGAATAGCCTCTTTGACCAGCAATTCGGAATTGTAGAGTTTGCGGTAGGCCTTTTTGATGCGGGCAATCTGCTCGTCAGTGAACTGGCGCCGCTTCAGTCCTTCGGTATTGATTCCCCGTGCTCGCGATGGATGTCCCCCCACCATCACGTAGGGTGGGACCCCCTTGCTGATCACGCTACCCATCGCGGAGAAACTGTGTGCGCCGATCCGACAGAACTGGTGCACAATGGAAAACCCGCCGAGAATGACCCAGTCATCCACTCTGACATGCCCCCCCAGGGACGCCGCATTCGCCATGATGACGTTATTGCCTACCTGGCAGTCGTGTGCCACGTGGGCATAAGCCATCAGAAGGTTGTCATCACCCAAACGGGTGATGCCGGCGTCCTGCACCGTGCCACGATGGATGGTCACATACTCCCGTATCTGGTTGCGGTCACCGATTTCCAGCCGAGTGGGTTCTCCGCTGTATTTCCTGTCCTGTGGATCCTCCCCGATCGAGGAAAACTGAAAGATACGATTGTCCCGCCCAATCCGGGTATCACCCCGGATAACGACATGGGGACCGACAACCGTTCCAGCCCCGATACGCACGCCTTTCCCGATGATGGAGAACGGACCAACCTCGACATTTTCATCCAGTTCCGCGGCAGGATCCACGACCGCGCGGGAATCGATCATGTCACAGGTCTCTCGCAGTACACATGATCTCCGCTGAAGCGCACACGGCACCATCTACGGTGGCCGTACCGGAGAAACTCCAGATTCCCCGCCGCTGCTTGCTCACAGAGACCTCGAGCCGGAGTTGATCACCCGGCACCACGGGCCGCTTGAAGCGCGCCTTGTCCACACCCACCAGGTAATAGATCGCGGCGCCGCTTACCTCCTCACTCTCCATAGCGAGCAATCCGGTGGCCTGGGCCAGGGCCTCAATAATCAATACACCCGGCATGACGGGCTTTTGCGGGAAGTGACCCTGGAAGAAAGGCTCATTGAAAGTGACATTCTTGATGCCAACCAGGCGTTTCCCCGAGTCCACTTCGATGACCCGGTCCACGAGCAGAAAGGGATACCGGTGCGGCAGATAATTGGTGATCTCCTGGATATCCATCAATGAAAACACTCCCAAGCATTCATAAGTAAAACCGCAGTTTAGTTGTTTTGGTCTTCCGCCCGCTGGTCCCGGCCCTCGGCCTGGAGCGCCTTTTCCAGCGCCTTGATCCTGCGGGAGAGCTCATCGAGCTGCCTGATACGAACAAAATTCTTACGCCATTCAGCGTGAGGTAAGGCCGGAACGGTGCTTGTATAGATGCCAGGCTCGTGCAGGCTACGCGTGATAGCGGTTTGTCCCGAGATATGCACCCCGTTTGAAACTTCCAGGTGCCCCGAAAGCCCCGCCTGTCCCGCGAGCGTACACCAGGCACCGACACGCGTGGATCCTGCAATTCCTGTCTGGGCAGCGATCGCTGTACTATCCCCGATCTCAACGTTGTGTGCGAGGTGCACAAGATTGTCCAGTTTGACCCCGTCATGCAGCACCGTATCCTTGAGCGCGCCGCGATCAATCGTTGTACAGGCCCCCACCTCGACATCGTTCCCCAGCACCACTCGTCCCAGCTGGGGGATCTTCACCCAGCGTCCATCATCATTCGCCAGGCCGAAACCATCCGCCCCCAGAACCGCGCCCGGATGAACCAGGCAGCGGTCCCCCAGGCACGTGCGGCGACCGAGTGTAACACTGGCCACCAGATGAGAACCGCGGCCGATTGCACATTCGTCCGCTATCACGCAGTTTGGCCCGATCACCGCATCAGGACCGATTCTGACATCAGCCCCAATGGTGCAGTGCGGCTCAATCCTCGCACTGGGATCGATATCTGCCGTCGCGTCAATAACCGCAGAAGGATGAATGCCAGGCTCCGGCCTTTCGGTCTGCGTCAGCGCTGTCGCAATCACCGCATACGCCAACGTGGGATTATCATTGACCAGGGCATTGGTCGGGCAGTTGGCGGCAAATTTAGGAGAAAGAATCACGGCCGATGCCCGGGTTGTCGGCAAATGGATCTCGAACCGTCGCGAAGTCAGGAAACTGATCTGCCCGGTTCCGGCATCGTCCAAAGATCCAACGTCGGTTATCCAGACAGCCGGATCACCGATCAATTTCGAGCCACTGAGTTGCGCGAGTTCCCCAAGTGTATGCGACATGTCAGGTTCAGGTGCCGGTCTCGAGCATTGCTCGGAGTCTCACGAGCACCCTGTCAGTGATGTTTACCTTGGGTGAGACCCAAAACACCCCCCCCTGCAAAACCAGGTCGAGATTTTCATCCTGCGCCACCTGCTGTACGACTTCAAAGATGACGCGTGAAAAATGTTCTTCTTCCTCGCTGAAGCGTAGTTGCTTGTCCTGCTCCAACTCGTCACGAACATCCTTCAGTTGCAGGCGCCGATTGCCGATGTCACTTTCCAGCCGCTGCCTGTCCTCAGCAGGCAGGCGCTCGCCCTCCGCTGCAAGCCGCGCCTCCAGCAACCCCGTCTGTTTACGCATCTCAAGGAGTCGCTGGTCACGCGCCTCAAACTCCTTGCGGATCTTTTGCCGAATCTGCTCAACCTGGGGAGCATCCTTCAGCAACTTTGCCGCGTCCACGTATGCCACCGAAATTTCCGCTTGCGCAGGAGACGCCAGCAGCAGGGCGAGAACGAGACCTGTGAATGACTTCAGAAAATGCCTCAACACGTCGGAATTGCCTTAAAAGCTGGTACCAAAGGTAAATTGAAATTCTTCCGGTTCATCCTGCGCATCTTCTTTGAAAGGTGTCGCATAACTCACCGAAAGTGCGCCAACGGGTGACAACCACGCCAGGCCAACCCCTGCAGAGTAACGGATTTCATCGGTATCCAGTTCCTGCCCACCCTCGGTGTCGAAAACGGAACCCGCATCCACAAAGGCCAGCAGACGCATGGTGTCGGGATAAATCGGCGACGGGAAATAGAGTTCGGCATTGGCTGTGATCTCCGTGTTAGCGCCAAGAGGATCACCGCTGCTGTCTCGCGGACCGAGCGAAAGTGACTGGAATCCGCGTACTGAAGTTGGCCCACCTGCGAAAAAGTGTTCGAACAGGGGCAGTTGGCTGGTACCACCGTAAGATTCTCCGTAACCCACCTCGCCATTGAGCGAGAAGACAAGATCACGGAACAATGGCCAGTAGCGCCGATGCTTGTAACTGAACTTGTAGTACTTGAGATCGCTGCCGGGAACGCTGACCTCCGCGGACAATCGCTGCAGAGAACCCTTGGAGGGGAACAGCGCATTGTCTCTGGAATCATGCGCCCAACCGAGGTTCAGTTCGAAATCCGAATAACTGGTTCCTTCGGCGTCGACCCAGTCGTCTATCTCTTTGGTCGTGGTCCCCCCCTTCTTGAAGTCAATGAAGTGCAGCTGACCACCAAAGGTGAAGCGGTTGAACTCACTCAGGGGAATACCGAAGTTCACCCCAATGATCCCGTCATCGGTGGAATAGTCCGCGGTCGACAGTTCGTCAAAGTCCGTGGTCCGGTAACTGAGCGTGAATCCCCGGCTGATACCATCCACGGTGTAATAGGGATTGGTATAGGAAACCTCGTAGTGCTTGTTGGCACTGCTGGTCTTGAGCGCCAGTGAAACCTTCTTGCCGGTGCCCAGGAAGTTCGACTGGTTAACACTGGCATTGAACACCAGACCGTCCGACTGCGAGAAACCAAGGCCCGCCAGAAGGGCCCCGGAAGGTTTCTCCTCCACAGCGACATTGATATCCACTTGGTCGGTGGTCCCCGGCACGGCCGGTGTCTCGACACTCACTTTGTCGAAATAACCCGTGCGCTGTGCCCGTTCCCGCGACAGTTTGAGTTTTTCACCAGAGAACCAGGCCGCCTCCATTTGGCGGAACTCGCGCCGAACAACTTCATCCCGGGTACGCGAGTTACCCCGGATATTGAGACGCCGCACGTAAACCTTCTTTCCGGGATCGACAAAGTAGGTAATGACCACCGTCTTGCTGTCGTTATCGATTTCAGGCACCGCATTCACGTTGGCAAAGGCATAGCCCT
>Ga0180435_10001081_pt1 | contig 28568 bp, 25 predicted proteins | sample SS_ome_3_FD_132467 | JGI IMG/M metagenome (GOLD analysis project Ga0180435, IMG submission 132467) | Hypersaline lake sediment archaeal communities from the Salton Sea, California, USA - SS_3_S_1 metaG | ecosystem: Environmental > Aquatic > Non-marine Saline and Alkaline > Hypersaline >... | reverse complement strand
TCACCAGATGCGGATCTGTGGAAACAACTCCAACCACTGATGTCTGGAAGGCTGCTTCGGAGATAACAACACTCTCTTTTCCATTCGGGTCAGCAATCAAAACATCTCCGGGCTCCGTGTTCCCGTTTGAATCATAGATATATTCTGCAACGTCGGTTGAACCGCCCGACCGGACATCAGCGTAGAATCCCTGGTAATCACCTTCGGTCCCGGTATCGTAAAAATACCCCGAATAGTAGTAATCAATTTCAGGGTCATTCCTGTTGATGAATGACCTTACACCATAAACATAGCGGGTCCATGCTCCGGAAAAAAAATTATAGAAGTTCCACCTGTAGTTCATCGTAGTGGTGGCATACTCTCCCATAAAGGTAGTTTGCCCGTTTTTGTTGATAGTCAGGGCATTACTCCTGTTGGCATCATTCAGACCGTTCCCGACAATGAATAGTGGATCCGTATTCACCCATTTTGTTGAATCACCCGTAATCAGATTATACTGCCCGATCACAAAGGACCCATATGCTTTGGCCGATGCATTGTTGCCGATGGCAGTGGCATAATAGCCGGTGGCCTTGCTGTTGTACCCTGCTGCAAGGGCACTGGTGTTGATGGCCCTGTTGGAAATACCCAGGGCCACAGATCCGAATCCGTGCGCATCATTGTTGGATCCGAGGGCCAGTCCGCCATCTTTTGACCAGTTCCCGTTCCCCAGTGAAACAGAGTATTTTCCCTCGGCAATATTCGCACGGTTGAAGCTGATGGGCCTGAAAATGGGTGTGATGATCGGATCCCAGATGATGAAGTCGCCCTTGGAATCATCCTTCTTTCCGTAGTTAAATATAGGTAGAAATGAATATGTATAATTGTAGTAGGAACCAATGGCAATGGATCTTTCTCCGTTGGCTTCCGACTGGAACCCCATTGAGGTTGCATTCAGTGCAAGAGCCCTTGCCCCGTTTCCGAAAGCCTGGGCATTTGTGCCGGATGCTTCCGACTGGTAGCCGATGGCCGTGGAGAAAGGCCCGGAAGCATCTGCCTTGACCCCCAGGGCGATCGAGTAATCATCATTTGCCTGATCATTGCCCGAAACATGCAGGTACTGTATTCCAATTCCTTTTGTACCAGAATTGTATCCGCCCACTGCAAATCCGCCTTTTTTGCCTTTTACGTTTTCTTCATTGATATATAACCTTACACTGTCGGGTGTAATACGCATGTAATCATCCAGACCGGCTTTCGAGGAATTGTATCCTCCCACTGCAAACCCGCCTTTCAACCCTTTGGTATCCTCTTTTGCATATACCCATACCATGTCTTCATACACAGCAAATGCGACGGAACCGTCCGACCTTTTTACCTCGAACAGTGCTTCACCATCTGATTCGACCTTTTCAGCCTGGACGGCAAAATTGCCGGCGGCGCTTTTCGCCTTCTGTGCATACTGTGCAACCGGAACAGTCTGGATCGTTGATCCGCCCATGTCGAGGAACGCGTTGTCCTTTTTGACCTGCACATTCATAAAATACCGGGCAGCGGACCAGTCAATATCATCAAATACTCCGACGGTCCCGGATGTACCATACGCATCCTGTCCGCCGACGACCAGCGTGAACAACCCGAATTCGGTTGTTATTACATCGTGGTCCTCCTGCCATACCAGGGTACCACTGGCATTCGATTCATGGATGGCGATCCTGACCGTCAGCGCCTGAGATGCAAGCGGACTGCCGTTATTGTCTCTTGCAACAGCCTGGTAGGAAAAACCAGATTGTGCTTCCGACTGGGCAAAGAGCGGGGAAAATGAAAGAAGGGCAAGGGACAACATGATCCCTGTTGCTTTTAAAATGCTGTTTAATTGCCTCATGATAAAAGATTTGTGATTACTATTCTTCTTGCAGATAAATGCAAGTTAGAGAAAAATTACCTTGTATACGTTTTTTTTCAGTTCTTGTTTCATCAGGCAGGAATATGCACTCCACCGGATTGTGTTTCCTGGGCCCCGGCAGCCGATCCTTTTTTCTCAATTGCCGGATACCCTCCGCCGGATCAGTTTATAGAGTTCACCAAAAACAAATACGAGCGAGGAAAGAAGAGTGATCACGACGATATCCATCCATGCCAGATCACGAAAATGGAACAGTCGCTGCATGAAGGGCAGCTTTATAGCGGCGATTTGTAAAATGATGGATGCGCCGAAAGCAAGCATCAGCCATTTGTTCCTGAAAAACCCGATATCAAATACCGATTTCCTGAGCGATCGCAGGTTGAAGGCATTGAAGACCTGTGTCATGGCAACAACCAAAAATGCACCGGTCCTGGCTTTTTCAATATTCTCATGCTGGTAATGATTGAATACCAGCAATGCAAGGGTGACCATGATGGGAACAATAATGAGCAGGTTGGGAAGAATACTCTTGTTCAGGATGCGTTCTTTTTTCCCGACAGGAGGTTGTTTCATCATGTCTTCATGACCGGGTTCCGTTGCCAGGGAGATATCCATTACGCCATCAGTTACAAGATTGATCCATAAGATCTGTGTTGGGGCGAGCGGATATGTGAATCCTATGCCCAGCGCACTGATCAGCGTGAGGGTACTTGCAAAATTGGTCGTGATCAGGAAGTAAGTTGTGTGCCTGATATTACGAAAAACAATCCTGCCCTGTTCCACGGCATCGACGATACTGGCAAAATTATCATCCGACAACACGATCTGGGAGGAATCTTTTGCCACATCTGTACCCCTTTGTCCCATGGCAATCCCCAGATCAGCCGCTTTAAGCGCAGGCGCATCATTCACACCATCCCCGGTCATGCCGATCAGCTTTCCCTTTCCCTGTATGGATTGGGCGATACGTAGTTTTGTGTCAGGACTGACCCTTGCAAAAACATTGGTGCATTGTGTATATCCGTCCAGGGTCTCATCGTCCACATCAAGCTCCTTTTCAGTTAAAGCAACAGGACAGTCTTCATCGCGTGCGTCAGATTCAATAATTCCGGTCTGCTTTGCAATGGCCAGCGCTGTTTGTTTGTGGTCGCCGGTTACCATGATTACGCGTATTCCGGCAGTTCTGCATTTTTGCACCGCCTCTTTCACCTCTTTCCTGGGAGGATCCATGATCCCATACAGGGATGTAAAGACCAGGTCGGATGCATCATCAGCATTTACCTCTTTCTTACCCTTCTCCGCCGGCTTATAGGCACAGCCAATCACCCGCATGGCCTGGTTGCTGAGTTCACTGATCTTGTCTTCTATCTCCTGCCGTGCCTTTTTATCAAGGTCACGGGCGCCATTTTCCGAAATGATCTTTGAGGACAGTTCCAGCATCCTCTCAGGCGCTCCAAGGAACAGCATTTCCCGGCTTTTATCAGGATATGCAACCAGGGAGGCCCTGAATTTTTTTTCTGAATTGAACGGCAGATCATCGATTTTTTCAATGTCTTTATACCGGGATTCTGTTTTCAGGCTTGTCTTTTCTGACAATACCATCATGGCAACTTCAGTGGGATCGCCGGAAACTTCAGGTGATTCTTCCTCGTCCCCGTTTTTTTTCTCAATACTCGCATCATTGCAGTTTCCTGCTATGATGATTGATTTTGCCAGCATGTCATTGTCCTGTAGTGTGATTTCTTCATCTTCCGATGTTATATCTCCCTTTATTTCATGTCCTTCGCCGGAGACATCATATTCTCCGCCCCCCGGAATAAAAATCTTCTTTACGGTGAGGATTCCCTGGGTGATGGTCCCGGTCTTGTCGGTAAGGATCACATTCAGGGAACCGGCAGATTCGGTTGCAGTGAATTCCCGTATGATGGCGTTCTTTTTGGCCATCCTGTTGGCCCCGATGGCCAGTACAATGGACATCACTGCCGGAAGTCCTTCAGGAATGGATGAAACCATCGTGGCAATGGTAACCAGCAATATCTCATCCAGGGAGAGGTCTCTTACAAAATAACCGATGACAAATACAATAAGCGCGGTGAATACAGCAATGCCTGCCATGATTTTTGCTATCTGTGCGGTCAGTTTTTTAAACCGGCTTTCTTTGTCTCCGACCTCTTTCAGCGAATCAGCAATCTTTCCAAGCTCTGTATGATGGCCCGTGGCTGTTACCACTGCTTTGCATGTTCCCCTGGCAACATGGGTGCCCTTGTATACCATGTTGGACCTGTCGGGCAATCCTGTGTCTTCTTCTATTGTTTCCGTATTTTTTGCCGAGGGAAGTGATTCGCCGGTCAGGGATGCTTCCACCACCTGGAAATTTTTCGATCGTATGATCCGACCATCGACAGGAATGGCCTTGCCTTCTTCCAATAAGACGATATCCCCGGGCACCAGCTGTGTGATATCCACTATTTTTCTGTCACCATCCTCCAGGATAACGGCATCATGACTGATCAGTTTTTTGAGTGATTCAATCGATTTCTCTGCCTTGAATTCCTGTGAAAAACCAATGGCTGCATTTACCAGGATCACTCCAATGATCACATAAAAGTCAACCATGTGCCCGGTGAAATATGAGATGATGGCGGCAGCCACAAGGATATAGACCAGGAAATCCTTGAATTGCTTGATGATCAATGAAAGAATGCTTTGTTTTTCTTCCTCTTCCAGTTGATTCTCACCATACGCTTCCAGGCGGCGGGTTCTTTCATCTGCATCAAGACCGTTTTTATTGCTGTTCAGGCGATCAATCGCCGCATCTGAACTTATGCTGTGGTACGGAAAATTCTGGTTGATTTTCATGTATCTGTTTTTTTTGGCGTAATCAATTGTTTCCTGGTTTTTCCGGCAGAATCCAGTTGTGATGGGTAAGGTGTTTTCTCTCTCGTTTATTGCGGGTGTGTATTGTGAAATAAAAGCTACATGTTGAGATATTTTTCCCCACCGAACTGGTATTAAAAGAGAGAGACCATGGCCTGCCGGGTTAGGCCTTATGCAGCGTCAAGCATCCCATGGCAGGCGCTGCAATCATCCCGGCCTGGTTTGTCCGGTATCCTGTAAATGATTAATAATGTGCGAATAAGAGCTAAAGAGATGCTGCAGGTGAAACATGCAGCATCCGTTTTCATGGAGTTTGAAGTGATTTTTTTTCATGGTCCGGATTTGAGTGATTCATTAACAGAATCCTCAAATAATATTCCATGAATGAGGTGGATGGTGTTTAATAACTCGACTCATCCAGCTTTACCTTGCCCCAGAAGGTCCTGTATACAAAAACGGTATATGCAATCACCAGCGGTAAGCCTATGGCAGTAATGGTCAGCATAATGCCAAGGGCCTTATCGGATGAAGCAGCAAGAAAGATGTCAAGATCGTTCCCGGGATCAGCGCCGCGGTCGAGAAGGATCACCGGATACAGTTCAACGGCAACCAGGATCAGCAGGAAGCTGATGGACATGGCAGAGAAGACAAATGAACGGGTGAATTTTCCCTTGCTGGCCAGCCGGGGTACGTTTGCGATGCTCAGGAAGGCAAGCAGGGGAATGCCCAGGAGCACCGGGTTATCACGGAAGCGGTCGGTAAGATGGGGAAAGGAGATGATCGAAATGACGGTTACGATGATGAACATTCCCACAAATACCAGGATAGACCGCCAAAGCAGCCGGTACACCTTCTTGAACAGGGCTCCTTCGGTTTTCATGGTCAGGTAAATGGCACCATGGACCATGAAAAGAGCAAGGCTCATCAGCCCAACGGCAAGGGCATAGGGATTCAGGAATTCAAGCCAGTGGCCCGTATATACAAAATTTTCATTCATGCTCATTCCGATCAGGACATTGCCCAGGACGACCCCAAGCAGCAGGGCCAGCATAGCGCTGGATATGCTGTAACTTATATCCCAGAGGTTCCGCCACCATTTCATGGGTTCCTTGCCGCGAAATTCAATGGATACGGCCCTGAAAATCAGGAATCCGAGAAACAGGATGAATGGAATATACATGGCAGAAAAAAGCGTGGCATATGCTTCCGGAAAACCGGCAAAAAGGGCTCCGCCGCCGATGACCAGCCAGACTTCATTGCCATCCCAGACAGGGCCCACAGCATTCAGCGCGATGCGGCGGCTCTTGTCATCCCTGAAGAACAGGTGCCAGGCACCGGCTCCCAGGTCAAAACCATCCAGGATCGCATAGCCTGAGAACAGGGCACCGACCACCAAAAACCACCAGGTTGGATAATCTATTCCGAGAAAAGTCTGCATAATAATGGGGTTTATTTGTTATCAAATTGCGCTGCGATGTCTTTGAGCCTGAGCCGGTCCCGGATCTCACTTTCATCGTAGGGACCCACCCTGATTTTTTTATCCATCAGGTAGAGGTACAACAACAGCAGGATGGCATAAATAATGGTAAAAAAGATAAGCGAAAACAAAACGTTGCTGGCGGTTACAGATTCTGAAAGTGCGTCGGCAGTTCTCAGGTGCCCGTATACCACCCAGGGTTGCCGTCCCATTTCAGCCGCGAACCATCCCACCTGGTTCGAGATCTGTGGCAGCAATACTGCAGGAACCAGCAGCCAGAGGAACCAACGCTGACTGAAAATTTTTCCACGCCACCATTGCATTGTTCCGTAGAGGGTGATTGCGATCAGCAGCAGCCCGATGGCGACCATGAGGTGGTAAAACTGGAAGATGGCATTGATGGCACCCGGTCGTTCATCTTCGGGAAATGCATTCAATCCCTTGATCGGCGTGGCAAAATTCCAGTCAACCAGGAAGCTGAGCCCGCCGGGAAGCCTGATCCCCCTGACCTCCTGTGTTTCTTTGTTCACCCAGCCGATGAGATAGAGGTCGCCGGGTGCCTCTTCAGGATAATGACCCTCGAAGGCAGCAAGCTTTGCAGGCTGGTTCACTGTCCTTTAATGACCATCAATGGCAAATGCCCGGACCAGGATTGGTCTTGCCACTTACCTTGTTTTTTGCACAGCGCTTCCAACAGTGGATTTAAATGATCTTCCAGCCCTTTCGTTTTGCCATCCACAGGAGCTTAAGCTCCGGCTTAACCGCAACAGGATTTCCGACTGACTGCATCACGAACCTGTCTGTATAGGCATCACCATAATACCAGGCGGTTTCCAGCGGGAATCCGTTTAGCACGCAATACTCTTTCATCCGTACTGCCTTTTCCATCCCGAATACCAGCTTGCGTCTTGCTTTCCCGGTAAATTGGCCCTTGTCGGTTTCAAGAAGCGAACACACCACATCATCCATCTGCAGGTGTGCTGCCACAGGCTGACAGAGATAGGGCAGAGCAGAGGAAAGCAGGACCACCCTGCCATTGTTTTTCCTGTGCATGGCGAGCTCATCCAGGATCTCCGGCCGAATCATTTTCAACAAGACAGGAACCACTTTTTCGCTGGCAAGAGCATTCACATCCTCTTCATTTAATCCTTTCAGCCACTGCATCATGGATAGTACTATTTCATTTGCATCTTTAAGATCAAATTTGTAAACGACAGAATAATAGATCGCCTGTCTGAATTCCCGGTTGCTCATGAAGCCCATCTCCCTGGATTTTTGAACAACAATCCTGCTGCTGTTGACAGAAAGAATGGTTTTGTCAAGATCGAATGCTGCGATATAGGATGGTGTGCCTGACACGTTGGTTTTTAAATGCTGAAAAAGTGGTTGCCTTCAGGATTAAATATAATAGGAATTTTGGCATGAAAAATCCTCACATCAAATTTCGATGCATGGAAAACTTCGCCATCCACGTGGAAAGGAACTTCTTTCCCGAAATCAACCTCCAGGTGATCCGTTGTATAATAATGTACTTTCCTGTCATTGGTATGGGCACCTTTGGTCACCTTCAACAGTATATCCAGCCGTTTCAGTAATCCAAGCTTTTTAACCATGCAGACATCCAGGAGTCCGTCATTGGCAATGGCATGCGGGGTGAGGTAAAAGCCACCCCCATACCGCCGGCCATTGGAGATGGTATTGATAAAGCAATCTGTCTCCTCCACCTTGCCCTCGCGCTTTACCTTTACCCGGTATTCCCTGAAAAAGAACAGTGTTCCCAGGATTGCTTTCAGGTACTTGCCTTTGCCTCCCATCTTGGTCTCCCCCGGGGCAATGTAATTTTTGGCCGCCACCTCCGCGTCAAATCCCAGTCCCATGCCGTTTAAAAAAGGAATGGTATTGCAGGTGCCATAATCCATCATCACGAGGTGCTGGCGGAAAAAAATATCCCAGTGGTTCGCTTCAAAACGATCGGGATAGCCCAGGATCTGCACAAAATCATTCCCCGTTCCGGCAGGGATGATGCCGGTGATGATCCCTTCTGTGTCAAGCAATGCCTTCGCCACCTCATTCATGGTACCGTCACCTCCCACAGCAATGATGTGTGTATAGCCTGCGGCAGCGTACCTTGCAGACAGCTCGATCGCATGTCCATGCCGTTCCGAGAAAACAATCTCCCCCGGAATATTGTGCACTTTGATCATTCGTTCAAGTTCAGGGACGATCTTTTTTCCGTCACCGTTTCCCGCGATCGGGTTGACAATAAATACCCATTTCTGTGAGATTGCCGCTGGCATATCTGTGTTGTTTTGTTTATAATGATGGCTATGTTTCCGTTGATACTGATTCGATCACTGTTTTCACACGATCGATAATTTCTTTATCCTCCAGGGCAATCAGTTCCTTCCCGACGATGGGTGCATGTATAACCACTTCAAGTCTTGCGCCGAAATTGATGTGCCTGCGGTTCTTGGGCTTGAGCCTGAAAAACCCATTCAGCGTCACCGGCAGAATGTCTGTCTCGGTGGCCCTGAGTAAATATATGAATCCCCTGTAGAAAGGATTGATCTTGCCACTGAGCGTCCGTGTTCCTTCAGGAAAAATGGCGATGGACCTGGTACTGCTTTTTTCGATGAGTTGTTCCACCATCCGCCGGGTATTGCGGATATTGGCCATGGTCATGGGAACATAGTCTGTCATGCGCAACAACCTTCCGAACAGCGGCACTTTCAGGAGGCGTTCATGTCCGAACCAGCTGACCTTCGGAAAGAAGGCCATGATGGCGATGATGTCGAACATGCTGGCGTGGTTGGCCAGCAGGATGTATTTCTTTTTCCTGTCGAATAGTTTCTCACCACGGATGTGCAGCCGTTTACCCATAACAGGGAATACCGATCTTGCCCAGATACCCATGATTGCATAGATGGCTGGTTTCCATTTCATGTAGGACAGCATCAGCAGCAATAACACCACCACAGCAGTATATGCATAAAGAACTGCAAAAACCGGAACAGTGATTACCGGGTAGATGGTATTTTTCAACTGGTGCATTGTCAGCTATGAAACCGGGGTGAAAGATAGCAGAAAAAATGAATGAACGGATCACCAGGCTGGCAGGCAGGTCATTTATCCCGACAATTGATGCATTAATGGATTACTTCCGGCGATGTGCGTGCAGCAAATTAGCAGATTAATGTGCGGGCTTGCAATACAATTATTTATAATTTAGGTGATTCTTTTATCAATTATAATAATATGAAGCGTAATAAGCATCTGCTGACAGTGATGATTGGATTCCTGCTGGTAATACCCGGGCTGCATGTTTGTGGTCAATCTGCTGAAGTGAAGTCGCCTGGATCTTATTTCGGATTTCAACCGGGATCCGATGGAAACCTGTTCGGCTACGACGATATGATCGGCTACCTCCGCGAGCTGGAGAAGGCCTCCGACCGGATCCTGCTGGAGGAGATCGGCACTTCGCCCATGGGGAAGAAGATATATATCGCCTTTATTTCCGGGAACGGGAACATTGCAAAGCTTCCAGAATATAAAAAAATCAACCGGGAGCTTGCCCTGGAACCGGAACTTCCGGACGACCAGCGGGACCTGTACTTCAGGGAATCGAAGGTATTCGTTCTTGCCACACTATCCATGCATTCAACGGAAGTGGGTCCCTCCCAGGCCGCCCCGCTGATTGCATATGACCTGGTAACCACGCGGGATGCTAAAAAACTGGAATGGCTCGATAACGTTGTGCTGATGATGGTCCCCAGTCATAATCCGGACGGGATGGACATGGTGGTGGATCATTACAATAAATACAAGGGTACTGTATACGAGGGGGCCTCTTTGCCGGACGTGTACCATAAATATGTGGGGCACGACAACAACCGTGATTTCGTGATCCTGAGCCAGGAAGACACGAAGGCCATCGCGGCAATTTATAACAAAACATGGTTCCCGCAAGTGATGGTGGAGAAACACCAGATGGGTTCCACGGGCGTGCGTTATTTCGTGCCACCCAACCACGATCCGATTGCTGAAAATGTCCCGGGCAGCATTTTTGCCTGGTCAGGACTGTTTGGTCAGAACATGGCCAAGGACATGGGGGGTGCCGGGCTGAAGGGTGTCGCCCAGCACTATCTTTTCGACGATTACTGGCCGGGATCTACCGAAACCTGCATCTGGAAAAACGTGATTGGCTTCCTGACCGAAGCCGCAAGTGCCAGGACCGCTTCCCCAGTGTATATCGAGCCGACGGAATTGAGCGTGGGCGGGAAAGGATTGTCAGAATATAAGAAGGGCATCAACATGCTTCACCCCTGGGAAGGCGGCTGGTGGCGGCTGGGAGATATTGTTGAATACGAGATCGTCTCCACCATGTCGGTATTGAAGACAGCATCCAACCACCGCGAAGATATCCTGCGGTTCCGGAATGACCTGTGCCGGGAGATGGTGGAAGCAGGCAGGACCGGACCACCGTATTATTATATCCTGCCCCGGGAGCAACATGATCCTGGTGAACTGGTGGGAATGGTTGACCTGCTTCAGGAGCACGGTATCGATGTCTACCAGCTTGACAAGGGATTCGTGGTAGAGGACATTTCATACAAACCGGGGGACCTTGTGGTCCCGCTTGCACAGCCTTTCCGTGCCTTCATCAAGGAGGTATTGGAAGTACAGGAGTTCCCGGAGCGCCACTATACCCCGGGAGGAGAACTGATCAAGCCCTATGACATCACCAGCTGGTCGCTTCCGCTCCACCGGCATGTGAAGTCATTCGAGGTGAATACGCGTGTTGAGGAGCTGGAGCAACATATTTCCATTGTCGGAGACTTTTCTTTGCAGTCACCTGTCCCACCAACTGCTTCGGGGATAGTGCTTCCTGCCTCTTCCAACGCCTCTTTCCAGGCTGCATTTGCTGCCTTGTCAAAAGGAATCAACGTCGATCGCCTTACCGAACCGGTGGAAATCAAGGGAAAAACAGTGCCCGGGGGCAGTTTTGTACTCTCCCTGGAAGGTGAAGATGGCGCCGTTTCCCGTCAGCTGGCAGAAGGACTGCGGATACCCGTGGTTCCTGTTCAGGACGACCTTGAATTGCCTGTAACACCGCTGGAGATGCCCCGCATTGCCCTTGTGGAAACCTATTTCCATGACATGGATGCCGGCTGGACCCGCTATGTTTTTGACACCTATCATATTCCCTATACAAAAATCCGGCCCCATGAAATCGGGGATGCCAGACTGTCAAAAAACTATGATGTGGTCATTTTCCCTGATGAAAACAAGGATTTGCTCATGGAGGGCAAATACAAGCGGGGAGAAAATTATTACCAGGGAAATTACCACCCCGACGTTGCCAAAGGAATGGGAAAAGAAGGGAAGCAGGAATTGATCGCTTTCCTGGACCAGGGCGGACTGGTCATCAGCTGGGGTCAATCCACCGCACTCTTTGAGGGCACATTGAAGATCGGAGAAGAAGAAGATGCAGAAGAGTTTATGCTGCCCTTTAAGGATGTCTCCCCGGAATTGCAAAAAGCAGGACTGTACGTCCCGGGAAGCCTGGTGAAAATCGAATTAAAGAAAGACCATCCGCTGACCTTTGGAATGCCTTCCGGGACAGGCGTATTTTCCAGGGGCCGGCCGGTATTCAGTACAAGCCTTCCCGGGTTTGACATGGACCGCCGGGTGATTGCCTCCTATCCGGAGAAAGAGATATTGTTAAGCGGTTATGCTGCCGAAGAGGAGAAGATGGGCAACAAGAGTGCCATGGTCTGGCTGAAGAAAGGCGACGGACAGCTGGTACTTTTCGGTTTCAATCCGCAGTTCCGGGCCTCCACACAGGGGAGTTTCAAGTTGCTGTTTAATGCGCTGCTGCTATAACCGGCCAGCCGAAACATGCGTTCAGTTTGTCATGCACTGCGCTTATCCTGTATCCTGAACGGGACGCGACAGGCAAGCAGGCTGTAAATGGAATTATAACAGTCTAAACAACAAGATTTTAAACTACGATATATGAATATATTATCCAGGCATTTTATAATGAGGTAAAGGTTCAGCAATGGAGAACACCACGCGTTATTCACAGGTTAAGATCCGGCCGATCCGTGAAGAGGATGACCGGCAGCTCGGGGCAGTGATACGCAGCTGTTTCAGGGACTATGGTGCCACGGAAGAGGGAACGGTTTTTTCTGATCCGGTGATTGACAGGTTGTCTTTGTCATTCGGTATTGAACGAAGTGCCTATCTTGTCCTTGAAGCAGGAGGTGAAGTAGTGGGTGGTGCCGGGTTCCAACCGCTGAAAGGAGGTGATGCAGCTGTATGTGAACTGCAAAAAATGTATATCCGTAAAGATTTCCGCGGGAAAGGATGGGGCAGGGCGCTGCTGGAAAAATGCCTGTCTGAAGCAGCCCTTGCAGGTTTCAGCCTGTGTTACCTGGAAAGTCTGCCCGAACTGAAAGATGCCCTGAAACTCTATGAAGCTGCAGGTTTTTCCTATATCCCGGCGCGAATGGGGAACACCGGCTATTATGGCTGTACGCTGTTCATGACAAAAGCACTTTGATGCAAAAGGCAAGGTGCTGGTGCGCATTTACCGGAAATTCCCAGGTTTTTTTGCAGACCGAATAGAATGTGCCAGTCATTGAGGACAGGATGTGATACGCCGTACCTTTGGGTCTGGCGTTACAGGTCGAATCCCACGTGCAGCCCTGTAATGATGTGGTACCCGTGCAGTGACCAGCCAAAATCAATAACCGGACCAGCATGCAGTACTTTCCCGATGGGCCAGGTGACGGATGCTTCCGTATGAGCAGTGAAGCTCCACGATTCCTCATGTGAGGGCAATACCGTTCCGGCACCAAAGCTGATATCCAGCAGTGGCAGTGGATACAGGCTCAATACGGCTGAAATCGACTGGTGCAGATGCTCGGCAAAGATCATCTCGTAACCTGCTCCCAGTCCAAGGAAAGGAGTGATCCCCTTGCTCGCATGTACATGGAAGGCCGGGTCAAAACTCTGGTACTCCGAGGAGTAGGCAATTCCCATTCCTGCGGCAATTTCGTTGTGTGGTGCTTCATGGTCGTGCACATGGGCAGGGTCTCCCTGGTGCATATGATCCTGCGCGTTCAGCAAGGAAAAACCAGCAAGTGCAATTAGAATGAATACAAAGTAAGGTCGTTTTGAAAATTTGTTGAGGTGTGGCATTATTCTTGTAAATTGAAGGTTTATTAGTATTATTTTTGACATTTATTACTATGAAAGGTTTAATTATTTCTTCAATATTTGCACTGTTTTTCATCTATTCTGTTGAGGCACAGGTGGGAATCGGTGCAAGGGGTATTTTAGGTGTCGATGGCAATGCGTACGGCGGACTTGAGTTTTCCATTCAGAATCCCGGTCAGTATGAACTCGACCTGGGTCTGATGAATGACTCCTGGAAGGCGACGGGACTGAAGCATTTTGCATTCGTGGACCGGCGCAGTTTTGGTGTGTATGGCGGAGGGGGAATCGGACTCGGTTATTACGACTATTTTGACGAGTTGTATGGCACCTTTGCGCTGAACCTGGGATCGTATATCATGCTGGGAAGATTGCAAACAGGTCTCGACTGGCGTCCGGAATGGAATTTCTTCAATGCACCCGGGAACGACCTTACCTTCAACCTGGCGTTATCGGCGAGGTGGATGTTTGGAAGGCGGTAGTTTGTCACTGTTGTAATCTTCATATAACCTGCAGCTGCACAGAACGCGCATAGCCGGCAGAAATTGAGATGAAGTTACCCGTTGAACCTGCGCACTTTTTCGATGCGCATGGCGAAGGGGACATTTTCGTGGGCGAAGGCGTATTCAACGGACCTGCTTCCCTCGGTGCGGGTCAGCGCCGTGATGCCACCTTTTTCTATGGCTGCATCCAGGTTGCTGCTGAGTGACTTTTCCACGACGAGCCTGATGGAACCGTAGTAGAGTTCCGTGATCATGTTCACCCGCCGGATGCGCCCGTCGTATTCCTTCCACTTGTTTGCCTTCATTTCCTCCAGGTACCTGTCGATCTTTACCCGTAAAAGATCGTCCATCAGTTTTACCTGCAGGTCCCCGAATGTGAACTTACTGATACTGTCGAGTTTGAAATTTCCTTCGATCTTTCCCAGGCTGGGATGCTTCAGTTCGGCGATCAGCTCCGATCTAACATCCACATTCCTTTCAGCAAGGAAGGCATCGGTGAGCTCCGATTCAGAACATTCCTGCTGGAAAATGCCAAATTCCTCTTCATCGATCAGCGCTGCATCCAGGAAAGCCGAATAAATCGTATTGGGCATCCCCGGGTGGGAGAATTCCACCTTGCCGCTGAGGGAATCCCAGACGAGGTCGCCGAGGGTGATTCCGGCATGTGAAGCGGTAATTAGTTCGAGTCCGTAACTGGATCTGAATTTCCTGATTTCCATGACAATTGCGTTTTACAGTACAATTTAGCAAGAAAAAATCATAAATCAAACGGATCATTCCATTGAAACTATAACAATACCCTTCAAAAATACCGCGTTATTGAAAATGATTTGTTTATTTTGTTGTCTCATTTCAGGAAATGAACATTTTAGACATCATATTGGCGATTCCCTTGCTGTGGGCACTGTACAGGGGCTTTCGCAAAGGTTTGATTTATATGGTCGCCTCGCTTGCCGCACTGGTACTGGGAATACTGGGGGCAATGCGGTTTCACGCAGCCATGGCACAACTGTTGAACAACTGGTTTGACATCAATCCTGAACACCTGAACCTGGTCGCATTTGCGGTTACGTTCATCGGTATCGTACTGGTGGTGCACCTGGCGGCATTCCTGGCAGACAAGCTAATTAAGGCAGTGGCCCTTAGTTTGATCAACCGGGTGGCTGGAATGGTGTTTGGACTGCTGGTTACGGGTTTTGTGATCAGTATCATTCTTATGCCGATCGATGCTGCCAACAGGAACAAGCAATTCATCAATCCCGATACCCTGGAAGGATCATTGCTGTACCGTCCGCTTACGAATTTTGCTCCCACGGTATTTCCCTACCTGAAGCGGGAGGAATTCAGGAAATATTTTCCGCGGGAAAATGATGGGGATGATGTGAATGTTGCCGGGGAGAAGGTAGCATACAATGGAAATACAATGAATTATACGAATTTTCAGATTTAAAACGCGATGAATTTTGTTGAAGAGCTTACCTGGAGGGGGATGATCCACGATATGATGCCGGGGACGGAAGATTGTCTGGACAAGGAAATGGTTTCGGCCTATGTAGGGATTGATCCCACGGCTGATTCCCTGCATATTGGTCACCTGGTGGGTGTGATGATGCTGAAGCACCTGCAGCACGCAGGACACCGTCCCATCGCCCTGGTGGGAGGAGCCACCGGCATGATCGGCGATCCGAGCGGGAAATCCCAGGAGCGCAACCTGTTGGACGAGGAGACGCTTCGCCATAACCAGGAATGCCTGAAGGCACAGATCGGAAAATTCCTGGATTTTGAGACGGATGCGCCGAACCGTGCATTGATGGTGAATAATTACGACTGGATGAAGGATTATTCATTCCTGGGATTCATCAGGGACATCGGCAAGCACATTACGGTGAATTATATGATGGCGAAGGATTCTGTGAAGAAGCGTGTAACATCTGAATCTGCTTCCGGCATGTCGTTCACCGAGTTCACCTACCAGCTGGTGCAGGGATTCGATTACCTGCACCTGTATCGCGAATACAACTGCAAGCTGCAGATGGGCGGGTCCGACCAGTGGGGGAACATCACTACGGGCACCGAGCTGATCCGCCGCAAGGAGGGAGGTGAAGCTTTTGCACTTACCTGTCCGCTTATTACCAAATCTGACGGTGGGAAATTCGGAAAAACAGAGGAAGGCAATGTCTGGCTGGACCCGGCGCGCACTTCCCCCTACAAATTTTACCAGTTCTGGCTGAATGTTTCCGATGAGGATGCAGAGAAGTACGTTAAAATATTTACGATGCTGCAACGGGAAGAGGTGGAGGCACTGGTGAATGAGCACCGGGAGGCCCCGCACCAGCGGGTGTTGCAGAAGAGACTGGCAGAGGAGGTTACTACCATGGTGCATTCCGTGGAGGACCTGGATATGGCGATTGAGGCCTCGCAGATCCTCTTTGGAAATGCCACCGAGGAGACCCTCAGCAGGATCCCGGAGGAGATGTTTCTTTCCGTGTTTGAAGGAGTACCGCATTTCAGCATACCGGTGGAGAAGAAAAATGCAGATATCATGACCTTACTGACCGATGACGCCCCGGTGTTTCCATCCAGGGGCGAACTGAGAAGGCTTGTGCAGGGAGGCGGACTGAGTATCAACAAGACGAAAGTCACCGACCCCGATCACCATGTGGCATCCGGTGACTATATCAATGGCAGGTACCTGCTTGTACAAAAGGGCAAGCGCAATTATTTTCTGATCACAGTGAATAGCAATTAATCTGAATACAATGAATAACAACGCACAAAAGGGAGTTAATTTCAGTTCCGTGGATCTGCTGATCTACATGTGGAAAAAAAGGTGGATCCTGGTCATCGTCACTTTTCTTGCAGGGGTGACATCGATCATTGTCTCGCTGCAGATAACCGAGAAATATAAATCTACCGTTGTCATGTTTCCCACTACGGGAGCATCCATTTCAAAATCCCTGCTATCAGCCAATTACCAGGGGAGACAGAGTGTATACGGTTTTGGTGAGGAAGAGCAGGCGGAGCAATTACTGCAGGTGCTGAATTCTGAACAGATCCGGGGAAGGATCATCGAGAAGTACAACCTGATGGAGCATTACGGGATCGATCCGGATTCGAAATATCCCTATACACAACTGGCCAATCAGTATACTGACAACATCAGTTTCCGGAGAACGGAACTGATGTCGGTGGAGATCAGCGTGATGGATACCGATCCACAGGTTGCCGCTGATATTGCCAATGACATTTCTGACCTGATCGATACAGTGTATAACGAAATGAAACAGGCACGGGCATTGGCTGCATTTGAACTGGTGAGGAAAGAACACATGGAGGCACAGCTGGATGTGCGCATCCTGCGTGATTCACTTGAGACCGTTGGAGAGGACATGTCTGCTTCCCTTCGCACGGCCGGTGGTACCTCCCTTGCCTTCCTTGCGCGTGCCCTTGCCACACACGGGGGGACTTTCATCACACTTACCAATCACCTGGACCATGAGACAGAGCGACTGGCCGACCTGCGTCAGCGTTACCAGGAAGCCAGGGTGGAAGCAGAACAGAATCTGCCGCACAAATTTATTGTCGACAGGGCCTATCCTTCTGAGAAGAAGGCCTATCCGAAACGGTCGGTGATCGTGATGGTGTCAACTGCAGCAGCTTTTCTGTTCACACTTATATTACTTGTGATCGTTGATAGTCTGAAAGAGCGGACTGTTATGTCCCGGGAAGACTGATGCAGGCATTCAGCAGGCATATAAAAACACCATGGTGGCTTTGGGTCACTGCACTTGCCTTTGTGCTGGTGAATGCAGTTTTCATTGCATTTGAGGTGTATTACCTGCCCCTGTTGCCCGTGGTATTGTTATTCGCGCTGGTGGGTTTTACCCGACTGGATATCCTGTTGCTTTCCATAGTTTTTTTTGCCCCGCTTTCCCTGCAGCTCAGTTATTTCGTTGAAAGCATAGGCGTGAATCTCTACTTGCCGACTGAGCCTTTGCTGGCCCTGCTGCTGGTATTGTATATCATGCGTTACCTGGGGGGTATGCGGACGGATCTGAAAATTCTGCGGCACCCCGTAACGCTGGCCATTTATTTCCACCTGGCATGGATGGCGATAACAATCCTGTCCAGCAGCGACCCCCTGGTGTCTGTCAAGTTTTTTGTCTCCCGTTTGTGGTTCATTGCCGGTTTTTATTTTATCGCGATTGAGCTCTTTCGCAGGCGCATCCTGATGAAGCGATATGTCTGGATGTATGTCATGACTTTTTCCCTGGTAATAATTTATACGCTCATAAGACATTCTGAACACGGACTTGACAACCAGGTGATGGCGCACAGCATGATGCAGCCATTTTACAAGGACCATACTTCCTACGGGGCAATCCTTGCATTTCTTTTCCCTGTGCTGATCACATTCCTTGCTGTAACCCGGAAAAAGGATTTGAACTCGCGGTTCCTGATTGTGCTGCTGATCCTCTATTTCGGATTTGCCATCCTCTTTTCCTATACCCGGGCTGCCTGGGTGAGCCTCATCGGGGCTGCAGGAGTCTGGGCTGTTATTAAGCTGCGGATCAGGCTGGAGTTCGTTGCACTGGCAGGCGGGGTGCTTGTGGCGTTGTTTTTTGTATTTCAGCCCATGATCATCATGCGGATGGAGGACAACAGGACAAAATCCTCCGGAGACCTGGCAGAGCATGTTCAGTCCATTTACAATATCAGCAATGACCAGTCGAACCTGGAACGGATCAACCGGTGGAGCTGTGCCATCAGGATGTGGAAAGAAAGGCCGCTCCTTGGTTTTGGTCCGGGGACCTACCAGTTCGAGTATGCACGTTTTCAGCGCTCCTTTGAGCGGACGGAGATCAGCACCAATTTCGGGACCAGGGGAACCGCGCACAGCGAATACCTGGGTCCGCTTTCAGAGTCAGGGGTGTTTGGCATGCTCTCCATCCTGTTGATCATTGGAACGACCATTGCCACCGGTATCAGGGTGCACTTGCGGGCAAAGTCGCGGTTCATCAGGGTATTCTCCCTCGGAATCCTGACCGGGTTGGTTACCTACTATATTCATGGAATCCTCAATAATTTCCTGGACACCGACAAGGCGTCTGCCTTGTTCTGGGGATTCACTGCTATGCTGGTGGCCATGGAATTGTTCCACATGGAGGATGGGGAGCTTGAGGACCGGCCGGAGAAGGGATCAGGAACCGGGAAACTCAGCACTGAGAATTGAAATGTCATCGAAGATCGATGCACTGCCTTCAAGGATTCCCTGTTTTTTTATGATCGATGCTATATTGGCATCGATGGGATCATCGTTGCGCATTTCCACCTCCAGTTTTTCCGTACCAAATTCGATCCCGGAATCATTGAGTACTTCCACCAGTCCGTCGGTGAAGCACAATAATTTGGAGCGTTCGTCCATCTGAACGGTTTGTACCTCCACAAAGGGGAGTTCGTCGAGCATTCCCATTCCGACCGATCCGTTGGTGAGCTGGATGATCTGTTTTGAAACGGTTTTATACAGTAAAGGGGGATTGTGCCCTGCATTTACATATTTCAGCTCGCGGGCACCAAAGTTGTATTTTCCGATGAACAGGGTGATGAATTTTTCTCCTTTGGCACTTCTCATAACCCGGTGGTTCAGCCTGGTCAGCAAAAGTTCAAGGGAGATATCTTCACTGAACAGGGCCTGGAGGTTGGCCTGGAAATTCGACATGAGGATGGCTGCAGAGATTCCTTTCCCGGATACATCGGCAATACAGAAACCGATTTCCTTCTCATTGAGTTTGATCACGTCATAATAATCACCGCCCACCTCATAATGGGGGTGGTAAAATGCATGCATCCTGATGTGTTCATTGTCGGGAAGCTGTTCTTTCCTGGGAATGAGCATGGATTGCATCTTGCTTGCCAGTTCCATTTCTCTTTTCAGGGCCTCCTGCCTGAGGGATTCCCTGAAGAGTCGCTTGTTTTCGACTGCCACGATAATGACATTGGACAGTGTCTGGATGAATCGCTGGTGTTTCAGGATGGGACTCATGCCTTCTCCTTCCTCTTCGATATCCCCGATAAGCACGTAGGCAATGGGTTCATCTTTGTGGGTGACCGGGATCACGAGATCAATTGGCTCGGGGAAAAGTTCAGGTTCCGAGGTAACGTGCATTATTTCATCGTACTTCAGCAGATCGGCAGCAATGTCAAGTTCATCGAAAAAGTTGGTTTCGAATCCTGAATTGAGCAGGCATTCCCATTTTTCCCCCAGTTTGATCACCATCACCTTGCCAATGGACAGGTCGTCAGTGAGCAGTTTCTCGAACCTTCTTACCAGTTCATCGATCGACACATTGTCGTTGATGGCCAGGGTGATATCCAGCAGCGCATTGAGCTTGAATGTTGAAATCTGCAATCTGTTCTGAAACCTGGGCATAAGATGACAGTTGTATGGGTTTCTATTTTTTTACGCGTTCAGAATAGGAGCGGTCGCGTGTATCCACTTTGATGGTCTCGCCCTGTTCAATGAAAATAGGGACCATCACCGTAGCCCCGGTTTCCAGCGTGGCGGGTTTGAGGGCCGTGGACGATGAGGTATCTCCCCTTACACCGGGTTCAGAATAAGTGATTTCCAGCTCAACGAAAGGAGGAAGCTCGCAGGAAAGAGGTGTTTCATTGTCGGCATGAACGACGATCTCAACTAACTGTCCCTCCTTCATGAGGTCGGGATTTTCCACCAGTTTTTCCTCGATAACGATCTGTTCAAAGGTTTCCTGGTGCATAAAATTATATCCCAGGTCATCCTTGTACAGGAACTGGTAGGGTCGCCTTTCGACGCGTGCGGTATTTACTTTAACTCCGGCTGAAAAGGTATTGTCCACTACTTTTCCTGTGGTCAGGCTTTTCAGTTTTGTTCTTACAAAAGCAGGTCCTTTTCCGGGTTTAACGTGCTGAAACTGTACGATCGCGTAAAGATCATCATTGTATTCGAGAACCAGCCCATTTCTGAAATCTGAGGTTGATGCCATTATAGTGTTTTTACATTGATTTGCGGTTGCAAAATAAGGAAATTAATTGTTTTAAGACAATATTGTATGTATGTCAGAGCACCTTCTTTTTGGGAATGGTGGCAATGAAGTCTTTCAGGTAAAAAGGTTCGAAATAGGCCGTATCTTCAAACTGTTGTTTTTCATATGCTGCTAAAGCCAATGGTATCATTTGTTTTGAGGAAGGTTCGATGCCATTGATGAAGTGTGCGTTTTCGTGCCGGATGGTGCCCCGGATCTTGTCTGCACCGTTCCCGAAAAACACAATATGGTGTTGATCAAGGACCTTTCCAAAGCTGTTTTCTTCAACGATGACCGCAGAAACCGGCACTGTTTCCTTCATTCGGGCATCATATACAGCGGAGAAAACCTCCATGCGCCTTGCATCGATCATCGGGCAGAACAGGAGGCCGGGATGTTCCTGTTGCAGTTGGCGCACTTCCTGGTTTTCCAATGCGGTGAGCGTCATGGATTGAAGGGTAAGGATACCGATTACAGGAATGTTCTGGGCATAGGCGATTCCTTTTGCCGCAGAAACACCTATTCTCAGCCCGGTATAGGATCCCGGTCCCTTGCTGATGGCAACTGCATCCAGTTGATCCGCATGCTTTCCGGTTTCCTTCAATACTTCTTTCACGAATACTGTCAGCAGGGTTCCGTGGGAACGGTCTTCAGCGCTTTCCCTGACGGTCAGCATATGCGCTCCCTGGCTGATCGCTACCGAGCAAACATTGGTCGCAGTTTCGAGGTGAAGAATCAAAGGTTCAGCAGGCATGCATAAAAAATTTTTGTTGCTAATCTTCGGAGAATAACCGGTCTTCCGGCACCACTTCCACATTCGTGCCGTTACCCAGTTCTTTAGACACAGCTGAGTAGGGTGCAATGATCACGCGGTCTCCGGGCACAAGTCCTTCGAGGATTTCAATATAATTATTGTCCTGTATCCCGGTTTTAACAGGTTTCATGACGGCCTCACCCGCTTCCTCCACGAAAACCACGGTAATCTTTTCCTGTTCCGCAGCTACCATGGTTTGTTTGCTTGTCACGGATACTTCACCGGTGGAGTTGATAGAAGTTTCGGTCTGTTCATCTTTGTTTTCCTCATCCTCTTTTTCTTCCTTTTCCTGTCCGGGAAGCCTGGTTGTCACTGCCTGGATGGGGATGGAATAAGTTCCTTTCCGCACCTCGGTCTGGATATCGGCTGTGGCCGACATTCCGGGTCGGAGCGGATAAGGATTGTTTTTTGAAACTTTGTCTTTATATGACTCGGGCAACAGCCTGATCTTCACATTGAAATTGGTCACCTGGTCGGTGGTGATCCCGGTGACATTTGCGGAAACGGGAATTTCTGTAACAACCCCCTTGAATTTTGTATCCAGGTAGGCGTCAACTTCAATCAGGGCAGTGTCCATATAGGCAACCCTGACGATGTCGTTTTCGTTCACTTCCACCTCGACCTCCATCATGCTGAGGTCTGCAAGCCGGAGAATTTCCGTACCAGACATCAGTTCTGTTCCAACCACGCGTTCGCCCAGCTCCACGTTCAATGCCGAGATGGTGCCGCTCATGGGTGCATAAATGGATGTTTTTTGCAGGTTTTCTTCTGCCTCTTCGAGTGCAGCCTGTGCACTTTGCACGGAGAATTCGGCAGCTTCCTTTTCTGCCCTGGCGGTGAAATATGTTGTTTCGGACTGTTCAAATTCGGCATCGGAAATTGCATTTTGTTCATACAATTTCTTGTTCCGCTCGAAATCCAGCTTGCTCATCTGAAGCTGTGCTTCGGCCTGTTTCAGTCTTGCCTTTGCATTGTTGAGAGCGGCTTCCGACCTGTTGCGGATCATGATATAGTTGTCGGGTTTGATCTTGAGCAAAAATTGTCCTTTTTCAACTTTATCGCCCTCTTTGACTGCCAGCTCAACGATTTCTCCTGAAACGTCCGGTGATATTTTCACTTCGGTTTCGGGCTGGATCTTTCCGTTGGCCGTGATGATCTCGGTGATATCGCGTTGCTCACCGGTTTCAACGGCTACCTTGATGTAGGCTTCATCGCCAAACCATCCCAGTTTTTTCCCTATTCCCAGGATGACCAGTAAAACGACGAGGACAACAGATAGTATGATGAGGATCTTTTTTGATTTCATGATGCTTTGTATGATGTTGGGTTGTTACAATGTAATGGGTTCTCCTTTATAAAAGTGAAGTATTTTGGTTTTAAATATAAAGTCATATTTTGCCTGGAGCAGGTCGGACTGGGTCATGGTAAGCTGGTTTTTCGAAGTATTGTAGTCTACGGTATTGACCAGTCCCACTTCAAATTTCTTCTCTGTGTAGCTGAAGGATTCCTCCATTGAAATGAGAGCTTTTCCGGTGGATTCATATTTCTTCAGTGCAGCCATGGCATCCACAAAAGCCTGCTGGATATCGCGGTACAGGTTGTTTTTCATGTTCTGGACCTCCAGTCTTGCATTTTCTATTCCAATCCTTGCATTTGAAACAGCCGAGTTAACCTGTCCGCCATTGAAAATCGGGATGTTCAGTCCGAGTCCGAGCCCGACACTCAGGTTGTCGTTGATCTGTTCAAAGAAGGGGTATTTGCCATAGATCGGAAGATTTGTTACCGGGTCGGTACTGATGAGCTTTTCCCTGATATCGGAAAAGCCTGTGTTGTAATTGCCTGAAAGTGAAAGACTGGGATATCGCATTCCTTTGGCAATATCCAGGTCGAGCTGCGAGGATTCCAGGTTGTATTCTGAAGCCCTGATCCGGGGCATGATCTCCTGTGCGGTACCGTAGATATCCATTACATTCAGCAACATCAAACTGTCGCCGGGTGTTGGCAGGTCGGGGATATTGACCCGGAAACCCGGATCGTATTGCAGGTCGAGCATCTGCTGCAGGTTGAGGTAGGCCATTTGCAGCTGGTTTTCGGCATTCACTACGTTGAGTTCTTCTGCGGCATACTGCGCCTGGATTTCCAGGGCACTTCCCCTGGCCAGTTTTCCGGCATCCACCATTTTTTGCGTCCGGTCCACTTGCTGACCGGTGATCTCAAGCTGGTTTTGGGCCACAAGCAGGAGTTCCTGGCTGAAAAGTATCTGCAGGTAGGCGGCTGCAATATTCAGGGAAATATCGTTTTTTATCTTTTGAACATCTTCGTAGCTGGCCATGAGGTTGATCCTGTTCTGTTCGATGCTGTTCCTTTTCTGGAAGCCATTGAACAGGGAGACACCCGAGCTTACATTCAGGCTGATGGAATTGATCTGCTGGTTGTCGGTAAACTCGTATGTGGTCTGGTCCAGTGCCCGTCCGAAGGAGTAACTGTAGTTGGAACTGGCATTCAGACTGGGGAACCTTGAGAGTTTGGATTGATCCAGGATATTCTGGTTGTAGCGGGTATTCAGTTCCGTCTGTTTGATCGCGATATTGTTTTCCATCGCATAACCGATACAATCCTCCAGGCTCCAGGTGTTTTCCTGGGCAGGGATGGTAACTGAAATTGTCAGGAGGAAAATAATAACAGCAGCAATATTTTTATACATGATGTATTACTTTTGGAGATGCAAATTCAAAGATAAAGATAATGAAGGGATAATTGTGAAATGAAAAACGAAAAAACGATTAATTATAATGAAATCGGTGATGTTCAATATCATAGAAACAGCAGGGCGAAGAATATTTCCATCAGGATAAGTTCGGATGGGAGGGTACGGGTGACCGTGCCTGGCCGGTGCAGCTTTCATCGTGCGGAACGTTTTGTTATGGAAAAAAACAACTGGATCCGTCAAAAGACCCTGAAGATCAAACGGCTGAAAGAGAAAAATCTTGTGTGGGACGCGGGAGATGTGATTCCAGTGCGGAACAGGGACATCGTTGTTGTACAGGGAGGGGATGAGGATTTTGTTGTGAATGAGACGGAAAACGGTTATGAGATCTCCCTGCCGGGGGGGTATGATCCCAAACAGCCGGAGCACCAGGCAGCCATGAAGGAACGGGTGTCACAATTGGGACTGAAGGAGGCGAAGCGACAGCTGCCGGGGATCCTGGCGTCACTTTCAGAAAAGCATTCCCTGCCCTATACACGGCTGACTGTAAGGAGGATGCGCACACGATGGGGCAGTTGTTCTTCAAGGAACAATATCAGTCTGAACAGCGGGTTGATCTTTTTGCCGGAATCCCTGATCGAATATGTGATGCTCCATGAACTGGCACATACCCTCCACAAGGACCACAGCAAGCGGTTCTGGGATGCCCTGGAGGCAATCCTGCCCGGGGCAGTGGCGCACAGAAAGGAATTGAGGAACTGTACGATTATCGCCTGACAGTCCTGGGTTCTGAAGGGCACCGTGAAAAAAACTTATGAAATCTGCGATGTTTTTATTCAGAAAATAGAAAAAGTTTTAACTTTGCATCCCGATTCTCTGACAAAACTGCAGGAACAACTGCAGATCAGGCAGATCGGAAATTGGTACTGACCCGTGGTGTAATTGGCAACACGTCTGATTTTGGTTCAGAAGAGTCCAGGTTCGAGCCCTGGCGGGTCAACCACAAACGCCTCTCCTGGAATAACAGGGGAGGCGTTTTTTCGATTAAAACCGTTTCGGTTTATCGTTTTCATCGACACAGGCGAAGTTGAACCAGGCAGTTGCAGCGATTGCTCTCTGGTTGCCACCTGGTGATTCAGCGATCACTTCCGTATAGATGCTGAGTTTGACGCCATTGTTTTTCTTCAGATGGGCATTGATTTCCACAATGGATCCTGCTGGTACAGGTTTTATGAATGAAATATTGTCTACTGAAACAGTCACCATTTTCTGCTTCGCGTATCTTGTAGCTGCAATAAAAGAGACCTCATCCAGCCATTTCATTAGTTGTCCCCCGAACAGGTTTCCATAGCTGTTCAGATGCCCGGGAGTGATCATACGGGTCATGCACACCGGATCCATTGTCATGCTGTTTTATTTTTCACAAAGGTAAGGGAATATTTTTTTAATGAACAATAGTTCATTATATTTGTAGCGAACAATAGATCATAAACAATGGTTCCACGGACGAGAATGCCCAGGAAGGTAACGGCATCGCCAAAAATAAAGGGATTCAAGCCCTTCGGGGGCAGTGCGGGTGACAGCAACCAACCTGCTGTCAACCTGTTGCTGGAGGAGTACGAGGCATTGCGGTTGTGCGATTATGATCATTTTAACCACGAGGAGGCAGCATCGATGATGGGGGTATCCCGTCCCACTTTTACGCGGATATATGCGGCTGCATTGAAAAAGATAGCGCAATCGTTTGTGACCGGGCGAACGCTCATCATTGAGGGTGGTCATGTTTACTTTGACAGTGAGTGGTATTATTGCAAGGTATGTGAATGCAGGTTCAATCACCCCGGGGAAACGGGTAAGCCATCTGATTGTCCGCTGTGTGGAGCAACGGAAACTGCTTCATTAAAGCAGGAAACTACCGGCAATGTCACTCGGCCAGCCCCGAAGAAGATTGTATTCGGTTGTGAACATTGCGGGAATGAGGAATCAGTGCCGGCTTCCGAATTGGAGGAAGTGCAGCGGTGTCCTGTTTGTCATGCTTCCATGGTATTAAAAATGAACCAGGATTGCGGTTTAAATGAATGTTTATGAAGTTCGCAGTCACATCCAGGGGGAATTCGTTGGAGGCTGGCATCGACCAGCGTTTTGGACGGTGTGCATATATCGTAACTTTTGAAACGGTTACCAAAACCCTGGAGTTTTTTCCAAATCCGTTTAAGAACGACGAGGAAGGGGCTGGTAAGGCTTTGGTGAAATTACTGGATGAAAAGGGTGTCCAAAGGGTTGTTTCGGGATCATTTGGTATCAGGATCAAGGATCTGATGGATAGCAGGCAGATGCAGATGATCATCCCGCATGATTGTGATCAGACAGTGGGACATTTGGTTGATCTGATTGAAAAGAGATAGGATTGCTGCCCGGGCAGTGTTCTGCTGCAACAGGGTACATATCAATTTCCTGCGTATTTACGAACGGTTCAGGTATTTGTTACCTGCGGCAACCCGTGAACTGGGTTCAGAATTTTTTTATGATGCAACAGCATCAAAACATAATAATTCACAATAACATGAAAAATACGGATGTTTTAATTATTGGCGGCAGTGCAGCCGGAATGGTTGCTGCAGTAACCGGAAAAGCGCATTATCCTGACAAGGATTTTATTCTTGTGAAAAAGCAGAAAGACGTTATGGTACCTTGTGGTATCCCTTATATCTTCGGGACACTTGGATCGAGCGAGGAGAACCTGATGCCTGTGGATAACCTGATGGAGAAGAACGGGATTACCTCGATTGTTGATGAGGCTACGGAGGTCCTGACGAAGGAAAAGAAAGTACGTTTTTCAAGCGGTGACGAGATCGGTTATGACAAGCTGGTCATTGCCACAGGCTCTGCTCCCGTTGCACCCCAATGGCTGGGAGGTAGCGGACTCGAAAACGTTTTTGTCATTCCCAAGGAGCGGGACTACCTGGACAGCATGAAGGCGAAGCTGGGAAAAATGAAAAAGGTGGCAGTCGTTGGTGCGGGATTTATTGGCGTAGAGCTTTCTGATGAATTGAGCAAGCATGGATTTGAGGTAACACTGATCGAAAAGCTTCCCCATATTCTTAACCTGGCATTCGATGAGGAACTCTCCGTGAAGATCCGGGAAATGATTGTTGCACGTGGCGTAAATGTAATCACGGGTAACGGGATCAAGTCCATCAGCGGGGAAGAAAAGGTGCAGGGGGTGACCCTTGAGGACGGTACCCGGATGGATATGGACGCTGTGATCCTCTCCATGGGATACGTGCCCAACAGTGGATTGGCCCGGAATTCGGGGATTTATGTGGATGAAGACAATTTCGTGGCGGTTGACGAGTATATGAGGACCCATGAAAAAGATGTATTTGCTGTCGGGGATTGCGCACAGAAGCGGGATTTTGTGACCAGGCGCAGGGTTCCCACCATGCTGGCCTCCACCGCATGTGCCGAGGCGCGTATTGCAGGCATGAACCTGTTCAACCTGCATGTAGTGAAAACCTTCAGTGGAACCATTGCCATATACTCCACTGCGATCGGAGATGTGGGATTTGGTACAGCGGGGGTCACGGAACAAAGGGCAAAGGAGGAAGGTATTGATGCAAAGGCGGGTTTGTTTGAAGGAGTGGACCGCCATCCCGGGAAATTGCCAGGCGCACATAAGCAGATCGTGAAATTGATTACAGCACGACATTCCGGAGTAATCATTGGCGGAGAAGTGATCGGTGGTCTTGAAGCCGGTGAACTTACCAATGTGATCGGACTGGCAATCCAGAACAGGATGACGGTTAATTCGCTGCTTACGGCGCAGATCGGAACGCATCCGTGCCTGACAGCCTCACCTGCTGCCTATCCGCTGATCAAGGCAGCTGAAGGTATTGCTATTTCCATGTTAAGAAACGGTTCGCGATCCTGATTCATATAAAAATGATTTGCCCGGTAAAATGCATGCATCTTACCGGGCAGTTATTTTGGTATTGCTTCAGTCTTCATTCACCAGCTTCAGTC
>Ga0180435_10001079_pt1 | contig 28589 bp, 26 predicted proteins | sample SS_ome_3_FD_132467 | JGI IMG/M metagenome (GOLD analysis project Ga0180435, IMG submission 132467) | Hypersaline lake sediment archaeal communities from the Salton Sea, California, USA - SS_3_S_1 metaG | ecosystem: Environmental > Aquatic > Non-marine Saline and Alkaline > Hypersaline >... | reverse complement strand
TCGGTTGTAGGGATAAGTTTTTTCCAGGCAACAAATCATTTGTACACCCGGGGTGATGGAAGATTAAGTTGTTGTTTAAAAACATCTTAGGAAATTACTGCGATTTCACACTTTTTCCTGTGTAATATTTTTACGCAACGTATTGACATATACTAAAGGCCGTTAAATCTGGCCCTGCCGGGAATTCTAATACTCTTGGCGTATAAAATTGTGAACCGATAATTTTTAACAGCGTATAAACCGCAGTCAAAAAATTGACTTTCGCTGCGGTATAGCTGATAATGATCATTATGAAAATGAAAAGACGACAACAACGATTAAATCGTCGCCGTTTTATTCGGGGAGTAGCTTGGGGTACCTTGGGCTTTTGCACCGCTGGGGCCGTTGACGCCTGGGGGATAGAACCGGAATGGGTGGAAGTTACCGAATGGGAACTTAACTTGAAGAATCTACCTCGACCTTTTGTCGGATGTCGTTTGGTGCATATCAGTGACTTGCATTGTAGTGCCACCGTCAGTGAAGAATACCTCCGTCGCTGCGTTCAGCGGGTCAATCAATTACAACCGGATATGGTTTTTCTGACCGGGGATTATGTTACCCATGACCGTAAAGGATATTACCGTAAACAGGTAGTAAAATTAATCGGTGGTGTCCGTAGCCGTTTGGGTGTATTTGCCTGTCTCGGTAACCACGATTACAGCATTGCTTCTGCCCTGGGTCGTCGGCGGGATGAGCATTTGCATTACCTCGAATCCGCCCTGCAGGCCAAGGGCGTTTGCCTGCTTCGCAATCAGTCCCATACCGTAATGCTGGATAATACTACTATTCAAATTGTAGGGCTGGGTGATTTCTGGGCCAACGATTTTGACCCCCGCCGGGCTTTTGCTCGGGTTCATAAAGATATTCCCTCCCTCGTTCTGTCCCACAACCCCGACAGTATTGATACCTTGTTGGCTTATCAACCTGATGTGGTTTTTTCCGGTCATACCCACGGCGGTCAAGTCAGAATCCCTTTTTTCGGCCCTCCCATCGTTCCGTTAAAAAACCGTCACTTTTCCGCGGGTATGTTCACCGTTGACAACACTCGTTTGTATGTCAATCGGGGCCTGGGCCGTATCGGCCGCATCCGCTTCAATTGCCGCCCTGAAATCACCTGCTTTACACTCACCTCTTAATTGAATATACTCTACAATGCTTCAAGAGACAGGTTGTCAAGTTTCCTGCCATCGTTGATTATACTCATCGCGATCGAGTTTTGCCGTTTTCATATTGGGTATTTGTTTGTCAAAAAAACAATTACATCTGGCCCTGCCAGGCACAATAATACCCAATGGGTATAAATAGGCAGTGTCTTGTTGTGCAAAAGTTCAATTACTGTTACTGTCCCCGGCCGCAGCATTTTTTATATTTTTTACCGCTGCCGCAGGGGCAGGGGTCGTTGCGGCCGACCTTGGGAGTTTCCAGCTTAATGGTTTTAATACGTTGTTCTCCCTGGGGTGCCTGGGCCGCGTCCTGCTGGGCCTGGAACTGCTCATATTCGTTATGCATGGTACTGGAAATATTCCAGACGTTCCGCATACTTTCCTGGCCTTGCAGTTCCACCTTGAAAATAATATCCGTCACCTTTTCCCGAATACTGCTCAACATTTCCTGGAACATGCGGTACCCCTCCCGCTTAAATTCCATCTTCGGATCTTTCTCGGCAAAACCCCGCAGCCCGACACTCCCCTTGAGATGGTCCATCGCGTAGAGATGGTCTTTCCAGGTTGCGTCATAGATCTGCAGCAGGACATACTTCTCCAGTTCCGTCAGTTCCCGTCGCAGGAATTGCCTGGCGCCGCGGGTAAGTTTCTCCCGGCCCGCTTCCTCGAAAAGTTCATCCGGATCCATATTTAATTCGAAACGATCCTGAGCCCATTCGGCCAATCCTTCCCCCTGCCCCCGTTGCCGAATCGCTTCATCAATTTCCACGTTTAATTGACCATTGTTGTAGGTTTCACTTAGCTGGATCAATTTTTTACGCAGCTTATCAAACGTGAGATTCTGCAGTTCTTCTACTGACCAGTCCACCTGGTATTTCCGTTTTGCCCAGTCCGCCACTTCCTTCGCGGCAAATCCACTCCCGCTCTGTTCCCGCCGCATTGCCATGTTCAGAATATAATCAATCGGATACTCAATCTCCCGCTGTCGATAAGCATCCCGAGCTCTTTCCTTCAGGATTTCTTCCACATAATCATGGCTTTGATTTTCCAGCTCGTTTGGTTTTACCTGCAGACTGAATTTCTGATTCACCCATTCGCACAAACTGCGCCGGCCAAAATCTTCTTCCAGAAAGGATCCCAGTTTCCCGCAGTCAAATTTGCCGATCCGATCCGCTGCCGCTTGCGCCAGTTCTTCCTGCACATCTTCCGGTACCATCTTGCGTAACTGATTCTGGGAAATGTTGACACCAAACTTGCTCATCGCCCATTTACTTAATCCCTTCAAATCCCATTCCCGAGGATCAATATCTTCGGACATGTATTCGCCCAGTGTAATATTGATTTCCTGTTCCGCGTTGTTTTTGGCATGATCACGCAGTGTGTTTTCCAGCTCGTCTGTTTCGTTGCCACGAATCCTGTCCAGTTCGATATCTACTCCCATCACCGTCCGCGCCCACTCCATAACACACTCGTACGGGTAGTCTGTACTCAGTGTTTTTGCGCAGTTTTCCTCAATAACCTCATCGATCATTTCCCAGATCAATCCGTCCAGGCCTACCCCTTCCAGAATACTCTGCCGTCGGGTATAAAATACCTGCCGTTGATAATCCATTACTTCGTCGTATTCCAGCAGGCTTTTGCGTGACTCGAAGTTTCGCTGCTCCACCTTTTTCTGGGCCCGTTCCACTCCTTTGCTGATTCGCTTATGATAGATCGGTTCTCCTTCCTGCCACCCGATCCAGCTTAATGCCTTTACTGTCCATTCGCCGGCGAAAATTCGCATCAGATCATCGTCAAAAGAAAGGAAAAACTGGCTCGATCCCGGGTCACCCTGCCGACCACAACGTCCCCGCAACTGATTGTCAATGCGTCGTGCCTCATGCCTTTCCGTTCCTAATACGTGCAGCCCCCCGGCTTCTAGTACGCCCGGACCCAGTTTGATATCCGTACCGCGGCCTGCCATATTGGTCGCGATGGTAACGTTCCCCCACAGCCCGCCGTCACGCCGTTGATGCTGATAGCCCGCTTTGGCGATAATAGCCGCTTCCCGGGCATGTTGTTTGGCATTGAGAACCTCATGGTCCAGCCCGTATCGTTTCGTCAATGACGCCGACAGCGCCTCGTTTTTTTCAATACTCACCGTACCGATCAGCACGGGGCGACCATTGCTGCTGGCCTGGTGAATCTCGTCCACGATGGCGTCAAATTTCTCTTTCATCGATTTGTAGATTAAATCTTCCCGGTCGTCCCGAACGATGGGTTTATTAGTCGGAACTGACACCACGTCCAGTTGATATATCTTCATGAACTCATCCGCTTCCGTCATTGCGGTGCCGGTCATTCCCGCCAATTGCTGATAAAGCTTGAAGAAATTCTGAATTGTGATCGTTGCCAGCGTTTGGCTTTCTTCTTTGACGGTAACGTTTTCCTTGGCTTCCACCGCCTGATGCAGACCGTCCGACCACTGCCTCCCCTCCATCAGTCGCCCCGTAAATTCATCCACTATGATAACTTCCCCGTCCTGCACTACGTATTCTTTTTCCCGCTCGAACACGATATGCGCCCGCAGGGCCTGTTCCATCAGGTGTGGCCATTCCATATTTGATCCCACATAGAAACTGCCGATCCCTGCAATTTCCTGGGCCGCTCCGATCCCCTCGTGAGTCAAATGCACACTGTGCCGGTCATATTCCACTTCATAGTATTGCGTCGCCCCTTCCAGCTTGGCTTCCAGCTTTTCCAGTGTCTCCTGCGCTTCATTTAGTTGACGCTCGGCTTTTTGAATCCGTTTGTTATTTTTGGCTTTTTTCGACTCGCTGATTTCCCCTTCCGTATTGGCGATTATTCGTTTGGTTTGATCGATCTGTTTTTCAATGTCATGATAGGGACGCTGCTTCCGGATTAGTTCCCGCCCGATGGTATCCGCTTTTTTGTATCGTGTGGTATCGTCATGGGCCGGCCCCGATATAATCAGTGGAGTTCGCGCTTCGTCGATCAAAATGGAATCGACCTCATCGACAATCGTATAATCCAGCGGGCCCTGCACCTGGTCCTCCATCGCTACTTTCATATTATCCCGCAGGTAGTCGAAACCGAATTCATTATTGGTTCCGTAGGTAATGTCGCATGCGTACTGTTCCCGCCGCTCGTTCCCCGTGGTATCCATATGCGATTGAATCGCTCCCACATTCAGCCCCAGTGCTTCATACACCGGCCCCATCCAGTCACGGTCCCGCTGGGCCAGATAGTCGTTCACTGTAATAATGTGCACTTTTCGTCCCGTCAGGGCAATCATATATGCCGCCAGGGTGGCAACCAGTGTTTTTCCTTCACCTGTTGCCATCTCCGCGATCCGCCCTTCGTAGAGAACATTGCCCCCGATCATCTGTACGTCAAAATGCCGAAAACGAAACGGCGGCCTTTTTTCACTGGGATACTTCGCTCGCACCTCTGCGTAAAATTCCGGCGGCAAATCAATCTTATGTACATCTTCACCCTCAACCAACCGTTCTACTGTTTCTTGATACACTGTTCGCGTCGACGGGGTTAAAAAACTCGGATCGAATCCGAGTTCCCGGTCAAACACATTTCTTACACCAAGGTGTCGGTCCGACGCTTCTCGCACCACGGCGAACGCCTCTTCCAGAACTTCCTCACAGCAGCGTTCCAGTTGGCTCGTCAGTTGTTTTTTGGCCGGTTTGCGAGCTTCTTCGGGCAAACGCTGCAGTCTTCCTAACGCCTCCCGCAAATCTAATCCCACGATTTTGTCCGCTTTCTCACTGATCCGCCGGCGAAAATCGGCTGTTTTCTCTCTCAGTTCCGCATCCGTTAATCGCCCGTACTCTGCCTCCTGCTCGTTTATTCTGGCGACAAAATCCTGACGTTTCTTGACAAAACGTTCACTGCTGCTACTGAATAACTTTAATAGTGTCTTACCCAGTATTTCCATTACCGACATATCGGCACCAACCTTCCTGCGTGATTATTTCACCGGATCTGTTCAATCCGTTCGGCCATACAAATCTCGTAATCTGCTATAGTTAACCATTTTTCCGCCCGTGATGCAACGACTTTCTTAACGCATCTGCTCCCTTGTCTCTCCCACCAATGCGAGATCGATTTGGTCCCCATTTCCCATTTTTTGCTCTACCCATAAAAAAACCGGCCCAAATCTTGAGCCGGTCTCAGGTTTTGTCCTTTACCTTTATCCGCTTAGATATTTTTTGTTATAATTGGTGTATTCTTTTCATTTTTCGCCCTTATGCTCACCCCCATGCTTACTCTCATGCTCATGCTTACCCTCATTATACTCATCGCGATTGAGTTTTCCCGTTTTTGTATTGTGTATTTATTTATCACAAAAACAATTACATCGGGCCCTGCCGGGAATTCTCATACCCGATGGGTATAATTATAATCAAATCATCTGGAAATGAATAGAGATGGATTTATTTTCAGGTTCAGGAAGGTTGTTTGCGCATCTGCTTTAACAGTTCTTTTCTCGCCTGGACGCGCAATTTGGCGTTTTCAAAACGTCTTAATTCGTTTTCCGTTTCCGGAATGATCGGCTCAATCTCGAACGGTCGCTTGTTTTCATCCAACGCCACAAAGGTTAAGTGAGCCGTTGTAGCCAACACTTTCTGGTTCGTATAGGGGTCTTCCCGCGTCACCCGCACCCCGACTTCCATGGAGGTCCTGCCCACATAATTTACACTCGACATTAACACTACATGATCGCCAATATGGATAGGTTCTTTAAAGTTCAGTGAATCGATACTTACGGTTACTACTTCTTTGCCGCAGTGTTTTTGGGCCGCCATCGAAGCTACCATGTCGATCCACGACATAATTACACCCCCAAACGCCGTCCCGTACGGATTCGCCTGATCCGGCATCAATAGGTATCGGGTTTCCACCGCGCTGTCCCGTGGAGTTTTTCCTTTATTATTTTTCATTAACCTTACACCATCTCCGCCCGACTTGTTTTACCTTTGCTTCAATCGGATTCTCATATCCAATGGGTATTTCCGTGCCCGAGATTAATTTGCCGCGTCACATTTATTCGCCGTTCACCAGTTTACCCTGGTCTGAATCCTACAAAGAATCTCTGCTCCTGTCAATACGTTGCGTCAAGACATAACGCCATAAAAAAAAATGCAAAAATGCACTGTCAGTTGTGGTGTATATATTCTGGACCGATCAAATCTTCCCGACAATTCTGATAATCATTGTTTTTCATTGCTGATTATAGTACTATTGTTCTATAATCATCGCGATTGAGTTTTTCCGTTTTCGTATTATGATATTACCAATGAAATCTTGCGCAAAATGGCCGAAAATCCTGATAATGGGGCAAGCCTCCATGAAACCTTATTTGGCTCCCGGCCCTGCCGGGTTATGTATTTACTTATCAGAAAAACAATTACATCTGGCCCTGCCAGGAATTCTCATACCCGATGGGTATAAAAGGATATTTGATATGCAGGTAAAATATAAAACTTTTCGTGGAACCTTTGCAACCTGGACCGATTTATTTACACAGGCTTGCGAGTTTGCCAATACTATCGGCAGAGAAAATCTCATCAGCATCTCTCATTCGGAAGACAAAGACGATGGTGTTGTTACCGTCTGGTATTGGTCGGAATAACCTGGTTGGCAGTTAAGCTTTTCTTATGATTATTGCGATTACTGTTTTTGGGATTGATTTTGCCGAAAGCTTCAGAGGTTCAAAATTCCGCCAAGATTGAGAATGACAGCCTCGCGGGAGGGGTGTTGAGCCAGGTGGTCCGCGTCGCTGCGGTCGCCCACGATAGCGCCCCAGTGGTAGGGGAGCGCCCGGGTTGGTTGGAATGAATCGACCGCTTGGACAGCCTGCTCGGCATTCATGGTAAAATACCTTTCCTTTTTGTATTTGCCGGCGAGGCAGAGAATAAATTCTTTGAATATTACCCGGATTTGTCATTATAATAGCGGTAATAAATCCATGAATCAAGAGTTGAATCCGGCAGCCGGAGTCGGCTGTTAGTAAAGATCGAGGTGTTATGAGCCAATTATATCCAATTTTTGCCGATGTTTCCGGTCGTAAGGTATTGGTTGTGGGAGGGGGGCACGTGGCGGAACGGAAGGTGGAGGCTCTGTTGGAAGCAGGGGGACAAGTGGTTCTGATTAGTCCTGAATTAACGGGACGATTGGCGGATTTAGGGGCCAGGAGTATGATAGACTGCCATCAACGCCGATATGAAAAAGGGGACCTGGAGGGGGCCTGGCTGGTCGTGGCCGCCTGTGATGACGCGGATATAAATGAACGGATTTTTTCTGATGCCAACGAGGAGAGGATTTTTTGCAACGTGGTGGATCAACCGGAGCGGTGCAGCTTTCAGGTGCCGGCGGTGGTTCGGCGGCAGGCGTTGCAGATTGCGATTTCAACGGGGGGGGCTAGTCCGGCCCTGGCGAAAAAAATTCGGGTGCAATTGCAAAAAGAATTTGGTGAATGTTATGTTATTTTTCTGGAAACCCTGGAAGAACTTAGAAGGCATGTAAAAAAGAAGTATCCGCAAGATCAGAAAAAAAGAGCGGCCATTCTGGAGGAATTTGTAAATTCGCAAGCCCTGGACCGATTGCGCCAAGGTGAAACCGAACTGTACCATCAATTGCTGCAAGAGAGTAAAAGACGATAAAATGGGCCGCTGAGTTTTGTCAGACGGTATTGAAACCGGAGCGATTAATGACGATATTAAAAAGAGGTCTGGTGCAGGTCTATACGGGAAAAGGCAAAGGCAAAACCACCGCGGCGCTGGGGTTGGCATGGCGTATGCTGGGAGCCGGAGGGAGTGTGTATGTCTGTCAGTTTCTCAAACCAAAAAATCTGGCCACGGGTGAAGGCGATTGGGCACAATCAATAACTCAAGATGCGGGACAATTGCAATTCGATCGGCTAACGATAGGGTGGGATATGAAACTGGCCGAAAGTGATGCGGAACAGAGAAATATAATGCAGCGGGCCCTTGCCGAAAAGTTGTCTCAGATCAGACAATGGGCACGTCAGGGACGGTGGGATTTGATGATTTTGGATGAGATTGTTTTTTGTCTCCATAAGAACCTGGTCCGTCGGGAAGAGGTGCTGGGCGTTATGAATGAAAGAGCGGCGCATGTGGAACTGGTTTTGACCGGCCGGGGGGCGGATGAGTATTTGATCGGACATGCCGACCTGGTGACGGAGATGCGGGAAGTGAAGCATCCTTTTACGCAGGGAATTTCAGCGCGAAGAGGAATTGAATACTGAACTATACTGCTTCCGATTGAATTTTCCCGTTTTCGCGTTATCTATATACTTAACCAGAAAACAATTACATCGGGCCCTGCCAGGAATTTTCATACCCGATGGGTATACATTCGGATTTCGTTTATGGAACTAAAAGTAAAAGTGTGGCTGGCAGACGATAAAGGAAAGGGGATTTTAGGGACGGGAAGATATAGATTATTGCGCGAAGTGGGGCGGTGCGGGTCCCTGCGCGAAGCGGCGGAAAATCTGGGAATGAGTTACCGCAAGGCCTGGGGGGATATTCGAACCGCGGAGCGTCTTTTAGGATTTGCCTTGCTTGAGCGCCGTCGCGGTGGCCGAGGTGGGGGGGCGTGCTCCCTGACTGAAAAAGCGAAAAAACTATTATCCGCCTATGTAAAAGCTGTCACTAAAATAGAAGCGGAAAAAAATAAACAGTATAATCTGCGAATTCGCAAAGCCTTGGATATTGCGATGAATGTATAATGAATATATTTTTAGACCTTAACTTTCGCAGTTTTTACTGTTAGAATTTTCATTCCACAGGGCCTTGCAGACAACAGGTGAATTTTATTAACTTCCGAAAAATATCTCGAAGCTGCAAAAAAAAAATAGACAAATTCATTAATAAGGCCCTGTCAATACGTTGCGTTAAAATATCACACGAGAAAAAGTGCGAAAACGCACTAGACGGTTGAGTTAAGTAAGCAACGATGTTATAATGGCTCGGTGAACGCGAGCGTGGCGGAATTGGCAGACGCGCGAGATTTAGGTTCTCGTGTCCTATGGACGTGGAGGTTCGACTCCTCTCGCTCGCAGTAGGTTATGCCTGGTTGGATGACGGCTGGTTTAAGCCGTACTCCTTGATTTTACGGTAGAGGGTGCGTTCTCCGATGCCGAGCATTTTAGCCGCCATTTCTCGATTGCCGTTGACCATTTCGAGAGTTCGCCGAATAGCGGTTTTTTCCAGTTCATTGAGCCTGATACCAGCCAGATTGCTTAGTTCGTCCGGATTAGCGGCTGCTTGATGCATTTCGAAGGGAAGGTCGGTAACATCGAGCATTTCTTTTTCAGCCAGAACCACCATCGTTTTAACGCAATTACGCAGTTCGCGGATATTGCCGGGCCAATCGTAATTTTTGAGGATGCGTAAGGCTGCCGGAGTGAATCCTTTGACGGATCGATCTTCGGACCGAGCGAAATCTTTAACGAAATGATCAAGCAGAAGGGAGATGTCTTCCCGTCTTTCGCGCAGGGCGGGGATTTCAATATTGACGCCGCGGATGCGAAAAAACAAGTCCTGACGGAATCTTTTATCTTCCACCATTTTTTCCAGATCCTGGTTGGTGGCACTGATTATCCGGACATCAACCTTAGTGCCGGTGGTGCTGCCGACGGGGATAACGATTTGATCTTCGAGAACGCGGAGAAGCTTGGCCTGCATATTGAGGGGCATGTCCCCGATTTCATCCAGAAAAAGGGTGCCGCCATCGGCCATGGCGAAAAAACCTTTGCGGTCGGCCATGGCGCCGGTGAAGGCCCCTTTGGTATGGCCGAACAATTCACTTTCAAGCAGGGTATCGCTCAGGCCGGCACAGTTGACTGGCTGAAATGGGCCGGTCCTGCGGGGCGAATTAAAATGGATAGCTTCGGCGAGCAATTCCTTACCGGTGCCGCTTTCGCCCTGAAGCAGGACGGTGACATCGGAATTGGCAGCCCGATTTAACATGTCGAGGATGCGGAGCATTTTAGGAGATTCGCCGATGACACCGCTGAAATCGAATTTGGTTTCGAGACGGTCCTGTAGTCGGCGGTTATCACGGGCCAGAAATACTTTGTCGAGAGCTCGTTTGGTAACGGCGCGCAAATGCTCCAGGTCGATGGGTTTTTCGATATAATCGTAGGCCCCGTCACGGAGGGCTTTTTTGCAGGTATCAATAGAGCTGTGGGCGGTAATCAATACCACTTCGCAGGTTCGATTGCTTTTGACCACTTCGTCCAGAATGTCGAGACCATCGACAGTGCCCCCGAGTTTCAAGTCGGTTATGACGACATGGGGGTCATGGTTGCGGAATTGATCTAGCCCTTGTTCACCATTGTTGGCGATAAATATGGAGCAGTTTTCCTGCTCGAGGGCTTCCGCTAAAGCTTCGGCGTGGGCCGGTTCGTCTTCAATAATCAATATAGAGGTTTTGTTCATCGAAAATCCGTTGAGTGTATCTGTGATGTTTATAAACTATACTCGGAGCAATTGAATATTCCCGTTTTCTTATTGTGCATTTACTTATCAGATAAACAATTACATCTGGACCTGCCTGGAATTATCATACCCGATGGGTATAAATTGTACGAACATAGGTTAGTTTTACGCATAGTTTAGTCCTTCTGCAGCGGTAGAACAATGGTAAAATTAGAGCCTTTTCCCGGTTCGCTGTGCAGGATAATGTGGCCGTTGTGTTCTTCGACAACTCGCCGACAGGTGGGCAGACCGAGGCCGGTACCGCCGCCCCGGGTAGTATAATATGGGTCAAAAATGCGGTTCTGGTTTTCAGGGGAAATTCCGGGACCGGTGTCGATTATCTCGATATGTACTTCGTCGCCGATTATTTTGCTGCGAATAATCAATTCCCCCTTATTCTTCATGGCCTGGGTGGCGTTGATAAAGAGATTCAGTATCGCCTGTTTGAGTAAATCTGTGTCCACCGAACATAGTGCCGGTTTTTTACTTAAGCTCAGCCGTATTTGTATTTGCTTGCTCAAGGCCTGGGGTTCGTAAAAATCAACGAGTTCCTCGAACAGTTCGTTGACATCCCTGGTAACGGGATTTAGCTCCATACGCCCGGTGTAGTTCAGGAAATCATTTAAGGTTTCTGCCAGCCGGTCGGCTTCCTTGATGATAGTTTCAATTTTGCGTAATTGTTGTTGATACTTTTTCTGGGATTCTTCAAGAGAACCGTCCGGCAAGTGTGAGCTTTCGTCTTGGCGAGCCTGTCGGGTGATGTTTTCGGCCAAAAGCTGCAGGTTAATTTTAATGATAGAAAGTGGGTTGCGGATTTCATGAGCCAGATGGCCGGTCAGAGTGCCCAGTTCCGCTAGTTTTTCCGCGCGTCGCGTACGTTCGAGCAAACGCCGCTGATGATTACTTTGCTTTTTGGCCCGATAGACGCCCCAACGCCAGGCTGCCACGGCTACCAGAGCCGCCCCCAAAGAAAATGCCAAAAATTCCTGCCACATAATCAGTACCCAAAGAAAAGACCTCTGTCAAATGATGGTTGCCAGAGGCCTGTTCGATACTTGTATGGTTTTGGGTTATGAAGTCTGTTGTTCTTGCATGGCGGCCTTGCGGGAAAGTTTGATTCTTCCCTGTTGGTCCAGGGCAATCACTTTATAATCGTCCTGGTCGCCCATTTTACAGACATCATCCACCGAGTTCACATAGCCATCCGACAGTTCGCTGATATGACACAAGCCTTCCTTACCCGGAGCGAGTTCGACAAATGCTCCAAAATCCTTGATGGATACAACACGGCCCTTGTATATTCTGCCTACCTCGATAGGTTGTGTGATTAATTCGACCATTTGTTTAGCTTTTAGGTGGCCGTCGCCTCCGACACAGGAGAAATAGACCATACCGTCGTCTTCGATTTCGACCGTGGCGCCGGTGATTTCCTGAATGCGTTTCACTTCACGGCCACCTGGTCCGATTACCTGGCCGATCATGTCCACGGGGATTTGCATGGAGATCATCTGAGGAGCATATGTAGAGATGTTGGGACGAGGTTTGTCGATGACGGTGAGCATACTCTGTAAAATACTTATGCGCCCCTGTCGAGCCTGTTCGAAGGTTTTGCGAATCATATCGAAAGTCAGGAATTTTCGCTTGAGGTCCAACTGGATGCCGGTAATTCCTTTCTGGGTACCAGCTACTTTAAAATCCATATCGCCGTAGTGGTCTTCCTCGCCGATGATGTCGGTAATCAGTTCGTATCGGTCCCCCTCACTGACCATTCCAACGGATATTCCGGCGACGGGATGAAGTATGGGGACGCCGGCGTCCATGAGAGCAAGGGTTCCGCCGCAAACCGAGGCCATGGAACTGGAGCCGTTTGACTCCAGAATATCGCTGACAATTTTAATGGTATAGGGAAAGTCATTTATATCGGGCAGGATCTGATTTAAGCTTTTTTCGGCGAGGGCACCATGGCCTAATTCGCGGCGACCGGGACCCATAATACGTCTGCATTCCCCGACGCAGAAGGGAGGGAAATTGTAGTGCAGCATAAATCGCTGGTCATATTCACCCAAAAGGCCGTCCACCGTCTGGGCGTCATTTGAAGTGCCCAGTGTTACTGTTACCATGGCTTGCGTTTCACCGCGGGTAAAAACGGCAGAACCATGGGTATGAGGCAAAAAGGCGACTTCACCGCTAATTGGACGTATCTGTTCGTAGCTTCTTCCGTCGGCTCGGCGGCCCTGAAGAATTTCGTCACGGTTTACTTTTTCCTGAAAGTCTTCAATTGCCATTCTTATCAGTTCCGGTGTATAAGCAGACTCTTCGGCTCCTTCGGGAATCAATTCAGCTTCGAATTCCTGGAAAATTGCTTTTACGGCTTTTTTACGCTCTTTTTTGCCGGGGATCGCTTTTGCCTCGAGATAGCGGGAGCCGATTTTCTCCTTGAGCAATTGAACGAGTTCGCTGGTGTCGGGTACTTCGTAGGCATATTTTTCCTGGCCGCATTTATCGCGGAGTTCACGAATCATTTCAGAAATCTCAACGACCGATTTATGGCCTAATTCCAGGGCTTCGGTGATGATCTCTTCACTGAGTTCATGGGAAGCCACTTCGATCATATTAACTCCTTCGGGAAGGCCGCACATAAGCAGTTCCAGCGAAGATTCCTCCTGTTGCTTCAGGGTGGGATTTATAACCAGTTGATCATCTAAATATCCTACCCGAACCGCGCCTAAGGGATCGTTAAAGGGAATATCGGAAATAGCCAGGGCCGCGGACGCCCCAATGATAGCGAGCACATCGGGATCGTTTTTCAGGGCCGTGGACCAGACCATGGCCTGAATCTGGACTTCATCACGAAAGCCTTTCGGAAACAAAGGACGATGCGGACGGTCTATCATACGCATCGTTAATACTTCCTTCATCGTGGGGCGGCCTTCTCTTTTGATAAAGCCGCCGGGGAACTTTCCGGCCGCGGACAATTTTTCTCTATAATCCACGGTCAAGGGGAAGAAATCTATACCTTCTCTCGGATCCGACGATACCGCAGCCACAAAAACAACCGAATCATCATAACGAACAACTACCGCTCCTGAGGCTTGTTTGGCCAAATGGCCTGTTTCAATGGATAATGTTCTACCAGCAATTTGTCTCTCAACTTTAGTAATATTTGACATCCTCTTGTTTACCTACCATCTTTCTTTTTCCCCCCGACATTGTTTATATCTTATCTATACTCATCACGATTGAATTTTCCCGTTTTCATTTTATGTATTTACTTGTCAGAAAAACAATTACATCCGGCCCTGCCAGGATTTCTCATACCCGATGGGTATAAAATCATTTACGCAAGCCAAGCTTGCCGATAATCCGTGTATAACGTTCACGGTCGGTATTCATGAGGTATTTCAACAGGCGGGAGCGTTTTCCGACCATTTTCAGCAGGCCGCGGCGGGAAGCGTGATCTTTTTTATGAACCTTCAGGTGTTCGGTGAGGTCCAGAATTCGATGTGTCAACATGGCGATTTGCACTTCGGGCGAACCGGTGTCATTATCGTGATTTGCATACTCCTGGATAACTGTGTTTTTAATTTCTTGCGTAAACATAATCTGTTCCTTCCCCAGTGAGCCCGAACAACGGTACTCGCCAGAATAGAAGTAATAAACTGTTAAAAAACGCTTCAATATCTATCGACAATAAAGCATTTCCGAGTATATTTAATATCGTGAAATCCACAGGAAGGCAAGGAAAATATTAAATGTTTTATTTTCAACACTTTACAGAAACAATGACCTTGCCGTTATCCTCCGCCGCCACCTCATTGCCGGGTGGTACGATGAGGAATTCATCCTCGGACCATTGCCCGGACAAGAGAGAACGGAGCAGGCGGGAATTACCCTGCAGACGCTGAAATTCCATGTTATTATCCCGGGCTTCCTGTTGCGTTTGTTGGGCGTAGTTATCATCCAGGGGTAAACCCATATCTATATAAACGAAACGATTATAGTGCTGCTGCCAGGTTCCCAGGCTTTGCATTATGTATTCGGCGTTTTCAATGCCGTATTGAGCAACGTATTGGTCAAATGTACGGTCCAGTCCCATCTGGTGCATAACTGAATCTTTGTCATAGATGTCTCGTTCGATCCAGCCGGTGGTCCGATAAAAGGTGCCGGGATTTTGAGCGAAATATTCATCGTACGCCTGCTGAGAACCAAAAAAAAAGGTAATGCAGTCATGGGCGCGAGGGATCACCAGGGGGATTTCCTGGGATTTTAATCCTACCGTGCCGTTGTTACATCGGCCATACCCAAGCAGAATCGCATCATAGTTTTTCTTGTCTGTCTGGTTTACCATTTCCTGAATGGTTTTAACCATGGTTTCCGAGCCGGCGTCATGGAGGCCCTTACGGAGGAATTCTACGTCGATTATATTCTCACAATCGGCGATTAGGGAACAGATTTCACGATAGATGATTTCACAGGCAATCAATTTATATCGCCGGGATACGGGCTGATGTGAAGGGGCGAAGTTAATGTCAGTTTCCTGGTTCATGGGCATATTCTTCTGATTCATAATAGATATTTTTTTCAGAAAGTGAAATTGCTCAGGTTTTTCCTGAATTATTATTTACGACAGTTACTGAGTGAAAAAGTAATGGTTGGGACCGGTTTCGGAAAAATCATTATTGCATCCAGTCGGCTACTTCGGAGGCGTGGTAGCTGATAATCAAATCCGCTCCGGCTCGTTTTAAGCTGGTGAGGATCTCCAGGACAATGGATTTCTCATCGATCCATCCTTGCTTGGCGGCGGCTTTTACCATGGCGTATTCGCCGGAAACGTTATATGCCGCGGTGGGCAGGGCAAAACTGTCCTTAATGCGGCGGATGATGTCCATATAGGCCAAAGCAGGCTTGACCATGACGATATCAGCCCCTTCCTCGATATCGAGTGCCACCTCGCGAAGGGCTTCGTCACTGTTGGCAGGGTCCATCTGATGAGTGCGGCGGTCACCGAATTGGGGGGTGCCTTCGGCGGCGTCACGAAAGGGGCCGTAGAAAGAAGAGGCGTACTTGGCGGCATAACTCATTATTGGGACATGGCTGAAGTCGAGGCCGTCAAGCGTTTCCCGGATGACACCTACCGCGCCGTCAATCATTCCGGAAGGGGCTAACATGTCAGCCCCGCAGCGCGCATGAGAAGCTGCCTGCAGGGCCAATTTAGCAAGAGTGCCCTCCTGATCGATCACCTTACGGCCATTACGTTTGGTCAGGATGCCGCAGTGGCCATGGTCGGTGTATTCGCAAAAGCATACATCGGTAATGAGGGCCATATCCGGGACTGCCTGGCGCAGAACGCGTAAGGCACTCTGGATGATACCCTTTTCATCGTCCCAGGTGTCCGAGCCTTGCGGGTCTTTGTGGGCGGGGATTCCGAACAACAGAACCGACTTTATCCCTTTGTTAAAAAGCAATCGAGCCTGTTCAGCCAGATTGTCAACGGAAAACTGGAATTGGCCCGGCATGGAAGGAATCTCATGTTTGATGTTTTCGCCGTGATAAACGAACAGAGGCTGAATCAGATCGTCAAGCCCAAGGGTATTTTCCCGAACCAGGGTTCGAAAGGTCTCATGGCTTCGTAATCGACTTAGTTTTATATTTGGATAACTCATAGCTATAATCCTGCATTGACGTGGCCAACGAAATTATCATTTAACCAGTTGAGAAATATCCCGAAAGGCGGGATGTTTGCTCGATTGGGTCATTTCCATGATAGCCGCTTCGGTGCTGGTGAGGATGGCCCCGGCTTGACGTAATTGCCGGAATGCTAATTCGGCGTCGCCCGGTCTTCGAGAGCTAATGGCATCCACAGCAAGGTAAGGTCGCAAACCCAGGGCCATGGCGTCATAAGCTGTTTGCGCGAGGCAGATATGGGCTTCAATACCGATCAGCAGTAATTGTCGTCGTCCGAGCCGCAATATCTCACGCTTTATCGTTTCATCCTGGAAGCAGCTGAAGGTGTTTTTGTCATAATATTCCTGTGTGTCAAGGATTACACGTAAAGCTTCAACTGTCCGACCCAGACCTGAGGGGTACTGTTCGGTTACGACAAGAGGAATCTGTAGAAGTTGGGCAGCTTTGATCATTACTCGGCTGCGTTCAATGACTCGATCCATTTCGTGGATATGACTTACAAAAGCATCCTGGATGTCCACAACCATTAAAACACACTGGTCAGTCGATAATAACTGTTTATGTCGCATAAGGATATACTCCTGAACGGTTTACGGTTTTCACTCTGTAGGTTTTCCAGATAATCGGGATGTTCACACCTGCCCCAGAAGGGCTTTGTGCTCATCGCGATAGAGTTTGTTAGTTTTCATGTTATGTATTTTATTGCCCAAAAGGTGTTTATATCAGATTCTGCCGGGATTCTCATGCCCAGGGCAAAAACAATTATATCATTTTATAACAATATGTTCAAACTATACCTTCCGCCTCTGGTAGAAGCCGGTCCAGCTTAAGCTGGGCATTCCTGAGGCCCTGTCAATACGTTGCGTTAAAATCTCACGCCAGATAAAGTGCGACTTCGCACTTTTTCTTTAAGTTATTCAAATTGGCCGATTCTATGCGAAATATGGCGAAATATCGTTGTATATCCATTAAAGACAGCGGTTTATGTTGTTTTTAAAAAAACTATGTTTTTTGGAAGAATTTTCAAAAAATATCCATTTTTTCGTGTTTTTGAGCACTTTTACACATTGGTTCGGTCAGTTTGAGTAGGGTGCAAATTCCTATACGATCAAGTTAATCATTAGCAGCAACGGCCAAGACGGCAGCGGAGACTTGACGGGCGCCGGCTTGTTTGAGAGTACGGGCGGCAACACGGAGGGTAGTGCCGGTGGTGGTTACGTCGTCGATGAGGCAGATGTGTTTTTGTTGATAGTCAGCATTACGGCGGACGGCAAAGGCCCCTGTAAGGTTAGCCAGGCGGTCGGTAGGGGATAGAGATGACTGGGGCTCGGTATGACGGACCCTGATGAGGTCGCAGTTGACAGGGACAGGTCGCCCCTGCAATTTTAGGGATTGGGCGGTCGAGTAAGCCAGGAGTTCGGCCTGGTTATACTTTCGAGACCAGCGGCGGCGCCAGTGCAGGGGAATAGGGATGGCCATATCTATGGTGTCAAAATTGGGATTTCCGATAACTGCCGAGGCGAGCAGGTTGCCCAGAAACGAGTCAAGGTGGCTTTTGCGATGGAATTTGAACATGAGGATCAAATGACGCATAATATTGCTGTAATCACCCACTCGGACGATTTTGGATACTACGGGGCGTTTATTTTGACATTTTCGACAGCGGCCGTTAATCAAGGCGTAGGGGCCGACATTATGACCGCATACGGGACAGGCAGGGGAGAGGAGATTTTGCTGTAATTGCTCCCAGCAAGCGGAACACAGTATATCGGAATGAGCAATAAGCTCTCCAGCGCAGATGGTACAGCAGGGCGGGCAAAGCAGATCCATCCATTCCCGATATAAACCTCGGGGTATAGACAAAACTTTCTTGGCAAAAGAACTTTCCTGTTTTGGGTGAAAACTCCAAACCATAATTTAAGTGTCCGGTCCCGCGTAAGCTGATAATTTGTTCATCTTATACCCATCGGGTATGAAAATTCCTGGCAGGGCCCAATGTAATTGTTTTCTGGTTAAGTATATACATAATGCGAAAACGGGAAAATTCAATCGGAAGCAGTATATCCGAGTTTGACATGCATGTAAAGGAAGCATTCGGGATGGACTCAAGGGGAAATACTTTATAAAGTCGGTCAGGAAAAGCTTTTCGGTTCGCAGACATTTTCATTGACAAATCTGTGCAAGCGTAAAGAATAAGACTATGGTATTTACGCTTCATCGTTACATTTTTCGCGATCTCTTAAAGTCATTCGCGCTGGCGGCGCTGATATTAAGCGTGGTGTTGGGGCTGGGAATGATGCTGCGTCCCTTGCGGGATTTCAGTGTAAATCCCGCCCAGGTTCCACTGCTGATACTTTATACGTTGCCGATTACGCTTACGATGGTGATTCCGATTGCGGCATTACTTTCAGCGACGTTGATTTATGGTCGTTTGGCGGTGGAGAATGAAATCAACGCTTGTCGAAGCAGCGGCATCAGTTTGTTGACTTTGCTTTATCCGGCGTTAACATTGGCGCTGCTGGTGGGGATGGCGTCTCTGTTGCTGGGTTTTCATGTGATTCCGGATTTTATCGTTAAATTTGAAAAAATCATTAAGGATGACGCGGAAGCGATTATCTATCGAAACATTGAGAAAAAGGGTAATCTGGGAGATTTATTTCCTAATATACAAGTTCATGCGGACACAGCGGATCCGGAAAATCACAGGCTGATGGGGGTGGCGGTGGTAATGCTGAACCGCAAAAGCAAAGAAATCGAAGCTATCATGACGGCTCGTGAGGTATATATTGATTTTCAAAGAGGTCAGGGAGAAGATCAGGTTTTACTGAATCTAAGAGAAGCTAAAAGCGTTCTCAAAGATGGTGTGGTTAATGTGGGAAAATTCGAAATAATTCGCCCGATACCGAGACTGTTACGTGATGATATTAAGTTTAAGAAACTGGACGAATTGAAAAGAATCCAGGTAGATATGACTCAATTCAATCCTATCCGGGAAATGCTCCAGAATATTCAAAATCAGTTAACCGTCGAAAGGTTTTTTGAGTGGTGTCAGGAAAAGCTCTCCCAACAGGGGTATATTGATCTGCGGTACAGTGATCAGGAATATGTGCGGGTATATGCCGAACATTGCCGAAGAATGAAGGGTAAGGGAAAACGAAAAAAGGCGGAGCTAATCGAAAAAGGGGGATCGTCCATTAAAGTATCTTATTATTATGGTTCCGATCCTTCCCGACAGGAAGTTCTTCCGGATAAGAAATATCAGGCTCAACAGGCGATCCTGAAAGTGGAGACGCGATTCCGTCAGCCTACGGTTCGTGTGATCCTGGAAGAGGTGGAATGGTCTTATGCCGGCCTAAACAATCCGAACCGATCCCGCCTGATCCGGTATGGCTGGGCGGGCAACGCGTTGCCGGCGGAAGTAATGATTCCGCTTACGTTGGAGCAAGTGCGAAAAAATGTCATTCCTCTAAAGCAAGCAAAGCCATCGGAGTTTTTAAAAGATGACTATAAATATCTGCAGAAAGAATGCAATAGCCTGAAAGTGGAAATTATGGCGGCCAAACATTCACGTTTGGCTTTTGGAGTGAGTTGCGTGGTATTGGTGCTGATGGGGGCGGCGTTGGGGATAATTTTTCGGAGTGGGCATCTGTTGACGGCGTTCGGGATTAGTTTTATACCGGCGGCGCTTTGCCTGATTACCATCTTTACCGGTAAACATATCGCCGAACAGGCCGACCAGGGGGTCGGCGCGGGACTGATATTTCTGTGGTCGGGTATTGTAATCGTGGGCGGAGCCAATGTGGTTGTTTATCGGGCGTTGCTGAAACGTTAAGAAAAGAGTGATTCAGCGAATATGGTTATGTGAAACATAAAAATGATGACTGCCGAGCAAAACAAGAAGCAAGCAAGTAACTGGTCTTTATCGTTCAGTCTGATTGATCGGTATGTAAGCAAAGAGTTCCTGGTCAGCTATCTTATTGCTCTGTCGGTATTGCTTTCACTGGTGATTTTGATTGATTTGTTCGTAATGTTCGACGAATTTGTCGAAACGGAATCGGACGCCAAAAGCCCCGGAGTTTTCGAGGTGGTCGCGAAAATATTCGATTATTACGGCCCGAAGGTTTTTCAGTATTTCCGTGATTTATCGGGTATGATTGTATTGCTGGCGGCGGCCTTTTCCTTGGCGCGGATGACCCGTCAGAACGAATTGACGGCGGTATTGGCCTCGGGGATCAGCCTCAAGCGGGTAATCGCCCCGATTATATTTCTGGGATTTCTGTTGAATATGCTTTTAGTGGTGGATCAGGAATTTATATTGCCTCGTCTGGCGGACAAACTGGTTCGCAGGCATGATGAATCATCGGCCCGGAGGACAGTAAGAGTCTGGAACCTTCCCGATCGAGAGAAAGCGTTATTGAGCGGTCGGTATGATCCTGAAAAAAAGGTGTTGTCGAAACTATATGTTATTCTGCGAAAAGAAGGTCGGTTGACGGGGCTGATTACGGCGGACCGGGCCGAGCGGTGGAATCCGAAAGAGAAAAGCTGGCGATTAATCAATGGTTTGTGTTTTCGATTTGGAAATGCCGAGGAGGCCGGCGCAGGTGATAGCATGGATCCATGTGCTTCTTACCGGTCGGATTTATCGCCGGAATACCTGTGGCTGCAGCGCAATTCGTCTTATAAAAGTCTGATGAGCAGTAAAGAGTTGAGCCGGTTGCTGGATCGAGATTTAAAAAGAGGTGAATACGCGGAAATTATCAGTGAGAAACATTTTCGATTTGCCGATCCGATTATTAATATGGTGATGCTGCTGTTGGGATTGCCCATGCTGGTGTCACGGGAAAAACGGAGTACGAAGACATCGATTTTCCTGGCGATTATGGGTTCGGGGGGGTGTTTTCTGGCGACATTTGCCTGCAAGTTGTTGGCAGGGGGGATGATGCCGCCGTTACTGGCGGCAGGACTTCCGATTGTGATTTTTCTACCTTTATCAGTAGTCATTCTGGATGGTTTGAAGACATGATTTCATGCTTTTTATACCCATCGGGTATGAGAATTCCTGGCAGGGCCAGATGTAATTATACCCATCGGGTATGAAAATTCCTGGCAGGGCCCAATGTAATTGTTTTCTGGTTAAGTATATACATAATGCGAAAACGGGAAAATTCAATCGGAAGCAGTATATTTTTTATGACAAAAAAATACATAATATGAAAACGGGAAATTTCAATCGTGATGAGTATACAATAGGATGTGACAAAACGATAAAAAAGTAATTATAGGAGAAGCTATGGAATGTAAAAAAGAAAAGAATCTGGATTTTTGCACCTGTACTTATGACGGATGCTCGCGAAAGGGTGTTTGTTGTGAATGTCTCAGCTATCATCTGAAATCGCGGCAATTGCCCGGTTGCTGTTTTCCCCCCGAAGCCGAAAGGAAGTATGATCGCAGTTTCGAAGCCTTTGCCCGGGCCTGGAAACTGTAAAGGGATGCGAGGGGGATTTAATACCCATTGGTTATGATAATCCCTGGCAGGGCTCGATTTCATGGGGAAACCGCAAAAGTGGTGCAGAGAAGCAGGCTTGACAAAATGCGGTTGGCTGATATATTCGCTTGTATGTTATATAGGTTGAGAAAAATTTCAGAAAGATATTTTTGTTTCACCGGTCTATTGTGGCTCGGTCTGGGGATGTTGGTTTGGGGCTGTGTCGGCGAGCCGGTGAAACCATCCGCTGACGCATTTATGACAGCTCACCAGGAATCGGGGGCGATATGGGAGGTTTGTCAAAGAGAGCTTAAAGGGAGGCAGTTTCGGCTGGACCGGGTGGATAAGCGGTCCGGAATTATCGAAACTTATCCTTTGGTGAGTAAACAATGGTTCGAATTCTGGCGCAATGATGTCGTCGATAGCTATTCACAGTCCGAATCAAATTTACATACGGTGCGGCGCAAAGTTATTCTCAAAGTAAAGAGCCAAACCAGCGAAGGACATCGGATACAGTGCCAAGTGAAAGTTGAAAGACTGTCTTCCCACAAGATTGTTTTAACCGGCACGGCTCGAGCCCGTAAGATTTTCTCTTATCGAATCACGGAACAGAATCGAAAAAAAATGCAATGGATTCCCCTGGGACGTGATTTTGCCTTAGAGAAAAGCATCGTCGCGTCGATTGAAAAAAGTATTGACAGGAAAAAATAGATTATCGAGGACTTGAGGCAATGGGTGAATATTTTTTAGGGATTGATCTTGGAGGGACTAATCTAGTGGTCGGCCTGCTGGATTCGGAAGGAGAAATTCGAATGCAACAGAGTCAGCCGACGCCGATAGAACGCGGGCCGGAATTTATGATCGAGCGTCTGGGGGATGTTTGTCGAAAACTGGCTGAAAAATGCAATATTTCCTTTAACGACATCAAGGGGGCCGGTATCGGCAGTCCGGGGCCATTGTCGATAAAAGAAGGAAAAATCATCAAAGCGGGCAACCTGCCTGGCTTTGACAACTTTCCGCTGCGGGACAAACTGTCTGAAGAATTGCAAAAACCGGCGATACTGGATAACGACGCCAATGCGGCTTGCTGGGGGGAGTTCTGGCAGGGTGCGGGAAAAGAAATATCCGATATGGTTATGTTTACGCTGGGGACCGGTATCGGGGGGGGCATTATCTGTAATGGAGAACTGATTCACGGCCATGATGATAACGGTGCGGAACTGGGGCATATGATCGTCTATCCCGAGGGCCGGGAATGTAACTGTGGCCAAAAAGGCTGCCTGGAAGCATACGCCTCGGCGAGCAATACCGCCGTGCGGGCGATGGAGGCTTTGGAAGGAAAAAACGAATCAGCTATGGCGGCGACATATCGGAAAAAAGGTACTCTAAGCTGTAAAGATATCTTCGATCATGCCAAAGCCGGTGACGAGTTGGCCAACGAAATTGTCGATGGTACCTGCCGAGCCCTGGCAGTTGCTTGCGTGAATGTTCTGCACACAACCGAACCGGAAAAAGTAGTCCTGGCGGGAGGCATGGTTAACGCCGGTGAAATGCTGAGCATAAGGGTAAAGAAGTTCTTCTCGGAGATGATTTGGCAACTCAAGAGCGAATCGCTGGATATATCTTTAGCGACATTAGGAGGAAATGCAGGTGTTGTCGGCGCTGCGGGATTGGCGTGGCATTATTTGAAATAACCCTATGGGGCATACTATTTTGTGCCGGAAGACTCGGCCAGTTTGACATTGTTGTACCGAAGCAGTAAGCCCTGAGCGCGATGGGCGTCCATGATGGCCAGGTTATACTCGAGAATGGTCTGCATGGCGGAGACCTGGCTGTTGGCGAGTCGATTGTCGGCGTTTAATTTCAAGTTGAGAAAACTGGGGGTTACAGAGTCCTGTCGTTCGGTTTCCTGGATAGCAAGATAGGTAAGGACTTCATCTCTGTCTTTTTCAACAGCTTTGCGGCGGGCGGAAATTTCCTTATATATATTTTTCAAATTATGCAAAGCTATATTTACATCGGCGCGAATCTGCTCCTGGGTATTTTTCAGACCAATTTTTTCCTGCTCCAGTTCCAGTCGAGCTTTGCCGTAAGCGGCCTCTGCGGCTCGATTGCCGAGGGGGATTTCAAAGCTCAATCCGATCGTCGAGGTGATGGTTTCATGGGACCATTGTTGATCCCAGGCGTTATGGGATTCATCGCCGGCACCGGTAACCTCCTGTTCGGCGAATAAGTCAAGACGAGGTAATTTCTGGTTTTTTGCCACTCCTTTGACTATATGAGCGGTATCGATTCGAAGTTTTTGCTCGGCGATTTCCGGTCTCATTTTAAGGGCGGTCCGGAGAGCCGTTTCATAATCCAAATCGAAAACCGAGAAAGTCGGGATATCGACGGGTATAATTTCCCATTTTTCTTCCAATGACATATGCGGATCATTCATACTCTGCAGTAACAAATCCTGTTGCTGCAAGACATCAGTGCGAGACGATATCCAGTTAGCGCGGGCCTTTTCCGTTTCCGCATCGGCACGAGCTACGGCGAGACTGCTGGCATCGTGATCTTTCCTTTCCAACACTCTTTCCAGGGTTTGCCGGGCACGTCGGTGTAAGTCTTCAAATATTTTCACTCGCTGGCGGGCGAAAACCAGCCGCCAATAATTTCTTTCGACATTAACAAGGGTTTCGATTATCAGCCGTTCGAATTGTTTTTGGCTGATACGAAAGTTGTTTCGAGCAGCCAATATGGAAGCCCGATTCAAATCAATGCCGAAATCACGTAACAGAGGCTGACGTAAACGTAATTGAATTGCATACTGGTAAAAGGGATTGCGAAATAAATCGTCTCCATCATCGGTTAATATTCGTAATCTTCGCAAGCTTTCGGCCAATTCAATGGAAGCGCCGGTAGGGAGTCTCTTCCTTAATCCTAACGAATAATTATCATCGTGATTCCGGTTAAACGGATCGGTAGGGATTTTTACGGTTTTGGTGCCGGAATCGGTTGCAATGGTCTGGGTGAAAAAACCGGTATCCAATTCGGCTTTGTCGGTGTTGACAAACTGCATGTTGGCGAAAAGAACGGCATCGAAGGCTGCTTCGGCTCGAATAATTTCCGACATCTGGATCGCCGGTGTTTTTCCGCCAAATCGAATATCCAGGTTATGATGTAAAGTTCTCTCGATGCATTGCTGGAGGGAGAGTTTTTTATTAGTTCGTTCTTTCTCGTCGATGAAAATGGCTTCGGTAACCCGCACATTTTTTTGCCAATCAGTATCGGTGATATCAGGCAAAGACTTCGATCCCGGCACCGCCGCCTCGGCAGCGTCCCCAACGGCTATGACGGGGACGACAGAGACCCAAGCCAGACAAAAACAAAATATTATCCAGAAAATACCATTACCGAGCCACAGCTTACTGTTAAATTTATTCATCGTGATTGAATTTTCCCGTTTTCGTATTATGTATTTGCTTATCCAGAAAACATTTGCCTCGAGCCCTGCCGGGGGTATTTCTTGCCCCTGGGGTATAACAATGATAATCCTTAATCAGGGACCGATACTTCCTGGTCGAAGAGAACGTCGCTACCATCTTTGAGAGTGATTTCAATATCAGCAGGCGGATTGGCAACAAAACTTTCTTTGATGATGATTTTATAACTGAACTTATCCAGATCAAATCGAGCATAGTTGAGGGGGCCGGCTGAATTAGCATAGGTAAATTTTTCTCTATTTCCCCGTCTTTGCAGACCGGCGTTACCGCTGGGGATAGAATAAGTACTTCCCCCCCATTTAATGGTGGCGGTTTTGCCCTCTAAATCAAGCGGAAAGGTTTTCGTCGAAATTTGTCCTTTGAGAACAATATAATCATTGTGCCATCGGTTGTCACTGACATATAAATACCTTTTATGGCGTAATTCGTCTTTGTGTCCCTGGAATAACCGAATGGGAATATTTTTATTCTTTGTTTCGGCAGTGCCGGTGCCATGATATCCCCCCACAACGATAACGACCCGGATGGGATTATCAATGCCGGTGAGGTTTACTTTTTTAGCCGAGACATAAAACCGGTTTTGGGTCAAATCAAACTTCATGCGCAAGGTGCCGCCGCCCGGTGTTTTACCTTTATAAATGAATAGAGATTTGGTACCCATCTGTTTAAAGCCGTCCGCGGTCGTCAAAATCGTGGTCTGATATGGTCCCACCCGGATATCAATTTCACTATCGGTAAAGTCGCTCAGGTTGGCGTCAAAAGTACCCCAGAGAGTAAATCTATCGGTGGGAAGTTCACGGCTTTTGCCGGCCTTGAGGGAAATGGTAATGTCTTCCATCTCTGCCGGTTCTTCGAGGAACCAGCCGTTACCTGCGGAATTCGGTTCGGCGGGATTGTCCCATAGATCAAGTATCATCCCTGCCGATTCATGAAAATATCTCCAATCCACGATGGCATCGTTGGGGTCCTGAAACGTCTTGATCAGCACCAGTTCATCATCAAAATCGGGCCAGGGTTCCAGAGAACCGGTCAAGTCGGTAATTTGTTCAGTCAAAGTATTCGGGATCTGCCCTATGGTAACGGAGGTTTGGAGGTTGTATTGGTCCCTCATTAAATTGAACCGGATATCCTCTACCCAGTCGAAAGGGACAATTTGATCGAGGGCTGGAGCGGCAAAGTCTGTTTGCCCTTCATTATCGAGGTTAAACAGCCATAGTTGGTCGTTCTCATCCTTAGCGATACACATGGAATTATCCGCTTTGTTCCAGGCGGGCACGGCGGTTTCCGAGATGTTCAGGCAGTCAATGCCGAACAATTCTTCATTCGCGAACGACATTCGATAACTGGAATCGGCAAAGTCACCCTGGCCTCGATACAGACGAACATCGCCGGATTGGGATTTCAGGAAGGGCACGTCACTGAGATCATCGCTTCCGGCGGAGAATTGCGGTTCCTCCCGGCCGTACCATCCCAACCGCCAGGCGTTACGGGTGGTGTCCGTTACCTGGCCGGGGATATCGGGATTAAAATAATTGGGATCGGCAGGGTTGTCACTGGCGGTAGTCAACTGCAGAACCGGCCCGAGCGATTCATGGAAATACATCCATTGATTATTAGGATCGGGAATATCACGAGTATTTTTCACGAGAACCAGATTGTCTTTATAAAAGGGCATATGGTCCAGGGTCGCATTAAAACTTACGATCTGTTCGGTAACTGTTTTGCCGCCCGATACCGTGGTGATAATATTATTGGGATCAGCGAGGTTGTTCGGATTGTAAAGGCCGGTTATCAAACGGAAGTACATATTATCATCGGCGTAGTCGGTGAGGGGCTTGGCATCAAATTTTGTATCGGCGTAAAAAACACGGTTGCCATTGATATAATATTTGAAAACCCATAGACTGTTCAGGCTGTCCCGGGCTAAATACAGATAAGCATTATCCTGAACATCCGCGGAAACACCGCTCATGTCCCATTTGAGGCAATTAATCCCATGAAAGCTGCGTTGATTGAAGGTGTGTAAAAATTTCAATCCTTTCAGCGATCCCTGGCCAATCAAAGTGCGGGATGTGTCCGGCTGGGCACGGAGAAAAGAAACATCGCTGAAGTCGTCACTGGTCTCATCGGAAAAGGTACCGCCGTTGAATGCCAGATGCCAGCCGTCACCCTGACGACCGGTAGTGCCGTCACGCAGATTCTGAATGAGACCCGTTGACTCATGGTAGTAGAAGAGATCATTGTTGTTTTCAACGGTGCCGGCCCACTTTTTCACCTGCACTAATTCAGTCTGATAATGCGGGATATGATCCAGCGAGGCAGTGAAGCCCAGTATTTTCTCGGTCTCGGAGTCTGCTCCCAAGCCGCGGATAATGATGTTGTTGGGATCGCCGATATTATCAGCATTATAATTTCCGGTAATCAGCTTAAAGATAATATCGTCATTGAAGGTGTCGAGCAGGACCGCCTCGATAATGCTGTCCACATCAACTATGGTAATATTATTTAATTCGTATTTGAATACCCATATTCTATTGAGGACATCCCTGGCCAGGTGCAGGGTGAAGGTATTGATTGCGTTTGAGGTTTCACTGGTATTTTCCCAGTTCTGCTGCCAGGAGAGATAACTCACCCCCTGGAGCTGTTCGGTCGCTACGGAAAAGGTATGGGTGTAATTCATATCTGCAAACGAGCCCTGGCCTACGTACGTTCGGACCAGATCGGTATCGGTGGGTACCCGCAAAAAAGGGATATTGCTAAAATCGGTGCTGTCGCCGTCAAAGCTCATCGGTGTCAACCGCCAGCCATCACCATCGGTGTCGCCGCTGTCATCTTCCAGAACCATAATCAGGCTCAAATCCGAGCGGTAATAAAACCAATCTATATCCGTTTCACTTCCTTCGGCTCCCCGAGACCATTTGACCAGAACCAGATTGTCCTCGGAATAATTCGGGGGTAAAGAAGCGTCGACACTGGTAATTTGCTGGGTGATTCTGTCGCTACCTGTGCCCTGCGTAATTATGTTGTTGGGATCGGCGGGATTGTTTTCATTATAAGCACCGGTTATGAGACGGAAATGCATATTGGTTTCGGCAAACTCTTCGAAGGAAGTGGCTTCGCTGAAAGTATCTGCCTCGATGATCGTCCGCTCGTCCACGGTATCTTCATTCAGGACATACTTGAGAATCCACATCCCCTTTCCGCTGTCGCG
>Ga0180435_10001078_pt1 | contig 28592 bp, 23 predicted proteins | sample SS_ome_3_FD_132467 | JGI IMG/M metagenome (GOLD analysis project Ga0180435, IMG submission 132467) | Hypersaline lake sediment archaeal communities from the Salton Sea, California, USA - SS_3_S_1 metaG | ecosystem: Environmental > Aquatic > Non-marine Saline and Alkaline > Hypersaline >... | reverse complement strand
TCCTTTGGCAGCGTGCAATGTTAATAAAGTAGGAACCTCAAGGTTTGGATCCAGGGTATCTTGGTCCGAGACCAGAGCAATATCCTCTAAAAATGATAATAGCCCAACCGTTTGATATTCAGATGCCAGGCGGCGAAGTTCGGTGACATTTTCCCAGCGCTCATAACCGTCCTCGCTGCCATCTTCAATATAGTTTCGAAAATCTATGTCTTTCAGGATCAGATCAACGGTTTCCACTGGCGGCAGAGTTTCATGCGCTAATCGCCAAGTATGGAATAAACGACCAAATCCAGCCAGTCTTTTCCCCGCCGCGGTTGAAAAAGAGTCCAAATCAGGAATTTCTTCATGACCCAGATCAAGCAGTAATTTGCCTGGGGTTGTACCTCGCTGACCAGCAATTGTAATTAACTCGGCAAATGTTTTCGCGCCAATCAAACGGCTGGGCGTATTAATGATCCGGGCCAAACTGAATCCATCATCAGGATTGGCCACCAATCGGAGGTACGCGATCACATCTTTGACTTCGCGCCGTCCGTAAAAACGCTGAGCTCCGACCAGTTTATAAGGTAGATTGGCAGATAAAAAGGCTTCTTCTACCTGGCGAGATTGAGCATTGGTCCTGTACATCACAGCAAAATCTGCTGGCGATGCTTTCTTCTCGGCTATTTGCTGAATGATCTGATCCACAACAAAGAGCCCTTGTTCTCGTTCATCATAGGCTTCGCGGATAAAGATCTTTTCCCCGGCTCCCCGTTCTGTAAAAAGTTTTTTTGGTGTTCGATTACTATTGCGATCTATGACCGCCATCGCCGTATCAAGAATATTTTGGGTTGAGCGGTAATTCTGCTCCAACAATATAACTTCTGTATCCGGAAAATCCTGTTCAAATCTGCGCACATTACGATAATCTGCTCCACGCCAGCGGTAAATGGATTGATCCGAATCCCCCACTACAAATATATTCTTATGATAAGATGCCAGGTGTTTTAGCAAGGTGTATTGTGCCATATTGGTATCCTGGAATTCATCCACGAGGATCTGCTGGTAGCGCCGGGAATATTTTTCTCTGATCTTGTCGTTATCGTTCAAAAGGATAGCCGTCCATAAAAGCAGGTCGTCAAAATCCAGAGCATTGCTCATCAGCAGAATCTTCTGATACTGCTCGTAAACCCGGGCGACAATTTCATCTCTGTATGTTTGGACAGGGAAATCCTCTGGCAAATATAATTCGTTCTTGGCAGCAGAAATAGAAGCATGCACACTTTGCGGTCGGTATCGCTTCTCATCCAGGTTTTGTTCCTTGATAACCTGACGGACGATCTTGGTCTGGTCATCAGCGTCGAAGATCACATAATTCCTATCTACCGGCAAATGTTCTGCTTCAATCCGTAGCGTGCGGGCGCAAGTAGCGTGGAATGTACCCAGCGTCATACCATGGGTCTGTTGGCCAAGGAGGTTCGCAATGCGATAACCCATTTCCTTGGCAGCTTTATTCGTAAAAGTCACAGCCATCATATGAGCTGGTTGGACCCCTAACTCACCAATCAGATAAGCTGCACGTTGCGTCAACACGCGCGTTTTTCCAGAACCAGGACCGGCCAGGATCAGAATAGGTCCGGGGGGTGCGGTGACAGCTTTGATTTGTTGCTCATTGAGAGAACTCAGGATGTCCATACTGGGCTCATTCTAATGGGTTGCCAGATTCATGTCAACAACATTGCGTAAATATCTACCCCGATGTAGAATGCATCCATGACTTGGGATATGATCGGACACGAATGGGCGGTCCAATTACTACAGGGACACATAGAAAATAACACGCTGCGCCACGCATATTTAATCACCGGACCAAGCGATATCGGCAAGAAGAATCTGGCGATCCGTTTTATCCAGGCTATCTGCTGCCCAAATTCTGAGAAAACCGGAATCCCCTGCATGGAATGCTCTACCTGCACCAGGCTCCAAAAATTGGAACATCCGGATCTCTTTCCAATCATTGTTGAAGACGGCAGCAAACAGATCAAGATCGACCAGGTCAGGGAAATGGTCCGTAATCTATCTCTCTCTCCATATGAAGCCTCCAGACGGTTCGGGTTATTGATCGATTTTGAATTAGCGAACAGAAATTCTCAGAACTCCATCTTAAAAACATTAGAAGAACCACCCGGATCTGTGATCCTGATCCTCACTGCAGTTTCCGCTAGTTCTCTTTTTGAAACTGTTGCTTCCCGCTGCGAGGAGATTAAACTTAATCCTGTACCTATTCAAACAACCAGGCAGGGATTGGAGAATTTGTATCAGATTCCTGAAGATCGTGCTGATTTTCTGGCTCACATATCTGCTGGAAAACCAGAACTTGCCCTGGCATATTATCAGGATCCTGAAATCCTTGAGAGGAGAAATACTCTCCTAGACCAGCACTATGAAATCCTCAAGGGTGACTCCATTGTCAGATTCACCTATGCAAACCAACTGGTTAAGGATCCAGCATTGGTCCAGGAAATGCTAAACATATGGTGTTCAATTTGGCATGATATTCTTTTGCAAGTAGGAAAATCTGACACTCCCATCCGCAACATTGATCGGGAAGGGGAGATCAAGGCCATAATTAGCTCTGTAGACTTGCAGCAAGCAAAATTGGTTGTTAACCAATTTCAGCGGGCCCACAATTTGTTGCAGAAAAATGCTAATCTTAAACTTACTGTTGAAGATCTGCTAATTCAACTCCCAACTCTTCCCAATTAGATCTTCGATCCTATTCAAATCCACCTCTAATACGACTTAAGTATTGGATTTGTTCCCTCTGGATAAAAAGGTCAGTAACGATATGTTTTTGACATACAAAACTGAGAGTAAACTCGTTCCCGGATGGTGAAATAATCAATTTTAATAAAGGCGTGAACATTTTTTGATCTTCAAAAGCATTTTTGGGGGCTTTTGGAGGTTCTGACGGGTATTTTGATCATTTCTCAAAACCTTTTTAAGGATTTGAGTTAGAATAATGCTAGCAGGATTCCTTGTATGACAACAAATAAAAACGGTAACGATCAACAAACAGGAACTCAAAAAGCATCTCTGGAGCTGCTTTATCGCATCAGTCGCGAAATTGCAACTACTCTGGATCTTTCCACTGTACTCGAGCGGGTATTGTCTCTGTCATTGAAAACCATTGGAGCCATCAGCGGCAGTATTATCGTTATTGACGAAAATGGGCTACCCCTCGAGTCTGCCATGATCGTGAATGACCAGCTTATTTCCCATACAAACGAACAACTAAAGGAAACCCTAGAAGAAGGGCTCGCAGGCTGGGTAGTTGAAAACCGGGACGCTGTAAACATTCCAGATACCAGCCAGGATGAACGCTGGCTTCGACGACCAGATGATGATGTAACCGGCGCGAAATCTGTGGTCGCTGTGCCAATCATGGCCCGTAAAGACTTGATGGGGGTGATCACATTAGCCCATCCTAAACCCCATTACCTTCAGAAGTACCATCTGGCGCTGGTTCATGCCATCGCTGACCAGGCGGGTATCGCAATCCTCAACGCTCAGTTATTTGGCGAAAGTGAGCGGAGAGCAAGAGTTATGACTGCTTTGGCAAACAGTGCCACAGCAATGTCATCAACTTTAAGACTAGAGACCGTTCTGGACAATATTCTCAAAGAAATCCAGACAGCTCTCCAGGTAGAGGCTGTCACCTTATCGTTAATAGATAGCGAAGAAGGCAATCTGGTCTATAAGGCCGCCATCCACGATACTATCGACCTCCGCTCTTCATTGGCTGGCAAAAAAATCAGGATTGGACAGGGGTTTGCCGGTTGGGTTGCTGAATGTGGCGAAGGGGAGATAATCCCGGACACAAAAAACGACCCTCGTTTTTCACAAACCAATCAACTCTTCCCTGAGATATCACCATATGCTATCGTCGCAGCACCGATCTTCATCCCGGGAAAAATTCTGGGTGTACTGGAAGCAATAAATCCACTTGCTGGACATTTCTCGGCTGATGCTCTCCAGGTATTATCTGGCATTGGAAGCCTGGCTGGTTCCTCTATCCAAAATGCCCAATTATTTGAAGATCTGCAAATCACACACAGCCGCTACCACGACCTGTTTGAAAACAGCATCGACCCAATTATCATTACCGATTTGCAAGGTATGATAATTGAAACCAACAACCGCACTCTTGAAACAAGTCAATACACAGAAGAAGAACTCAGGGATTTGTCGATCAGCGAAATTCATGACATCGACTGGGAAGGCGTTGGCGAAGACTTCTCGAATCTGCAGAACGTGGCATCTTGCTCATATGAATCCAACCTAATGACCAAGGACTCCGAAGATATCCCCATCCATGTCAATGTCCATCAGATCCAAATTGCCAGTATCAACAGGCTGCAATGGATCTTGCGGGATATCTCGGAAAGGAAAAAACTGGACCAGCTTCGGGAAGACCTCACATCCATGATCTTCCACGATCTACGCTCTCCATTATCAAACGTGATCTCAAGCCTGGATGTGATCCAGGCATCCCTACCCGGTGCAAGAGATCAAGATATTCAGGACCTGTTTGACATCGCCAATCGATCCACCGTCAGAATCCAACGATTGACAAAGTCACTTCTGGATATCAACAAACTGGAAAGCGGACGGGCTATTACAAATTTGGAAGAAGTAAAACCAGAAGAGCTGATCCATTATGCCAAAGAGGCCTTGATCACCCAATCTGATGCGAAAAAACAAACCGTATCCCTGACCATCCCTCCTGATTTACCACTGATCCATGCCGACCGGGATATGCTCGAGCGGGTTTTGATCAACTTATTTCAGAATGCCATCAAATTCACACCCTCCGAAGGACATATTGATTTTGGAGTCGAGGCCGACGGCAGTACCATCCGATTTTGGGTCCAGGATTCAGGACCAGGAGTAGACTCAGAGTATATTGACCGGATATTCGATAAATATACTCGCATTCACCCAGATGAGAGAATAAAGGGGTTGGGATTGGGATTGGCTTTTTGCAGACTCGCTGTTGAAGGTCACAAAGGCCAGATCTGGGTAGAAAACCTACCGGAAGGTGGAGCAAAATTCACTTTTACCATTCCATCTCTATAAGACTGGAGTTCACATCATCAAAAACCTCAGAAGGAGAATAAATGCACGAAATTAAACCCGGGATATATTATGAAGACAGTTACCCAGGACCAACCATTGGTGCAATCCTGCTGCCCCGGGGAATGATTTTTATTGATGCGCCCTTACGACCTGAAGACGGACATCGCTGGAAGACCACATTATTGAATCGCAGTCAGGGCACTATCCATAAGTTGGCTGTTTGCCTTGATGACCATCCGGACCGGACTATTGGTGCCAAGAGTCTGGATTGCCCGATCCTGACCCATAAAGATGCCGCCACTGGCCTGCAAGAACCAAATACAATTTACCGGCCACAGTTAACAGAAAGCGGCACACAATGGGAAAAATACCCCGAGACATCAAGTATGCAATGGATGGTCCCTGATATAACATTCACTGAAAAAATCCAGTTCCATTGGTCTGATGAAGAAGTTCTGGTAGAACACCATCCCGGACCACGACCTGGCTCCAGTTGGGTGATCATCCCATCTCAAAAAGTGATGTTTATTGGAGACGCCATCGTGGACAAAGGCCCTCCTTTCCTGAGCAAAGCCCATCTGCCAACCTGGATAGACACCCTGGACGTTCTACTACGAGCCCGTTTCCGGGATTACGAGATGATCAGCGGGCGCGGAGGTCCTATCACCCTGGACCAGATACGGGAATTGAAAAAAACCTTCCGAAAAATCTACAAGCGGATTGATAAACTAGCTAGTCGGAAGGCATCAGCCGAGGATATTAAAAACCAGGCAGAGAAATTTCTTGATGATTTCAAATTCTTGAAACGAGACCGTGAATTTTTCCTTCAGCGGCTTCAGCACGGTTTATCCCAATACTACATAAGAAATTACTTTCCCCGGATAGATGAGAACGGAAAGAAAATTCCTTAATATTTCACCGCCTGGATAATCATCTCCAGTATATTAATTATGATAGACCCTGACCAAAACAATCCGGGGTATATTCCCCTTTTTCAGATACTCCGCGGAGATATTGTTGAATCCATTTATTATGGGTCTGCTGCAGTTGTAACAGCTGAAGGGGACCTATTTGCCTACGCAGGTGACCCTAAAAGTGTGACCTTTATGCGCTCATCAGCAAAACCATTCCAGTCTGTTCCACTGGTCGAGATGGGGGGATTGGAAAAATATGAGATGACAGGTGAAGAGTTAGCAATTACCTGTGCATCACATTCCAGCACAGATACTCATCTAAGAATTGTGTACGGATTGCAGAGCAAAATAGGTATCACTGAGAAGGATCTATTATGCTGCACTCACCAACCATTTGACAAAGCCAGTCGGGAAAAACTCAAGGACCAGGGAAAATCGCCAACGCAGAATCATCACAATTGTTCGGGAAAACACACCGGCATGTTAGGACAGGCCGCTCTGATGGGCGTTCCAAAAGAGAAATATACCGAGGTAGACCATCCCGTTCAGAAACGGATACTGGAAACTTTCAGTGATTTCTGTGGGCTCGATCCTAATCATGTTCAAATCGGAAGGGATGGCTGTTCGGTGCCAACTTTCGCTGTTCCCCTTTACAACGCAGCTATGGGGTGGGCCCGACTTGTAAAACCAGATAAATTCCCTGAGAGACGTTCCCAGGCCTGTCGTAAGATCACATCAGCTATGGGAAATCATCCATTTTTCGTTGCGGGTCCCGGCAGGCTCGATACCAGATTGATGGAACTTCAAAATGGAAAGATAATATCCAAAGCTGGCGCGGAGGCGTACCAGGCTGCTGGTTTATTTGAGAATTCGATAGCTCCGGGATCCCCGGCATTAGGAATTACTTTAAAGATTGCCAGTGGAGATCCTGGTAAACGGGCTCTTGATGCGGTGATGATCGAGATCCTCAGACAATTAAAATTTCTCTCACCAGGGCAAATTGAAGAAATAAAAGATCTGGGTCCTACATTTAATTATCGTAACCAATGCCAGATCCCGATAGGTGTAGGAAAGCCTTGTTTTCAATTACAATACAGCTAATCTATGAACAAAAAACAGTTAGCGGCTGAAATCCACCAGCTATTGGTGGATAAATATGGCCCGCCAACCTGGCGTCCTCACCTATCTCCCGTAGGGGAATTGGTATCTACGATCCTCTCTCAAAACACAAATGACGTTAACCGGGATATCGCCTATGATACTCTACTGGAAAGATTCCCTACCTGGGAAGAAATCAGGGATGCTGATGAAAAACAAATCTTACCTTTGATAAAAACCGCTGGTTTGGCTAACCAGAAAGGTCCGGCTATTCAAAATGCCCTGAAATTGATCACGGAAGAAAGAGGACAGATAGAACTGGATTTTCTGAAAGAAATGTCCAGTAATGAAGCATCCGAATGGCTGATCAAACTAAAAGGTGTTGGCCCAAAAACCGCGGCTATCGTATTGCTTTTCGCTCTTGACATGCCGGCATTTCCTGTAGATACGCACGTATACAGGATCACCGGGAGATTAGGCATTCGTCCTGAGAATATGAATGCTGACAAAGCTCATACATATCTGGCTGAGCAATTTGAACCAGAAACATACTATCCTGTTCACTTGAACATCATTCGCCTGGGTCGTGAAATATGCAAAGCTCGCAAACCTCTTTGCCAGGAGTGCCCCTTATCCCAAATTTGTGTGTATTATGCAAATATCAAAGAATAAGATACTCTCAATAATATTAATACTCGGACTTTTCTTATTGTCAGGGGTTATCCTGTCTGGCTGTTCGGAAGTTCCGAAACTTGATCCCACTATCACGTTTGCTGTGATCATACCAACAGAGGAGATCTCGGTAGAAATAGAAGGGCTTTTCGAAAGGTACACTGTGGTTGGAATAACCCATGGATCATTTTTGAATGTTCATGATAAACCTTCCGCTGACTCCCCGATCCTGGACCAGATCCCTTCCCATGGAACTGACATCCTGCCGACCGGTGAGACCCATCAAAAGGGTAATAATACCTGGGTGTTGATTGGTCACCAGGATACTATTGGTTGGGTAGATCTGGGATATTTAGCCGAACAACATGGTTCTTTAGAGGAGGATTTGATCGTTCTGGGACAGCAAGTGCTTGAGACGTTAAAGAACAACCAGTACGATCAATTAATCCCAATTATTCACCCGGGATCATGTCTCCGTTTCTCTCCCTATCAGTATCTCGATATTGCTGACCGGATCATATGTCCTTCAGATTTTGATAGTTTTACCAGCTCTACTGAGTCTTTTGTCTGGGGACGCTATGATGGAACCGGAAAGCCTATTGATCTGACATTCTTTGAATACCATCAACAATTCGTTTATGACCAGGATTATTTAAAACCCAAATTAGTAGGTTTCAATAAGGAAGTGAGCAGTGGAAATTCCATCAATAATATCCAGGAAATCTTCCCTGATGGTATTATGATTGAATATTATTTCCCTGGATTCGACCCCCAATATGGTGGAATGGATTGGAGGAGCCTCCGACTGGTATTTGTACAAGACAATGATCACTGGTATCTATCCGCCATCATCCACGGGGAATGGACCATATAATTTCAACTTCTACCAATAAATATGAGAAGACGATTCTATCAGACTTCAACATTGATTATATTGATCGGCACAATCTCCATTGCTGGGTGGTACATCCTAACCACCCGGCGAACGAAACCTGCTCCATCGGAAAGTCCTGCCGAAACTGAACTAGCAGAGGTACAGGATCTAGCAGTCTTCACACCCGTCCCCACCTCCACACCCTACCTGCCACCGTTGGAAAGTGATTTAACCGGTGATATTCACTATTTTTACGGGGACTGGGAATCAGCAATAACGAGTTATGAAGATACACTGGCCCAAGCTCAAACTCCTGAGGAAGGCAGCGCGGCGTTATTGGGTCTGGGAAAAGTCTTTATCCAAAAAGGTGATTACCAGAAAGCTTTTGATTATCTGCGCCTGCTGGTAGCCAGTTACCCTGAATCGGATATCATCCACAAAGCTTATTATGCGCTGGCTGAAACCTATACTGCTTTGGATCGACACCTGGAAGCTGCGGATGCTTACACTCTTTATTTGAACAAACGGCCAGGCATTCTGGATGCATACATGCAGCATCAAAAGGGGAATGCTCTTTCAGCTGCAGGAGAATCCATCAAAGCCATTGAAGCCTATCAGGCTGCTATTGCTGCCGGTGCGGGAGAAGATCTGTATACTCTTCAGTTAAAAATCGGCCAGGAATATATTGAGCTTGAAGATTACAACACAGCTATTGTCATTTTCAACGATGTCTATACTCAAACAACCAATGATTATGCCAAAGCCCGGGCAGATTATTTGCTGGGACTTGCCTATCTGGAACTGGGACAAAATGATCTTGCAGAAGCTGCCTTTAGAGATGCAGTTCTCCAGTATCCGCTCAGTTACGACTCCTACCTGAGCCTGGTCCAGATCGTAAATAATGGTTTTTCAATCAATGACCTCGATCGGGGATTGGTAGATTATTACGCTGGCGAGTACAGTCATGCAGTAGAAGCTTTTGACCGCTACCTGGTAAATCCCGAAGCGGGGGATCGCGGAACTGCGCTTTATTTTAAAGGTTTTTCCCTGCGAGCCATGGGCAGACATGAAGAGGCGCTGGTCGCATGGGACGAATTGATCGATAAATATCCAGATCATGCTTACTGGGTTCAAGCTTGGGAATTCAAAGCCTATTCGTTATGGTTTTATTTATACCGGTACAGCGAAGCCAGCCAGGTTCTCCAGAATTTTGTCCAGAGCAATCCATATCAACCCCGGGCGGCAGAGTTCCTGTATGATGCTGGTAGAGTTGAAGAACTGACAGGAGATCTGGAAACTGCTTCCGCTCTGTGGTTGCGTGTCTTTGATGAATACCCAACTTCAGCATATGGGAACTTGAGTCTTTTCAAGAGCGCTATCAGTCAGATCAGATTGTCAGCGTATAATACTGCCCTGTCAAGATTCTCTACCTACAGGGACGTATCCCAGGACTTTGAAGAGCTTTCCCAAGCTTTATTTTGGATCGGAAAAGTTCATCAGATCCAAGGAAATACTGCAGCTGCCGAAGCCGCCTGGAGAGAAGCCGCGAACGCGGATCCTACTGGTTATTACAGCGAACGAGCCCGGGATCTACTTCAGGGCCGGGAGCCTTTTACTCCCCCGCAGGATTATGATATTGGGATTGACGTTCTAGTTGAAAAAGAAGTAGCCCAAACCTGGATCAAGGAGACTTTTTCTATCCCGCCGGAAACTAATCTGAGTAGTCTCGGATTACTAGCTGAAGATCCCCGGATCATTCGTGGGACAGAATTCTGGGAGTTGGATCTTTATAACGAAGCCAGGGCAGAATTTGAAGCTCTCCGGAATGAAGTCAGTTTTGACCCCGTCAGTAGCTACCGCTTGGCGAATTATTATCTAGACCTTGGAATATACAGGCCAGCCATCTTTGCCTCTCGCCAGGTGCTTAACACCGTTGGCATGAGTGACGCGGAGACCATGAATGCACCGGTCTTTTTTAACCATATCCGCTTCGGAGCATATTACAGTGATTTGGTAATTCCAGCCGGACAAGAATATGGTTTCCATCCTCTCCTGCTTTTCAGTGTCATGCGCCAGGAATCACTCTTCGAAGGTTTTGTTAGATCCACAGCTGGTGCCAGGGGGTTAATGCAAATCATGCCCAGCACCGGCGCAGAGCGAGCTGATCAGGAAGGCTGGCCGCCAGATTACAGCGACGAGGATCTTTATCGTCCAATCGTCAGTGTTAAACTGGGGACTGCTTATTTGAGTTTCTTAAGATCATACTTCGATGGGGATATGTATGCGACGCTCGCCGGGTATAATGCTGGTCCAGGCAATTCTGCCGCCTGGTTGGACGAAGCTGGGGGAGATCCTGACCTATTTGTAGAAATCATCAGATTTTCTGAAACTAAAACTTATATCAAGAATATTTCAGAGATATTCGCAATTTATCGCAGGATCTACTCGCGAACACAATAATCTAATCCATTTTCAATCTGCTCTGAATATCAATAATTAGGGACGTTCTGCAAGCCTTACCTCAAATTCCATAACTTTTCCATCGCGGATGGCGCTGATGATAACTTCATCGCCAGGGTTTTTGTATGTAAGCAGATAACCCATAAAATCCTCGAAATTTTGAACTTCCTGACCATCAATCGCGATGATCAAATCCCCACCCAAAGGAATATCATCTTCTACATCTGAACCCCTCAACCCTGCTCGATCTGCAGGACTTCCCGGGGTCACTTCCAGGACGTATACACCTGTAGATTGTGGAAGTCCCAGCTCTTCCTGGACAAATAAGGTAAGTTCACTCAGAACCTGAATGCCAACAAATGGAGTATCGTGTGTTCCATATTCAATTAAGTTTGGGATGACGTTCTTTGCTGTATCAATTGATATCGCAAACCCCAACCCGGAATTAACCGGTTGTCCGGTCAAATCAAGGCTGGTTGTACTGATAGCTGAATTGATTCCAACAACTTCACCGCTAAGATTGATCAGTGGTCCACCAGAATTACCAGGGTTAATTGCTGCATCTGTTTGGATGATATTTCCAGTGGCAAACGCCCCGCCTCCCGGAGCAAAATGCATTGAATCCATCGTTCTACCTAATGCGGAAATTATCCCCTGGGTCATAGTCCCGTTTAATCCCTGTGGGTTACCAATCGCAATCACCGTTTGTCCTACAGCCAGATCATGATTATTCCCCAATCTGAGAACGACCAGTTCCGGGGGAAGTTGGTTTAACTCCAACACAGCCAGATCAGTATCTGTATCCATACCTAATACCTTTGCTCTGGTCTTAAATCCCGAAGGGAAATCCACTTCCAGGTCAGTCGCAGATTCAACTACATGGAAATTCGTGACAATATGCCCTTGCTCGTCCCAAACAAATCCAGTGCCTAATCCCCCGCCCTCTTCTGTCAATGCCCGGATCGCCACAACACCGGGATTGATTGCCTGATAGAGAGCCGGAAGGTCTCCATCATCTAATGTGATTGTGGAAATTGTTGTCACAACCTCGTCGTTCTTTATAGATGCTGGTTGCTCAATGAGTCTCAGGGGATTAAAAACGCAAGCCAGGCTAACAAGTGCCAGAACAACGATTACGATTAATATCCTATTCCGTTTTACCATGCTGATTCCTTTTGGATTTATTGAAGGTATCATCGATATCTTGATCCTTCGTAATTACTTATATTATTAGATGTCATACATTTTATAAACCTTACGGATTATTATAGCTTCCAGGATATTCTACAGCATTAATTTAACAAAAATATTATAGAAAAATTAAGGTTATCAGGATCCATACAACTACAAAGAAAAAAGCCTCCTCAACCAGAATTATCCGCTTGAGGAGGCTTTCGCCAAAGGAGGAAACAGTGATAAGGTTATCTTATCCCGTCTCTCGCAAGTAATCATATCAGAACACATCATGGAAGGGAAAGTACAAGCTCATGGATATTGCATGACCTTCATCATATCCACAATTTTTGACCCAAATAATACTGATTTCCAATCCAATAAAGCCCTTGTTAAACTACAAAATGAGCCTATTTTAAGCTTGATAATTACGCGCTATTGCTATTTATACACCCATGTTGTACAATCATCTCCAATCGATTTGCCCTCGTAGCTCAGTGGATTAGAGCACTTGCTTGCGGAGTAAGGGGTCGCGTGTTCGAGTCACGCCGAGGGTGCTCTAGACGGAGCGGGAATTCCCGCTCCGTTTTTGAGAAACGATTAAGAATATTCTTCTCGAAGCGATTATCGCAGGAGGAAAACATATGAATAAAGTCGCAATTGTAACCGATAGTACAGCTTATTTACCGGCAGAGTTAATCGCTGAATATGACATCAAAGTCATCCCCCTGGTTGTCATTTGGGATGGCGATTCTTTTGAGGATGGTGTTGAAATCACACCTACTCAGTTCTATACTCGACTGGAAAAGAGTTCATCCCTGCCCAGCACATCACAACCCTCCGAGGCTAAGTTTGTTGAAATTTTCTCCAAACTGCTAAACAAAGATATGGATGTAGTAGCGATCCTGATCTCATCCGGCATCTCCGGAACCGTTAATTCAGCCCTCCAGGCCAAGAACGAAATTGGATCAGACCGGGTCGTCGTAATCGATTCCCAAACAGCTGCTATGGCTACAGGACTTCATGTTCTGGCAGCAGCCCGGAAAGCGGAAGCTGGAGGCAGTCTGGAGGAGGTCAAGGAAGTAGCTCTCAAAGCACAGCAAAAAACCAATGTTATCTTTGCAGTTGATACTCTCGAATTCCTTCATAAAGGAGGCAGGATCGGTGGTGCAAAACGCCTCATGGGTTCAATGTTGAATCTCAAACCTATCCTCGAAATGAATGGTGGATCGATAGAAGCCGTTGAATCAGTGAGAACCCAAAAACGGGCTCTGGGGCGGTTGATCTCACTTGTAGAGGAAAAATCAGCTGGAGAAAAACCCCTGCGACTGGCAGTTTTTCATTCCAATGTCCCTGAACAAGCCCAAGCCTTGCTTGAAAATGCACAAAATACCCTCTCACCAGACGAGACATTCCTGGCTGAGTTAAGCCCAGCAATCGGTACCCATGTTGGTCCTGGCACACTGGCGATCGCCTTTATGACCGGTCTTTAATCAGGCATGATTGGTATCATCACTTAGCGAGCTCATCGTAACCTCTCCCACGTAAGAGTGTTGTAATCTACGTATTTACGAGATTATCCATTATTCCGCAGGAGAGGTCTTATGTCAAAAGTTGCAATTGTAACTGATAGTTCCCCCTACATTCCCACAGAAATCATCCAAGAAAACCATATTCATGTAGTTCCCCTGACTGTTATTTGGGGCGAAGAAAATTTCTACGACGGGGTGGATATCACTCCTGTTGAATTTTATGAAAGGCTGGATACAGCCAAAGTGATGCCGAGCACATCTCAGCCATCCGTGGCTGATTTTGAGGTCTTGTTCCGGAAACTCAGCCAGGAAGGCTATGATATATTGGCTGTCCTGCTCTCGGAAGATCTGTCCGGCACGATATCTTCTGCAACCCAAGCTAAAAAACTACTGCCAGAGGCGAAGATTGAAATTGTCAACTCCGAAACCCTGGCCATGGCTCTCGGCTTCCAGGTACTAGCTGCCGCCAGAGCGGCCAACCAGGGCGCGTCACTGGAAGAATGCAAACGACTTGCTGAAGATGCCAAGGATCGCTGCGGTGTCATTTTTGTTCTGGATACGCTTGAATTCCTACACAGGGGAGGAAGAATTAATACAGCGAAACGATTTATGGGCACATTGATGAATGTAAAACCGGTACTAGCCATAGAAGGTGGAAAAATAGTACCTTTGGAATCTGTCAGGACCCAGAAAAAAGCCCTGATGGCCATTATCGATATCATCGAAGAGCGGACAAAAGGGCACAAAAACATCCGGCTGGCAACCTTGCATGCCAATGACCCAGAAACCGCTCAATTTGTCCTGGATGAAGCATCAAAACGAATCCAAACAGTTGAACTCGTATTCTCAGAAGTCAGCCCGGTTATTGGTACTCATGCAGGACCTGGTGCTGTTGGATTAGCCTATATGTACGATAATTAATCTGGATCCGATAAACGAATACTTTTGAAGTCCAGTCAGATCACTGACTGGACTTTTTCTTTTCCAGGATGGTACACTTATCCTGATACTATACTTAGAGGTGGTCCGGATCATGTTCAATCAATCCATACAGCCCGATCAGATCCTGCCGGAAAGCCAGGAAACTGACATCCTGGAACTCACAGCAGAACCTTATCCCGATAAACGGCGGATAAAAATCCTGTTCCGATTATCATCCTTTTCATCCTCACCTAATGCTGAGATCAGCCTGGTTAATACAGAAAATGAACCCCTGGTATCAGCCAATCTGGTCACACTCTTTAACACGGAGAACGAGATCACACTCCACCTACCTGCCAATAAGAACCAGCCCGGCGAATATACAGTAACCCTGGATGTCTTCTCTCTGGTCGAAGAAGAAATTGATGATGCGGATGGTCCCAAAGTCAGGCTGGAACAAAGTAATCTTAGAACCAGATCCTGTTCTTTTACACTCCAGTGAATAAAAAATTCCCACCAGAGTTTGTGAGCACAGTTGATTCGTTATTGAAGGGTGATGCACTGCACTTCTGGCAGGCTCTGGAGGGAGCACCCCTTAACATTGGTCTGCGGATCAATCCCGTCAAAACTGACCTCAACATTCTCCAACAGGAAATCTCAGCGGATTTTACTCCCCTGCCCTGGGAAAAAAATGGATATCGAGTAGACGTGGCAGAAGGGTTGGGCAAACATCCATATCATGCCGCTGGGATGTTTTACCTCCAAGAACCATCAGCCATGGTTCCTGTTTCAATTCTGGATCCACAACCTGGTGAGCGTATTCTTGATCTTTGTGCCGCCCCTGGTGGAAAGACAACCCAGATTTCCAGCAAAATGAACAACGAGGGATATATTGTCGCAAATGATCCAAATCCTCAGAGAGTCCAAGCCTTGGGAAGGAATGTTGAACGCTGGGGAAGCAGGAACATCGCGATCATCAATGAAACACCTCAGCGGCTGGTTGATCATTTTGGGGAATATTTCGATCGGGTGCTGGTGGATGCTCCCTGCTCCGGGGAAGGAACATTCAGGACCCGTCCTGGGGAGATAAAAAAGTGGTCGCCACAGCTCAGTCAACGCCTCTCGGCAATCCAAGATGAGATCATCTGGTTCGCCGGGAAATTAGTCCGCCCTGGCGGAACTCTTGTCTATTCTACCTGTACTTTCAACCAATTGGAAAATGAAGGAACAATCCTTCGTTTCCTCGATAAGAATCCGGGGTTCCATATCGAACCAATCTCCCCGGTTTCGGGTTTTTCTCCTGGTATCCCAATCACTCCTACGAATTCAATCGATCTATCCGGAGCAATCCGGATCTGGCCCCATATCACTACCGGTGAGGGGCATTTTATCGCCAGAATGATGAAAAAAAGAACTGACTTAATATCTGATCTTCCCAATAAGTACACCAACAACCCGATCGATTTGGAATATAGGTCGATCTATGAAGAATTCTATAATAACAACTTAGTACCATCCAGCAGGACCAGAGATATTTCGCCAGGCAATCAGGGATTGGCAGTGTATGGAAACCGGCTCTACTGGGTCTTATCCGGATCTCCAGCTTTAGAAGGGTTAAAAATTCACCACTGGGGTTGGTGGTTGGGTACTTTCCGGTCAGACCAATTCATTCCCAGTCCTGCTCTGGCAGCAGGTATCAAACGGGCAGACGCCCAAAAAGTGTTAGAATTTTCGATAGGCGAACCCGATTTAGCATCTTTTCAGCGGGGATCCCCAATAAAGATCTCCAATGATGGATATCTTCCCGGTTCATGGGTTCTTGTTACTGTAGCTGGAAACCCGCTTGGATGGGGCAAAGTTCAAAAAGGACGACTGAAAAGTTATTATCCAAATTGGCTCCGGATCACTTAACTACTATACAGAGACTTATTTATGATTGACAATAACACAGACCAGTTACAGGAAGAAGGTTCCAGACCAACTTATCTTTCCTACCTGATCATAATTGTGATCGGTATTATCCTGGTCATCACGGCTGTAATTTTTTATCCAGATGCGCGAGCTCAGATAGAAAGCAACCAGGCTCAGGCGCTACAGCCTACATCAACAAATACACCCACACCCATCGCAACAATCGCGCCAATCCCAACCACTCAAGCCGAGCCTATCAACCCTGACATTCTTGCCTATCCGTCACAATTCGGCTCATTGATCCTGTCAATCCGCGAAGGGAAAGAAATCCACCTTTTTGCTTATCAACCTTTTCTGGAAGACTGGTCAGGTATCGGGTATACTGCCCTGCCTTTAACGAGGATCACCACTGGTCCATTCCATGATACCTCTCCCGCTGTCAGTCCAGATGGATCGCTGGTGGCCTTTGCTTCCAACAGGAATGGTCCCTGGGATATCTTTATCTTAGATTTGAACACTGGTGAGATCGAGCAATTTACAGATACATTTGTTTATGATGGAAATCCAACCTGGTCACCTGATGGACAATGGCTTGCATATGAAAGTTACCATGTAAATAATTTGGAAATCCTGATCCAAGATATCAATAGAACCAGCGGTGAAATACCGCTTACGAATCACCCAGGAGCTGATTTCGCACCAAACTGGTCCAAACAAGGGCGTTTGATCAGTTTTGTTAGCACCAGGAATGGACTACAAGAGGTCTGGTACGCGGATCTGGATTCCCGCGAGGTAGATAAAGCTGTCCCGGTTGCTAATCTTCCTGGATTATCAATTGATCACCCAACCTGGTCCCCCGATGGAAGATATCTGACCTGGTCTATAGTCACAGAAGAAGGAAATCACTCCCTAGTAACCTGGGATTCACATAATCCGGGTAGAGATCCTGTTTTCACTGGCAGTGGAGATTGGCCTTTGTGGTCAGGGGGTGGAGATATTTTATATACGTTGCTGGAAGGCCCCTATGATACCTATCTAACTGCCTATCCAGGATTTACGGGGTCATCCCAAGTCATGCTTCCAGCCGTTAAAATGCCTGGTCATGTAGAAGGGATAAGCTGGAGTTCAGTTAATGCATTAAATTACGAATCCAACCTTGATCCTGGCCCCAATCCAACTCCCCTTTGGTATCCTGCAGAAGGTACCACAGCTGAACAAGCTGCAGAGAGCAAGGATCTGATCCAATTACGAAACCTATCTGCGCCGAATCCTAGATTTAATCAGGAGACTGTAAGCTCCTTCTCTTCCCTGCGTCAAGCCGTTAGAGATTCAGCTGGGTGGGACTTCTTAGGGACGCTAGAAAATGCCTATGTTTCAATCCATGAACCACTCACACTTGGAGTTCGCCTGGAATGGTTGTTTACCGGGCGAGGACTCACAACCGACGATATCCCGCGCAAGGCTAACTGGTTAGTTCTGGTGAAAGAAGAATACCGGGATCAAACCTACTGGCGCGTCTATATCCGCGCCAATGATCAACAGGGATCGTATGGAAAACCACTCCATGATTTTACCTGGAATTTTGATGCTAGATATTCAGGGAGCAACGCTCAATTTGAAAATGGCGGAGCCAGATCCCAGTATATTCAGGATGGCTATTGGATCGACTTCACAGAACTAGCAGATGCCTATGGTTGGAAACGTTTCCCCGCAGAGCCTTTCTGGCAATATTCTGAATCCGCATCCCGGTATCAATATTTCGCTTTCACCCAAGAAATGAGCCTGCAAACAGCCTTGCTCCAACTTTATTCCCAGAGTGATATAGAGCAACTGGGTATCAACGCCAACCCTTAATAATTCATGAAGAGATTATCCAGGATCAACCCAGAAATAGTTAACTCCAGGACGGGAACCTCACTAGTGAGTATCTTCTTCCTTTTGATAACTGCTAACCTGCTATCAGGATGCCAGCCTACGAGCCTGCCTGATACATCTCCCAGCCCAGATCTTCCAATTCCTACAGAAACGTCTTCTATCCCTACAGATACCCAGGTTAGCCTTAACCTTGTTACCCCAACATTAACACCTATTCCAGATCTCAGTCCAACCCCAGTTCCTCCCCTTTCAACACCTGATTTCGCACTCCCACCAGATCCCAAGGCCAACATCGATCCTTGGCGCCCTCCTGTTTATCCTGTCCCATGGGTTCCTAACCCGCATGACCATTTTTATTTCCTGAATCCAATAGCAGCCTTTGATATCGAAGCAGCGTATTCTAACTATGGTTACGGGGACGTCTTTTTTGAAGATGTAGTTCACACCGGAATCGATATTCCAGGGGATATTGGCACTCCTATCCTGGCTGCTGGAGAGGGAAAAGTGATCTATGCTGGCCAGGGTGTTTACCGTGGTGGAGATGATGTTTTCGATGATCCCTACGGTAATGCGGTAGTCATTGAGCATTCATTCAATTACCAAGGAGAACCTTTATACACCTTATATGCCCATCTGGACGAAATCCTCGTGATTGAGGAGCAGGAGGTAAAGGCTGGAGAACAGATAGGGAAAATGGGTAATACTGGAAAAACCACCGGACCACACCTCCATTTTGAAGTCCGGGTAGGAAAGAATGAATATTTCTCAACCCGAAACCCAGATTTATGGATCTCCCCACCCCAGGGTTGGGGTGTCCTGGTTGGCCAAATCCTTACCTTTGAAGGCCGGTACCATGAACAACAAGTAGTGTATGTGTACCGCAATGAAGATGCTTTCACCAGCGATGATCCAAATAACCACCTCTGGATCGCAAAATCCTACCAATATGAAGCAATAAACAGCGATCCGTATTATATGGAAAACCTTACCGTCTCCAATATCCCTGCCGGCACTTATCTTGTCTCGATCCCGGTTACCAATATCGGTGTTTCCTACCAGAAAACTGTGGAGATCAAACCAGGCCAGGTCACCTTCTTTAAGTTCAATGTCTGGCGCGGATTCTCCAATGAAGATCCTGCCCCTCTGGAATATTATTTCTCGCCATCCCCTTGACGTTTAGAACATTTGTGCTACACTAAAATCAGTATATCAGGCTGTAATGCGACGCATTCAGAGGAGGAAGAAATGGCGGACGATCCACGTAAAGCAGCATTAGACAAAACGCTCCAGGACATCACAAAGCGCTTCGGAGAAGGGGCAATAATGAAATTGGGGGATGCACAAGGCTTAGCCGTGGATGTGATCCCCACAGGTACTTTATCCCTCGATCTTGCTCTCGGTGTGGGAGGTCTTCCCCGCGGCAGAGTGACCGAAATTTATGGTCCTGAAGCATCTGGAAAGACTACCATTTGCCAGCATATCGTTGCCGAAGCTCAAAAGCAAGGCGGTACTGCTGCCTTTATTGATATGGAACACGCTCTTGATCCTTCCTATGCAGCCAAGACTGGCGTAGACATAGATAATCTACTGATCTCCCAACCGGATACAGGTGAACAGGCTTTGGAGATTGCCGAGTCCCTGATCAGGTCAGGTGCAGTAGATATTATCGTTATAGATTCCGTTGCTGCCCTGGTTCCCCGGGCGGAGATCGAAGGGGATATGGGCGATTCCCATATGGGATTAATGGCTCGTTTGATGTCCCAGGCACTCCGAAAGTTATCCGGTGCCATTAAACAAACCAATACCTGCCTGGTTTTCACAAACCAGCTGCGGGAAAAGATTGGTGTCGTTTTTGGCAATCCAGAAACAACCCCTGGCGGCCGTGCACTTAAGTTTTACAGTTCGATCCGGATGGATGTTCGTAGAATTCAATCCATAAAATCTGGAACAGATATCGTCGGCAGCCGGACCCGCGTCCGGGTGGTAAAGAATAAAGTCGCTCCTCCCTTCCGAACTGCTGAATTCGACATCATGCATGATGAGGGCATTTCCCGGTCAGGCGATATCCTTGATCTGGCCGTAGAGGTCGGAGTGGTCGAAAAACGAGGTTCCTTTTATTATTATGGTAATGATCTGCGCATTGCCCAGGGTCGGGAAAACGCCAAGGATTATTTAAAAGAGAATCTGGATTTCGCCCAAGAAGTTGAAGATGCCGTCCGCGCATTAGTAATGGACCATTCGGAATTTGACGACGAAGCAGAAACCGATGAACCAACTCCCCCGGTTGAATAATTCCTGGCCAAAAACCGTCAGAACTATCACAACCATCATTCTGGTGTTTCTTTTAACCGGATGCCAATCAGGCTCTGCAACACCCGTCCAAACCGAGGCGGCACATTTTGTGCCGCCTACATCCAATCCGTCCCAGGAACAGATCGCTGGAACCGTATCAACTCCCCTACCTACGAGACAATCAAATTGTACAAATCAGCTTGAGTTCCTGGATGATCTGACCATCCCAGACGGGACAGAGGTCCTGCCCGGTGAAAAGATCACAAAACGATGGTTGATCGAAAATACGGGAAGCTGCAATTGGAACTCTTCTTATTCGCTTCAGCTGATTTCAGGACTGGTTCTGGGATCTGAAAAGGTTCAGGGATTATATCCAGCGCGTCAATCCACCAAGGCAATTGTAGAAATAACATTCAGCGCACCTGATAATCCGGGCCGGTATAATTCCTGGTGGCAGGCCTACGACGCAGATGGCAATCGTTTTGGGGATCCTGTTTATATGGAGATCTCCGTGGTGGAAGAGATTGAAGAGGAAGAACCGGCAGAAGAAGAACAGCTGGTTGAGGAAACGCCAGCCGACGCTTGATCAGGGAGACCTCCGAGGTCCATTAACAACCGATAGACTTTTAAGCCATTGGTTTTGTTTCTTCAATTCACTCAGGACCTGGGCAGGCTGTGTCTCAAACCAAGACCAGAAGACGAGGTGCAATAGCTGTTAATCCAGAAATCCCCTCTTCTCCGAGTCCTCAAGTCTCTCCCTCAACAAGTCACCCTGCCCCCTGTGCCCCCTTCAAGTACAATACTCCTATGATGAGAAACAGCACCCAGCGCGTAAAAGACGACTTAGAAAAACTTGGAATCACTGCAACCGTCCAGGAGCTGCCAGACAGCACCCGCACAGCGCAAGAAGCGGCCACGGCGGCTAAGTGCCAGGTGGCTCAAATTGTCAAATCCCTCGTCTTTCAAACCAAAGACAACAAAAAACCGGTCCTGATCCTGACCAGCGGAGCAAATAAGGTCGATGAAAAATTGGTCGGTGAGCTCCTTGGGGAGGAAATCCAATTCGCACCAGCAGATTTTGTCCGGGAAGAAACCGGCTTTGCAATTGGGGGCGTTTCGCCTTATGGATTGATAAAAGAGATCCCGATCTACATCGATCGGGATCTACTGGATCATTCAATCATCTGGGCTGCAGCGGGATCACATCATGCGGTCTTTAGCATTCACCCCCAAACCCTCGTCGCCACAACAGGCTGCCAGGTAATTTCGGTTTGCTGAGATAGTTCAGCTAACCTGGGCAGCTTCTTCCATCAATTTGTGAATCTCCAGAGGAATCCCTTTGGCAGGGTCCCGGTTAAAGGTGATCGCATTCTGGGCACATTTATCAACACAGACCCCACAACCAAAACAATCCTCAACCTGGATCAGCGCCACCCCATCGACCATTTCAATCGCGGAAAATTGGCAGTACTCGCTGCAAGTTTCACATCCCTCACAAAGATTGGAATCCACAGAGGCCGTAAATCCTGATGTCATGAGCATGGGTGTGCCGCTGTTATGCGCCTGGAAGGCCCCGCAGCAGCACGAGCAACAATTGCAGATCGCATAAAAACGATTCAACATGGCATCTTTGAAGAAGGCATGTGAGACATGGCCGCGATCATGTTCTGCCTGGAGAATTCCCATCGCCTCTTCAGAGGAAATCAAGCGTGATTTTTGAGGTTGGTGTTCCAGAATAAAACTGGCAAACGGGTCTCCCACGATCAAACAAACATCGACAGGTGTGCAGTGATCTTCACGAGCCATACGGCAGGGACAATCTAGAGCCACGATCGTCTGTGGATTGTGCATAATGATATCTTTGGCTCGGGTATATGGTATTACCTGTTCCAAATCTTTTATGACAATCTCTTCCTGGATGGATACCAATCGTTTGGCTTCATCGATCGGGACAACTTTTCCATGATAGGCATTTGCCCAGGCATATCCAAATTCCTCCGGTTCATCGTCACGGGAAGGCTCTAAGATCGATTGCAGGAAGAGGAAGATCGGTTGGATGACCTTATAAAGTCGGTGTTCTCCCAGGGCAACGCTGATGTACAGGTAAGGCCATTTCGAGTAAGCGTAACCATGGAGGAAATCAAAGAAAGAGTAATCCCCGGCCGTCTCTCTTTCCGAGTAGAAATTCCTGGTTGAGTTCTTGATCAAACCTCTTTTTTGTATTGTCATGAATTGCTCCTTGAATGCGGAAGCAGATCTTTCAAGGTATTGTAATCCATCTTTTATTTAAAGAAAAACAGCTGTATACCGTGTTGGTTTACAGCTATTTCCTTCCAAGTACTTAATCAAATCAAAATTATAAATCTATCCCTAAGAAGTTTTTAATACCTGGAAAATCTCTCTTGCTCGTGGTCTTTTTCCATACATCAACATGAATGTCCTGAATATCTTAACAGACATAAATTGGCCGATGGCAATAGACAAAATCAACACACCCAAACTAGCGACAAGCTGCCAGCCGGGGATAACAGATACACCCATTCTTAACATTGTCATGGTAGGAGCAGTGATCGGAAAAATCGAAAGCACCACCCAGATCGGATGTTCCGGAATAGCAATAAAAGCGCCAAAAGTCCATAAAGGTATATATCCTGCCATGATGTAAAACATGGAGAGGTTATGTCCATCTGCTGCGGTGGATACAATACCACCGATCATCACAGATAACACAGCAAACAGCAAATAACCAAGCACAAAATAGACCACACCAAAGACCATGAAATTAGGGGGAATCTGGATGTTGGCCAATAACCCGCCAAAAGTTGACGAGGCCAGATCCAGGATCAATGGGGCAGATATCAACCACAATACGACCTGCAATAATCCTGCTGCGCCGAGAGCGAGAACTTTCCCGATTAACATTTGACTAACAGATACGGATGAGGTTAATACTTCTATCAACCGACTTTCCTTTTCCTCTCCTAATCCGCTGATCAGGGAATTATTTCCAAACATCAATGCCATGCTCAGTAAAAAAGCATATACACCAGGGATGATGATATTCCCTATATTGCTTTGAGAATCTGCAACTGAACCATCTTGATCAAGTCTTATCACGCTCATATCAATTGGGGATAAAACTGTGTCGATGATTCCAGGCGGGACTTCATCCTTTAATAGATTCTTGATCAGGAAACTGGAGATGGCATACTTTTTAACCACCGGCGTCTCGAGCTCTCTCGCCATGGTATACCGTTGGATCGATACTGTTGAGGAAAAATCCGCAGGTATCAGGAAAAATTCATCGATCTCACCCTCCACAAGGGCGGCATTTGCATTTTTCTCGGAATGATATGGAATAAATTGAATCAGCTCTTGATCCGGATACTCATTAAAAATCCCGACCTGATCAACATAACCCACACGTGTCAATTCATTAACAGCCGGTTCAAACAAAGTCGAAAATAACTGGACAACCCCTATTATAATAAGAGCCAATACCGGGATCGCAAGTGTCAAGACGATATATCCAGTTTTTTTTATCGCCTGGATGAATTCATGCTTAAACATAAGGCCAATTTTATTCATAATTTGTTCCCGCGAGTTCTAGAAAAATCTCGTTTAGCGAAGGGGTTGTGACCTCAAACCGATTGATGGAAACCCCCTGGGCCCTGACATTATCCAGAACATCCTGAGATGTGACATCCGGTTCGAGCATTAATTCAACAAAACCGTTGTGGGGTCTGATCTCAATCACACCCGGGATATGCGACCATGAACCTTCAGCTTCGATCCGAACTGAATGCTTCCTGAATTTTGCCCTCGAAGTCGAAATATCCCCATAGAGAACGGTTTTGCCTTTATTGATCATCAATACACTGTCACATAGTTCTTCGACTTTATTCATCTGATGGGTACTGAGAATGACAGTTTTCCCTTGTTCTCTTAGGCCACTGATGATTTCCTGAACAGATGCCGTTCGGATTGGATCCAGTCCGGAGAAAGGTTCATCCAAAATGATCAGATCGGGATCATGCACCACAGTAACAACAAACTGGATCAGCTGTCCCATTCCCTTGCTCATCTCTTTGTTCTTCTTGTGTTTGTTCTCGAGCATACCTACTTTGTCTAGCAACCCATTTGCTCTTTCTTCCGCAGTCTTTCTATCCATCCCTTTAAGGGAGGCAAGATAGAGGATCAATTCCACGGCAGTTAATCGTTTGTATAAACCCCTCTCTTCAGGCAGGTAGCCAATTCGATCCTTTAAAGCTTCATTCATGGGTTCGCCAAAGATCCGTACAGATCCAGTATCTGGTTTCATAAAATCCAGGATCATCTTAATCGAACTGCTTTTACCTGCACCGTTTGGCCCGATCAGTCCCAGGATCTCTCCTTTTTCAACATTAAAGGTCAAATCATCAACCGCCATCACATCAGCATAGGATTTGAATAAGTGTTTTACTTCAACCGCCGCCATCTACCTGCCTCCAATTTCAAATTTTGATTATTTATGTTATCAGGAAGCAGCTGCTGCCGATTCTTCCTGCCAGCGTTTTATGACCAGACAGTAGACGAAAACCAGAAGTTTCAGAGGGATCTCTCCCCCAATCTTGATGTAGGCACCTCTTTTTAACCCTCCCCGCGGAAGGACCTCACATATTCCCTGAGCCTGAATATTCTTTAATGTCCAGCTGCGCATCTTACTGCCGCCAGGGGTTAGATGATAGGTTTCTCCTTCAAAATCTATCTCGAAGGCCCGTTTTAATTTTTTAGGAGGATGAGCTTTTCCAATTACGGAAGATCCTTCATGAAATTCATATTGGTTTTTCCAGACACTGGGTTTCTTAAATTCCAGGACAATTTCATCAGCTCCAATAAAACTACCTTCCCCTTTACTACCTTTGATCGTCAAGGCACCCAGCACACCTTCCGAGGTATTAAAAACATGTTCTGTCTTGAAAGTGCCACTAACGGTTATTTCAATCACATCTGCTTTCAGTTCTGCTTGATCAGTCAATTTATTCTCCTTGTTCTGGTTTACCTGATTTTTCTGCGTCATCATAGCGTTGGGCCATATCAGCCATCGCAGTGATTCCGGCTAACCCTCCCAGGTTCATGGTGTCCACTGCGCTGGAAGGCACGATCACCATCGCTCCCCGTTCCTTTAATCCTTCAAAAAGCATATTCATGGCTCGCAAGTGAAGTGCAGTAGGATTATCCCGGTAAGCTTCCGACGCTTTAGCGAAGGAATCGGCGATTTGTTCTTCACTTTCTCCTAAGATGACCCTGGCCTGGCGTTCCCGTTCGGCCTGGGCTTGGCGGCTCATGGCATCTTCTAACGCGCCAGGGATCACAATGTCGCGAATCTCAACAGATTGCACAGTAATGCCCCAGGGCGTGGTCCTTTCATCAATGATACGCTGCAGCTCTTCGTCCATCCGGGCCCGGCCAACAAGGATATCGGCCAACTCCATCTGTCCGATTATCTCCCGCAGCGCAGTTTGTGAAGCCCAGGAGATTGCTTGCCGATAGTCTTCCACTTCCAGGGCGGCTTTTTCAGCGTCCCAGACAACCCAGAATAACACTGCATCCACATCCACCGGCACAGTATCTTTTGTCAAGGTTCTTTCCGCGGTGAATGAAGTGACCATCACCCGGTGATCGATCCAGGCTGGAATTTTGTCTATGATAGGGATGATCCAGAATGGCCCAGGACCCTTTAATCCAATAAATCGTCCCAGTCGTAAAAGGATCGCTTTTTCCCATTGTTCAGCGACCTTAAATGCCAGCAAAACATAAAAACCGATGACATTCAAAACCAGCAACTCAACAATCATCCAGAGAACCCGGCTGCCTTCGATGATCATCCAGGTCATAATGCCCAATGACAGCAGCATCAGGACCACAAAGACAAAAACTGCCACACCATTTACCTGGCTTTCCTTCTTCACATCAAATTCAAAATTCATGCCTGTAGGTTTGATAACCATTTTTCCTTACCTCCTGTACGATTTGATCAATTAATTCCCTTTTTCCTTCATCCAATTTTTCATTTCGTCCTGGAAAGCTGCCTTGATCTCTTGGGTGGTGTATCCCAGACCATGAGCTTCTTCCAGGGCAGACAACATGATCGAGTGAAGCAATTTCTGGCGTTTCTTCTCGATCTGCACCTGGTCAGGAACTCCTGACACAAAAGTCCCCTTCCCCCGCTGGGTTGAGATCACACCTTCCTTGTCCAATTCAAAGTAGGCCCTGGCAACAGTGTTCAAATTGACACGAATGTCTGCAGCCAGTTCTCTGATCGTTGGCAGCTGTTCTCCTGGTTGAATTTGCCCTGCGGCGATCAAAGAATGTATGCTGTCTTCGATCTGTATATATATCGGTACGCTGCTCTCAGGATCTAAGTTTAATTTCATATTCTCCTATTGTATTAGTGTATTATTACAATAGTATTATTCCATATTTAGCGGTGTTTGTCAAGGAAAATATATAAAAACCAACTCCGCCCTATAAAAAAAGAACATCTGTCGATGTTCTTCTAAAGATCTCTTGTGCTGATATTTTCAGTTTCTAGAGATGATCGTTTTCAATGCGAATTGTTATACTACTCCGCATGATGCCAGATGCCCCTGTTCTCGATCATCCATTCCTGAGAATTCAACGGTTCTTGATTTTCTGCTGGCTTAACTCGTTGATAACTACCGTCGGGTAACATCCTTCTGGCTTTGACGTTATCCCTCAAATGAATATTCAATATCTCATCGCGGATAGACATTTTAATTGCCTCATCCTCAACGGGGAATAGTGTTTCCACTCTTCGATAGAGGTTTCTCGGCATTAGATCTGCACTGCCCAATAATATTTCCTCTTCTCCGCCGTTCCTAAAATAATATATCCGGGGATGTTCCAGGAATCTTCCGACAATCGAAGTGACTGAGATGTTTTCACTGATCCCTTTCACCCCTGGTCTTAGACAGCAGATTCCCCGGGCCTGAATATCGATCTTCACTCCTGCCTGTGAGGCTTTATACAGCGCTCTTATGCAGTGATCGTCAACCAGTGAATTCATTTTAAAAGCCAGATAACCATCTCCACTTTCTTTGTGGGCTTTAACCTCTCTTTGGATCCTGGATATGATACCTTTTTGCAAATCTCCTGGCGCTACCAATAATTTCTTATAATCATCGTCTCTCGAATAACCGGTCAATCCATTAAATAGCGCAGAGACATCTTTTCCTATATCAGGGTCACAGGTGAAATAACCAATATCAGAATATAACCTGGCTGTGACAGCATTATAATTCCCTGTTGCCATATGGATATAGCGCCTGATTCCATCTTGTTCGTGGCGAATGACTACACTCACTTTGGCATGGGTCTTGAGCCCGATTAATCCATAAACAACATGCACACCAGCCCTCTCCAAAGCTTTGGCCCAGACAATATTATTCTCTTCATCAAAACGAGCCTTCAGCTCCACCAGGACAGCAACCTGTTTGCCATTTTCCCGCGCATCCATTAAAGCAGCAACAATCGGAGAATCTGGCCCAACCCTGTAGAGGGTCATTTTTATTGCAAGTACCTCTGGGTCCCGGGCAGCTTCCCGAATGAACCGGATCACCGGGTCAAAGCTATCATAAGGATGGTAAAGCAGCACATTTTTCCTTCGAATAACAGAGATGATACTTTCCTCTGTTGAAAGTGAGGGAGGAATTGAAGGCTTAAATGGTATATCTTTCAATTCTGGGCGGT
>Ga0180435_10001077_pt1 | contig 28598 bp, 25 predicted proteins | sample SS_ome_3_FD_132467 | JGI IMG/M metagenome (GOLD analysis project Ga0180435, IMG submission 132467) | Hypersaline lake sediment archaeal communities from the Salton Sea, California, USA - SS_3_S_1 metaG | ecosystem: Environmental > Aquatic > Non-marine Saline and Alkaline > Hypersaline >... | reverse complement strand
TGGCCATGACGGCGACGAGCAGGCGCGTCGTGTCCCCGGTGACGGACGTGCGGGGCGAATCGCTTGTGGGTGAGCCGAAGGGGCCCCCGTCGTCGAAGAGGCCGAGACGTCCCGCGAGGTGGACCGGCCCCTTGCGGATGCCGGGGTACTCTTCCCCCTCGCGCCCCAGCCGGAAGGTCACGTCGCCGCGGATCCGGGACAGGTCGTAGAGCCCCAGGGGCAGCAGGAACTCCAGGCTCGCCAGGTTGCAGACGTCCACGGCGTTGCTGATGGCGTAGAGGTCCCGGCCCTTGAGGACGCGGCGCAGCAGCGCCTCGGAGGAGGGCCGCGTGCGGGTGGGCTGGATGCCGACGGACTTGTAGAGGGTGCGGGCCTCCTGCAGGGGCTCGATCTCCGAGGGCAGCCGGCCGGAGTAGAGGTCGCGCAGCTCGGCCGCCCGCGCCGCGATCAACGGGGCGACCGAGTCGCCGGGGCCCACGGCGATGCCGTCGATCACGCCCAGCCCGACACTCAGCACCCGCCGGACGTCCGCTCCCAGACGCGCCGTCCGACCGGGAGTGAGTTCGAGGACGTCGCTCATGCCGGCCCGTGCCGGCCCTTGTCGCCGTACATGGTCTCGTAGTAGTCCCGGTAGGCCCCGCTGCGAACCTGTTCCCACCAGTCCCGATGCTCGAGATACCAGTCGACCGTGGCGCGGATGCCGTCGGCAAAGGCGTGCTTCGGCTCCCAGCCGAGCTCGTCCTTGATCCGCGCGGCGTCGATGGCGTAGCGCCGGTCGTGCCCGGGCCGGTCGGCGACGAAGGAGATCAACGACTCGTCCTTGCCCAGGATGTCGAGCAGGAGGCGGACGATGGCGATGTTCTCCATCTCGTTGTTGCCGCCGACGTTGTAGACCTCGCCGGGACGGCCCTCGCGCAGCACGAGATCGATGGCCTCGCAGTGGTCGCCCACGTAGAGCCAGTCGCGGACGTTGAGCCCGTCGCCGTAGACCGGCAGCGGCTCGTCGCCCAGCGCGTTGGCGATCATCAGGGGGATCAGCTTCTCGGGGAACTGGTAGGGCCCGTAGTTGTTGCTGCAGCGCGTGATCAGGACCGGGTAGCCGTAGGTGTGGAAGTAGGCGCGGCACACCAGGTCGGCGGCCGCCTTGGAGGCGGCATACGGCGAGTTGGGCTGCAGCGGATCCGTCTCCCGGAACAGGCCCTCCGCCCCGAGCGACCCGTAGACCTCGTCGGTGCTGACCTGCAGGAAACGCCCGACGCCCGCGCCGCGTGCGGCGTCCAGCAGCGTCTGCGTGCCCATGATGTTGGTGTCCAGGAACGCGCGCGGCCCGTCGATGGAGCGATCCACGTGGCTCTCCGCGGCGAAGTTGACCACGGCCTCGATCTTCTCCTCGGCGAGGATGCGATCGACGAGATCGCGGTCGCGGATGTCGCCCCGCACGAACCTGTAGGCCGGGTCCTCCTCGCAGCCCGCCAGGTTCGCGAGATTGCCGGCGTAGGTCAGCGCGTCCAGGTTCACGACCCGGTCGCGGCCCCGCGCCAGGAGCAGGCGGACGAAGTTGGCGCCGATGAAGCCGGCGCCTCCGGTGACGAGCAGGTTCATTGCAGCCCCTTGTCCATGGAGTCCATGCAGGCGGACACGAAAGTCCGCACGCGTCCGGGATCGATGCGCGGACGTCCTCCGTCGCGGGAAGCCTTGAGCGACGTCCCGACGATGAAGCCGTCCGCGTCCGGCAGGTAGCGGCCCAGGTTGTCGGCCGACGCGCCGCTGCCGATCAGCAGCGGACAGTCCGGCAGCTCGGCCCGCACCGCGCCCAGTTCGGCGGGATCCGCCGCGTCGCCGGTGGCCGGGCCCGTGACGATCACGGCGTCGGCCAAGCCGCGACGGCGCAGGTCGCCCGCCTCCTCGGCCACGGGCCGGGGCGCGAGCGGCGACGCGTGCTTGACGCGCAGGTCGGCCAGGATGGCCGTGTCGGGCGCGAGGGCCCTGCGGGCGCGCAGGGTCTCCGCCGCCCGGCCCTGCAACACGCCCTGGTCGGTCACGGCCGCGCCCGTATGCACGTTGACGCGCACGAAGGCGGCATCGAGGGCGGCCGCCACGCCCAGCGCCGCGCGAACGTCGTTGCGGAGCACGTTGACGCCCAGGGGCAGCCCGCCGCAGGCCGCCTGGACCTCCGCGGAGGCTCGCGTCACGGCGGCCACGGTCTCGGGAGGCACCTCACCGGCGAAGAAGGGGATGTCGTTGTAGTTTTCCACCATCACGGCGCCCACGCCGCCTTCGGCCAGTGCCGCGGCGTCCTCGCGGGCCGCCGCCAGCACGGCGCCCATGTCCCCGCCCCAGCCCGGCGACCCCGGCAGCGGCAGCAGGTGCACCATGCCGATGACGGGCGTCGACAATACGGTTTCGAAGCGTTTTCGCGTCCACATGGCGCAAGTATAGCACCTGTCTCCGGGGCGGCAAAGCCACATGCGACGCGCACATGGGGACTGGCCAAGGCGGGACGGGTCGAGTACATTTCCCGGGTCCGCGTCAACGGCAACCGGAAGCGAGAATTCATGCAGATCATCCACGGCAAGACTGGCTGGATCGAGGTCATCTGCGGCCCCATGTTCAGCGGCAAGAGCGAGGAGCTCATCCGCCGCATCCGGCGGGCCCAGATCGCCCGGCAGAGGGTCCAGCTCTTCAAACCGAAACTGGACGACCGCTACAGCGAGGACGAGATCGTCACCCACAGCCAGCAGCGCCTGCCCAGCACGCCGGTGTCGTCCAGCCTCGCGATTCTCGACCGTCTGGAGGACAAGACCGAGGTCGTGGGCATCGACGAGGCCCAGTTCTTCGACGAGAACATCACCGAGGTCTGCAACAGGCTGGCGAACCTGGGGAAGCGCGTGATCGTGGCGGGGCTGGACATGGACTTCCGGGGAGAACCCTTCGAGCCCATCCCCCGCCTGATGGCCGTCGCGGAGTACGTCACCAAGCAGCTGGCGATCTGCATGTGCTGCGGCAACCCGGCGAACCACACCTATCGCCTGACGGACGATCCCCAGAAGATCGTGGTGGGTTCACAGGACACCTACGAGGCCCGCTGCCGGCAGTGCTTCGAGAATCCGCCGGCCACCGCCGACGAGGCGGACGAGGCCTGATCCCGATTCAGTCGAGTCCATCGAGCGGGGCGTCGGCGACCCGGCGGCCCAGGGCGTTGAAGGTTTCCAGGTCCACGCCCAGCCTGCGGGCGGCCTCGCTCTCGCCGTGGAAACGCTCCCACGACCAGGGGTCCTCCACCTCCGCGCACTGCACCAGGTCCTCGCCCAGGCCGATCACGGCGCCGAGCTGCTCGGGATCGCTGTCCTGATCCAGATCGTGGTGATGCCGAACCGCCTGGGCCAGTCGACGGCTCAGACCCCAGTCGTCGATCAGCATGGCGCCCAGCGTGCCGTGATCGTAGCCCAGAAGCTCCCTCTCCACCCGCCAGAGGGGAATCTCCCGTTCGAGGCCGGCCTGTTCGACGTGCTCGCAGAGCCCGGGCATGGCCCGGGCCAGGATGAGCTGCCCCATGTTCTGCATCAGGCCGCCGATGAAGGCCGTCTCACTTTCGCCGAGCCTCTGCGCCTCGGCCACGATCTGGCCCGCCATGGCCGAGCGCACGGACCGGGACCAGATGCGATGCAGCAGAGGACTGGTGTCCACGCCGGGAAAGACCGCCCGCGACGCCGCCACGAGGGTCCAGTTGCGCACGGTCTTGAAGCCCAGGCGCACGACCGCGTCCCGGATCGCCTTGATCTCGCTGTTGCCCTCGTAGAAGGAGGAGTTGGCCACGCGCAGCATGCGGGCCGTCAGCACCAGGTCGCGGGCGATCTCCTTCTCCAGCTGCGCCGCCGTCGTGTGGGGATCGCCGAGCAGTTCCAGGATCCGTCCGGCCACCTGCGGCATGGCCGTCAGCTCACCCAGCATCCCGTAGATCTTCTCGTGCGGCAGATCGCCCGGCCTGATGTCGGCGCAGCTCGTCAGTTCCCGTTCGTGCTGGGCCTTCAGCTGGACCGCGCGGATGTCCTGGGTCTTCACGCCCACGGGCAGGACGTCGTGCTCGAGTCCGTGGAGGCGCATGACGGCGTAGCGCGCGAGCACCGTGGCTTCACGGACGCGCTGGGCACCCTCGAAGCTGAGCCAGTCCAGCAGAAGGTAGGTTCCCCAGCGGCCGCGCAGCGGCAGGGGCACCACCAGGACGGGACGGTCCTCCGAGGCGTTGAGCGCCCGGGACAGTTCGGACGGGAAGTGGTCCAGGGGGAACGGACCGCTGTAGACCACCTTCTCGCGCGACAGCACCGTGAAGATGTCCGAGTCCTGGAGGGGGATCACCCGCGGCCGCGTGGCCTTGGGGTCGAGCAGTCGCGGGGGCAGTTCTATGCCCTCGGCCAGCATCACGCGCAGACCATCGCCCCAGTTGCGCAGCAGAAGCAGCCGCCCCCCCTGGCGACGGGCGAGTTCGACGAAGATGCGGACGACATCGCCCGCCTCGACGACCTCGTCGAGCGCCTCCAGATCCTCGATGAGTCCCGCGAGCACCGCCGACGGATCCGCCCGCCGGGCCTCGTCGAGCGGATCGACGCAGGCGATCCGTCTCAGTTCCTTTTCCTGTAACTGCTTATCGTGGTGCGTGAGCACGATCTCGTCCAGTTGCCCCACGTCTCCGCTCCCATCTTTGCAACCGGCGCCACGGCGCCAAAAGAAGGCCTCCGCACCCGTTATCGGCCGACGGGCCGGAATGTTGAGCCGGAATGGTGGCGATCGACGGGGGATGATATATGCTGGTACGCGTGCCACGGGCTTCCGCGGGCCCGTTGAACGTCATCGGAAAGGTCGGCCATGCCCAACCGCATCACCAAATCCTTCACCTTCGACTCCGCCCACTGGCTGCCCAACGTCCCGCCGGGACACAAGTGCGGCCATATGCACGGGCACACCTACACCGTCACCATCGGCGTGGAGGGGGACGTGGACCCCGAGACGGGCTGGATCGTCGACTTCGGCGACATCAAGGCCGCCTTCAAGCCCCTGGAGAAGATCATGGATCACCGCGTGCTCAACGAGATCGAAGGGCTGGAGAATCCGACGGCGGAGAACATGGCCCGCTGGATCTGCACGCGGCTGCAGGAGACCCTGCCCGGGATCACCGACGTCACCGTGAAGGAGACGCCGACCTCCGCCGCCGTCTACCGTCGCGACGACTGACCCCCGCCGGCCTCGAGCGCCCGCAAGAGATCGCGCGCCCGCGCGTGCTGCGGCTCCATCGTCAGGATCTCCGTGAGCGCAGCCTCGGCCTCGGCGTCCCGGTCGAGGATCTCCAGGCAGGTCGCGGCGCCGAAGAGGGCGTCCGTACCCGGGCGTTTGCGGTGCAGGGTCTGGAACCGACGCAGGGCCGTGCCCGGCCTCCCCTTGCGGACTTCCAGCCAGGCGAGACCGAGCGCCGCCCCCCGATCGCCGGGATCCGAACGCAGGACGATCTCGAACTGGACCTCCGCCTCCTCCGCGCGCCCGGCCTCCAGGAGCAGATTCCCCAGCCTCAGACGCGCCGCGTGGGCGTTGGGCGCGGCCGCCACCCAGCGTTCGGTCGCCTGAAGGGCCTCGGCCGTGCGGCCCGCCTCCAGCAGGGCGGCGCCCAGGGCCCCGTACAGGTCGTCCCTCACGAGATCGAAATGCGGATGCGGGTGACGGTCCTCGATGGAGAGCGCTTCACGGTAGGCCGCGACGGCGGGCTCCGTCTCTCCCCTCGCGGCGAGGGCGTCGCCCAGCGCGATGCGGTGGAAGGGGCTCTCGTCCCCGCGATGTTCCCGGAAGCCGAGGAAGTCGCCCAGGGAGACGGCCAGCAGGATCATCGCCACGACCGGACCGACCCGGCCGTGCGTCCAGCGCCGCGCGCCGACGGCCGACGCGAGGGCGTCCAGGCCCGCGCCGGCGGGAACGGCCAGCACGGCGGCCAGCGGCAGGCGCGACGCGGCGTCGACGGTGAAGAGCAGGAGAAAGGCGCCGTAGGCCGCGGCGACGCCGAGCAGCGGCCGGCGGGCCCGCGACGCCGCGTCGCGCCGCGACCAGCCGACCGCGGCGAGGCACAGCAGGACCGCCCAGCCGGCCAGGAGGGGCAGCTTCAGCAGGGGCGATCCCGCGCGCCGGGCGTAGATGCACCCGTCGTCGGAGCGCTCGCCCGCGCCCAGCAGCAACCCCAGCTTGCGCAGGTACAGCCGTGCGGCCGTCCGCGGCGCCTCGGCCCAGAAGGCCAGCCCGCGCCGGAGATAGTGCCGATCGATCTCCGGGACCGTCAATTGCCGGCCCGCATCGCGTTCGGCGGCGGCCGCAGCGTCTTCCCACGTCCCGGGCCAGGCGGGGCCCACGCCCGGCACGACCACGTCGCGCCCGTCGGCCCCGGGATGGTTGCCGCGGCAGAAGGATACGCCGGCCCCGCCCGCGACCGGCACCGGGTCGCCGCTGCGCAGACCGTTCGAGATGGTCGTCATCGCGATCGGCAGGGCGAGGCCCAGGATCAGCAGCAGGAGACCCACCGCGCGGCACGGCAACGCGCGTCCGAGACGCCACGCCAGCACCGGCAGGACGAGGAGGACGCCGGGAACAGCGACGGCCGACGTCCCCAAAACCAGTCCTGCCGCGAGCATGCGAAGGCCTCTGGGCGGACCACTCCCCGTCCAGGGCAGCAACCGGATCCACCACAGGACGAGGGTCGTGGCCACAGTGGCGGCCCGCAGCTCGACGGAAAAATGGATGTGGGTCCACAGGGCGGCGAGCAGGAAGCCGGCCATGTATCCGGCGCGCCGGCCCCACAGGTCCGCGGCGGTGAGCGCCGCCAATCCGGCACCCAGGGCGGACACGAGGACGAGCACGAGCCGGACCGCCAGACGGTCGCCGTCGAAGACGGCGTACAGACCCGCCAGCAGGTGGGGGAAAAGAGGCGCGCCCACATAGGGCTCGCTCCCCGGCCAGGAATCCGCCAGGAGGCCGCGCGCCCGGATGTCTTCGAAGGCGGCGTCCATGACGAGCCGCTCGAAGAGCGGATCGCCGTGCACGGACCAGAGATGGATCAGCCGCAGCGCGATCGCGGCGATCGTCACGATCCAGAACATCCGGACCTGCGACGCGCCCGAACTCATTCGTCCCTCTGGATCTCTGCGCGCACGTGTTCCAGGGAGGCCGACGGCACCCACCCGTTCCATTCGCCGCCGAGGGTGACCTGCGACCAGTCGTCGCGCCGGTCGCGGACCTGGAGGGTCAGCCCGTCGTGCACCTCGAACACGGCGGGGAAGGTCGTCTCGGGCCCGCTGCGCACGGACACCTCCGACACCACCACGACCGCGACGTCGCGCAGCCTCTGTTCGTACCAGAGCCATGAGACGACCGTCAGGACGAACACCACCAGCACGCCCGCCGTCAGGCCGAGCCGCCTCATTCCGGACGTCCACCCCGTCCGCAGCCAGGACCAGGCGACGACCAGAGCGGCGAGCCAGACGGACACGACCAGGGCGAGACACCATTCGTCCAGGGAAAAGGCCATAAGCCCCGAGCGCAGCTGCCGGATCACCGGCGGCAGGGGGGCGCCCTCGAGTTCGATGTCGAGGGTGTGGGACCGGACCCAGCGCAGGTTCGCGCGCACGTCGGTGTCCCGCGGGCGCAGGCGCAGGGCGCGCAGGTAGTTCAGGACGGCGTGGCCCAACTCCCCCCGTCGCGCGTAGGCGTTGCCCAGGTTGTAGTGGACGTCCGCGTCGTGAGTGACCGCGGCCACGGCCCGGAATCTGGCCAGGGACGTCTCTGTGTCGCCGTCGGTGTAGGCGCGCACGCCCTCGGCCATCAGGCGCACGGGATCGCCCTCGCCGGGAGCGGCCGCGTCCTGCGCCGCCGCCGGGCCACCCGCGAGAAGGCCGGCCAGCAGCAATCCGGGCCACAGGGCTCTCAGCGCCGAGCGCGGGACCTTGGCGCCCGCCGTCTCCAGTTCCTCCAGCAGGGTCCGAGCCTCGCGCGCCAGGTCCCCGGCGTCTGGCGGGGCCGAGGCGTCCGCGCCGCCGTAGCGCGCGGCCTCGCAGCGCCGGATGAGAGCCGCGAGCGACTCGCCCGCTCCGCTGCGGCCGACGGCCTCGGCGTAAGCCAGGATCTGGGCCATCTGCAGACCGGTGGCCGAGCGCCCCGTCTTGTCGGCCACGTACCCCTGCACGGCCCTCAAGACCAGCGCGCAGCCCGCCGTCGGTTCGGGAGACCGGTCGACGTCCCGCAGCAGGGCCGTCGCCTGGCGCAGGGCGCCGCGCCGGCGCGTGCCGAGGGGATCGCGCAGGCGGGACGCCTCCCGGGACAACCGCCAGCGCATGGCCGCAAGCAGCGCGAGGGGCGCGAACAGTGTCGCCCACCAGAAGCCGCTCGCCGCCAGCGGCGAGCGGCGGCTCCGCAGGTCGCGCGGGGCCGCGTGCACGAAGCGCAGGTCGCTCGCGAGCCGCTCGATCTCCGCGCGCATCTGCCGGGCGGGCGTGTCGCCGGCCACGGGCCGGTCGCCCGGCATCACGGTCAGGCGACCGATGTCGCGGTTGACTTCCGCATAGCGTTCCGCAGCCGGGTCGAAGTACACGATCGTGACCGGCGGCAACACCAGCTCCCCCTCCTTTAGCGGGACCAGCACGCGGTCCTGGTTCAGACGGCTGAAGAGGCGGCCGTGGTCCTTCCGGGTCTCGAGACCGCCCCCCGCCTCGTGCACCTGGACATCGTCCGGGGCCGGCCAGGGCAGTTCCGTCACGCTCTTGAGGGAGCCGTCCGCGCCGAGGGACAGGGACAGGCTGACGGGTTCGCCCCGGGGGACCGTGTCGTGGTCGAGGTTCGCGCTCAGATCCACCTGGCGCGACACGATGCCGGTGAAGCCCTCGGGTACGGGCCGGGGCAGGTCCTTCACGCGGATCTCCACGGCGTCGGTGGCGAGACGCGCCGGTCCCGCGCGCCGGCTGCGCCGACGCGTGGAGAAGAAATCGGCGAAGGGATCGGGCGGCAGGGTCACGACCGCGGGCTCGACGGTCAGCAGGCCCGGCCGCGTCGGGAACAGGGCGTAGCGGATCTCGGTGACATCGTAGGGCCGGCCGGCCACCGTATCCCGGTAGTTGCGGTTGGGCGGCAACTCCTCGCGCCAGAAGCCCTCCGCCCGCGGCGGGGTGTACTGGGGCCGGTCGAAACCACGCGCGTAGGGATTGGCGAAGAACCGGAAGACGAGAACCACCTGCTCGCCGACGTAGGCCGATTCGCGATCCAGCGAGAGGGTGACGAAATGGTCGTCGCCCGGTCCGGGCCCCGTGCTCCGCGCGTCCGTGGTACCGGAGCCCGGCTCGGCGGCGGGATCGCCGGCCGTCGGCGGCGCGGACCCGGCGGACGTCACGCGGATGGTGAGGGCCTCGCTGCTCAGTTTACGCCCATCGACCTCGACCTCCAGGGCTGGTATCTTCACGTCCTCGTCCGTCTCGATGCGGAGGTAATAGGTCCAGGAGAGGGAGGTCGACACCGCGCCGTTGGTCATCTGGAAGTTCTGGCTCGTGCCGCCCCGGCTCACCACCACGCCCGGGATCGCGGGCAGTTCCGGCGTCGGCAGGTCGCGGCTCTCGCCGGAGACCGTCACCGTCAACAGGACCTGATCGCCGCGGGACGCGGCGTCGCGGTCGAGGCGCGCCTCCAGTTCGGCCGCCGCGGCCCGTCCCGCCCCGGCCAGCCCCAGGGCCAGGACCGCCAGGCCAACGCCCGCTGCGATGCTTCGTTTCCGCGCGACAGGACTCATCGTCTACCACCGCTTTCCACTGGCTGCCCCCTGCCCCTTGAGCCGCTTCTGAAGGGAACGTTGCAGCTCTTCCTCGTCCCGGTCCAGGGCCTTGAGGATCGACAGGGCCCTTTCCCTGGATATCTCCTCCGCCGACGGGGGCTCCGCCTCCTCGGGATCGGACGGCGGCGGTTCCTCCTCGCCCGACTGCGGCTCCTCCTGGTTCTGTTCCGCCTGGTTCTGTTCCTCTTGGTTCTGTTCCTCCTGGCGCTGATCCTGTCCGTCCTGTCGCTCCTGCTGGCGGTCCTGCTCCCCGTCCTGTTCCTGCTGGCCGTCCGGGGGCGACTGTTCGCTCTCCTCGCCCTCCTCGCCCTCCTGGCCGTCCTGCGACTCCTGCTGCTGCGGTGGGGCCTGCTCCAGCAGACGCACGGCGTATTCGAGGTTGCGCAGCGTGTCCTGCCGATCGGGCTCGATCGCCAGGGCCCGACGAAGCTGTTCCACGGCGCGGGCCGGATCGCCCGCCGCGAGCGCGTCCGTGCCGGCGTTGTAGAAGGCTTCCGCGCGCAGTTCGGGCTCGTCCGTCAGGGCCAGGGCGCGCTCGAATTCGCGGGCGGCGTCCTCGTGGCGTTCCAGACGGGACATGGCCTCGCCGACGGCCAGGGCCAGGCGCGGATCGTCAGGATCCAGGGCGCGCGCCTCCAGGAACGCGTCGAGGGCGGCCTCGTATTCGCCCGCCCGATAGCTCTCGATGCCCCGCGTGACGGCCGCGGCCCCCGGCGGCGTCAGGACCGACGCCGTCGCCGGCTGGGCCGTGAGCAGCAGGGTCGCCAGACCGAGCGCCGCGGCCGCGGGCGAACTGGCGGCCCTGCGGGCCCGGACGAGGGTCCAGCCCCACAGGGAGACGAAGGCCAGCACGAGCGGCCAGACGAAGCGCTCCTCGTACTGGGTGATCCGGCGGCCCTCGAGGTCGCGCTCGCCGAGCCCCGACACGAGCGCCGTCAGCGTCTCGGTGTCCAGTCCCTGCGCCCCGATTCGGAACATGACGCCCTCCCCCGTATCGGCCAGCCGCTGGAGCGAGGCCAGATCGAGGCGGCTCATGACGACCTTGCCCTCGTCGTCCTTCAGATAGCCGCCCGCGCCCGAGTCGTCGCCGGGCAGCGGGATCAGGCCGCCCGTCTCCTCGCCCACGCCGACGGGGATCACCGTCACGCCCCGTTCCCGGCAGCGCGCCGCGGCCTCCTGCCAGCCGCCCTCGAGATCCTCGCCGTCGGTGACCAGCAGGATGGCGCGACGGCCGCCCGTGATGCTCTCGTCCGCGCCGCCGGCGAGCAGGTCGGCGCTGACGTCCAGGGCCGATCCCAGCGCCGTGCCCTGGGCGGAGATCATGTCGGTGTCGGCCATGCGCAGGAAGAGGCGCGCGGCGCCCAGGTCGAGAGTGAGCGGGCACTGGACGAAGGCCTGTCCGGCGAAAAGCACCAGGCCGACGCGGCCGCGATCGAAGCCCTCCAGGAAGGCGTCCAACTCGGCACGCGCCCTGACGAGCCGACTGGGCACCACGTCCTCGGCGCGCATGGAGTTGGAGATGTCCAGGGCGATCACGATGTCCGTGCCGCGCTGCTGGACCACCACCTCGTTCGCGCCCCACTGGGGCCGCGCCAGCGCCAGCACCAGCCAGGCGAGTCCCGTCAACAGGAAGAAGCGCCGCCATTGCCGGGCCGCCGGCGGCATGCGCTCCACGTGCTCGCCGGCCCGGGGACCGAGCAGGGCCGCGAGACGGCCGCGCGCCCGGCCGTCGCCCCAGCGCAGGACGAACCAGAGGAGCGGGATCGCACCCAGCAACGGCAGCCATTCCGCGGCGGCGAATCTCACGACCGTCTCCTTTCCGGCCCGCACCCGGGGCCCGGGGGCCTCAGGGCAGCCGACGCAGCCAGGCCGCGCCGAGCAGGGCGTCCAGCAGCAGCAGCAGCAGGGCCGGCGTCGCAAACCAGGCCATGCGCTCCTCGTACCAGGTGGTGACCGTCGTCTCGTAGCGACTGGTCTCGAGTTCGTCGATGGTCGCGAAGATCCGCGCCAGGGTCTCCGCGTCGACGGCGCGGAAATAGCTGCCTCCGGTCGCGTCCGCGATGCGTCGCAGCAGATCCTCGTCCAGGGGCATCTCCACCATACGCGTGCGGCCGCGCGCCAGGAACCGGTCGTCGGGGAAAGGCACCATCCCCTGCTTGCCGACGCCGACGGTATACACACGTACGCCGAGCGTGCTCGCGAGTTCGGCCGCCGTCTCGGGCTCCAGGGTGGGCACGTTGTTGCTACCGTCGGTCAGCAGGATGACCGTGCGGCTCTCGGCCTCGGAGTGGCGCAGACGGTTGACGGCCGTGGCGAGCCCCAGGCCGATGGCCGTGCCGTCCTCGATCAGGCCGATCTGCACCTCGTCCAGGAAGCCCGTCAGGATGGAGCGGTCCAGGGTCAGCGGACACTGCGTGAAGGCCCGCGAGGCGAAGACGACGAGGCCGATGCGGTCCGAGTCGCGGCCGAGCACGAAATCCCGGATGATGGACTTGGCCACCTCGAGGCGGTTGTCCGGCTGGAAGTCCAGGGCCCGCATGCTGCCGCTGATGTCCAGGGCCACGACGATGTCGATGCCTTCCCCCTCGATCTCCTGGAGGGTGTGCACGTCGCGGGGCCGGGCGAGGGCGACCACCAGCAGCAGCAGCGCGACCAGGCGCAGCCAGGGCAGCAGGCCGCGCAGGCGCACGCGCAGGCCCGGCGCGGCGTCGGCCATCAGCGCCAGGTGGGGATGGCGCAGCACGGCCGTGTCCGCCCGTCGCCGGCGCAGGGCGACGGCGACGACGAGGACCGGAATCGCCAGGAGCAGCACCAGGGGATGCGCCAGCTCAAACACGGCCGCCCCCTTCCGCCGTCGGCACGATCTCCAGCAGCCGGTTCCAACTCCGTCCGGCCGCGAGTTCCAGGTCCGGGGGGACGGGCGAGTACCGCGCCTGCACGCGTGTCTGCGCCACTTCCGTGAAGACGTCCCGCAGCTGCTCCCGGCAGACGGAGACGGGAACCTCTCCTGGCGAGAAGCGGAGCAGATCGCAGCGGGACAGGATGTCGCGTGCGCGCGCATGGACCCGCTCGGGATAACGGTGCGACGCGAGGGTCCGCGCGATCTCCTCCGGCGTCATCTCCACGGCCCCGATGCGGAAGCGGCCCGCGAGATAGCGCCGGTAGATCAGGCCCAGTTCGTCGAGGAAGACGCGGCCTTCCCCGCGGGCGTCCCGACCGCCGTCGGCGAGGTCGCACAGGGCGACGGCCGCGGGCATCCAGGCCGGCGGAGGCAGGGGATCGCTGCAGACGGCATCCGCTTCGTCCCGGCCGCGCAGGCGGCGGATCAGGGCGAGCAGGACGGCCGCCGCCAGCAGGACCAGCAGCAGACGCCACCAGTACCAGCCGAGACGCCTGGGATCGCGGAGCGGGGCCGGCGGATCGTCCGGGCCCAGGCGGCCCGTCACGTGGAAGATCTGTGCGGACGGGGAACCGTCGCCCCAGGCCAGACGGTAGGGACCCGCGCGGCTGAGCCGCAGGGTGACGGTCGCCGCGACGCCCTCGTCCGGCCCGGCCGCCGACACCTCCACGCCCAAGGGTTCGGCCCACGGCACACGGCTGACCAGCGAATCCAGAGCGGCCCGGCCGACCCCGGCCGGGAAATCGCAGAGCACCGCGATCTCGCCGCCGAAGAGCACCGAGTCCGGCCCGGCCGAGCGCAGGACCGGCGCCGGCAGGTCGGTCGAAACGTCCAGCACCAGGATGGCCGTGTCGGGAGGCGCCGCGCCCGGGGGTGGCGCGGACATGACCTGGGCGCGCCCCGGACCGGTCGCGCAGAGAACCAGCAGCAGACAGGCGATGATCCCCGGCGGCGGCATCACAGCGGCCTCCCCGCCCGGCGGGCGCGCCGGGTGAAGAAACGCCGCAAGGGATCGACATATGATGTCGTGATGTCGACGTCTATGACGTCCACGCGCGAGCGCCTCAGCAGTTCCATGAGGAGGCCGTCGTGACGGTCGGCATTGGCGCCCAGGGCGTCCCTGACCTCGGGCCGCGAGGTGTCCACGAGCAGTTCGCGGCCGGTCTCGGCGTCCGCCCAGCGCACCAGGCCGCAGCCGGCCAGACGCGTCTCCCGCGGGTCCCGCGCCCGCACGGCCACCAGGTCGTGGCGACGGGCCACGATCTGCAGGGAACGCTCGAAGCCCTCGGCCCAGAAATCGGAGACCAGGAAGATCGTCGCCTTGCGCTTGAGGACCGAGGCGAGCAGTTCCAGGGGCGCCGACAGGTCCGTGCCGGCGCCCTTGGCCTCCGCCGCCAGCAATTCCCGGATGATGCGCAGAACGTGTCCGCGGCCGCGGGCCGGAGGGATGTAGAGCTCGACGCGGTCCGAGAAGAGGACCAGCCCGACCTTGTCGCGATTGACCGTGGCCGACAGGGCCAGGACGCCGCACAGCTCGGCGGCCACCTCCAGGCGCATCCGGTCGCCGGATCCGAAACGGCCGGAGCGGCTCACGTCGACCGTCAGCATGACCGTCAGTTCGCGCTCCTCGTCGAACTGCTTCACGTAGGGGGCGTCGGCCCGGGCCGTGACGTTCCAGTCGATGGCCCGCACGTCGTCGCCGGGCACGTACTCCCGCACCTCGCGGAACTCCACGCCGCGGCCCTTGAAGACCGAGTGGTATTCGCCGGAGAAGGTCTCCTCCACCAGGCGCCGGGCGCGGATCTCGATCCGGCGCACGGCCTCGAGCATCTCGGGCGTGATGCCGCCGCGGCCGCCGGCGGGCGCCCGCGCTTCGCCTTCGTCCCGGGGATGCCTAAGGAACTTCCACATGGTCGAGCAGGCGGTCGATGATCTCGTCGCTGGTGAGCTGTTCCGCCTCGGCCTCGTAGGTGATCAGGACGCGGTGGCGCAGCACGGCGTGGGCCGTCGTCTTGACGTCCTCCGGCACCACGAAGGCGCGGCCCGACAGCAGGGCCCGGGCGCGGGAGGCCTGCGTCAGGGCCAGCGTGGCCCGCGGGGACGCCCCGTAGGAGATCAGGTGGGCGGCGTCCAGACCGTAGGCCGCGGGCTCCCGCGTGGCGAAGACGAGATCCAGCACGTAGTCCTTGACCTTCTCGTCCACGAACACCCCGTTGACGACGCTGCGCAGGGCCCGGATCTCCTCCGGCCCGATCACGGGGTTGATCCGCGGCGGGGTCCGACCGGCCATGCGCTCCAGGATGAGCCGCTCCTCGTCGCGCGACGGATAGCCCACCTGCAGCTTGAGCAGGAAACGGTCGACCTGCGCCTCGGGCAGCGGGTACGTGCCTTCCTGCTCGATGGGGTTCTGGGTCGCGAGCACCAGGAAGGGATCGTCCATGGCGAAGGTGTCCTGGCCGATGGTGACCTGGCGCTCCTGCATGGCCTCCAGCAACGCGCTCTGGACCTTGGCCGGCGCGCGGTTGATCTCGTCGGCGAGCACGACGTTGCTGAAGACCGGCCCCTTCTTGACCGAGAAGGATCCGGTCTCGTGCTGGTAGATCGTGGTGCCGATGACGTCAGCGGGCAGCAGGTCGGGCGTGAACTGGATGCGCTGGAATCCCGTGTCCAGGGCCCCCGCCAGGGTCTGCACCGCCAAGGTCTTGGCCAGCCCCGGCACGCCCTCCAGCAGGATGTGCCCGTCGGCCAGCAGACCGATCATCAGGCCTTCGAGCATCTCGCGCTGCCCCACGACCACCTTGCCCACCTCGGCCAGCACCTCCGCCAGCCTCTGGGAAGCCTCCTCGATCCGCGCTGTGTCCAGGCTCTCGGTCACTGGTCCGCACTCCTTGCTGAAGGTCGTGGATCCCGGTCGGCGGCGACGCGGGATACCGGGTCGAATCATGGCGTGTATATACGCAGTAGGGGGCCTCCGGTTCCGACGGCGATAGTAGGGTAAGTAATGAGTTCTGCCACGGAAAATGTCCCCGGCACGTTCTCTGCCGTGCCGGGGACATGAACACACGACACTCCGGCTGGCATCCACCCCACTGCCCCAACCCCAACTGCAAGCACCACAACACTTCAGACGACTCTTGGCGCTTCAAACGCAAGGGCTTCTACACCCGCCGCATCTCCCCTAGACGTATCCAGAGATTTACATGTCTACACTGCGGACGCAACTTCAGCACACAGACCTTCTCAACCACCTACTGGCAGAAGCTCCCACACCTCGATGCCGAGATCTTCATGATGACCGTCGGCTGCATGGCCAACCGGCAGATCGCCAGAGCCCTCAGGGTCTCCCCAAGCACGATTGACCGTCATATCACCCGTCTAGGCCGTCATTGTCTCCTCTACCACGCCAGGATGGTCGAGAACGTCCCGGCCTCAGGCACTGTAGCCGTCGACGGTTTCGAGACCTTCGAACTCAGCCAATACTACCCGTTTCACCACAACGTGGCCGTCGAGATCGACTCGGGGTTCTTCCTGTTCCACACCGACAGCCCTCTGCGGCGCAAGGGACGCATGACCGCCTATCAGAAGAAACGACGCCGTGAACTGGAGGCACTGCACGGCCGGCCCGATCCCCAGGCGGTGCGCAAGGGAATGGCTGAGCTGCTGCGCTTCGTCACGCGCGACAAGGAGCGGATGACCGTCCGCAGTGACGAGCACCGCTCGTATCCACCAGCAATGAAGGGCCTCAAGTGTCGGATCCATCACGAGGTGACATCGAGCCGGGATCATCGCGACAAGCGCAATCCGTTGTGGGAGGTGAATCTGCTGGATCTGATGATCCGCCACGGGACAGCCGCGCACAAGCGCGAGACAATCGCCTGGTCGAAGCGTCGTCAGGGGTCTGCCGAGCGGTTGGCGATCTTCCAGGTCTGGCGCAATGCAATCAAGCGGCGTTGGGAGAACGGGGCGGCGATGAGTTCAGCGATGGTCAAAGGGGTGACGAGGCGGTTGCTGAATGTTCGTGATGTGCTAGCAGGTCGGCTATTCCGGACGCGGGTCGAGCTGCCCGAAGTGTGGAGACGATACTATGATCGGGCCGTCGAGACGGTGGGGTTGGGGATGAACAGACGGCATGAGTTGACATACGCCTACTAAGTAACCAACCGAGTCGCGATGACAGAGACGTTGAAATGTCGGAGGGACAATTTCAAGGGCAGAACCAATTGAACTTGCCAAGCGATGGGAAAAGGCGTTGTATGGTCCCATCAAGAGCGATCCGACCACTTCCAGTCCAGGAGGGGGCCGTGCGGCTGTCACCGAACAAGATAGATTTCCTGGCGGAAAAGGTGCTCGAGATGATCGAGCGCTCGCCGTCGGTCCACATCCAGACCAATCCCGACCTTGTCTACCGCGTTGTGGCCGACACCTTCTACGACGACATGCGCGCCGAGGAGGCGCTCGATGAGGAGGTCGACGAGCTGCTCAAGCAGCATCGCGGCGAGATCCAGGCCATGGACATGGACTACGGCGCGCTGCGCGCCAAGATGAAGCGCGAGATCGCCAAGAAGCGCGGTTTCACCCTCTGACCGGAGACCCCTGGAGACCAGGACATGAGGCTTTCCGAGGAACGCATCCTGAAGATCGCGACCCAGATCGCCGACACGCTGCTCGACGAGGAGCACGTGGATCTGGAGATCGCGGAGGACCGCTTCACCCATCTGATCGAGGGCAAGATCACCGAACTCCTGCTCGTCGAGGATCAGATCGACGAGGAAGCCGCCGCCTGGATTCACCAGAACAAGTCCTACCTGGAAGACGGATCGCCGGAATTCGAAGTGGAGCTGGAGAAGGTCAAGAAGGACCTCGCCGACTCCAAGGGGTACGTACTCTACTGATCCGGTCGACTCCATGCGGTTGCTGATCCTCTCACCCTATCTTCCCCACCGCAACGTGGGACACGGCGGCGGCATCTCCATCCGCCACATGGTTCGGCATCTCGGTCGGCTTCACGAGACCACCCTCGTCTCCCTGGTACGCGAAAACGAACGCGGGCTCGCCGCCGGACTCGGCGCGGAACTCGGCGTGGACGTGCGCATCATCCCCTTCCGGGACGAGAGCGCCCGCGGCCTGTCCCGGCTCGGCCTCTTCGCGGACCGCCTCGGGGCCCTGGGCCGCAGCGTGGTCCGGAACCGCCCCTACTACGCGGCCAAGTACTGGTCGCGGCGGATCTCGGCCGCCGTCCGGGATGCGGTGATCGCCGTCGAGCCGGACGTGATCCACGTGCAGTGCATGCAGCTCACCCTGTACCTTCGCGATCTGCGACGGATGCGGGATGCGGGGGTCCTGGAGGCGCGCCTCGTCCTCGGCAGCGACGAGCTGAGCTCGCTGCCCTGGCGCCGCCGGCTCGAGGCCGCCGGCAATCCCGTCCTCCGCGGCATGCTGCGGCACCAGGTCCGGGCCTGGCGGCGGCTGCAGACCGACGCCACACGCTGGGCCGACGTCACCTTCTGCGTGACCGATCAGGATCGGGACATGCTGCTCGCCGACGGCGGCCGCGCCTGCCACACGGTTCCCCTGGGCGTGGACATCGAGGCCGTGTCGCCCGTCCATGCGCCGGACGGTCCGCCACGCCTCCTGTTCGTGGGCAGTTTCTCCCACCGCCCGAACCGCTCGGCCGCCGAATTTCTGGTTGACAAGGTATGGCCGGAAGCCGCCAAATATGGTCAGGACATGGAAATGGTGCTCGCCGGCCGGGGATCGCGGCGCTTTCTCGCCGCCCGCGGCGACGTGGGCGCGTCTGTCACAGCGCTTGGTTTCGTCGAGGACTTGACGGATCTGTATCGACGGTGCCATCTCTTCGTCGCCCCCATGACCGAGGGCGGCGGCATCAAGATCAAGATCCTCGAAGCCATGGCCCACGGCATACCGGTGGCGACGACGCCGACCGGCGCCGAAGGCATCACGGACGAGGACGACGGCGCGATCTGGATCGCGGAACCGGACGAGGCCTTCGCCGACGCGGTGCGTCTCATACTGGACGACCCGGACGCGGCGGCCGCTAGAGCGGTAAAAGCGCGCGCGGTCATCGAGGAACGGTTCGGATGGCCCGCCATCGCACGCAGAATGTCCGACCTGTACACCGACCCGGAAAGGGGGTGATATCGATACTGAAGGGTTGCACGGCCGGCCGCCGGCCGCAGAGGATCGATGTGACCTGATCTTGTCTCTTCACGGAGGAGTGGACAATGCTTAGAAGGATAGCCTACCTGATCTTCGCCCTGGCCCTGCTGATCGGCATGGGCATGCCGGCGAACACCCTGGCCAGCGACACGACCGGCAACATGGCCTACCGCTGGCAGGGCATGAAGAACATGGACCAGAACAGCGACATCGACGACGCCCAGGGCGCCGGGCACATGCGCTCCCGCGTGACCTTCTCCGGCGACGTCAACCAGGACGCCAGCTACAACCTCACGGTCGAGAACTACCAGATCTTCGGAGACGCGGATCCGGACGTCAATTCGATCTACCAGGCCACCTTCACCATGCACGACTTCCTCTTCGAGGACTTCGACGTGACCCTCGGCCGCATGCCCATGGCCTACGGCCGCGAGCGCCTGATCGGCGTCGAGGACTGGGATCTCTCCACCAACATCCTCTTCGAGGGCGTCCACGGCCGCTACGGCTTCGACGACGGCTGGCTGGACTACTTCAACTTCAAGCTCGTCGAGACCTTCGGCGGCAAGTACACCGCCCCCGTCGGCATGGGCGACACGGACATCATGGGCCTCTACCTGCACTACGACGCCAGCCCGGACTTCTTCTTCGAGCCCTACGTGATGTTCCTGAACACGGAGAACTGGTCGACCGGCGAGATCGACGACGACGGCACCTTCGTGTTCGGCGGCCTCTTCGACTACATCCACGAGGGCATCCACTTCTACGGCGAGGTCGTGGCCCAGGCCGGCACGAGCCACTACGACCACGACACGATGACGGAGCGCGAGCTGGACATGAGCGGCCTCGGCTACTACGCCGGCCTGTTCTACGATTTCGAGAGCGAGGTCGAGCCCTTCATCGGCTTCGAGTACAACTACGCCAGCGGCGACGACATCTCGACCGCCGACAAGGACGAGGGCTTCGACGCGCCCTTCGGCTCGGCGAGCGAGTTCCTGGGCATCATGAACGTCGTGGACTGGTGCGACCTGACGGCGCTGCGCTTCGCCGGCGGCTTCACCCCCACCGAGGGGCTCGACGTGACCGTCGACTTCTTCCTCTTCACCCTGGGCGAGGACAACGGGGGCGAGGACGCCGTCGGCAACGAGATCGACGTCAAGCTCGACTACGACCTCAACGCCGACGTCGACCTGGAGGCCGGCTTCGGCATGTTCACCTACGACGAGCAGAGCACCATGTACGTGGATCCGGGCGATTCCGAGTACTTCGCTTGGGCCGGCGCCAGGCTGGACTTCTAGCCTCCGCCGCAGGACGACGGGGAGGGCGCGCGCCCTCCCCGTTTCCGTCTCCGCCGCGGCCGCCCGACCGCCCCTTCAGGACCGGCGCGGCTTCCGCACGAGATCCTGCTGCTGTCGGGTCAGGCGCACGCCCCCGCCCAGGAGCGCGGCCCCGAGGGCGACCTCCGCCAGACGCTCCACCGTTTCCATCCTCCGGAAGGCCTCGTCGAGGTCCTCCCCCACCGTCACCACGCCGTGGTTGGCCAGGAGCAGCGCGCCCGCGGCGCCGGCCCGCTCCCGCAGGGCGGCGGCGAGGTCCGGCGTGCCGGGCGTGCAGTAGGGCACCAGGGGCACGTCGTCGCCCAGCACAAGCAGGGCCTCCGGCAGCAACGGGACGGGCATTTCGACGTGGGCACAGGCGAAGGCCGTTGCGGCGCCGGGATGGGCGTGACAGACGGCTCCCACGTCCGGACGCAGGCTGTAGAGCTCGGCGTGCATGCGCCATTCGGAGCTCGGACGCCCCGCGGACGAGCCGACGAGACCGCCCGCCAGGTCCATCTCCACGAGTTCCGACGCCTCGAGCACGCCCTTGCAGGCGCCGGCCGGCGTTATGAGGAAGCTCCCGTCCGCAAGGCGCACGGAGAGATTGCCCTCGGCGGCGATCAGGTAGCGGCGGTCGTAGAGCAGGCGTCCGCAGCGGACGATCGCGTCCGCGGGCCGGGGATCGAACGGCGAGGGCATCGCCTACCAGTTGGAGAGCACGTAGAGGTGCGTCATGACGTCCTCGAAGAACGCGAGTTCCTCGCGCGCATCGTCGGCGAAGGCCTGGAGCTGCAGTTCGTTCAGCTCCGGATGATCCACGACAGCCTGATCGTAGACCTCCTGCCAGATCGCGTCCATGAGTTCGGTCGGGAAGCCGAGTCCGCTGGTCAGCAGCAGCTCACGGCCCGGACCGCCCGTGAACACCGGCCAGGTGTCGTCCGAACGGCTGAAGAAGAGGAGCGACGGATCGAGACTGCCGTCGGCGGGGATATGCCAGATGTTGCGCTCGGTGAGGGTGATCGTGGGAACCCTGCGATCCGAGACGAAGGCGATCAGGGTGCCGTCGGCGGAATACACGGGTGACTCGTTGCGGATCACGAAAGCGCTGCCCGAGACGGGGGGCGAGAAGGTCAGACGGTCCAGTTCCCGATCCAGTTCGACCGCGCCGTTCTGGGCATAGCCGGTCGTGTCGAAATCGACCGTGAAGATCTCGTGGGTGTGGTAGTCGTCCTGCGAGCCCCAGAGATCCAGGGATGCGAAGAACACCAGTTTCCGGCCGTCCGGCGACCAGGAGGGGCCGTCGCAGAGGGCCGCTTCGCTCGTTACCTGGAAGGTGACCCCGCTCGTGACGCCGACCTCGGGCACCGCGCAGACCCAGATGCTCTGGCCCGTGGCCTGGTGGAGGGAGTCGGCATCGGTGTGCCCGTACTTGCTGAAGGCGATCCAGCGGCCGTCAGGCGAGACGCTCGGCGAGAGATGCTCCCAGAACCTCCAATTCAGGTTCTGGTCGTCGTCGGACTCGTGCGTGATGGCGATGGCGTCGCACCCATCGCCGTGGCTGAAGCCGGCGACGACCGGCGAGCGGTACAGACGGGCGCCGCGCGGGGTCTGCAGCCAGTAGACGATGTTGTCGTCGTCCAGCCAGCAGGGCGAGCCCTTCTGCCAGTCCACGTTGGGCCGCATGGTGACCTGGTTGCTTCCCGCCCGGAACTGGAAATCGTTCAGCTCGACGAGGGCGGCCCCCTGGTTGGACAGGGAGGTCTCGGCGTCGAACCGGTGCTCCAGGTCGATGACGGCCAGTTGCCGGATCAGGGGTGCGAGGTCCGGTTCCAGTCCCACGGGGGGCAGGGCCGGCCAATCGATGCTGAACACGATCCGGGTGCCGTCGGGGGAGAGATCGGGCTCGATGTACTTGTAGCCTGCGGCGGCGGTGTCGGCCGTCACCATGAACAGGTCGCCGGCGGTATGGTTGCCGGTCAATTCCAGCGTCTCGGAGGTCTGAGGTCTCGTCGTGCAGCCGGCCAGCGCCGCGAGGACGATCGCGAGTCCCGCCACCACCAGCATTCGATGATCCAGATGTCTCTTCAAAATCCCGACCTCCGGTGCGCGGGACACAATACGCCGTCACGCGATGAGGACACCTTCGCCGCCTCGGCGGGCGAACGACCGGACACTCACCGAACTCGACTAAAATAAGGGCATATCCCCTTTGAAATCAACCGAGAGTTCGTGCGGGGCAGGCCCGGGCGTCATCGGAACGCCACCGTCACGCGGGCCCAGGACCAGACGGGGTACTTGCCGATACGGCCCGGTGCGAAGTCGACGCGCCCCAGAGCCTCGGCCGCAGCCGCACTCAGACGCCGGTCCGGAGAGGCGACCACCGTGACCTGGTGGACACCTCCGGCCGGCGATACGAGCAGATCGAGCACCACCTCGCCGGAGACGCCGTCCCGGGCGGCGGCGGCGGGATACTCCAGCGCGATGTCGCCGGTCTGCCGCGCCGGATGGGGCCCCAGCTCCCTATATCGGAGCAGGACCTCGGTGCTGGCCGTGAGCGTGCATTTCCCGAGACCCCGCTCGACCAGCGCGGCGGCGGTCTCCATCTCGCCGCGCCCGCGGGCCGCGTCCGCGAGCAGATGGTCCACGAGAGCGTCGTCGGGACGGAGGACGGCGGCCTCGTTCAGCAGGGCCTCGGCCCGCGCCAGCAGCCGCGGGCGATCGACGCTCCAGTCCCCCGAAACCGCGGCCGGCCCCTCGCGCGGCTGGATCGAGGGCTCGCCCTGTCCGGCCAGCACGTACAGCAGGCCGAGGGTCAGCAGCACCAGCCCCTCGTCTCGCCGCGTCGCCGCCAGGTGGAGTTCCAGTTCGACCACCGCGTCCCCCCCCTCGCCCATCAGGAACAGCTCGTGGGCCGTGGTCAGGACCCGCCGGGCGCCCGAGGACAGCGGGGCCTGGTCGCTCCCGGCGCAGCGCCGGAGCTGATGCGGGCGCCAGGGACCGTCGGGAGGCGGCACCTCGCGCTGCACCGCATCGGGCCCTGCGCCCGTTCCCCGCGGACCGGTCGCGCAGCCCTCGAGCAGGAACAGGCCGCACGGACACAGGATCGAGGCCAGCAGGCACAGGCCGAGGATCCGGCTGGATCGCATTGCGCACCTCCCGGTGGGGTGAAGGTCAGGGCGTCTCGTCCGGCGCGTCGGCGCGCGACGGGTCGATGGCGATCAGCAGGTCCCAGTCGCGGTCCGCTTCGCCCTCGCGTCCCAGGCGGCGCAGCAGGAGGATGCGGTTGTTGAGATAGCCGGTGTGGCGGGGCGCGAGCAGGAGGGCCCTGTCGATCAGGGCCAGGGCCTCCTCGTCCCGGCCGGCGTCGATGCAGACCAGAGCGGCCTGGGCCCACAGGTCCGGATCGGTGGAGACGGCCGTCCCGTCGCCCAGGGAGAGGGCGAGGGACAGGGCGCGGTCGGTCCGACCGAGCCGGCGGTCCGCTTCCAGGATGATCCGCGCGTCCCGGTCGCCGGGACCCCCCGACCAGAACGGACCCAGCAGCGCCAGGGCGGCCTCGGCCTGGTCCGAGCGCAGCCGCGACAGGGCCAGCAGGGAGCGCACCTCGCGATCCTCGGGCCGCAGTTCGAATGCGCGTTCGAGATGGGGCAGGGCGGCGGCGTGGTCCCCGCGCTCCAGGTACAGGCGGCTCCGGGCCCGCGGCACCTCCGGACACTCGGGGCACGCGGCCGCGGCCTCGGCGAAGACCCTTTCGGCGGCCGCGTCCTGTCCGTAGTCGACGAGCAACTGCCCGTACTCGAGTCGGTAGATCCAGTTGCCGGGATCGAGCTCGCAGGCTTCGCGGTATTCCGAGAGGGCGCGACCGGGCCGGTCCATCTCGACCATCAGGGTGGCCAGGTTGCGGTGGTTGGCCGCCACCGCCTGGGCCCAGATCACGGCCTGCTCCAGGTGCACCAGCGCCTCTTCGTGGCGTCCCAACTTCTGTAGCGCCAGGCCGGCCCGCTGGTGGAGGGGCCAGCGCTGGTGCTGGAAGAGCCGGTTGTCTTCCAGCAGCTCGGCCGTCGCGTCCGCCGCCGCCTCATAGCGCTCTTCGGCGTACAGGGAGTCGGCCCTGGCGATGGTCCGTTCGAAGATGATCTGGGGATCGTAGTCGTTGCGGGAGGGGGACGCAGCGGCGGGGAACGCCGCGAGTACGGCGATCACCGACAACATGAGGATTCTGCGCGTCATGGCACACTCCGCGTTCCGGCCCGGCCTTCTGTCGGCGACGGGAAGAACGCCCGTCGCCCCCTCAGACTAAGGCCCACGGAACGACCGGGCAAGGTTTCAGCCGGCCCCGCGCCGATCCCGGACGCGGAGCGCCTAGGCCAGGGTCGCGAACATGTACAGTGTGGCGATGGCCGCCACCGCGACGACGAAGATCAAGAACCTGGCCGTCTGGCCCAGCGAACTGAAAACCCTGCTCATCGTACCCTCCTCGTTGTTCGTTTCACGCGGCCCCCGCCGAAGCGGGGGCCGCGCCGCCGTCATCCCCTGAGTCTGCGACTGAAATCCGGCCTCTCATTTGATAAGGGTCACCGCACCCCGCCCCTGCAGGTCGCGCCAACCCGCCATGTACAGGTAGCGGCCGCTGGGCGCCCGCTCGCCGGCCTCGTCCAGGCCGTCCCAGGTCAGCAGCAGCCGCCCGTTGCTCACGACGCCGCCCGTCACCGTGCGGACGCAGCGGCCTCGCATGTCGAAGATCTCGAGTCGCGCCTGCGACGCGTCCCGCAGCGTCCCGTCGGGCGCCACGGCCATCTCCACGGTCGTCCGCGGATTGCAGGGATTGGGATAGGCGCCGCAGACGGGCGTTGCGCCGGCGGCGGGACGTCCCCTCAGGGCGGCGCTCAGGAAGTCGCCGAGACCGTCGACCTCGTCGGGCCGCGCGATCCGCGCGTTCTCGATGGCGCCGTAGGCGTTGGCCAGGCCGCCGCCGAAGAGGTAGCGGATGTCCTCGGCGAGGATCTCGCGCGCGCGGTCCGCGTGGTTCGCGGCCGGGCCGTTCCGCGTCTCGTCCAGGCCGCGCAGGGCCATGTAGCGGTCCCACAGATCGTCGGCGGGGTCGAGGTACGCCCAGGTCAGGACGTGTCCCAGCTCGTGAACCGTGACCGAGGCCACGGCGCTGTTGTCGATCTCTCCGAAGGAGGGCGACAGCAGGATGGCGTCGCGGCGGGAGAAGCTGCTCGAAGTGAGGACCGGCGGCGCCGGCAGCAGGAAGACGTCCACGTCCACGTCCACGCGCAGGGTGTGCACGTCGCGCAGGGCCTCGATCACCACGTCCTCCGGCAGGGGACGGAACTCCGTGACGTCGGCGCGCGGGAAGCGGGGATCCCCGGGGCCCCGGTACAGCTCGATGTCGCCGAGGCCGGGATGGCGCAGTATCAGGGCGCCGTTCTCGTCCACGAGCCGCTCCGCCAGGTCCGCGCCGGCGTGGACACGGATCGTCAGGCCGTTGCCGGCCTCGATCGAGACGGAGGCCCACGACGCGGCCGTCAGCAGGCAGACCGACGCCAGGGCGAGGATCGTCGACCGCAGGGACCAGCCGGGAAACGTTCGACCTGTATGAGCCATCTTGATCCCTCGTGGCAACCTGTCCCCCCCTGTGGGACGCGCCGCTTACGATATCCCCCTGAGCCGCACGGATCGTGCCCGTCGGAGAGACATCCGCGAGGGACGGACAACCCGACGCTAGAGTGCTCCAACTTGCAGTCCGGAAATGAGTTGCAAAACAGGAAAGAGGGCCGGCCTCCCGGGCCGTGCGGACGTGCGAACTCGGGTTGGGGAATCCCCGTCAGACCGGGTGGGGAAAAACGCGCAGCCGGGCGGCCCCGGTCGCCTGGATCAAGCCGTGCGGGTTCCGAAGCGGCTGCCCAGGACCGCACCCGAGCCGAAGCAGTAGACCGTGATGTGGACGGCCCAGCTCAGCATGTCGAAGAGCCGCCCGAGGAGGCCGAGTCCGTCGAGACCGCCGAAGAGGGTTCCCAGCGTGCCCGGAAGCAGGATGAGCAGCAGGCCCACCAGCAGGGTCCACCAGGCCGCCCGGTCCTCGCCGCAGAATCGCCGGCAGAGCCTCGCGCCGAGCACGCGGGCCACCACGCCCACCGACACGATGCCCAGCAGCAGGTAGGCGATCCCGAGCAGCGCGGCCACGGGAATGCCGATCACGGTCACGATGAGCAGGGCCAGGGTCAGCAGGAGCAGGAGATGTCCGACGGTCGACCAGAGCAGCCCCGCCGCGAAGGATCGGCCATAGGCCCCGCTCAGATAGCGCTCGGTGGTCTCGAGCCTGTCGTGGGGCAGCAGGGCGAAGACGAGCAGGATCACCAGCCCGAGCATGAGCAGGCCGCTCAGCTTGATGAGCGCACCGGTCCAGCCGTAGGCCAGATCCGGCAGTCCGACGATGTCGCCCGTGAATCCCTCGCCGCCGACGGAGACGACCGTGCCGCATACCGAGGCGTCGTCGTCGCGCCGGAGCGATCCGATGAGGGTGACGGCGTTGCCCAGGACCTCCGCGTCCTTGCCGAGCGTCATCACGCCGCCGACGACCACCACGTGCTCGTCCACCTGCCCCAAGATCGTCGCGTCGCTGAACAGCACGACCACGTTTCCCGCGACGCGCTCGTTGGCCGCGACGACGACCTCGTCGCCGGTGCTGAAGATCTCGTCGCCGATGATCTTGAGTTCGGGCGCCGTGGGCTCCTCCTCGCCCAGGATGTCGATGCGCCACGACTCCGCCGTCCTCTGGAAGTCCTCCAGGCCCCGCTCGATGTCCAGGGAGTCCGGAAGCTCGGAGAGGATGGTGGCCGTGATGGCGCTCAGCCCCTGGCTGACCCGCTCGCCCCAGTTCTCGGGGATGTCGATGCGGAGTTCCCCGTCTGGACTGGTGAACTTGAGCATCTCGTCGTCGACGGTGACGTCGATGCCGCGCAGCTGCTCCTCGAGCTCCTGGAAGACCACGCCGAGGTCCTCGATGGCCTCGCTGAACTCCTCGTCGTGCTCCACGGCCAGGGAGTCCCTGAGCTCGCCGATGCGCTGCAGACGGCGCTCGATGGACAGCCGCAGGGAATCCTCGCGGGAGACGCCGGTGTCCTCCTGGGCGAAAGCCGGGGCCGCGGCGAGCAGTGTCGCGCAGGTCAGGAGGACGAACAGCACGCAACGGCGCCCGACCAGGGCGGTCGGGGCCGAATCGCTGCGACGGAACGGGGTGTCCCGCTCAGCGCGTGGAGGAACGCTGCATGACACCGGTATATATCCTCCGGGACGCGTCCTGGAGACGGACCAGCGCTTCGGGCAGGGCGCCGGCGATCAACGTCAGGATCGCCCCCCCCTCCGGAAGCAGTCGCGTCGCCAGACCGACGGCCGACAGGACGGCGACCAGGCCGCCCACGGCTCGAGTGCCCCTCGCGCGGACGAAGGCGGGCAAGGCCTCCTCGTCCAGGATGACCGGCATGCGTTCGCGTCGAAGGGGTTCCATGGCCCGATAGGCCTCGAGCGGCACCGATTCCAGGATGCGGGCGTCGAAATCCGCAGGCGGTTCCAGGGGCGGCAAGCCGCCCAGGAGACCGTAGAGGCGCTCCATCTCCCGCAATTCCCTGCTGCAGCCGTCGCATTCGCGTATGTGCAGGAACAGCTTCATCGACGCCTTGCGCGTCAAGGTGCCGTCCAGGTAGCCCTGCAGTCCCGCGCGTGTCTCGGTGCAATCCGGTGCGTTCATCTTGGTCTCACTCATGTTGCTTGCCCTCCAGGGTCTCCTCCCCCAGGAATCGATGCGGTTCGGGCCGGGCCTTCCGACGGGAGACGCCGATCGTATCGACGGCACCCGGCCGACCACCCCTTCCCGCTTTCCTACGGGTCCGGAGACAGGAGGTTGCACCCTGAATCAACCTTTTTCGTCCTGAATCATATGTCATATGACCGGACTTTCAACATCTGTTGTACCATGGCCCTGGCGCGATGTATACGCGCCTTGACCGTGCCCAGCGGCAGGTCCAGCACGGTCGCGATCTCCTCGTAGGACAGTTCCTGGTCGTGCCGCAGCAGGATGATGGCCTTGTAGTGGGGCGGCAGGTCCGCGATGACCTCCTCCAGCTTGTCCACGGCCTGCCGCTGCTCCAGGACGCGATCCGGCTGGGCCGCCTTGTCGGGGACCGGGATCTCGATCTCGTCGCCGTCCGGCGTGGTGTAGCCGTCCAGGGACAAAAAGCGCAGGCGGTTGCGCCTGAGATGGTCGATGCAGTGGTTCGTGGCGATGCGGAAGATCCAGCTCGAGAAGGCGAAGCTCTCGTCGTACCTGTCCAGCAGCGAGAAGACCTTGATGAAGACC
>Ga0180435_10001075_pt1 | contig 28603 bp, 24 predicted proteins | sample SS_ome_3_FD_132467 | JGI IMG/M metagenome (GOLD analysis project Ga0180435, IMG submission 132467) | Hypersaline lake sediment archaeal communities from the Salton Sea, California, USA - SS_3_S_1 metaG | ecosystem: Environmental > Aquatic > Non-marine Saline and Alkaline > Hypersaline >... | reverse complement strand
AATTGGGCTTTGGTTCGAATTTGATATCGGGTTCCCTTTCGGAGCAGATTGAGATCGATAACCTTTAGACTGTCGATTTCGGCCATCAGTTTTTTAGCTTCATCAAAGGATTTAACCACGTGTTGCTGATTAGCGTCCCATGAACGCGTTACAATATATTCATTTTTAAGATTATCATATTTTATAGTGTGCTGGAATTTCAGTTCGGCCAGTTCTTTATCGTACCAGAAGCCACGTACCCGATAGAGATTTATGAAGAAGGAAAATGCGGCTGGAACCCCACTGGAAATGGCGGTTTCCATTTTTTCACGAAAAGCGCCTTCCACCGTCAGAAAAATCAATAATTCGTCACGCGTATTGGTGACAATGATATCCTTGAGCTTGGCATCCTGGGCCGAAACCAGGACGGGCTGCAGCAGGATCAGGCTACACAGCACCAGACCGATCATTTTTCTGCAAACACGTGTTTTCATGTTTACGCAAGCGCTAATCAAGATTTTTTAATTTAGGGTTTAAGGGTCCATGGATCCAAGGGTCCAAGGATTCAAGTGATTGTTTTTAGCTGTTTAGGCTGAAAGCTTTGGACATCTAATGGCCAGTTGCTTAGACCTAACAATGAAACCGCAAGGTTGCTTTCACTTGACTCCTTGAATCCTCGATTCCTTGAACCCTTAGAGTATCAAAAGAATAACTTAACAAGTTGATACTCATTATGTCAGAGTCAATATCTGTTTAATCGTTTTCCGGCAAATTACATGTGGCCCAGGCTGCCTTCTCGGTAAAAAGTTTTTTAAGAAATGCATGGTTAAATGCATGACCGGATTTTTCCATGACCACATGGCCTAATATAGGCATACCCAACAGGGATAGATCACCGATGCAGTCCAGTGCTTTGTGACGCACGAATTCATCCGGATAGCGCAGCCCCTCGGGATTCATGATCTCTTCCCCATCGATAACCACCACATTATCCAGAGATGCGCCTTTGGATAGACCATAGCGTTTGAGAATTTCATATTCAGCCAGAAAACCAAACGTTCTGGCCTTACATATCTCATTTCTAAACGTTTCTTCGCATATTACATATGTGCAGGTCTGCTTTTTTATTAAAGGATGGTCGTATTCGATTGTATAGCTGATTTTGAATTCATTCGCCGGATACATGCCTACGAATTTACCATTGGCTTTCAGCTCGACGGGCTCCTGGATGGCAAAATAGCATTTAGGACCGTCCTGAACCGCAATCCCACCGTCCAGAATCATGTCGGTAAAGGGTCCGGCGCTGCCGTCCATAAACGGCATTTCATAGGCATCAATTTCTACCCGGGCATTATCGATGCCAAGACCCGAAAAGGCCGCCATCAGATGCTCGATGGTCGAAACGATGAAACCGTCATAGCCGATTACGGTGGCCAGGCTGGTATCCACCACCTGGTTGAAGTGCGCCGTGATGTCCGGACTGTCCAACAGGTCCGTGCGCACGAATTTGATGCCGTGATTCACCGGCGCCGGATGGATAGTGAGATGCACATCCTTACCGGAATGAATCCCCACCCCCGAACAGGTGACCGCCTTTTTTAATGTTCTCTGATTTTTGTTCATATCCGTCAATCAAATCAGCATTTTTGAAACGATGGCACCGATTATATATCAACATATTAATTTTTCAAGCTATTACCTGAATGGGAGGATAAATAGTGTGAGAATACAAGGGACATTACACCCAAAGAATGGCTCCTGCGACAATTGGGTTGCGTGAATATTGAGGTCAATAGGCGGATGGATTTTCACCCACTCGAATTGAAAAAAGGCAAGGCTGTAAAGTCATCGGCCGTGATTTCAAATTGTGCCACCAATTGATTTAAAATGTCGGGGTAGAGTTCACCTGATAATTCATTCATAAACACTTTTTTAAATTCAATGGCCAAAACCAGCAAGCGGTCAAAATGGTTCCGGGAGAGTCGGCGGGCTAAATGACCGCCCTTGAAAATTTCGTTTTCAGCCACGTATATCTGGCGACCGTCAATATGAAAGGACTCCAAACGGGTCAAGAAATCCGCTATACAATCACCAAAAACGTCGCGGTTGACCGAGCCGGTGCCCAGGTTGATCACGGGTTTGGGATCTGCATGCCACGCCACCGGGCCCTTGCGCTGATAATTGTAAGAATGCAAGTCAAACAGGATGCCATAGCGCTTATTCTGCAACAGATACTCCGCGACAATGTCCATCAACGCGTGTAGTTCCTGATGTTTGGCCAGTGATTCTGCGATTTCGGCCTCGGTCTGGGGCTGATCCCAGACATCCAGATTCCAGCATGTATCCGGGGTGGTATAAACTGCTGATTTTATTGGTCGGTTGGGATCGTACTCGAAGCGTGAGTATCGTGCCACAATCTGGATGGGAAAGGATTGCAGAAATGCTTCCGTATGCGGATCTTCTTCATATCTGCGGTCGGCCGGACTGATTTTCATTTTTTTAGCCACATCAGGGCGGACATCATGAGCGGCATGCAGGGCCACACCGGCATAACCTGCCGGGCGCAGGAATTGAAATTCAGCGCTACCCTTTGCGGTTGTGCCGCTAAAGGGCAGCGCCCCTTCATCCAGGTGCTTGCGGATGTTCTCCAGTGAATAGGTTTTGAACATAGGTAATAGTCCTAAAGTTGGTGCTTGCGCTTTCGAAAGCAAATCGTCGGGATGATCCCGCCGCCTTGGCTGACATTGACGATGGAATTATCCGAGATCCGCGAGATGGCCCCACAATATTGACCCAGAAAAGCCCAGGGATTGAGGTTGACCTTTTTCAGTTTAAAGTTGACATTATCGGACTCGATCACCGGGAACATTTCCTGGGGTATGGGTGTATATTCCTGTACAACCCAGGCTTCGGAATCGATATGTTGATCTACCACCGATGCCCATTTTTGGGGATCGGTCTCCCTTCCCAGAAACACATCTTTGCCGCCGTAACTGACGGCAGCCTTTAAAACCAGCTTTTCCTGATTGTCGATCACAAAGGGTTTTAAGTCCACGCGGAAGCCTCGATACATCACTTTCTTATCCGATAACACCTTGGTCCAGGGAATCGTGCTTGCAATCACATCGCGCTCGGTCTGTGAAAAGATGTGGTGAAACCGTTCGTCGCTCAATGCCGCCAGGATTTTTTTATTGCCCACGATGAAAGAACGAAAAGGATTGACGACACACGCCAGGTTGTTTTTGATTCCGGTGATGAAGTCTTCGGCCTCGTTGCGTTTGTCAATCAACTCGCGCGTGATCACGCGCCGATAAATCAAATGAACAACCTCACCGTCTGCAACCATTTGATTTTCCTTGATTTCAAACTGCTGCGGACTGGTGACGATGGTGTTATAGCCGCGTTCACTCACAAAGTTTTGCAGCAGTCCAAATTCGGAAGCGGTCATCACATTTTCCCAGTCGACGATGGCGATGGTCGGCCTCTCAGGAAATTGCCTATGCCGGGATCTGAATTCGGCATAGCATTGCAGCAGGGCATTGAGCAGATGTTCCTGCCGATTCACATAGTCAATCCGCCAGCGCTTTAAAACCGACATTTTTTCAAGCAAGGCCTTGAAGGCAGACTCGATCACATCGGCATAGGAGCTACCGGCAGGTGAATCGCAATTAAATTCCAAAAATTTGATGTCATAGCCGCTCATGAAAGCATCTAATCGTGAAATCACCAGCGGCACTTCATAGCCCGGATCGATGGCAAAAAATTCATTTTCGGTTTCGCTGAACCGCATCATGGCCCGCAGTTCTTCATCCTGCAGGTAGCGATCAATCAACTTGCCGAGGGCACTGCTGATCGCTTTGACAACGTGGTCCAAGCGATTGACCTGTTCTACCGTTAAAAATTGCGGTTTCAGCAGGGTCGGCAACGGTCCGTCAAAAAACGTGCAGCCTTCATCGCTCAGATACTGGTTCAGTTCCTTAAAATAGCGAGCGGTATTGGCCGGGTCTTCAGACAATTCCATCAAATACATCAAGTTTATGGCAGCTTCTTGTTCAATCATCGATCCGTCTCCTTTTTTGAAAAGCCCAATTTGGTTGAACGTGAACGATAGAACAATGCGTTAACACTTCGAATGTATTCCAAGATGTTCAGAACATGTCAACAATAAAGCGGGTTTAGGTGTTTGGGGATGGCTGGCAATCGTAGCTTATAGTGAGAGACAACAACTTCAGGGACGTCCTTGAATTCTTTGACTTATTTAGATTGATTGAGATTGATTGAGAGAAGTCAAAAAATTCAAGGGCGTCCCTAAGTTCAAAGCTTGCCTTTTATGATATTTTGATAATGTTCAGGTAATCTTCTGGTTAGCTTTATGTGTTAGCGTATTATTTAATGAGGCATTTTGCTGGCCTGTTAAATAGGTAGCAGAAAACCTCACTCACCTACTTTCCTCTCAGGGCAGTCCGCATTTGGGCTGCCCTTCCTACTGGGCAGATCTGAAACGGCGATACAGGTTGCTAGGGTGGCAGAAACATGGTGGCGGGCGTTCATGCAAGCGATGTAAACCGTTTAATCTATAATTTAAGTGTCAGACCGATTTCGCGAAACTGAATGTCAAATTACTCTAGATAACATTCTCAAAACAAATTATTTGCGAGGACCGCAAGCTCCTGTGGAAACCCGCGATCCTCGCATTTGTTTGATTCAGAAATATGACATGCTGTCGTCGGCATCCATATCTTACTCTAATGTTGCAAAAGCCGAAGGGCTTCAGAGTCAAGGCGTCTGAGGGTGAAGTCGTAGTTTTTTACTTCGAACCCTCAGCAACACAGAATCTGAAGTTCTTCGGCTTTCCCGCAGGGTAAACAATATGGCAAAAAAGACAGAATCCTTGATATTCGTCTGTGGGATTATCCGAGCAATGCAGATGTCGCTACAAAATTAATATAATAACGAGTGTTTATATATAATTTACCATATTGTTTATGCAACTTTAGAGTTTATCCCCTGGCCAGAATATTATCAAGCCGCTCCAGGTCGTTGATCACCCGCCAGGAGCCACCTCCCCCTACCGTTTTTTCCCGCCACTGCTCAACACGGTTCAAATACTGTTTGGGATCCATGTTGTCAGCGCGCAGCTTGGTCACGTTGAGGGCGATGATGTTGAACCCGGACAGCTCAAAGGGAACATCGCGGACATATCCCTTGGCCAGTTCCTCCTGCAGGTCTGAAAAAATCAGAATGTATTTGTTTCCGGATTCGGATTCATTCAGATATTCGATGGCCTGAAGCATGCCGCCGGAGATATCCGTAAAACCGCTCCTGTCGACTTCGGTGACAAAGGCATTGACTTTATTCTGGAATACACGTTTCTGGTTATTGGCAACCGAAGGCCGCACATCGAATCGGACCTTGGCAATAATGTCTTTTTCACTAAAACTGCCGGTATCGATGCGCCCAACAGCCATGGTGTCTCCCGGTTGCAGCACGCCCAGGAGGTAATTGACGATCAGCTGGGCCTTTTTCAACTCCGCGGCATAGGTCCCGGACGTGTCCAGCAGCATGTAAACACCCTTGGCGCGATTGGTTTGTTGACTGCATCCGAAAGTAAGCAGTATCAACAAACAGATGATTCCTATACGAAAAATTTTCATTTTATCATCTCCTTTTCCTGGGCCAATGAATCGAATGCCGAGATGCTGCCACCCAGACCACCGTTATTTTCGCTTTCTTCGGCGCCGTCTTCTTCGGTATGCGTACGGGAAAAAATCTTCATCGTGATTTCTTCCAGCCAGAGGGCGGGGAAGATAACCAAATCGTAGAGGTTGATGAGCAGCCGGCCGGCATAATATCCGAGGTTGCCGATAAGCCGCAGGGCAAAGGCCAAGATACGCAGCGTCGAGGCGGCGGCCAGGCCCAGAATAGTCCGGGCCGAAGCCACAAAGGATTCCAACGGTATGGCCACGAAGGTTAAGATGAACGGCAGGATAAAGCCCATTACCATCTGCCCGACGGTGGGGATTATGCTGCCGGCAACGGCATTGGGTGACACGCCGGCCAGGCTTTGCCGCAGGGCTTCCGTGTCTGCGGCTATCCTGTCGCGCATGAAAGCCAGTGCCGATTCAACACCGGCCAAAATAGCCAGCAGGCTCAAAGCAGTCCAGAACATGGTCCTGCGCATGCGATCATCCATGCTGCCGATAATCGGAAACAGCCGTGTGATTCGCAGCGATTCCATCAGAAAGATACCCGTGCAGATTTCGAGACAGATGATGACCAGGCCGGCGATGTCGGACGTTTTGTAGGGTCCGATATAGCTGGCTCCGCCCACCATTTCGGACATGGGCAGTGCGATTAGGTTGAAGTTGATGACGGCGCCGCCCAGCGCGATGATAAGCACCCCCCCGGAGATAAAAAACTGGGTCAGCGAAGATGAAGAAAGCGTTCGCAAGGCCGCGTCGGTCTGATTGCGAATCTGTTCATAATTATCCATGTAGCGATCGATCCGCTTGGCACGCAGGCTCAGATCGGACAATGATTTGTCCAGACCGCCGAGTGTCTTTTTGATACCCCGCAGCAGAGGCACCATGCGACTGAGAATGGTATGGCGCTTGGCGGTGTCTGCCCGGTGTTTTTCCACCCCTTTGGCATGTTGTTCGGACAGCGTGTGGTGGATGTCTTTCAGCATGTTGCCCACAAGGGGGTCGCTCTTGGGCTGAATGCCCGCAATGGCTTTAATGACCTTGCCCCAGTCAGGCAGTTTCTGCGGAATATCAACACTGTTCTGGTAATCTTCGTCCAGTTTTACAAGGCTTTCGTTGAGACTGCGCTGTAATTGGGGATAGCCTTCCAGGTCCCGCTGCACGGCAGTGCCGATGCGTTCGAACTCTCTTTCCACCAGACGCTCGGCATGCTCCTTGCCGGCACTCAACAATACGTCCCGGTTGCGATCGCTCAGGCGCTTTTGGGCCATCTTGACCGATTTGGCCATCAGGCGCATGCTGCTGCGCACCAGCAGCCCCAGAGCGGATAAGCAGCGATGGCTCGGCTTGCGCGCCAGGTACATGGCCGCGAGTATTAAGCCGATCCAAATCAAAGCGGAAAAAACAGGATTGGAGGTAATTGTTGGAAAAAATGCGAGATTGGTCATGACGCACCTCCCTAAGGTTTCGGTTCTGCACCACGGGAGGTCTGCCCGTCAGCCCAAGACGTCTGAAAACAGAAAAACGCCCTGCTGGTGGTTTGCAAAGGCGTCTTGTGATACCTTCGGCAGCCCAGCGATCATGGCTATTGGAGCTTTAGACCCGTGGCTTTGCGTCACTGCCTTTCGACAGCTTTGCCCTTTTCATGGTATATATGTAAAAAGTCTCCGGCATCGATATACGTGCCATTGACTTTATCAACCAGATAATACGTCTGTTCGTCAACCAAGTCAAGTCTTTTAGTGTTTTATCCAGAAATATGATTGTATTTCATCATGTTATTGCAGGTTCAGCGATTTCACTGAACAGACAACCATACTATTCTTGATTTCAAAAGGCGTATAAGCATGCAAATCACAAAGCTTCGTTTCTGTTTTGCAGAGATAATTGCATGGAGAAATTACGTAATTTAATACCGTATTTCTGCCCAATAACTCCGGGATTGTTTCGGCGTTTAAGTATTGCTACCCTAAACTTTCCAAATTTCTATTAGTACCCAAATAGCTTGATTTGAACCCTGGATTCTCAGAACCCTTAATATTAATTCCGGTATAAGCGATAGGGAAATCCATTGCTCGCAAAAGTCATCAGCAGTGCCGTTATCGGCATTGATGCCTATCTGGTGGAAGTGGAGGTGGACATTGCCAGGGGATTGCCGACCTTTACGACGGTCGGCTTGCCGGAGGCGGCCGTCAAGGAAAGCAAAGAACGGGTTAAATCCGCGATCAGCAATTCCGGCTATACATTTCCGGACGATCGCATCACCGTCAATCTGGCCCCGGCCAATATCAAGAAAGAGGGCACCGGTTTTGACTTGCCCATTGCCTTGGGAATTCTGGCGGCGGAACGATTGATTCCCCAAAAGTTGGTTAATGAATACATTATCATGGGTGAATTATCCCTGGATGGCAGAGTTAAGCCGGTTAACGGTGGCCTGCCCATGGCCATGGCCGCCCGCAAAGCCGGCTACCACGGCATCATGGTGCCACATGCCAACCGGCAAGAGGCTTCGGTGGTGGATGGCATTCAGGTATATCCGGTGGAGACACTGTCACAGGTAGTGGATTTCTTAAGGGGCTTTGAACGGATCGAACCGGTGAAGGCCGACCTGCAAGCATTATTTGGTACCCATAGCAGCTATGAAAACGATTTTTCCGAAGTCATGGGCCAGGAACATGTTAAACGGGCCATGGAGATTGCGGCCGCCGGAGGACACAATCTTTTAATGATCGGCGCGCCCGGATCGGGTAAAACCATGATTGCCAAACGTTTGCCCACGATATTACCAGCCCTGACTTTCGAAGAGGCCATTGAGACAACCAAGGTTTTCAGCGTGATGGGATTGTTGCAAAAGGACAGGGCCCTGGTCACCAAGCGCCCCTTCAGGTCGCCCCATCATACGATTTCAGATGCCGGTCTCATCGGCGGCGGCCATATACCCAGACCCGGCGAGGTCAGTCTGGCCCACAACGGGGTCCTTTTTCTGGACGAGTTGTCCGAATACAAAAAGCATGTGCTGGAAGTGCTGCGACAACCGCTGGAAGATCTAAGAGTAACCATTTCACGAGCGAAATCTACGATTACCTATCCTTCCAGCTTTATGCTGGTGGCGGCCATGAATCCCTGTCCCTGCGGCTATTTCTCCGATCCCAAACATGAGTGCCGCTGTACCTTTCACCAAATCCACCGTTATCGGTCTAAAATATCAGGACCGTTGTTGGACCGTATCGATCTACACGTGGATGTGCCGGCGGTGCCCTACAGAGAGCTTAAGGGGGTTGTAGATTCCGAGTCCTCCGGGACTATCCGCCAGCGGGTGGCTGCCGCCCGGTCGATTCAATCGCGTCGATTTCGCCAAATAACCATCTATTGCAACGCCCAGATGAACAGCCGCCTGATCAAGAAACACTGTCGGATCAACAACGCCTGTCACGATTTGCTGGAAACGGCCATCGACAAGCTGGGTCTCTCGGCCCGCGCCCATAGCCGTATTCTGAAAATTGCGAGGACTATTGCCGATATCGAGGCAGCGCAGGGTGTTCGCCCAGCCCACATAGCTGAGGCCATCCAGTACAGGACGCTGGACCGTGGAAAAAGATTTAAGTGAAATCGATGTCCTAAGATTCCAAACTTGGCTTTCAAGAAAGTCAAGTTACAATTAGTCCTTTAGATGGAAGTAAATCCCTTAGGACAAAATTTCTATGGATTGATGCTGCCTGATAATATTGATATATCGTAAGGGATTCTGTATTTTTAGAATCCGATTTTCGTCGTAAATTATCCTTTTGGTTATGCCAGGCATTTCCGTCATAGGCTGGTATTTTTTCGCTTCCAGGTTGGAATAGTTTTCCGCTTCTTGCCGCCCTTCGCCAGGCATTAATTCGACCTTTTTTGTCAGCTTCAGTAGCTAAAACATCCTTCACCACGCCTTCAATGGCTGCAAATTTCATGTACTTTTTTTCAGCTAATTCCGGATCGCCCAGCGCAGCCTTCCTAAAAAGATCATAAAGCGCTTTGCATCCTTCGAGAAAGGATTTGGGGTTGTTTCTTTCACCACTTTTAAATTCCGGATCTTCATATTCAAATTCCCAAACTAAATAGGGCCTATCTGGAAACGTGACTGCGGCACCATGTCCCAATGCGCCTGATAGGTTTTCAGCAAACCAGGATTTTATATTGTCTAAAGTGCCACATTCGCTTTTATAGGTATCCCTGAATCTTTTTTCTTTTTCCCTGATATATTTTTCAATACTTGGCTTTGGCTTCTTTATAAATTGGATAGTTCCATCTTTAATTTTGTTTCGTCGTGAACTAATTCCGGAGAATCCGTAGTGGGAGAAGGTGTCAGCGTAGACATGAGCCGTAATGCCAATTAAAAGCACGCCATACGGCTCCTTTAAATGTGATAGATTGAAATCGACCATCTTTTTGACAATATTCTTATCTTTTCTGCAAATAAGCCTCTCTGTAAAACCTGAACCTTCGTTTCCTGGAAGAAAATGGAATGGAACCCAAATTTTACGTTGGTCTTCTAAGTCAGTATTCTTAATATCAAGTGTGTGATGTGCTGTCGCCTCAGCATCAAGCCGAGCACCATCTCGAAACCTTATACTTTCCTTGTCAGCGTTATCATCCACAAACTGTGCTGCGGTAGCTATAGTTTTACAAACCTGAGGTTTCAATCCTGCTGCCCTTGCCATTGCATAGGTGCCATAGTAATGCATATCAATTTGCATTTTTATACCTCCTTTTTTCTTAGGGCTTAATTTTCAATTGGGAACGTCGCTTCGCTAAGATCTACCCTCCTGGCTAAAGATTCAAGAGTGCTAACAGATCAGATGGAGCGAGACGACAATCGAAAATGTAAATTCGAGATTGACGGAATAAAGTATTAAGTATGAAGATGTGATTTTGCTTTGAATGTGATTTAGGCAATAGAATATCTTAAGCAGATAATAAAAAGGCTGTATATTGTCAATCTGTAAAATAGGGACTGATAAACATGAAAAATTTCAAAGAGCTGAATGTATAAAAAAGTTGCATGGCTTGTGTCTTGAACTATATCAAAACACGAAAAACTTCCCAAAAGATGAAATATATGGTTTAAAGCCTTGATCAGATTGCTTTAGAATAATCACTCGGCCCCTGGAATCCTTGAACCCTTAGATTTAAAGGAACTTAAAATTGAGATTCAATCCCATCACCGACAATAATATCGAAGAATTATCCAAGCTGGTACCGCCCGACCGCATATCCACCGGTGAATCGGTACTGGACCTGCATGCCAAGGATCAGTCCCAGCATGCCCCGGTGCGCCCTGAGATGGTGATCTGGCCCCAGAGTGCAGAAGAGGTTTCGGCCGTGGTCGTATATGCCAATGATAATCGCATCCCGTTGGTGGGTTGGGGTTCGGGTTCCAGCCTGGAAGGCAATCCCATACCCACCCAGAAGGGCATTGTGCTGGATTTTGGCCAAATGAACCGGATTTTAGATGTGCGCGCCGCGGATTTTCAGGTGGATGTGGAACCGGGCCTGGTCTATCAGGACCTGAACGACCATCTCAAATACAGCGGCCTTTTTTTCCCACCCGATCCCGGCGCCCGGGCCACCCTTGGCGGCATGATCGCCAACAATGCCAGCGGCACCCGCACGGTCTATTACGGTTCTACCAAAGATTATATCTTGCGGCTGAAAATGGTGATGGCCAACGGTGACCTCCTCGAAACCGGTTCACGCACAGCCAAAACCTCGTCGGGCTATGACCTGCTGCATTTGTTCATCGGTTCTGAGGGCACCCTCGGTATTGTGGTGCAGGCCACGGTCCGGCTGGTGGGCCTGCCTGAGGAATATGCGGCTGCCATTGTGACCTTCCCTTCCATCGAGGCGGCCGGTGAGGCCGTTGTAACCATACGGCGTGCCGGCCTCAATCCAGCCTCTCTGGAACTGCTGGATACGGCCTGTATCCGCTTGTTCAACCAGGAGAAGAAGTTGGGCCTGGCCGAATCGCCCACTCTGTTTATTGAATTTCACGGACCGTCCCTGGCTTATCTGAGTGAAATCCTGGAATTGGTTGCGGACGTCTGTGAGGATGCGGGCCAGATCGAGTTTCGATCCGGACTGGGGCGAGAGGAGCGCAACCGCTTTTTCGAGGCCCGGCATGAACTGGGTGAGATGATCGTCCGCAACCATCCGGACTGCGGTACACAGGTCATCGATGTGGCGGTCCCGCCCACGGCCTATGCCGATATCATTACCAGTGCGAGCCAGGCAGCCGAGACATCCGGTATTCCCGGCTATGCCTTTAGCCATGCCGGTGACGGCAATCTGCATTTGAACCTGGCCGGCCGCAAAAATAATCCGGACGACTGGAAATTGATCGAGAAAATAAGCCAGGAAATGGTGGACAAGGCCTTATCCTACGGCGGAACGGCAACCGGAGAACATGGGGTCGGCATCGGTAAGCGGGACTATATGCACGCCGAGCACGGTAGAAGTCTCGATTATATGCGGCATATCAAGAATTTGTTTGATCCGAACGGTATATTGAACCCCGGAAAGATCTTCCCGTAAATTTAAATCGGGCCGCGCCAGAAAGGCGCGGCCCGATTTAAATTGACAATCCTGAAAAGACACTTACAATTATTGCAGATTTGCTGAGTTTAATAAACCAGTATATGTATAAAATTTAGGCAATTAAACCGCGGTACACCCGCGTAACGTAAAACCGCTCAATGGTTTTACGTGGAGGTAAACATGGTATTTGAGACCAAAGAAGAAGTGCTGGAAAGAATCATGGCGCAAGACAAGCCCACCTGCCCGGATTGCGGCGAGGTCATGAATCTGTGGGAAGTGCCACCCATCAATTTTAGCGATGGATTGGGATGGGGATCGCCTTATCTATACTTATGCTTTAACGACGACTGCCCCATCTACAGCCAAGGTTGGGAAAATATGAAAGAAAACTATAACCATACTGCTTCCTACCGCAAGATGAACTACCCGGGAACGGAGCAGTATGAACTGATGCCGGTTTTCAGTCCCATGGGCGCCCAGGGTCAAATCATTGACGACCAGGTACTCATGCAGGAAGAAATGCTGAAGGAGGCCATCAAAAAGGGTTTTTCCATCCTGGCCCAATGCTTTGTAGATAAGGATACGGAGACTGCCCTGCGCATGCTGCTGGATCCCACCGAACCGGCGCGTGTTCGTTTGAAAGCCGCTGAGATGCTGGGCGATATCGGCGATCTGGAAGCCATCGAACCCCTCAGAAATTTAAAAGTGGGCAACGATCTGATCGAAAAGCAACTGGATGAATCCGTTGCCAAAATTCACGAACGCTTTTTTACACGCGAGTGCCCCTTTTGTGCGGAAATTGTCAAGAAACGCGCCAAAGTGTGTAAGCATTGTAGCAAAGAGATTGCCGGCGTTTAAATATTGAGCAGAAAGCAGTAGGGAAAGAACCGCAAGTTGGGTCAAATCCTGATAAGAAAGTCTTCACTATAGTGGTTTGATCCAACTTTTTTATTTGCCTCAAAATGAACATCGAACATCCAACATCCAACGTCGAGTGGTGTTTGTCAGCAAATTGTATTTAGTATTTATGAGCTTTCAGCCATCAGCAATGTGCTAACGTTTCGATGTTCAGTGTTCAATGTTCGATGTTGGAGGTTCAGTTGTTTCTGCGGTTAAGTTGGCCGATCGCTTGCGGCAATCAGTGATTTCCCGGTCATCTCCGCAGGCTGGGGCAAACCCATGATTTTTAGCAGGGTGGGAGCAATGTCGCACAAGGCACCATCCTGCATAACCTTTCCTTTGAAGTCGTCATCCACCAGAATACAGTTGACCCGGCCAACCGTATGGGCGGTATGCGGGTTGCCATCATCACTGATCATTTTTTCAGCATTGCCGTGATCGGCCGTGATGATGGCAGACCATTGCTTTTCCTGCAACTTGGCCACGATTTGGCCTATACATTGATCGACAGTTTCACAGGCCTTGACAGCCGCCGCCAAATCACCGGTGTGACCGACCATATCCATGTTGGCAAAATTAAGCACGATCAAATCGTATTGATCGCTGTCCAAGCGTTCAAGGACCTCATGGGTAACTTTTCGTGCGCTCATTTCCGGTTTCTGATCATAGGTGGCCACCTCACGCGGTGATGGAATCAGACGGCGGTCCTCTCCTGGAAACGGTTCCTCGCGACCACCGCTGAAAAAATAAGTCACATGGGCATACTTTTCCGTCTCTGCAATACGAAGCTGTTTTAAACCGGCATCACTGATGACCTGACCCAGAATATTTTGCATGGACTTGGGCTCAAAGGCGATGGGCAGTGTAAAGGCTGCGTCGTAAAGGGTCATGCAGGTATAGCCGCATAGATTCGGCCAGGGATCGCGTTCAAACTCATCGAAGCTTTCGTCGGTAAAGGCGCGCGTTATCTCGCGTGCCCGATCGGCCCGGAAATTGAAAAAAAGGATGCCGTCGCCATCTTTGACCTGTCCGCGCGGCATGCCATCTGCATCCGTGATGACAATCGGTTTGATAAATTCATCGGTTTCATTTTTTTGATAGGCGTTTTGAATGGCGGCTAAAGCATTTCTTTCGGAAGTGCCTTCTCCGCGGGTATAGAGTCGAAATGCCTTTTCGATGCGGTCCCAACGTTTATCGCGATCCATGGCAAAATAGCGGCCACAGATGGTTGCGATAGTACCGGAACCGATTCTATCCAAATGGGATTGAAGGGTTTGTAAATAACCGGCTCCGCCGGTGGGCGATGTATCCCTACCGTCCATGATGGCATGAACTGCAACGGGTTTAATTTTTTTTTCGGCAGCCATATCCAACAGTGCCAGTAGATGGGTTAATTGGCTATGGACGCCACCGTCGGATACCAGGCCCATGAGGTGCAGTGTGGATCCGGCCGCTTGGATTTTTTGCATTAACTGACAGATGGCGGCATTTTCAAAAAAACGGCCGTCGGCGATGGCGCGATCGATGCGCAGCAGATCCTGATAGACGATCCGGCCGGCACCGATGTTCAGATGGCCCACCTCCGAATTTCCCATGATGCCCTCGGGCAAACCCACGGCATTGCCAAAAGTGGTCAGCAAGGAAGAGGGGTAATGGGTAAGAAGCTGATTTAAGTTGGGGGTGGCGGCCTGGGTCACGGCATTGCCATGACTTTCGTCACGGACGCCCCAGCCGTCCAGGATGATGAGCATGCATTTTTTCTTTAATGTCATATGCTATACCTTTTGTGACTTAATATAATTGATGAATTCGGAAAAAAATGTAATTCATCCCGTGTTAGGTTTTAAGTGTTAGGTTTTAGGTAGGCTATGAGCCAATCGCTTTCAGCTAAACTTAAAACTCAACACCTAAAACTTAAAACGCGTGAAAATAGAAATTTATTAATACTTACAAAATAGCTAAACTAAAAAGTCTAATAGTTATGCTAGGTCTTTTAGAATAATCCTTTTTGCATCCACCCACAGTCCTTCCAGATCGTAAAATTGGCGTAGCGACTCAAAGAAGATATGAATGATGACATCGCCATAATCCATTAGAACCCAATGGCCTTCCTTTTTGCCCTCCACATGAATCGGATGTTTACCCTGTTTTTTTAATTCAATCTGGACATGTTCGGCAATGGCGGTGACTTGACGATTTGACTTACCCGAGCAGATGATGAATGCATCGGTAAATGAAGTCAGATCCTGCAAATCCAGTATAACGATCTGCTGGGCCTTACGCCCCAATACGGCCTGAATATAGGGTTTGATGGTCGCCTGGATTGCTTTGCCATCCGTGTCTGTCATGTGTAGATTCCTTGTTTCAAAATATAATTTTCAACAGATCGGGGAACTAAAAATCGTATGGATCGTTTTTGCCGAACCAACTGCCGGATATTGGTTGCAGAGATATCCAACATACGACTAGAATGCCGATGGATCGGTTGATAACGCTTATGCACATAGCAACACTTTTCATCAGAATATTGGTATGAATCCGATATCTGGCTGTGGATCAACTGGGTCATATCCGACCACTCGGTACGCGTTGGGGTGTTTCCCTGAATCGGCCGCGCCATCACAATAATCGGCAGCATTTGAACCAGCCGCCCATAGGATTTCCAGGTATCAATTTCCAGAAAGGCGTCTAGGCCCATGATCAGAAAAAGATCGCTACCAGGTTCCAGTTGATTTTGAAACGCTTGAACCGTATCGACAGTATAGGACGGTCCGCTTCGTTTCAATTCGACGTCAGACAAAATGAATTCCGGATAGTCCTGAATTGCCAGGCGCACCATCTCAACCCGATCGGTGGCCGAGATCACATGCTTTAAATCTTTGTGGGGCGGCAGCGCTGCAGGAATCAGGTAGAGTTTTTGCAAACGGAAGCTTTCCCGTATCTCCTCGGCGGCTCGGAGATGACCGCAGTGGATGGGATTGAAGGTTCCGCCGAATAATCCAACCCGCATAGCTTAATTCCCCTCCAGCATAGTGAAAATGCGTGACAGCAATTGCTCGGTGCCGGTGCCGGTGAGAGCAGAAATGGTGACCACTTCGTTTTCGGGCACGGCATCCTGAAAACGCACTGCGTTATCAGCGGATTCGGGCATATCCATTTTGTTCAATACCAAAATTTGGGGGCGCTCAGCCAGTGCCGGATTGTGTTTGATCAGTTCCTGGTTGACGGTTTCATAATCGGCCAGCACATTGTCCGGATCGATCACGGATACATCGATCAGATGCACCAACAAGCGCGTGCGTTCGATATGACGCAAGAACTGGGTGCCCAGGCCGGCACCTTCATGGGCGCCCGCGATGAGCCCGGGGATATCGGCAACCACAAATGGTTCGCCCCAATCGGTATGTACCACCCCTAAATTTGGGACCAGGGTTGTGAAAGGATAGGATCCAATTTTGGGTTTGGCTGCTGAAATTTTACTGATGAGTGTCGATTTGCCGGCATTGGGTAGGCCGATGAGACCCACATCTGCAATCAACTTGAGTTCCAGCTTTAAATGCAGGATCTGCCCGGGTTCTCCTGGTTGGGCAAAGCGCGGCGCCCGGTGGGTCGACGTTTTGAAGTGATGGTTGCCAAGGCCGCCACGACCGCCGGCTGCGGCAACAAAGGTTTCGCTTGGGGTAGTGAAGTCTTTTAGGATTTCACCTGTTTCGATATTGGCGACCACTGTGCCGGCAGGGATTTCAACTATCAGGTCGCTACCTTTTTTACCGGTCTTTTTTTTGCCCTGACCAGCGGCACCGTTTTTGGCCCGGAGATGACGTTTGAACCGAAAATCGTAAAGTGTTCGTTTTCTACCTGAAGCCTTGAAGATTATATCGCCGCCCTTGCCGCCGTCTCCGCCGTCCGGCCCGCCCCGGGGAACGAACTTTTCCCGCCTGAAACTAACGCATCCCCTGCCACCGTCTCCGGACTGGATGGTTATCTTGGCTTCGTCTATGAATTTCACACAGTATAAACGCTGACTTTTTTGCGCGACCGTCCTAGCCGTTCATAAGACACAATGCCGTCGATTTTAGCGAAAAGGGTGTAGTCTTTCCCCATACCGACATTATCACCCGGATGAATCCGGGTTCCCAATTGCCGCACGATGATATTACCGGCTTTGACGGTCTGTCCGCCATAGCGCTTCACGCCCCGGCGCTGGCCATTACTATCACGTCCGTTTTTTGAGCTTCCGCCCGCTTTTTTATGTGCCATTTTTATACTTCCTTTCTCGATTCAACCGCGAATGATTATGCCTGCTGAAGTCCTTGCGCGCTTGCATCAGAGAGAAATGTCGTCTATTTTCACAGCCGTAAATTGCTGTCGATGTCCCTGGGTTCTGCGAAATCGTTTTCGCCGTTTATATTTGAAAACCAATATTTTCTTGTGTTTTCCCTGTTCCACAATATGCGCATTGACGACCGCATTTTCCACCAGCGGTTGACCGATTTCCACACGATCTCCATCAGATACCATCAGGACCTGGTCAAAAGCCACCTGAGCGCCCACGTCGCCGGGAATTTTTTCGATCTTAAGTGTTTCCCCTTTTTGAACGCGATATTGCTTTCCGCCTGTTGTTAGCACAGCGTACATGTTACATGCCTCCTCTACTCAACCTTTCAAAGAATTCGAATCACCATATTGATGTACTCATAAAAAGTCAGAATACTCAAATTTCAATTCTCTAACCTGTTGAAAATATTATGAGTGGGATTTGAGAATTGCAATTTTTCGGACTTTTTACGAGTCTATCCATATTGCGTCAACAATATTTTGAGAGAACTCGAGGTTTCTTCAATTCAAAAAATAGATAATATTATAATTTCTGCGTAAATTGTCAAGTAAAATTGATAAACAATGATAAAGGTGGTAGTGTATTTTCGTTATGAAAAACCGAATCCGCATATTCTGCCTGATCCTGATTGGATGGACTGTCCTGGCGGCTGTGGCAGAAGCGGCCGCTATCGAAGCATCGGTGGTGCGCATTGTCAACCATTATCAGCGTGGCCGCTGGGATGCACCCTGGGGTGCGTATTCAGTCGATAAACGCACCGGCAGCGGATTTGTGATTCAGGGCAGCTTGGTCATGACCAACGCCCATGTGGTCAGTGATTCCAGGATGCTTTTGATCTATCTGAATAATGATCCGAGGCCCTACGAAGCAACGGTGAAGCATATTGGTCATGACTGTGATCTGGCCGTCGTAGAACCTGTCGATAAAAGCCTTCTGTCCGGAATCCCGCCGGTCCGGCTTGGTGGCCTTCCGGCATTGCGCTCAACTGTGGAGACTTTCGGGTACCCCACAGGCGGACAGCGCATTTCCTCCACCAAGGGTGTGGTTTCACGTATAGAGATGAATCGATATATGCACTCCATGATTGATTATCATCTGACAGTACAGACTGATGCGGCCATAAATCCGGGAAACAGCGGCGGACCGGTGGTTCAAAAAAAACGTGTTGTGGGCGTTGCCTTCCAGGGCAGTTCCCGTTTGGAGAATACGGGCTGGTTTATCCCGGTGGAGGTAATCCAGCATTTTCTGATCGATATTGCGGACGGTACCTATGACGGTTTTCCGGATTTAGCGGTCATGTTTCGGAATATGGAAAATCCGGCCTATCGTCATTATGTGGGCGTAAAGCCCGGTCAGACCGGTATGATCGTTGAAAATGTTTATCCCCAGGGCAGCGGAGATGGGTATCTCGAGGCGGGGGACGTGATTCTCAAGATAGATAACCACATCGTTGCCAACGATGGGACGGTAGATATGCAGGGCCTGCGGTTGGATGCCGCGGTGCTTTTGGACCGCAAACAACACCGTGAAATCGTTAACCTCGAGGTCTGGCGACAAGGTCGATCCATACAGATGGCCGTGCCCATGGCGCCTTATCCGCCTTTGATCCGCAAGGGCAATATATATGACCGCCTGCCACGCTATTTTGTGTATGCCGGACTTGTATTTGTTCCTTTAAATGTTGAAGTTTTAAAGCTGAGCGGCCGGGATTGGAACGCCAAAGCCCCGGCCTTGCTGCGCTATACCTATCAGTACAAATCCATCGAAATGCCCAGCCACCTGCACGTGGAATCCGTTGTGTTTCTGAGACGGCTGGATCACCCCGTAAACGCCGATATGCCCAATTTCAAAAATCTGCTGGTGCAAAAAGTGAATGGAAAAAGCATTACTACGCTTGGGGATCTCGTGTCCGCCATCGAATCAAATCCCGGCCCATTTCATGTGCTGGAATTCGAAACCGGGATTGTCCATGTTCTGGATGCCGACAAGGCTGAATCCGCCAATGCAGATATCCTGAAGCAATACGGCATTCCGATAGATCGCAGATTATGAAACAGGTATGGACAATACTGCTTGCGCTTATCCTGATCCAGAGCTCTCATGTCGCCATGGCCGGGACGTTTGAAAATCAGGTGGTGTCCCTTTCCATAACCTGGCAGTCTTTTAATGCATATCGGCCTTGGGATAAAAACAAGCCCGGCCATCGATCGGCCCAGGCAGTTGTTATCAATGATTCAATGCTGTTGACCACGGCCCATGCCGTATCCAATGCAACGCTGATACAGGTTAAAAAGCACGGCAAACCCAACCGAACCGCAGCCCAGATTTATCATTTGGATCGGGAAATCAACCTGGCGCTCCTAACCGTGCCGGCACCCGGATTCTTTGATGACCTTGAGGCGGTCACTTTTTCCAGCAGCATGGTTTCCGGGGGCGAGGCCCAATCGGTCCGATGGAAGGTGCGCCAGCTCGAAATCGCTCAGACCCGTCTCAGTCGAATTGAAGTGGTCGCCAGTCGAACCGGATCGGTGCAACATGCAGTGCTCAGGGGTACCAGTGATATGTCCGGGGCCAGCGCTGTCGATCCGGTGTTTAGGGATGAAAAGCTGATTGGCCTGACGGTCTATAATGCCAAAGGCCTGGTTGAAATTCTACCAGCGCATACGCTGAGGGCCTACTGCGATATGGCCAAGTCCGGCGAATATCGCGGTTTTGCGACGCTGATCGGCCTTTCCTACCAGGTTCAGAATGATGAGACCGTGGCCAAATGGCTTGGATTGCAGGGACCACCCCGCGGCATACTGGTTCGCAACAGCCCCTATGGTGAGACCGGGCATCAGGTTTTAAAGCCGCTGGACTTAATACTGTCCATAGACGGGCATGCCATCGATAGTCATGGTTATTATCGTCACCCCCGCTACGGGCAACTTCATTTTTTTAATATCATTACCGAAGGACACATGATCGGTGACACGATTAATGTCGTTCTCCTGCGGTCAGGCAAGCTGATAGAGGTGGAGATGCCATTGCTGGGATTCCCACTCAACCACCGCTTGATACCATACTGGCGTTCGGACTACACACCGTCCTACCTGGTGGCCGGGGGACTGGTTTTTCGAGAACTCGATTACAATTATCTGCGGGGCAGAGGAAACAACTGGCGCTCCAAGGCCGATACGCGTTTGGTCCTGGCCTGGGATCTTGAGCGCTTTGATCAATCACCAAAACGTCGTCGCATTATCATACTGAGCTATGTTTTGCCAGACACCTACAATATCGGCTATCATGACCTTCGGGATCTGATTGTTCATAAGGTCAATGGCATACAGGTGGGCTCGATGGCGCAACTCACGGCGTCGTTTGAGCATCACCACGGTGTTTTTCATGTGATCGAATTCCAGAAAAACTACAGGCGTGACAAGGTTGTTTTGGACGCGGGTGTGTATGCGGCGGCCACGCAGCGGATATTGGAAAAATATCACATACCGCGAGCAGAAATAATCGGGAAAGATTAGTCGCCCAAAAACCCAAGATCCAAATTCCAAAAAACAAATAAAGACCAAATTACACATTCAGATTGCCAAAGCGAGGCGATAGTTTTAAATTTAGGTTTTGTAGATTGGATATTGTTTGCGATTTGGAATTTGCCATTTGATATTTCATCGTATCGATAATCCTTGATACCATTATTGACTGATATGAATAAACCTTCTGAATGATAAATAGGGCAGGAAACGATTTATGGGGGATAGATTGAAACCAATTTGTCGATCGATTCTATCTGTACCGGGGCATGTACAAAAAATGCATGCCAAGGCACTCGCAAGTTCTGCCGACAATGTGATGCTGGACTTAGAAGACAGTGTGCCCGTGGATCAGAAAATAGAGGCCCGCAGGCAAGTGATCGAGACCCTAAGCTCTGCTGAGTGGGGTACCAAAACACTTACGGTTCGTTGCAATGGGTTGGATACGCCCTTTGCTTATCAAGACCTCATCGATTTGGGCGCTGAAACCGGGCACAGACTGGATGCGGTGGTTGTTCCCAAAATCAACCATCCCGGAGACATTCATTTTGTTCATCGTCTATTGGATGGTGTGGAAATGGATCGGCAGCCGGGAGCAAATATCGGCATAGAGGCCTCTATTGAAAGCGCCCAAGGCCTGGAAAATGTATCCGCCATCGCCAGCGCCAGCAATCGCCTGGTTTCATTGATATTCGGTATCGCCGATTATTCCGCCTCCATTGGTGCCCGCTTGGTATCTGTTTCCGGGCATGGCGAAGGTGAGGAAGAAATCTATCCAGGCCATCGCTGGCACTACCCCCTGAGCCGGATTGTCATGGCCGCGAAAGCCAACAATCTGCAGGCCATTGATGCGCCCTATGGGAATTTTAAAGACAGCGAAGGGCTGCGGATGGCGGCCAAAATGACCAATGCATTGGGATTTGATGGTAAATGGGTAATCCATCCGACTCAGATTGATATCGTCAATGAGGTATTTTCACCGACATTGGAGGAGATTGAACGGGCACAGGCGGTGATGGCCGCCCATCAATCAGCAGTAAAAAAGGGACGTGGAGCCGTATCCGTGGACGGTCGTTTGGTGGATCAGGCCACCATCCTAATGGCCCGACAACTTTGTGCACAGGCCAAACGGTTGGGACTTTTATAATACAGCGAAAGAAAAGCAGTAAGCTTTCAGCAAATGGATATTCCTGGATCCCCGATTCCTCGGGGTTGACAACCGGAGTCAGCTGCGACGCTCGGAAGCTTGGCCTAAACCTCCGGCTTTCGATCTCTATCCGCTGGCTGCTAAAGGCTTATGGCTTGTCGCCGTACTTCTTTCTCAATAATTTCTTATCCAACTTGCCGACACTGGTTTTAGCGATACTATCCACAAATTCATACCGATCGGGCACACCATACTTGGGTAATTTGCCTTGTTGGGCAGCTTCCAGCATATAGGCCTTTAAATCGGCAGCCGTGAGCTGCCCTGAGAAATCCGGTTTTAGGGTTACGATCATCATGGGGCGCTCCCCCCATTTTTCATCGGGTACGCCGATGGCAGCAGACTCCAGAACAGCCGGATGTTGGCTCATGATATTTTCAAAGTCCAGCGAGGAGACCCATTCGCCGCCGGTTTTGATGACATCCTTTATTCGATCGGTTATCTGCAGATAACCGTGGGCATCGATATGACCCACATCACCACTGTGGAGCCAACCATTCTACCATAACGCCTTGGTTTTTTCGGTGGACTTGAAGTAGTTCTGGGTCAGCCAGGGGGATCGCATGACGACTTCGCCGGTTGTTTGGCCATCATGGGGATAGCAAAAAAGCACTCCAGATATCGCGCTGTATCGTAATCAAGTACGGCGACGACGTCTCCGGGGCGCACGCCTACCGATTGCAAGCCGGCCGCCAATTGATGAATGCGCAGGTTCAAATCCGTGTAGCGGTAGCGCCCGTGGTTGCTGGTCACGATTTCTTTTTCCGGTGCGTAGATCAGTGGCGTTTTAAGCAGCTTTTTGAGAATCAGCGGATAATTATAAAATTCACCCGGCTCAAATTTCACGGTATTCATTTGTTTGGCTCCTTTTTTGACAGAAAGTACGGCGCCATGATATCCTGCCCTTTGGCCGTGAACATAGCATTTACCTTTTTTTTTCAAAAGTCGGAGTCAGCATGCAGAACCAATTTCAGGAAATAGTCGATCAGATCAGTGCCGTTGTTCTGGGAAAGGAAGATCAGATCCGTCTGGCTTTGACATGTTTGTTTGCCAAAGGTCATCTGTTGATAGAAGACATCCCCGGTATCGGCAAAACAACTCTGGCCAAGGCATTGTCACGATGTCTGGGCTTAAATTTCAGGCGGGTTCAGTTTACAAGCGACTTGTTGCCGGGCGATGTGTTGGGGACATCCATATTCGATCGCAAGCAAAGCGCTTTTGTTTTTCACCCCGGCCCCATATTCACCCAGGTGTTGTTGGCTGACGAAATCAATCGGGCCACGCCCAAGACCCAGAGCGCCCTCCTAGAGGCCATGGAGGAACAGCAGGTTACCATCGAGGGAGAGACCCGCGGGCTTGACAATCCATTTTTTGTCATCGCCACCCAGAATCCTCTGGAGCAATACGGGACATTTCCATTGCCGGAATCACAATTGGACCGTTTTCTCATGCGCATCGAGCTAGGCTATCCGGATAGAATTGCGGAAAACAAGCTGTTGAAAAATGGCCAGGTCAAGGATATTTTAGCGGACATGAAGGCCTGCATCCTGTCCGAGCACGTTGTGGCGTTTCAAGACCAAATCAACGAAGTCCATTTGTCAGACCCCTTGCTCAACTATATTCAGGATATTTTAGATTTTACGCGCACATCTGACCATTTTCACGTGGGGCTGTCGCCCCGGGCCGGTATGGCCATCACGCAGGCTTCGCGGTCCTGGGCCTTCATTAATGATCGTGACTATGCATTGCCTGAGGATGTTCAGCTTATCATGCCCTGGGTGGTCGGGCACCGTCTGCGTTCCAAAGAAAGCCTCGAAGAATTGCCCAAACACCAGCTGATTTCCGTATTGCATCAGGTGCCCATACCCTAACCTCAACGCTGCATAAACATCATGACAAAGTATATGGAACACGATTTTAAATTCAGGCGATTTCGTATGAAAGTTTCCGGTAAAAACCATAACATTAAAACCACCCGTTTTGCCCCCACTCGATTCGGATGGATGTTTTTAATCGCCTTGGTTTGCATGCTGCTGGGGTCCATCAATTACAATAACAACCTGGGCTTCCTTTTTACCTTTTTGCTCGGGAGTATGGCTGTCGTTTCCATCCTTCACACCTATGCCAATGTCAAAAACGTTACCGTGGAAGCCATACGGTCCCAACCCGTATTTGAATCCCAGGATGCTGTCTTTGACGTCATCTTGCAGCATTTGCCCGCACCATATTTTGGCTTACGGTTTCGATTAAATGATAGCCAGGAAACCATCGTACAAACAACAGCCGAGATCGGTAATCGCGTCGCAGTAATCGTAAGTTCGCCCAAGCGGGGATGCATTTCTGTGGACAAATTAGACGTGGTAACGGAATACCCCTTTGGCCTTTTTCGGATCAGTCGCGGCATCCCTGTAATTGGAACGTGTTGGGTCTACCCCAAGCCCATACCCGTGAATCAACTATCTACCCGGGATATGCTGGCCGCGCATAAATCTCAGGGCCTTATGCGAAGCGCGATTGACGACTTTAGCGGACTACGCGCATTTCAAAACGGTGATGCCCTCAAACATATTTTTTGGAAAGCTTTTTCAAAGGGACAGGGGCTCCTGGTCAAAGAGTTTATGCAAAACACCTCACCGGAACTGTGTTTAAACTGGGACAGAATAAGATCCAAGAGCAGGGAGAAAAAACTTTCAATACTGTGTGCCATGATACTTCGGGCGCATAAATTGAAATTGTCTTACGGTATAAGCATACCGGGGCAAATTATTTTACCGCATAGCGGAAGTCAACATAAACACGCCTGCCTGCGCGCATTGGCCTTATTTTGATGCAGTTAGATAACCGTCATCCTGTACCGATTATAGCCGTATTGGGCATTGTAATCGGTCCTTTGCTTATAAACATGCCCTTTTGGATATCGGGCTGGTGTGCGCTTTTTTGGTCCTACGCTGTTTTGGTTTACCGCGGCAAACTGCCGCAGCCTAAACGCATAGCCCGCCTCATTTTTACCATCACGGGATGTATGATTATCCTGATCTTTTTGGGAGGGATGGCCTTGGGCAGTCAGGCCTTCATCGGACTTCTATGTGTGATGGCCGGACTCAAGCCCTTGGAGGCGCTTCGCCATCGTGACAGGGTCGTAACTTTATTTATGGCCTATTTCATTATCATCATCAGCCTATTCAGCATCGAAAACCTGGTGATTACCCTTTACATGTTTATTTCGGTTTTAGCTACCACCACATGTCTGGTACATATCAACCATCCTGGCAGGCAACTCCGGGTCAACTTGAAGCTGGTCGGCATCATCATACTGCAGGCCATTCCCCTGATGCTGTTGTGTTTTCTCCTATTTCCCCGGCTGGAGGGTTCTATTTTTACACTTCCAGAAAGATTTACAGGCCGAACCGGGTTTGCCGATACGTTGCGGCCGGGATCCATATCACAACTGGTTCAGGTGGACCAAACAGCCTTTAGGGCCCGGTTCGATCAAAAAATTCCGGAGGCGGCAGAGCTGTATTGGCGCGGCTTGGTGCTATGGAATTTTGATGGCAAGCATTGGACACGGGGGAATATATCGCGCCCGAACAAGCGTTTTTTACGCTCCCGGAATTTTATTGAATACGAGGTCATTCTGGAGCCGCATCGCAAACAAAACCTTTTTGCATTGGATTTGCCGATTACGGCGCCACGTTTTACGACCCTAACTGATGATTTCACGTTGCGGACACGCTGGTCTGTCCGCACGGTTCAGCGCTATCGCGTTCGTTCCGCCCGGGATGTTCAGGTGCAATTGAGGGCAAATCAGGAGCGTATGGCCCGACAGCTTCCTGAAGACGGGAATTCCAAAAGCCGCCTTCTGGCTGAAAGTTGGTCATCTGAACTGAATTCACCCGAAGCCATCCTGGACGCTGCCGTGCGTTATTTTAGGCGGGGCGATTTTATATATACCCTTCGACCTGGATCGCTGGGTGATCATCACGTGGACGAGTTTTTATTTAATACCCGCAGCGGGTATTGTGAGCATTATGCTTCGGCTTTTACGTTCTTGATGCGGGCTGCCGGTATCCCGGCGCGGGTGGTGGTCGGTTTTCTGGGGGGGGATTTGAATCCCTATGGTAACTATTTGATCGTTAAACAATATCACGCACATGCCTGGGTGGAGGTTTTTATCAATGATCGGGGATGGATTCGAGTCGATCCAACAGCGCTGGTCGCACCGGAACGTGTATCTATGGGGATTGCCGGATCCCTGGCATCGGACGATTTGCCGGATTTTCTGAACCAAACTGGGACCAGGTGGCTACGCGCCTATTTTCAGCGGTTGGTTTATATGGCCGATGCCGTCAACCTCAGGTGGAATGCCTGGTTTATGGAGTATTCGCGAACCGAGCAGGCCGGACTGATGAGAAAAGTGATGGCCCATATCCGTCGGTCCGGCGGCGTATGGGTGGCGGCTTTGATTTGTTTGATTGCAGGATTGGCAGCGTGGGCAGGGATCCGATATTATGCGCGCTTGAGATCCGTCCACACAGATCAAGTTCAAGAGACTTACGACCTATTCTGCCGCAAGCTGGAACGGCTTGGTATCCAAAGACACCCCGCCCAGGGGCCTCTGGATTGGGCTCAAATGGTTAGCATGCATGGGCCTAAACTCGGAAAAGAGGTGGCAGCGATTACGGATGCCTATATCGCTTTGCGCTACAAACCGAAAAGCGGGGACATGTCGCCGCGGAAATTTAAACGACTTGTGGGACGATTCGATACCTGAATCTATAGATGGGAGATTGTGTCAACTTGCAGTTGTTTGGACAGGTCCAGGGCCTCCTGCCACTCAGGAACAGCGCTCCGGCCTCCCATAGCCCGGCAGGATAGGGAGGCAACGGCCACTGAAAATTTGACCGCTTCATGGATATCAAATCCACGGGCAATGGCCAGGGCAAATGCGCCGTGAAAATTGTCCCCGGCACCGGTGGTATCCACAACCTGAACACGGGGAGCGGCCACCTGATAAAGGGTTTGACCCAGGGGGTAAAATGCACCTGCCTGACCATGGGTGACAATCAATTGTCCCTGAACCAAGGCCTGTAGTTTAACCAGGTTATCAATCAGCTGATTCGGTTCGAACACGTCACTACGGGTGTCGAAAAAGGCCGAAGAAGGGATGAAATAGTCAGCCGCTTTCATCATATCTTCAAGCCGGTCCTTCCAGCGTTCACAATCATAGATAAGCTTGGTCTCCGCCCGCAACCGTTGCTTGAGTATGGGGCCCAGGGCGGTTGTCTGAGGATCCAGCGAAACCGCCTTGGCGCTGAGTAGCAGTGGATCCAGGCTCTCCGCCAGGGTGATGTCCGGCAGTTGGCTGGGCTCGTAAATGATAGTTCGTTTGCCACTGGACTGGTTGACAAACAAATAGGCGATGGGGGTGGCAGCATTCTCGATTATGCGAATATGGCGGGTATCGACGTTGCATCGGTTTAAACGCTGCAGGCATTTTTCTCCAATGTCGTCATCTCCGATGTTTCCGACCAAGGCGACCGTGCCCCCGAGACGTGCTATGCAGCTGGCGGAGGTACCGCCTTGTCCGCCGCCTTCAACATACTTGGCATTCAGAGGGACTTTTTCATCCTCCAGTGGGAAGCGATCCAGGACAGAGATATAATCGATACAGTTGCGTCCGATTACCAGTACATCCAGTTCTTTCATGCAAAAGGTCCTTATCACAGGCACGAACCGATCTCAAAGGAAGAAATAGAATCATAAATCGAAATCATATGGATTTAACCCCGTTTTTATGCGATGGAGCATGGAAGCAAACAGAACCCTATTACAATTGGCGTCAATATGTGTTGTCATGACAGCCAGGGCGTACGCACGAATCGGACATTATTTTGGAACAGCTACAATTGAACAGAGGCTATGGAGGCTAAACATGAAAGGGAAACCCGTTATCCCACCGGTATATCAAACGGCGACCTACTACTTTGACAAATCGGATGATATGATCGACGTGGTCCAGAACCGCAATGGCTACATCTATTCCCGCTGGGACAATCCGTCGGTGCGTGATACCGAAGACAGGCTGGCGGAACTTGAAGGCTATGCGCATGCCCTGGGATTTGGCTCCGGTATGGCCGCCATCACAACAGCCATATTGCCGCATGTCAAGGCCGGCGACCGCATTGTAGCAATCCGGGAAACCTATGGGGGTACCTTTGAGTTGCTGAATAATGTGCTGCCGGCGTTCAATGTTGAGACCTCCTTTTTTAATTGCTGGGACCTGCCCGGGCTTCTCAAAGCGATTGCGGACGGACTGGCCGTGCTTTATCTGGAGACCCCCACCAATCCATTGCTACGCGTCGTGGATGTCGTCCCGCTGGTT
>Ga0180435_10001074_pt1 | contig 28619 bp, 11 predicted proteins | sample SS_ome_3_FD_132467 | JGI IMG/M metagenome (GOLD analysis project Ga0180435, IMG submission 132467) | Hypersaline lake sediment archaeal communities from the Salton Sea, California, USA - SS_3_S_1 metaG | ecosystem: Environmental > Aquatic > Non-marine Saline and Alkaline > Hypersaline >... | reverse complement strand
GTTGCCGTCACTGCTGCTTACCTCCACCTGGTAAATGCCGTCGCCATTTGCGTCGGCGCGGTATTCGAAGTCGGGTTCGACCTTGAAGGTCAGCACCCCACTGCTGGTAATACTGAAGCGGCCCGCATCGGGGCCGCCGGTGATGGAAAAGGTCGTTGTGTCACCCACGTCGACATCTTCAGCGGTTACGATGGTGACGTCCGTCTGGTTTTCATCCGCCTCAATGGTTGCAGTCTCCTCGCCACCGTCGGAGGTGATCACAGGGGCGTCGTTGGTATTGATTACGTCAATAGAGAAACTCTGGGTACCGATCAGGCTGCCGTCGCTGACCTCGATGACAACCGCATGGCTGCCCACATCATCGTTGACCGGGGTGCCGGAGAGCGTGGCGGTGCCATCCCCGTTATCGGTGAACCCGAGCCAGGTGGGCAGGGTGGACGCAGAGATCGTCAGGGGATCCAGATCTTCATCGACGGTGGTGACCGTGTAGCTGTAGACAGCATCCTCCAGGGTCGAGGTGATCGCACTGGAAGTGATCACCGGAGCATCGTTCTCCTCGGTGACGGTGACCGATAGGTGCTGCACGTCGGTGCCGCCATGACCATCATCCACAGTGACCTCGACCTCGTACACGCCATCGGTATCCGCATCGCCGGGTGACTCGAAATTGGTAGCGGCGTTGAAAGCCAGTACGCCACCGGCGGTGATGCTGAACAGGCCTTGGTCGACGCCGCCGGTGATGCTGTAGGTCAGGGTGTCGCCATCGATATCGCTGCTGGTGACCGTGGTGACAGAGGTCTGGTTTTCTTCCGCATTGACGTTCGCGGTGGCACCGGCGCCGTCGGAGGTAATCTCAGGGACGTCATTGGCACCGGTCACTGTCACCGTTACCGTGGCAGTGACAGGCGCGTTAACGCCATCGTCCAGTGTGTACGAGAAGGTGTCGCTTGCGTTGACACCGACCGCCAGTGCTTCGAACTGGCCGTTGGTGTCATAGGTAAAGGTACCGTCATCATTGAGTGTGACCAGGCCGAGCGTTCCCGTGGTGTCGAGATTGGTGGCGACGGGCGGATGCGGGTCTGCGAGCGCCTCGTTATCGAGCACCCCGGCAGTGGAACCGAAAGACTGTGGCGCGCCCACGCTGGCAAACAGGCCGTTGCTGGCCAGGTACCGGGCCTGTACCCAGTCTGCCGAACGGGTGACAGAGGAAATCTCGATGTTGTCGATCACGCCATCGAAGGTTCTGATGGTCGCGGCGGAGTGGTTGCCAGCCATCAGATCGTAAGCCGCGTCTGATCCCACGGTTCCGGTGGGTTGCAGGCTGGTCAGGGTTTGCAGCACGCCATTGATGTGGATCTCCGGTGTATTCGAGGCGTCGGAGGCATCGTACGACAGGGAGATGTGATTCCATGCATTCAGGCTGATGCTGTCAGAACCGGTATACCATTGCCCCAGTGAGCCGGAGAAACCCATCTGGAACAGCAGGGCGTTCTGCCCTCCACCAAACAGCTCCAGTGCCCAGCCGTTGAAGTGAGGCGTTGTGCTTCCGGATTTGTCGAGAATCCGCCCGTAGTCGCCTTCGCCCCACCCGGTGGGGTAGATCCATGCGGACACGGTGCCGCCGTCGGCAAAGATGTTCTGCAGGTCGGTCTCGTTGCCCAGATTGACGGCGTCATCCACTCCATCGAACAGCTGGGCATCGCCAACCTGTCCGCCGGTGTCGCTCGAGCCAGAGTTTACTGCCGTGTTTCGCTGCACCGTGGCATCGTTGAAGTCGTCATGCAGGTGGTGCACGGAGGCATATCCATTATTCCAGACCGACGACGCGTTCTCCGCAGACGTGGCAGACGCGTTCCCCCAGTACATCGTCAGGGTGTCTGTATCCGAGCCACCGTTGACCTGCGGCACCTTCACCCAGACAAAGGAATCGCCGGCCTCGTTCCAGTCCTCGATATCATGCGCCAGCGCATTGCCGTCGGCGTCGAAGAAGCGCAGATCGGATCCGTCATCCTGGGTCAGTGAGTAGTCGATGTTGCCGCTGTTCAGGATCACCAGGACCGGCATGTCGGTGAACGTTTCGGCCTGGGCGGTATTGTCCAGGGTGATGACCGAGCGACGTGACCAGTCGCTGTCCCACCAGTCGACAGCGAGGCTTCCGTCCTCACCGACCGTATAGCTGTCGTTCACCGCGATCGGTGCAGCGTTGCCGGAGATCGTGATCGTGATGTCGTGCGTGGTGCCGTCGGTGCTGGTTACGGTAATGACGTCGTTCACGCTGCTGCCGGCGGTCAGGCCCTGAATGCCTGGCAGGCTGTTGTCCACGCTATAGGTCCAGTTGCCGGAAGCGTCGATGCTCAGGTCACCGAGCGTTCCCCGGTGGGTTGCGGATGTAAAGGCATCGTCAGGGTTGTCCACATCCGATGAGAAAAGCGTACCGCTGGTACTCAGGTAACCATCCGCGGCACCCGAATCCTCGGTCAGGCTGCCGGTATCGGTCCCGGAGATGGTGGCGGCGTCATTCACCGCAGTGATATTGATTGTGGCAATGCCGCTTCCCTGCTCCGTCGTCGCCGTTCCGGTAAGGCCCGGATCTGCGCCGGTACCGCCACCGTCATTGACCGTCAACGATAGCGTCGTACTGGCACCTGGGTCATCTGAACCGTTGTAATAGGTGATCGTGCCGGTGCTGGCGGCAGTCAGGAGGTCATCGATGTCGCCGACCCGTCCGCTCAGGAGCACCGAGCCGGTGCCGTTGCCGCTGACGATCGTCACCCCGGAGTCGCCCTCCGCCACGGTAAGGCTGCCTTCGCCGACCGTGAGCCTGGCGGTAGCGGTGGTGGCACCGGCATCCACGTCGATCACGCTGAAACCGCTGCCCTCGATGCTGAGGTTTGTCTGTTCCGTTGCGTTCAGCGCACTGCCGGGCGCAGATACCACGGGCGCGTCGTTGACCGGATTGACCAGCACCTGCTGTCCCGGCAGGAAGATGATCTGGGAGGGCCCCTCGACGGTGGGGGAGGTCGCATACACGCTCGGCGTGATTCCGCCGCTGGGCGAGGAGCCGTCGAACTTGAACACCGCATTGCGGTCTGCAACGTACAGATGGCCATCCGGACCGAATACCGCGCCGCGCGGCTGGTCCATTCCCATCCCCGAGGCGAACACGTCGACGAAGTTTCCGCTGGATCCATCAAACCGCAGCACCTGGTCGGTGCCCACGCTGGTGACGTAGAGGTTGCCGTCCGGTCCAAAGGTCAGTTCAGAGGGCGCGCTAAGGCCTCCCGCATTGGCGGCAACGAAGACCTCCTCGAATTCACCCGTGAAACCGTCGTAGCGGAGTACCTCGTTTGTACTGGCACTGGAGACGTACAAATCACCGTCCGGTCCGAAGGTCAGGTCATCCGGCTGATCGAGGCCTCCGCTCTGGTAGGAGATGAAGGTCCCGACCAGGGAGCCGTCGGCGGAACTGAACTTGAGGACCTCATCGCCGGTGCTCGATGCAACGTAAAGATGACCATCCGGTCCAAACGCCATTCCGGCAGGCCCGGTCAGGCCGCCTTCGCCCGCACTGACGAATACACCGAGATCGGCACCGGTATCGGGATCGAAGCGCCATACTTCGTGCGTGCTGTGACTGCTGACATATAAGAGGCCGTCCGGACCGACGATCGCACTCATCGATTCGCCCAGCCCGGTGCCGGTCGCGATGTTGTCGATCTGGCTGCCGTCGATATCGAGCCGGAAAAGTCGCTCGTTGCCGAACAGTCCGGGTGCCACCATGCCGGATTCGAACACCGTTCCATCGACGTCCGTGGCGGACAGCGTGATGTTGTTGCTGAAGCCGCCGTTGGTATAGGTATGAGTCGCCGATGTCGCGGTCCCTGCCAGCGTCTCGACTGTCCCGTCACCCCAGTTGATCGTCCAGGTCGAGACATACTCGTCCGCGCCCAGGTTGAGGGTGTAGCTGGCATCTTCATCCACTGATGCATTGCCACTGGCGGAGATCACGGGCTGGACATTGGTGACCGTGACCGAGATCGTCTGTACGTCGGTACCGCCGTTGCCGTCGTCGGCGGTGACCTGGACCTCGTACACGCCATTGACGTCAGCATCGGCTGGAGACTCGAAATCCGGGGCAGTATCGAACGTCAGAGTCCCCCCGGGTGTGATGCTGAACAGGGTCTCGTCTGTACCTCCCGTGATGGAGTAGGTGACCGTGTCCCCGTCGGCGTCTGAACTGGTGACCGTAGTGACGTTGGTCTCATTCTCGGCCACGTCGATCGCTGCTGTGGCAGCACCACCGTCGGAGGTAATCACCGGTGCATCATTCGCATCGGTTACGGTGACCGAGATGGCCTGCATATCAGTGCCGCCATTGCTGTCATCGGCGGTCACCTCGACCTCGTACACGCCGTCGCCGTTGGCATCGCTGGGGGCTTCGAAGTCAGGGGCACTGTCGAAGGTCAGTACGCCGGAGTTGGTATCGATGCTGAACAAGCCGGCATCGGCGCCCCCGGTGATAGAGAAGGTCGGTACGTCGCCAATGTCGACATCATCGGCCGTTACTGTGGTGACGACGGTCTGATTCTCCTCGGCATTGACCGACGCGTTGTCTCCGCCCCCGTCGGAAGTGATTTCCGGGGCGTCATTGGTGTTGATTACGGTCAGATCGAAACTCTGGGTATCGCTCGAAGATCCATCGCTGGCCTGGATCGCCACGGCATGGATGCCAACCTCATCGTTGGTGGGTGTGCCACTCAGTGTGGCGGTGCCGTCGCCGTTGTCGGTGAACGAGAGCCAGGTGGGGAGCGTCGGAGCGGTGAGAGTGATGCTGTGACCATCTTCGTCGAACGTGCTTATCGAGTAGCTGTAGGCATCGTCTTCCAGCACCGAGGTGATCGCGGCCGAGGTGATTACCGGTGCATCATTCGCGTCGGTGACGGTAACCGAGATGTCCTGTACATCGCTGCCACCTTTGCCGTCATCAACGGTGACCTGTACCTCGTAAACATTGTCGCCGTTCCCATCGCCAGGTATCTCGAAGTTCGGCGCAGTATCGAAGGTGAGCACCCCGCCGGACGAGGTGCTGAACAACGAACTGTCTGCGCCACCGGTGAGCGAGAAGCTCAGCACGTCGTTGCTGTCGACATCGTCGACCGCCACGGTGGTGACTGCCGTCTGGTTCTCCGGGGCGTTGACCGCGGCAGTGGCGCCCCCACCGTCGGAGGTGATCACCGGGACCTCGTTGAGGCCGGTAATCGTGACTGTCACCTTGGAGGTGTCACTGAAGATGCCGTCCGTCACCGTGTAGCTGAACGTGTCAGTGTCTGTGTAACCCAGGCTGATGTAGTCGAACTGGCCATTCGGGTCGTAGTCGTAGGAGCCATCCGCGTTCATGGTCAGCAGGGCGCCGGAGGCCAGCGTGATCTGCGTGCCGAGGTTCGCTGCGTTGCCTTCGACCTCGCTGACGCTCAGGCCCGTGGCATCCAGTGTCAGGAGGTTGAGGTCGTTCCCGATCACGCCCGAGGCCGCCACGCTCAGGGGCGAGTCCTGATCCGTGGTCGCGGTATCGTAGATACCGATAGGTGCCTCGTCCGTGGTGACCTCAATCGTGAGAACCTCGTCGTGGGTCAACCCGATCGAATCGGTGGCGCGCACCGTAATGTCGTGCGAGGTGGCGGAGCTGTAGTCGATCAGGCTGGTGTCGGCCACGGAGACTTCGCCGCCGGCGGTCAGGGCGAACCGGCCCCCGGCGCTGTCGAGCAGGCTGTAGGTAAAGGTGTCTCCGCCGTCCTGGTCGATGGCTCCCAACTGGCCTATGACGGTCGTATCGACCGTGTCCTCGTGCACGCTGAGCTGCAGGGCAGGTGTACTGGCAGTGAATCCGCTCCCGGAATGGTGATTGACCGTCAGGTCGTTGCCACTGACCGCATCGGTGATGACGCCATCCACGGACAGATCGTTCACCGTCCAGTTGGCGATCAGCCCCTGCTCGGTGTTGGGCAGGGTTTCGCGCTGGTTGATCCGGATTTCCTCGGACGTGCGCACGTCATCGAACAGGCGGATGTCGTACAGGGTGCCGTTGAAATACTCCTGGGATTCGAAGCCGCCACCGACGGTGTCCTGTTCCATGCCGAACACCAGGGTTCCACCGGTTGGAATGGTCTGTCCAGTGGAGAGACCGTTACCGCTGTCGATCAGGGATCCGTCGATGTATACGGACCAGGCGCCTGCCGTGTTCTCCCAGGTTACCGACAGGGTGTGTTTCTGCCCGTCCATCAGGGTGGCGTTGTAATCGACCGCACTGGAGTAGGCGGTGCTGCCGGTTCCGATATCGAGTTCGAGGTTGCCATCCGATCTCGTGTTGATCGTCATGATGTCGCCGGAAGCGGTGTTGTAGGACATGAACGGCACTTCGTTGGAGGCGGCGCTGCCCTCGAACAGAATTTCAAAGCTGAACTGGCTGAGCGGGGTCGTCAGGCCACTGTCGGCAAGCAGGTAGGTATCGTTGCCACCGTCATCGTTGAGCAGCAGACCACCGACACTGAGGGTAGAGACTGGCTGGATCCGGGTTGGCGCATCGAAATCATCCGTGACGGTGACCGAAAGGGTCTGGGTATCCGTGCCGCCGTTGCCGTCGTCGGCGGTGACGTCGACTTCGTACACGCCGTTCTCATCGGCGTCGCTGGGCATCTCGAAATCGGGTGCCGGGTTGAAGGTGAGTACGCCTCCGGCAGTGATGCTGAAGAGCGAGCCATCGGCCCCGCCCGTGATGGAGAACGTCGGGGTATCGCCCGGGTCGATGTCACTGGCGGTCACCGTGGTGACGGCGGTCTGGTTTTCTGCCGCACTGAGTGCGGCGGTGTCACCGCCACCGTCCGAAGTGATCTCGGGTGGGTCGTTGGCGTCGGTGACAGTGACCGATATCGTCTGCACGTCGGTGCCGCCATTGCCGTCATCGGCCGTGACCTGGACTTCGTAGACACCATTGAGGTCGGCATCGTCCGGTGACTCGAAGTCGGGTGCGCTGTCGAAGGTCAGTACTCCGCCGGCGGTGATGCTGAACCTGCCGCCGTCCGCACCACCGGTGACGGAGAAGGTCGGGCTGTCGCCCACATCGACATCGTCGGCCGTCACCGTGATAACGGATGTCTGGTTCTCGGGCGCATTCACGGTGGCGCTGCTGGTGATGACGGGCGCGTCGTTGGTGTTGATGACGTTGATACTGAAACTCTGGGTATCGTTCAGGCTGCCGTCGCTGGCCCGGATGACCACAGGGTTGCCACCCACATCATCGTTGGTCGGGGTGCCGGAGAGGGTGGCGGTGCCATTGCCGTGGTCGGTCAGGGTCAGCCAGGCCGGGAGGGTGGTGGCACTGAAAGACGGCGTGTCGCCGTTCTCATCGGTGGCCGTGAGCGTGTAACTGTAGGCCGCATCCTCGGTGGCGGACGTCACCGCTGTGGATGTGATCTCGGGCGGATCGTTGCCATCGGTGACAGTCACCGAGATGGTCTGCATATCGGTGCCGCCATTACCGTCGTCGGCAGTCACCCGGACTACGTACACGCCGTCGGTGTTGCTGTCAGAGGGGGCCTCGAAATCAGGGGCACTATCGAAAGTGAGTACGCCTGAATTCGTATCAACGCTGAACAGACCCTGGTCGGCACCACCGGTAATCGCATAGGTGACCGTGTCGCCGTCGACATCATCGCTGGTCACGGTGGCTACGGATCTTTGATGTTCGGTTGCGTTTAGCGTGTCACCGCTGGTGATGGTGGGTGCATCGTTGGTATTGACGACAGTGATGTTGAAGTTCTGCGTGTCGCTCAGGCTGCCATCGCTCGCCTCGATGACGACGTTATGGATACCGACTTCATCATTGGTCGGAGTCCCGCTCAAGGTGGCGGTACCATCACCGTGGTCGGTGAAGGACAGCCAGGCAGGCAGGGTGGTGGCCGACAGGGAAACCGCAGGGCTGTCGACATCGCTGGTGGTAACGGTGTAACTGTAGGCCGCATCCTCGTCGATAGATGTGATCGCAGTGGAGGTGATCACCGGAGCGTCGTTGACATCGTTGACGGTGACCGAGATGGTCTGCACATCGGTGCCGCCATTGCCGTCATCGGCAGTGACTTCGACCTCGTACACACCATCGGTATTGGCGTCATCGGGTGACTCGAAATCGGGTGCGGCGTCAAAGGTGAGTACCCCGCCGGCAGTGATGCTGAACTTGGCGGCGTCCGCACCACCGCTGATGGAAAAGGTCGGTGTATCGCCCGCGTCGACGTCATCGGCAGTCACCGTGATCACGGCGGTCTGGTTCTCTGCGGCAATTACCGAGGCGCTGCTGGTGATGGTCGGGGCGTCGTTGGTGTTGGCGACGGTGATGCTGAAGCTCTGCGTGTCGCTCAGGCTGCCGTCGCTGGCCTCGATGACCACGGCATGGTCGCCAAGCTCGGCCTGGGTCGGGATGCCGCTCAGGGTGGCGGTGCCATCACCGTGATCGGTAAAGCTCAACCACGTGGGCAGGGTCGTGGCAGAGAGGGAAATCGCATCGCCGTCGGCATCGGAGCTGACGACGGTGTAGCTGTAGGGCGCATCCTCATCCGCGGCGGTCACGGGTGTGGAGTCGATTACCGGTGCATCGTTGGCCTGGGTTACGGTGACCAGGATGGTCTGCGGCGTAATACCGCCATTGCCGTCATTGGCGGTGACCTCGACCTCGTAGACGCCATCCAGGTTGGCATCGGTCGGACTCTCCAGGTCGGGGGCGGCGTCGAACGTGAGTACGCCGCCGGCAGTGATGCTGAACAGTGTCCCGTCCGCACCGCCGGTGATGCTGTAGGTGACCGTGTCACCTTCCTCGTCCGAGCTGGTCACGGTGGTAACAGAGGTCTGGTTTTCCTGCGCGTCCACCGCGGCGCTGCTGGTGATGATGGGTGCATCGTTGGTGGCGGCCACGACGATGCTGAAGCTCTGGGTGTCGCTCAGGTTACCGTCGCTGGTTTCGATGACCACCGCGTGACTGCCCACTTCCGCCTGGACCGGCGTTCCGCTCAGGGTGGCAGTGCCATCGCCGTGATCGGTGAAGCTCAGCCAGGCTGGCAGGGTGGTGGCGCTGAGCGTCAGGCCGTCGCCATCCACATCCGTGGCGATTACCGTGTAGCTGTAGGCTGCATCCTCGGCGGCAGCGGTTACCGCCGTGGAGGTGATTTCCGGTGGTTCGTTGTACTCCACGCTCAGGGACGGTCGGAACGACGCGGTAGCATGCTCGGAAGAGGCAAATTCGAGGCCGCCGATGCTGTTGGAGAGAATCACCCACCCGTGGTTGGTATCGCCGTCGGACCAGGCCTGCAGCGCAGCGGTGAGGCCCGTGATGGTGAGGCTGCCGGTGACGTTCGGTATGGGTGCGGTGTCCGCTGTTGCCTTGGCTTCGACATCGTCGGTATCGACGCCGTCGGTCATGCTGTTCCAGGTGGTTGTTTCATCCCATGCGGTCAGCATGCGGTGCAGGCTGATCGTGGTGCTGACGTCACTTGCGTCTAGCACCTGGAGCGTCAACTCCGCGTCGTAGATCGTCGCTCCGGGTGTTATCTGTCCCGGTCCGGTGCCAAAGAGGTTGTCGAAGCGGATCAGGGCCTGTTCCTGGCCGGTACTGGCATCAAGATTGACGTGAACGCTGGTAGCCGTTCCGTGGTTGGTGTCGGGTGCGTCCTCTTTGGCGTAGTTGTCCTGGGTGCCGCTGTATCCGCTGCTGCCTTCCTGGAAGTTGGTCAGGGCCAAAACGCCTTCGAAGGTCACGCGGGTGAGCTCGCTCACGACGAGGTCGGTCTCGATGGATCCGGTGCGGTATTCCAGGTCCCAGTCGCCGCCCAGGTGCGCGTGGCCGGTGAGGTCATCAGAGGCCGCAACATCTGCGCCTGTCAGGAGGGCGAGGCTGTCAACCAGCTGTTCGCCCTGGGCGGTCGAAGCGAGATCGCAGCCATAGATGAGAAGGTCGGCATCTGCGCTGAAGGCCGTCGACCAAGCCGCGATCCGGGTGGCGTTGTCGACCAGCAGGTCCTCGGTGATACGTTGATTGCCGAGCTGGATCTCGCCCGGTGCGCCGTGCGAGATCAGGTGAACCGCATCGACACCGCTGGCGGCTGCGAGATGGTTGCTGACGGCCTGCAGGCCATTTTGGTCGCTGTCGATATAGACCACCTGGAAGTGGCGGTCTGGATCGGCGACCAGGCCATCGACCAGGGCCTGATAATCGGGCGTGGCGGTATCGACGAAGACGATCTCCAGGGTCGCCTCGTCCACCGGGCCGTTCACCGAGGAAGTCTGATTCGTCTGATGGGGCTGCTCTTCCAGGACCGCCTCTATCGGCGGTGGCTGTGACGGATGCACGAGCGCATCCGCACCCGGAACGTCGACCGAGAACAGCTGGCGTTCTTCCAGGGCCTCGACAACTGGCCCTTTGAGAATTGGAATCGCTCGATTGCCCAACGGCGTTTTCCCCGTCTCTACCCGACGTGTTCGGCACGCATGCTGAACCCGGGTAAAGATCGATCGGTTAGGACCGGCAGGATTGCTCCGGCCTGTACTCTAAGGGGGACGAGTAAAGGGCTGGCGATGAGTATTCGTCGCATGGGATTGTCCGGAAACGTTTTTCACCTGAAGGCTGTTTCGGCGATTCGCAAAATAACTTGAACGGGATCAAACGCTGCCGCAACTGGTCGTTGGGATGACAATCAAGTGCGGCGGCTGTCCAACCGGGCATTCGATCTACTGACCTTAAGGGCCTTTCCCGGAAAGTACTAGAGATCCGGAACGCAGGGCTGGTTTCGATGGTTGGTCGAACCCTGTTTCGATAAAGCTGGTGATGGGGGAGGAACCTGGGTCGCCTTTCACTCAGCGCCTTGCCAGTGCGTCGCTACCGCAGGGTGTTTCCTTTAGCTGGGCGCCGGAATCCAGTTGGAGTTTGTCCAGAGTTTCGGCGACCAGGGATTGGGAGTCGGCTTCCAGGTAGAACGTCTGCGACTGGCGGGTTTTGTAACGAGTGCGCAACTCGACATCGAACCCCTTGGCGGCCATTTCCTGCTGGCGGGTGCGAGCGTATTTCTCTTTCTTGAACAGGCCGCCGGATACGATCCATCTGTTCGATTTTTTCGAGCGGTAACAGGCGACATCAGGGAAGCCTGCGGTTTTCAGCTGGCCGAGCATTTCTTTGCAGCTCCCGCTCTCCAGCGGCATTTCGACGACGAAGTCACGCGGCACACTGCTGACGAATTCGTCGTGCGAGACATCGATATCGGCCGCCCGCAGTTTCTTGATGTGACGCTTTGTGGCGTTGGCCGAGGTGGAGGTCCGAAGGCTGCCGCACCAGCGAACCGGCTGGACATCTACCGGTTCCGGTTGCACGACCCTGTCCGCCTCCTCACGCTGAGCGGGGAGTGGCTTGTTCGCAGCAACCGCTTCGATAAGCGGTGCTTTGGCTGGCAAAGGCAAGAGCTCTTTATCGTTTGTTTCGGAAGCAAGTGCTACCGGTTCGGGCTGCACCTTCGTGTCCATCTCTTCTGTCCGGGCCGGCAGTGGCTTGGTTATGGCAACCGGATCAACGACTTCAGAGGATGGTTGATCCGCTTCGGTGTCATCCGTAGTCAGCTCGATGGGTTCGGGCTGAGCGCTGTTCTCCGCTTTCTTTACCATCTCGGGGAGCGGGTCGGTCGTGGCCACTGGATCGAAAGCCACTGGTGGCAGGGAGGCGGGTTCGGCCACGTCGGAGGTGTGGTCGATTGCCGCGAATGTTTCTGCTTCCACCCCGGTCAGGACATCGGGCTCGATCGGAGCTGTCATGACGGTGGATTGCGGCTCGGGTCGGGGCTGTTCCGGCTGCTCTGGCTTGAGTTCTCGTTCGGTTTCCTGAGTGGACTGCAGGTGTGCCGCTACGACAGGGATCTCGCCTGGCCGGGGCAGCGATGGTTCAGGTAAGGCCACGGTTTTCGTTTTGTTTGCGTCGACTTCGGGTGCTGGCTCTGAATCGGCCACGCGCGGAAGGAAGCGCACACCACATTTCAGGCCTCCCGGAATACGTTGTCCGGGGTTGGGCAGTTCCAGGCTGACGCGGAAGGTTCCGCTGGCCGAATCGATCAGGCGGTCCACGGTGACCACATTGGCCCTCAAATCGCCGTCCACCGGAACCTCCGGGTTAATGTCCGCACTCATGCCCGGTTGGATGGAACCGAATAATGTAGCGGGAATGAGGACCTCGACACGCAGCGGGTCGAGTTGTGCTAGGGTGAGGAGCGGGCGTTCGTCCACGAATTCACCGGGTACCGACAGGCGTTCGATCACCACGCCATCGATGGGGCTGCGGATGATCCGCCGTTCCAGCTTGGCCTGGTGTGTTTCGAATTCCAGCCTTGCCAGCTGCTGGTTTTCCTTTGCGACCTGGTAGTTGCGCCGTGCGACCTCGTACTCCGCAAGCGCCTCATCGCGCTGTTGCGAGGAGATGGCCTGGCGTTCGAAGAGCTTTTCGATGCGTTTCAGATTCTGGCGGGCGAGGTTCATGTCGGCGCGGTGCGCCTTGATGGTGCCATCCATCGCCGCCCGCTCCTCCGCGTGCCGCAGGGTCGCCTGTTCCACTGACGATTCGAGCCGGACCAGCGGCTGGCCCGAGACGATGGTATCGGCGCGCTCGACCAGGACCCGATCCACGACACCGGGTACCGAAGTACCCAGCTCGACAACCTGGTTGGGTTCGATCAGGCAGTCGAGGTGCTCCTCCATAAGCAAGGCAGGATCCGCGCACAGGCTGCCACTCAACGCGAGCAGGAGAAATTGGAGGCTTGTTTGTCGCATACGGCCTTTGGAAATCCCGGAATCAGTTCCGTTCAGGCATCTTTTTCGGCTTGGGAAGTAATAACTTGAGCGGAGGAAAGAGCTTCCATGCAGCGTGCCAAAGCGGAGAGGAGCGGAGGATAAAGGTTTGTTTCCGGCTGCCGATGCAGTGACCGACTGATATCGAGATCAATCCAGAGAAAAATTCGTCACCCATGTTCAATCCGCAGGCATCCAGCGCATCCTTTGATACGCCCGTCGATTCCGATCCGGCCATGCGTTTTGTGCTGGAGATGGCGGCAGTCGCGCTGGATTCCCCCGGTTTCGAGCAATCGGCGGCGGGCTTCTCGAGCGACCTCGCGCTGAAGCTGGGCTGCAGCCGGGTCAGCATCGGCCTGTGTGAAAAGGGAAAGCACCGCGTTGTTGCGACCTCGCACACGGTTTCCCGCCCCGGCAGGCAGAAGATATTCCGCGAGATCGCCGGACTCATGGATGAGGCGGCGGATCAGTCGCATCCGGTGTTCCACCCGGAACCGGATGGCGTGCCGGCGCACATCGGCCATGTCCATCGTGCCTTTGCCCAGTCGCATGGTCTGAGTCAGGTCTATACCTTTTTACTGTTCGATCACGAGGATCGCTTCGGCGCCATCACCCTGGAGTGGGAGGCGGAGTCGCCGAGAGCGGATGTGCGTGAATTGATGCACCTGAGCACGCTGGGTGGACCGGTGCTCGCGGCCAAGCACAAGGCGGATCATCCATGGAGGCATTGGCGCCGCGGGTTGGGCAGGCAGTTGACCCGGCGCGCCGGCTGGGTGATTGGCGTGGTGCTGGCGTTGCTGATCACGGCGGTGACGCTGTTGTTGGGGATGACGAGCACGCACTGGGTCAAGGCGGATGTGTTGATCGAGCCTGAGCAAAAGCAGACCGTGGTCGCACCCATGCACGGCTTTATCGAAAGCTCCGTTCTGCGTGCCGGTGACACGGTCACGGTCGGGCAGGAACTCGGTCGACTGGATCGGCGCGAACTGGAACTGGAGCACGAGAAGCTCAGTGGTGAGCTGCAACAGGCGAAGCGCGAGTACCGCGGCGCCCTGGCCGGTCATGATCGCATGCAGACGGCGGTGTTCAAGGCGCGCATGCAACAGACGCGAGCCAAGCTCGCCCTGGTCAGCGAACAGATTCGCCGCGCGAGCCTGGTTTCACCGATCGATGGTTACGTCGTCAGTGGCGATCTCAGTCAGCTGATCGGCGCGCCGGTCAACCGGGGCGATACCCTGTTCGAGATCGCCCCTCTTGGAAGCTATCGTGTGGTGCTCCGCCTGGACGAGCGGGACGCAGGCTTCGTGCAGGAGATGCAGGCCGGGAGGCTGGTGCTGAATGGTGCGCCCGACGAGGAGGTTCCGCTCCTGATCAAGCGGGTGACCCCGGTGGCGGAGACCCGCGAGGGTCTCAACTTCTTCCGGGTCGAGGCCGAATTGCCACAGGTCGCCGATCATCTGCGGCCCGGCATGACCGGGGTGGCGCGGGTGGACGCGGGCGAAGCGACTCTCGGCTGGTTGCTGACCCATCGCCTGGTCAACTGGCTGAAGGTGACCTTCTGGACACTGGAGTTGTAGGCACGGATGTCCGCCGAGGCCACATTCAGTCCTCACTGGTACCGTGTGGCGGGCCTTGCACCCCGCCTGCGGCCGCATGTCAGCGTCCATCGGCATCGTTATAGGGGACGCAAATGGTATGTGCTGGAGGATCGCGCCAGCGGTAAGCATCACCGCCTGAATCACGCCGCCTACCAGTTCATCGGTCTGTTCAATGGTGAGCGCCCGGTGCATATCGCCTGGGACCTGGCGAATGAACGCGCGGGTGATGATGCGCCGACCCAGGACCAGGCCATCGAGATGCTGAGCCAGCTGCACGAGGCGAACCTGGTCGAGGTCGACGTGAATGCCGACTTCGATGCCCTGCTGCAGCGTCAGCGAAAGTCGGAAAGGCGGCAGCGTAATCTGCGTTTCCTGAATCCACTGGTCGTGCGACTGCCTCTGTTCGATCCCGATCAGCTGCTGGATCGCATCAAGCCTTTCACCGATCCGCTTTTCAGCAGGTTTGGCGTTTTGCTGTGGTTGGCCATCGTGCTCAGTGGCGGGCTGCTTGCTGGTATGCACTGGCAGGAATTGAGCGCGCAACCGCTGGCATCCATGGGCGAGCCGGGCAACCTCCTGCTGATGGTTCTGGTGTATCCCCTGGTGAAGGTCCTGCACGAGCTGGCGCATGGGCTGGCGGTCAAACGCTGGGGGGGCGAGGTTCACGAGATCGGAATCGCACTGCTGGTGGTCCTTCCGGTCCCTTTCGTCGATGGCAAGGCGGCAGGCGTGTTCCCGGACAAGTGGCAGCGTGCAATCGTGGCCGCCGCCGGCGTGGCCGCCGAGCTGGTGATCGCGGTTGTGGCGCTGGTCCTGTGGCTGAATGTCGGGGATGGCCTGATACGGGACATGTTGTTCTCCGCGATGCTGATCGCGGGGGTCTCGACGCTGTTCTTCAACGGCAATCCCCTGATGCGTTTCGATGCCTATTACGTGCTGGCCGATCTGATCGAGATACCTGACCTGTGGAAGCGTTCGCGACGTTATTACGCCCGCCTGTGGCAACGGCTGTTCACCGGTGAGGTCGATGCTTCGCAGTCGCTTGCACACGATAACCGGGAGAAGGCCTGGCTGTTGATCTATGGTGCGCTCTCCTGGAGCTACTGGATCGTCGTTCTTTCCGGGCTGATCCTGATTGCGAGCAGCATCTCCCCGCTTGCCGGCATGCTGCTGGGCGCCTGGGCGCTTACCACGGTGATTCTGCTGCCTGTGTATCGCGGCCTGAGCTATCTGCGCACGGGAGTGGTGCGTACCGGGATGCGCATCCGGGCTGTGCTGGTACCGCTGTTGCTGGGAACGGGCCTGTTGGGTGGCTTGTTCCTGGTACCTGTTGCGCACTACAGCGCCATCCAGGGTGTTGTGTGGACCCCGGAGAATGCCAGGGTTATCTCGGGCTCGGACTGCCTCGTGAGTGAGGTCGGAGCGAGGGAAGGGCAATGGGTCATACAGGGCAAAGTCCTGATCCGCTGCGATACCAGTGAGATCGATGCCCGTATCCGGGAAGTCGAGGCACAGGTACGCGAGGTCGAGGCCTATATCGACGGCTATCGTCTGCAGGATCGTGTCAAACGCCGTGTTGCCAGCGAGCAAAGGCTCGCCAGAAAGAAGGAGCTCGGCAGCCTGCTCGAGGAGAAGCGTCGCATGACCGTCGTTGCTCCGGCGAGTGGACATTTCCATACGCCGGAGGGCGAACTGGCTGCGGGTACCTATTATCCGCAGGGCGCGCAGATCGGGCATGTCCTGAAAAAGGATCAGCGTACCGTGATGGCGGTGATCGAGCAGGACGCCATCGGTCTGTTCGGCCCCCACGGGAGTGAATCGCCGCAGGTGCGCCTGCATGCCGATATGGGGAGGGTCGTCCAGGCGAACGGATTCGAGGTCTTTCCGGGAGCGGTGCAGCAATTGCCCAGTCCGGCTCTGGCCATACCCAATGGTGGACCGGTTGCCGTGGTCGATGATGGATCGGACCAGCCGGTCACCACCCTGGAGCCGGTTTACCTGGTGGAAGTGGCCCTGCCTGCGGATAGCGACGACTATCGCGTAGGCGGTCGGGCCACCCTGCGTTTTCAACACCCGTCTGCTCCGCTCGGTGAGCAATGGCTGCGGCGGATGCGTCAATTGTTCCTCGGTTCGACCACGATCTGATGCCTGAGGCAGCCGCAAAGCTTTCGTTGTCTGGCGGTTTTCTCCCGGGGGAGCGTCCCGGGAGCTACCCGGAGCGTGACGAGGACCAGCAGGAAAAGCATCCGCTGGAACGCCTGTTGCCACGTGGACCCAGGGGGTTGCAGGAATGCCAAAGACTGGCCGCGGCCGTACAGGCGCGTTTGGATGCGGAACAGGCAGCTCCTGTTGACGTTCTGCCCGGCGACCCGGATGCATTGCGCGTGCGACTGCGCGCGGAAGGGCTTACCGATGACAACGTGGTCGAGGCCTTTGCGCTGGTCTGCCGGGCCGCGGAGAAACACCTCGGGTTCGCCCCGCGGCAGGTCCAGCTCACCGGTGCCTGGGTCATGTTGCGCGGTCAGCTGGCCGAGATGCAGACCGGCGAGGGCAAGACACTTACTGCGACCCTGCCGACCTCCGCCGTGGCACTGGCCGGCATACCGGTACATGTGGTCACGGCGAATGACTATCTGGCTGTGCGTGACGCGGAATCGATGCAACCGGTGTATCAGGCCTTGGGGCTGAGCGTGGCCGCGATAAGCAGCGATATGCAGGATGATGCGCGTCGCGCTGCCTACGCGGCAGACATCACCTATTGCAGTGCCCAGCAGCTGGTGTTCGATTACCTGCGCGACCGACTCACCCTCGACGGGGACCGGGGCAGCTTGCGGCTTGCGTTGGAGGATCTCTACGAAGACGAGGCCCGGCGTGATCGCCTGTTCCTGCGCGGACTCTGTTACACGATCGTTGACGAGGCCGACAGCGTACTGATCGACGAGGCGCGTACCCCCTTGCTGCTGTCCAGGGTCAGCTCTGATGGCATCGACCGGGGCGTGCTGGTGACCGCGCTCTACCTCGCGCGTCAGCTACAGTCAGGAGCTGATTTCCGAATAGACCAGCGTCATCGCCAGGTCGAACTCACTTCCGTGGGAGATGAACTGATCGCCCGCCGTGCGGAATCCCTGGAAGGATTCTGGCAGGGCGCCCGGCGTCGGCGCCGGCTTGTTTTACAGGCCCTGCAGGCACTGCACCTGTTCGTGCGCGACCGTGACTACATGGTGCGCGAGGATCAGGTCGAGATCATCGACAGCAATACCGGGCGGGCCATGCCCGACCGCGCCTGGGAGACGGAGCTGCACAACCTGATTGAGCTCAAGGAGGGGCTCAAGCCCTCCGGACGGCGGGAACACATGGCGCGCCTGACCTACCAGCGATTTTTCCGTCGCTACGTCGTTCTCGCGGGAATGAGTGGCACCGTAAGCGAGGTCGCGCGGGAACTGAAGCAGGTATACCGCCTCCCGGTTGTCACTGTGCCACCAAACGAGCCGGTGGACAGGGGTGATCTGGGCCTGCAATGTGTGCGCAACGAAGGCGAGCAGATGGAGTGCCTGGTGGCACGGGTCCGAAGCCTGCTCAAGGAGGGGCGGGCGGTCCTGATCGGAACCCGCACGCTCGCCGTGTCCGAGGCGATCGCGGCGGCGTTCCACGCAGAGGGGCTGCCCTACCAGTTACTCAATGCACGCCAGAGTCAGTACGAGGCTGAGATCATCGCGCAGGCCGGTCAGCCGGGTCGGATCACCATAGCCACCAACATGGCAGGGCGTGGTACCGATATCAAGCTGCACAAAAAGGTTCTGCTGGCAGGCGGCCTGCACGTGATTTCCACGGAGATAAACGATGCGCGCCGTATTGAGCGCCAGCTGTTCGGTCGTTGTGCCCGCCAGGGCCAGCCAGGTACTCACGAGGTGGTTATTCATGCGGGTGACCCGATGTTCCAGCGCCACCTTCCGGTGGGCCTGCGTGATCTGTTGCCGGGAGTGGCGCCGCGTGTGGCGGTCCGTCTGGTGCAGCGCGCGGAGGAGCGATTGCATGCGGGACTGCGGGCGCGCCTGATGCGTTCCGAGGCCGGGCTGAGTGAAAGGCTGGCTTTCAGCGGGCCGGGGGAATAGGCACAACAAAGCTTCGGTTGAGAAAACCGGAAACAGGCGGGTTCCAGGGGTCGGAGTCAAACCGTCGGGTGGGGGAAGTCAACCAAAGTCCTGAACCGGTTTGACTCCGACCCCTGACCGTTATTGAACATCCTAGTGTAAGCGGCCTTAGCCGCGAAGGAAAAGATTCGCGAGCAAGCTCGCTCCCACAAGTGTCAACTATTCCACTGTAGGGGCGGCCTTGGCCGCGAAACAAATAAAAAGCCGGGCAATGCCAGGCTGAATAGTACTGCGTTTATTGTCCGGCATCCGTGCCGCTTTGCCATGCCTATGCCTGAAGGCGTTGTTACCGGCGCCCCGAAGGTCGTCGGTCCACGGGTATGGTGCCGGAGTGACCCTGACTTCCCTTTCACCTTGGTCTATGGTTAGTGGAAAGCTCTGGCGAGAGTTCCGAAGGCCCCTCCGGCATTGATCCGTTTCTCTTCCGCCTCCCCACTTGTGGGGAGGGCCGGGGAGGGGATTTCAGTCCCACTTCAGCGCGCCACCGGTCTGGTACTCGGTGACGCGGGTTTCGAAGAAGTTCTTTTCCTTGCGCATATTCGCCTGTTCGTCCAACCACGGCAGGGTGGCTTCGGCGCCCGGGTAGGGTTCTTCCAGGCCGAGGCTTCTGGCACGACGATTGGCGATGAAACGGAACTGTCCGAGGTGGTCTTCCTTGCTGTAACCCAGGATCGGATCCCGCAGGATATAGCCCGCGTAGGCGGCTTCCGCAGCCTCGCATTCCTCCCACATGTCCTTGATTGCCTTTGGATCCGGCTGGATGTCCTCTTCCAGCATGATCTGTCTGGCCACGCGGATGCCGAAGGAGGCATGCAGCACCTCGTCGCGCATGATGTACTGAAACTGCTCGGCGGTGCCTTTCATGAGGCCGCGGCGTTGCAGCGCGAAGATCGGTGAGAAGCCGTTGTAGAACCAGCAGCCTTCGAAGATGCCCGCAAAGAAGATGTAGGCCATCAGAAAGTTGTGCAGTTCGTCGCGGTCGTTGAGGTCGATGTCCGGACGCAGCACCGAGTTGAGGCGGCGATTGGACAACTGGATCTTGCCGTTGATCTCGGGTACCACGCGGTAACGGTTGTAGATCTCGCCCTGGTCCAGCCCGATCGATTCGATGCAGTGCTGGTAGGTCCAGGTGTGCAGCGACTCCTCGTACACCTGGCGTGCCTGATAGATCTGCAATTCGGGTGCGGACATCTTCTCCATGACCGCCAGGCCGATGTTGCGCATCGCCAGGATGTCGGAGGTGGTCAGGTAGGCGAGCACGTTCTCATACACATGACGCTCTTCCAGCGTCAGCTTGTGGTGGTAGTCGTGCACATCCTGGTTCATGTTGATGTCCAGCGGCGTCCAGTGGTTGCGGTTGGCATTGAGGAAGTACTCCCACGCCCACGGGTATTTGAACGGTGCCAGCTGGTTGACATCGGTCATGCCGTTGACCACGCGTTTGTCTTCCGCCTTGACCGGCTGGTTACCGAAATCCGGGGTATGCATGGGCTGGCCGTGCATCTCCGCCTCCTGGCCGGACAGCGGTGTGATCACTTTTTCCGCCGGCGCCTCGTCGGTTTCCGGGATTGGCGTGCCGGTCTGTACCGGGTTGGCCCCGGCGTGCGACATTGGTTCGGTGGCGGGTGCCTTGGGGGCGGCGGGCTGGATCGGAGCCAGCGGATCGTCCCAGTTCAGCATGTTCATCTCTCCTGTTGCGGAATGGTGTGGACATCCCGTCGTTGGTTTTGTTCGCTTTTTGATAATGATTCTGTTGTAGGAGCGGCCTTGGCCGCGAATTCTCTTTCGCGAGCAAGCTCGCTCCTACACCATTGGGTTTACTGGCAGGCCTCGCAATCCGGGTCCAGGATGCTGCAGGCTTTGGGGGTCGAATTGCCTTTGCCAGCGACGGACTGGCGTTCGCCGGCGGTCTTCTCCATGTGGGTCGCGCCCATGGAACGCAGGTAATAGGTGGTCTTCAGGCCGCGCACCCATGCCAGTTTGTACAGATTGTCGAGCTGTTTGCCCGAAGGCTCGGCCATGTACAGGTTGAGGCTCTGGGCCTGATCGATCCATTTCTGGCGTCGACTGCCGGCCTCCACCAGCCAGCGCGGGTCGACCTCGAACGCGGTGGCATACAGCTGCTTGAGATCCTCCGGCACGCGATCGATCGGTTGCACCGATCCGTCGAAGTATTTGAGGTCGTTGATCATGACCTCATCCCACAGGCCACGATCCTTGAGGTCGCGCACCAGGTAGGGATTGACGACCGTAAACTCGCCCGACAGGTTGGATTTGACGAACAGGTTCTGGTAGGTCGGCTCGATCGACTGGCTGACACCGCAGATATTCGAGATGGTCGCGGTCGGCGCGATCGCCATGGTGTTGGAGTTGCGCATACCCACGGTTTTGACACGTGTGCGCAGCTCCTCCCAGTCCAGCGTCTGGCTCATGTCCGCCTGCAGGTACTGGCCGCGTTGCTCGCCGAGCTGTGCGAGCGAGTCGATCGGCAGGATACCCTGGCTCCAGAGCGAACCCTCGAAGCTGGAGTAGCGGCCGCGCTCTTCGGCCAGATCGGTCGAGGCCTTGATCGCGTAGTAGCTGACCGCTTCCATCGAGCGGTCGGCAAAGTCCACGGCCTCCGTGCTGGCATAGGGCAGACGCATCTTGTACAGCGAGTCCTGGAAACCCATGATGCCGAGCCCGACCGGGCGGTGACGTAGGTTGGAGTTACGCGCCTGCGACACACTGTAGTAGTTGTACTCGATCACGTTGTCGAGCATGCGCATGGCGGTACTGATGGTCTTCTCCAGCTTGGCCATGTCCAGACCCTCGCCTTCGATCGCGTGCGCGGCGATGTTGACCGAGCCCAGGTTGCATACCGCGATCTCCTTGTCATTGGTATGCAGGGTGATCTCGGTGCACAGATTGGACGAGTGCACCACGCCCACGTGCTGGTTGGTGTAGCGGATGTTGCAGGGATCCTTGAAGGTGACCCAGGGGTGCCCGGTCTCGAACAGCATGCCCAGCATCTTGCGCCACAGGTCGACCGCCTTGACGGTCTTGTACACGCTCATTTCGCCGCGCGCGGCCTTTTCCTCGTAGCGCTCGTAAGCGGCCTGGAAGGCCCTGCCGGTCAGATCGTGCAGTTTCTCGGTCTCGTTGGGCGAGAACAGGGTCCAGTCCTTGTCCTCCACCACGCGCTGCATGAACAGGTCCGGGATCCAGTTGGCGGTGTTCATGTCGTGCGTGCGGCGACGGTCGTCACCGGTGTTCTTGCGCAGGTCCAGGAACTCCTCGATATCGATGTGCCAGGTCTCCAGATAGGCGCATACCGCCCCCTTGCGTTTGCCACCCTGGTTGACGGCTACCGCTGTGTCATTTGCCACTTTGAGGAAGGGCACCACGCCCTGGCTCTTGCCATTGGTGCCCTTGATGTGCGAGCCGAGGCCGCGCACCCGGGTCCAGTCGTTACCCAGGCCGCCGGCGAATTTCGACAGCAGGGCATTGTCCTTGATCGCGCTGTAGATGCCATCCAGGTCGTCCGGTACCGTGGTGAGGTAACAGGAGGAAAGCTGCGGGCGCAGGGTGCCGGAGTTGAACAGGGTTGGGGTCGAGCTCATGAAGTCAAAGCTCGACAGGAGGTTGTAGAACTCGATCGCACGTCCCTCGCGATCGATCTCGTTGATCGCCAGGCCCATGGCGACGCGCATGAAGAACGCCTGCGGCAGTTCGAAGCGGATGTCGTCGCTCGAATGAATGAAGTAGCGGTCGTACAGGGTCTGCAGGCCGAGGTAGGTGAAGTTCAGGTCGCGTTCCGACTTGAACGCGGCGCTCAGACGCTTGAGGTCATACTGACCCAGGCGCGGATCGAGCAGTTCGAGGTCGATGGCGCGTTGGATATAGGCGCTGAAATAGTCGGGGTAGATCCTGGCCATTTCGGCCTGGGTCGCGACCTCGGTGCTCTTGCCCAGAAAGCCGAGCGCTTCGCGCCGCAGGCCGTCCATCAGCAGGCGCGCCGCTGCGTAGGAGTAGTTTGGTTCCTGGTCGATGAGGGTGCGGGCGCTCATCACCAGGGCCTTGGAGACATCCTCTTCCTTCACCCCGTCGAACAGGTTGCGGCAGGTGTCATCCAGCACCGCATCCGCGGATACCGCCTCGAGGCCTTCGCACGCCTCGTTGACCAGCCGGCGCAGGCGCTTGATGTCGAGCGGTCGGACGTTGCCGTCGGCATGGGCGACATTGACCAGGTGTTCCTCGGACAGGCCTTCCTGGGTCTTTGCCTCTTCGGCACGCTTGCGGGACTGTTCCTCGCGGTAGAGCACGTAGGCACGGGCGACCTTGTGCTCGCCGTTGCGCATCAGGGCAAGTTCCACCTGATCCTGCACGTCTTCGATATGCACGGTGCCGCCGGCGGGGGTCCGTCGGTGCATTGCATCCACCACCTGGCGGGTGAGATCCGCCACCGTGTCGTGCACGCGCGCGGAGGCCGCGGCGCTTCCACCCTCCACTGCCAGGAAGGCCTTGGTCATGGCAACCGCGATCTTGGCGCCATCGAATCCGGTGACCTTGCCATTGCGACGAATGATCTTCAGCTCGCTGGAGATGTCCGGCTGCATGTGGCCGGCGGTATCGGTCGCTGCCGCGCTCGGTGGAACAGCAATCTGGTCGGCCGCGAGATCGCTTGGCCCGGTCACGTCTATGCCCATAGGGCTCCTCCTGAATGTTTGAATCGTTAAGGCTTGGGGCGGTCGTTTTGTACGACCTTTACGGTGGATGCTTACCGGGTGCCGTTGTTTAATCTGTCCTGGAAAAAGGGCCGGAATTCCGGCTCTGATCCGAGGCGCTGTTTTTCGGTAGGCGTCTGTTAAAGACCGCCTTGGCAACCTGCCGACCGGTTCCGGACGCCTGTTGCTGGCGGTGCCCGTACCTGGGTTTTCTTAACAGCTGACCCGTGTCCCGTGAATCGCAATATATACGCTCCTTCCCGTCTGTCAACCACAAGATGTTGTGTAAAAAACCTGTGGAAAACTGTGAGTGGAATGTGCAAAGCAGGCCGATAACGAGAGAAAATCTGTCGCGATCAATAACTTGGATCAGGCTCTTTGCCTCGTTTTGAGGAGGGCCCGGCAGTCGCCGATCCCCTTCAGCGGGATCGTGTGCACCGGTTCGTTTCCAGTTGCTGTCAACCGCTCGCCGGTCGGCGCGTTGCTTTCGGTAACCCGGGCCAAAAACCACTTTCCAAGACATCGGAGACAGCAACATGAAGATGAAAAATCTGAATTTACCTTTCGCTGCCACGCTGGGCCTGTTGCTCAGCCTGCCGGCGCTGGCCGATTTCGGCGACCGCATTGAGCGCCGCATGGATCACCGGGGTGATCGCGTCGAGCATCGCCTGGAGCGGCGTGGCGAGCGAGCGGCCCATCACTTGGACCGCAAAGGGGACCGGTACCAGCGACGGATGGAGAAACGCGGCGATAAACACAGCGCACGCCTGCAACGGCGGGCAGACTTTCTGAACGAACGCGGGCACCAAAAGGCGGCCAGGCATCTCGAGCGTCGCGCCGATCAAATCGCGAGACGCTCGCGACATCGGGGAGAAAAGCACAATGCCTATCTCGACCGCCGGGGGGAGCGTATCGGGCAGCACCTGGATCGAAGGGGCAAGCGACTCGACAGACGCTGGGATCACTGGGGGCAGCGTTTTGAGCGGCGTTGGGATCATGCCTACGGGCGTACCGGGTCGTAATGCTGAGACGATCTGATCCACAACCGCGGCCCGGCCGCGGTTTTTTTTGGTGCGATCGCCTCGGTGTGGTGCGTTTTGCGCCCCTGTATTTTCAATCGAGGCGCTGCCGGGGAAACGTAACTAACTGATTTAATAAATAATAATATTTCTGGCATGGAAACTGTAAAGGTAAAAGCACAGCAGTATTGTTGGGGGCGTGGCCCTTCTTTTCCTCCTACCTCGGGAAGCTTGGAATCTTCCAGGCATTTTCACCCCGCCGCCAGGCGGGGTTTTTTTTGAACCCTTGGGGTAGAGTGGCCAATTTTTCGCTCGGGTAGCGGAACACTGCAGCAGAGATGAACGTCGAAACAGAGAAACTGCGCGTCATGCTGGTTGGCCTGGAATCGACCGGGTCAGAGGCTTTCGTCTCGGATTTCGCCTGCCGCGACTGCGAGATCGTTGCCACCGCCTCGGCCAGCGACGATCTGCTGCGGGCAATCGAGCAACACCGGCCGGATGTGGTCATCATCGACATGGAGGCGCCCAACCGGGATACGCTGGAGAACCTGCGTTTCGTGCAGGCACATAACCCTCGCCCGATGGTGATGGTTACCCGGGACGAGGATCCGGAGACCATCCGCCGGGCTGTCGCGGCGGGTGTGAGTGCCTACGTGGTGGACGGGCTGCAGCGCAAGCGCGTGCGTCCGATCCTGGACGCGGCGATCGCCCGGTTCGAGCAATACCGGTCGCTGGAAACGGAGCTCGACAAAACCCGCTCCCAACTCGTGGAGCGCAAAACGATCGACCGGGCCAAGGGCCTGGTCATGCAAAAAAGGCGTGTCAGTGAACCCGAGGCCTATCGCCTGCTGCGCAAGGCCGCGATGGATCGCAACATGCGCGTGGCCGAGGTCGCGGAGCAGATCGTTGCGGCAGCGGAGTTGCTCCAGGGCAGTTGAGCCGACACTTGATCGCGTTGCCCGTGAATAGTGCAAGCTTGGCCTGCGCAGTGCACCAAATGGGGGAGCTTGAGCGCGCTTGAAGGCGGTCTTTTGCAGCCAAGCCCCTGAATAATCTTATATTCCCTACTGTGGCCTGAACGCTGCATGGTGTTCTCCTGTTGGCCCCACGCGAAGCCAGGTATTTGCTTGCGGCGTGTTGTCGGCCTTCCTGGGAGAGTGCGTTTGGTACCGGAATCCGTCGTTCAGCAAATTCCCTTTTTCTCCAGCGAGGACCCTCCCGTCGTAATCGTCGGCAATGGTCCGGTGGGGCGGCGGGTGGCTGCCGAGTTGCGGCATCATCAACCGGATCTGCCCGTACTGGTGTTTGGTGACGAGCCGCACGAGGCCTATTCCCGCGAGCAGCTTTCCTCCTGGCTCGCCGGTGCCCTGGATAGCGATGACCTGATGCGTTCGCGCATGGGCCGGTTGCCCGAGGGCGTGGAGCAGCGGCTGGGTTGCCGGATTGTCGCTCTGGATCCCGATAAACGGACGCTCACCGATAGCCGTGGCGTGGTCTGGCCCTACCGTCGGGTTGTGCTGGCCACCGGTTCATCCCCGCATGTTCCCGGCGTGCCGGGCATGCAGTTGCCGGGAGTGTATCGTTTTCACGATCTGGACGATGCGACCCGCCTGCTTGCCCGTCGTGCCCGCAGCCACCACACCGTTGTGCTTGGAGCGGGTCCCCTGGGGCTGGAGGTGGCCCGGGGTATGCAACGCATGGGTACGCAGGTCACGGTGATCGATCATGCCGACCGCCTGCTGCCGATGCAGCTGGATGTACATGCTTCCGCCTTCCTGCAATATGAATTGTGCTGCAAGGGCATTGCGGTGCTGCTCGGTAGTGGCATCGAAAAGGTGCTGGGGCGTGAGCGCGTCAATGGTGTACGTCTGCGGGATGGGACGGAGCTGCCCTGCGACACCCTGGTCCTGGCGGCAGGTATCCGGCCGCATACGGAACTTGCCCGGGCGGCAGGTATAAGCTGTCGCCGGGGGATCCGAGTGGACGACCACATGCGTACCTCTGTGCCGGATATCTACGCCATCGGTGATTGCGCGGAACACGACGACCGCATCTATGGTCTGCTCGCTCCGGGGCTTGAGCAGGCCGAAGTGGCGGCAGCCAATATCTGTGGCGCGCCTGCACGTTACAAGGGTTCCACCCCGGCCAACATCCTCAAAGTGCTTGGGATGCCGGTCTTCAGTGTCGGGTCCATGGGGATCGATGCGCGCCGTCACTCTGGTCGGAGCTACTGTTTCAGCAAGCCCGAGAAGGATCACTATCGCCGCATCCTGGTAAACCGGCATCGCCTGGTCGGGGTTATCGGGGTTGGTGAATGGGACGAAGCGGCGCGTGTGCAGGCGCACATTCAGAAACGCGGCTGGGTAATGCCCTGGCAAGTGATGCGCTTTCTGCGCAGCGGCAGGCTGTGGGCCAAAACCCGGTAGGTCGCGGGGTCAATCGACAGACAAAGGCTTTCCGGCTTTCTCTTTTTCCTGTGGATGCCAGGTGATACGGATGTTGAGACGGTGACGAATCTCCTCCTGCTCGGCCGTCACCTTCAGGTTCAGCAGCCCCTCGGGTTCGAGCACGATTTCGCCGTCTTCGTCGCTGAAGGTGAGTTTCCCCTTCGCGATGCCCTTGGTGATCGCCTTTAGCAGCTCCGCAATCGTCTTCTGGTCCTGCAGGGATTCGTGTCGGAAGCTGTTCTTATTGCGCATGGGCTCGAAGTGCTTGGATTGAATAGGCGTTCGGTTCGAAGACCTTGGCGTAAGGATGGTCGGTACTGATACCGAGCACCTGGCCTTCCGGTCGTATGATGGTAACGCCTGCGCCGTATCCCTTCAGCCCTTCCTTGCGGCGTGAGTTTCGATCGAGGGTGATATCGCTCTCGATGTGGATCATGCCATGTCGCAGCATGATCTGTTGGCCATGCAACCGGTTGCGGTGGCCGTGTACCACCGCGTGTAGGCCCTGTTGATAGATTCGTTCCACTCCCCTGGTGCTCAGCGGCATGTCGTTTGCCCGGTACTTGGTACGCATGGCGTTGGCCAGGGGGCCATAGTAGAAGCCGAACAGATCTTTCCTGACCTGGTGGCGGTACAGTTTGTTGAGGCGCCTTACATTCCTGCGCTTGATCAGCTCCGCGAGGCGGTCATCCACACCCGCATGCACGAACAGGAATGACCCGTCGCGGTAGGCCAGTTGCATCTCACGGAAGAACCAGGCGAACTCGCCCCGGCGCGACAGGAACAGCTTGCGGCACTCGAGGGCCGTGGCATACACGTCGCGCAGGCTCATCCCCGCCTCGTTGCAGGCGGCTTCGAAGCCGTTCACCTTGCGCCGCATGCGGGTCAGCTCCCGCTCGATGCCGAAGGCATTGAGCTGCCCATGCGCGGCATGCGGGAAGCGCTCGAACCAGTCAGCGGAGGGGAAGAGTCGCCTGCGGCACTCCTCCTCCGAAGGAATTTTCCGGCCGGATTTCCTCCCTTTCAGGTAGCGCTCATGGACCTCGCGCAGCAACGGAATCACCTTGTCACCCATACGCACGAACAGATGCTCGGTGCGGGGGTCGCGTTTCATGTTCATCGAGCGTATGCCCATCAACAGGCGCACGTCGTGGTTGCCGGCAAGCAGCTTGACGCGTGCGCCGCAATCCATCAGGTGCCGGATACTGCGCAGCAGGTCCAGGTTGCTCGGCCCCTTGTCCAGGCAGTCACCACCGATGATGAAGATGCCCTCGCGCCCGGCCCGGTTGAGTCGGAAGTCATTGGTGCGTGGTCCGGTCCGGGTGATGCCGCCGCTGGCCAGCAGTGAGGCCACGAAGGCGTCTGCATCTGCGTGCGGGTCTGCGATGAAGAAGATGGGGCGCTTGGGCCAGCGCCAGTTGTGCCGGGATGTTGCCTCGGCAACGACTCTGGCGAGGTGTTCCGGGTGTGGATCGTTGCGTGCGACCGCCCCCCGCTTACCGGGAAACCAGTGACGACCTTCCGTGGGTAGTTTGCCGAAAAAGGCTCGTATGGCCCCGTAGTCAGGCAGCTGGCAGTAGACCTTGTGCGACATCGTTCCGTTAGCGAAGCGGGAAAGGATGGCATTCTAGTGACGCTTTTGTTTCAGCATGATGAAAACGCCTGTCTTCGGTCCACACGAGCAGCGGTCGCTCAGGGGGTGGTCGGTAGTCGACTCCGCCCCGTACTAATCCATGGGGCGGTCGTCGCGGCTGCGCACCTTCCATTCCCCGCCAACGTGCTGCCAGGGCCCTTGTGGTTGATATTCCAGTAGCACGGGATGGGCGTGGTACAT
>Ga0180435_10001073_pt1 | contig 28637 bp, 29 predicted proteins | sample SS_ome_3_FD_132467 | JGI IMG/M metagenome (GOLD analysis project Ga0180435, IMG submission 132467) | Hypersaline lake sediment archaeal communities from the Salton Sea, California, USA - SS_3_S_1 metaG | ecosystem: Environmental > Aquatic > Non-marine Saline and Alkaline > Hypersaline >... | reverse complement strand
TTTTGTCATGCTGACAGCTATGGTTTTAAGGATTCCGCTGGTTTCAACTGCCGTGTCGCAAGACGCCTGGGACTCAAAGTGGTTTGTCGATTCGATAAACGGTATTCCGGTGTCATCGGCAATCAGAGATATGACCTCCCGTGCAAAGTCGCTGTGGGCATTCAATCCGGTTCCGACTGCTGTTCCGCCGAGCGCAAGCATCAGCAGGCGCTCCAGGACCGAATCCACCCGCCGGATGCCCAGTTCAATTTGGCGGGCATAACCGGAGAATTCATTTCCCAGTGTCATGATGACGGCATCCTGAAGATGGGTTCTCCCGATTTTATACACACGGGAAAATTCGGTCGCTTTTTTGCCCAGTTCATCTTTAAGAAGATTCAAAGACGGTATCAGTTGATCCCGCAAAAGACGGGAGACGGCGATATGAATGGCCGTTGGGATAACATCATTGCTTGACTGGCAGAGGTTGACATGATCATTGGGGTGGATTTGACCTTTAACTTTAATCTCGCCGGTGAGCAGTTCATTGGCGCGGGCAGAGATGACCTCATTCATGTTCATGTTGGTGGATGTACCGGAACCCGTCTGAAAAATATCCAGTGGGAACTGGCCGTCATGATGTCCGCCGGCTACTTCATTCGCAGCGTTTGCTATGGCTTCCGCCTTTTTATTGTCAATGAGATCCAGCTTGGCATTCACCTTTGCCGAGCACTTTTTAATCAGCGCCAGCGAATGGATGAATACAGGGGGAAACGTCAGCCCGCTTATGGTGAAATTTTCGATGGCCCGTTGAGTTTGAGCGCCGAAATAGGAATGTTCGGGAACATGCACGTCACCCATGCTGTCCGTTTCTTTTCTGAATTTCATCTAAACCTTCCCATGGGTCTGTCGCGAATATGGTTGTCGGACGGATCCGTCCGGCTTGCGTCAGTAAAATAAACGAATAGGTACTTATACCATATAAAACCATATAAAAAACATGATTTTTTTCGGATTGTGTGGGTTTACCCTGAAAGGCTCTATGCTGGGGTTACGACCGGGAGATGCTCTTGATATTGCCTTTTTGTCAATAAATGCTTATGGTGATCAAAACGTTGACGATAGTGCGGATCCGGACGGCCGGGAAACGCTTCAACGAATTGCAAACGAGGAGCAGGCGCAAAAGGCCCGGCCGGGGAAGCTTATGGATGGAGTCTCCAATGTCTAAACATCTTGTCCTTGTGGGCGGCGGCCATGCCCATATGGTGACGCTGGCCAATTTACACAGGTTTGTTGAAAAAGGGCACAGCGTCACCGTAATCGGCCCTTCGGAATATCATTATTACTCCGGCATGGGGCCGGGGATGCTCGGCGGAACGTATTCACCGGACGATATCCGTTTCGCAACACGGCATGTTGTAGAAAAGAAGGGGGGCCGCTTCCTTAAGGCTAAGGTCGAGCGCATTGATCCCGCATCCCGGACCGTTTATACGGATTCCAATGACACCGTATCCTATGATGTACTCTCCTTCAATGCAGGGAGTCATGTTTCGTCCCCTCCCGTTACAGGCGATGAGACGGATATATTTCCGGTAAAGCCCATCGAGCGACTGATGGCGGCTCAGGAGAGGCTTCTTCAGCTCATGTCGGAAAGGACCATCATGGTCGGTATCGTGGGCGGCGGCCCTTCGTCTGCGGAAATAGCCGGCAATGTATGGGCACTGGCGACAGACCGCGGGGTGAATCCACCGGCAATTCATATTTTTTCAGGCCGCGCATTCATGTCCCGTTTTCCGGAAGGGGTGCGGCGAAGGGTCCTGCGCTCACTGACCCGTCGGAATGTAAAAATACACGGTGACGCCTATGTTGAAAAGGTTGAAAACAAAAGGATCACAACCGCATCCGGTGATCGGTATGAAGCCGATTTTCTTTTTCTTGCATCAGGCGTCATTCCATCTGCAATTTTTAATGCATCGGGTCTGCCCACGGGTCCGGACGGCGGTCTTCTGGTGAATAAATACCTCCAGAGCACGCAATACCCTGACCTTTTCGGCGGGGGGGACTGTATCTATTTCAAGGATCAGCCCCTGGATAAAGTGGGAGTTTATGCGGTAAGGGAAAATCCTGTTCTGTACCATAATCTCATGGCACACCTTGACGGTGAACCGTTAATGCCGTTTGATCCGGGTGGAGATTATCTTCTCATTTTCAATCTTGGTGGGGGAGAGGGTGTTTTAAAAAAGCGCCGGCTGACGTTTGGCGGCCGGCCGGCGTTTGTCATAAAAGATTATATTGATATGAAGTTTATGAAAAAGTTTCAGTCCATAGAATGAACTCAAGTACATTCCAAAAGAAAAGCAGGATAAACGCTCCGGTGGAGGATGCCTTCAAGTGGCATGCACGGCCGGGTGCCATTGAAAGGCTGAGCCCTCCGTGGGATCCCCTGAACGTGTTGTCCCGGACAGGAGGTATTGAAGAGGGCGCGGAAGTAACCCTGAGGATGAAAGCCGGGCCATTCCCCTACAGGTGGTATGCAACACATACGGAATACAGAGAAAATGAAGTTTTTCAGGATCGACAGGTCAGCGGCCCTTTTGCCATGTGGACCCATACGCACCGGTTTGAGCGGGAAGGGGAGGCGGCATGCAGCCTTGAGGACAGGATTGAATACAAACTGCCGTTCCACTTTTTTTCAAAACATGTCGCCCGGTCCGCCATCGAAAAGAAACTTGAAAAAATATTCCGTTACCGCCACAGCATAACCGCCCGTGATGTTCGGCTGCATTATGAAAACAGCACGATAAAGCCCATGACCATCCTGGTATCCGGGGCAAGCGGTGTGCTGGGTTCCGCGCTTATTCCATTTTTAACAACCGGGGGGCATCGCGTCATCCGGCTTGTCAGGCGGCCGGTAATCAACCCGGTGGAAGAAATATTCTGGGATCCGGTTTCCGGAAAACTGGCCTTGGAGGGCGTGGAACGGATTGATGCGGTGCTGCATCTCGCAGGAGAAAATCTCGGAAGTGGGCGTTGGACGGAGGCAAGGAAGAGAACGTTTATCGAGAGCCGGGTAAAAGGTACCCGGCTGGTTGCAGAAGCTATTGCCTCTTGCGGCCATGAGAGCAGTGTTATGCTCTGTGCCTCGGCAATCGGGTATTATGGAGACAGGGGAGATAGGGTTCTTACTGAACGGGATGGGCTGGGAGATGACTTTATTTCCACGCTGTGCAGGGAATGGGAAGAGGCGGCGCACCCTGCCAGACAAAAGGGCATACGGACGGTTTTCCTGAGGATAGGTGTCGTGCTCTCGCCCACCGGCGGCGCCTTGCAGCGCATGCTGTTGCCGTTCAATTTAGGCCTTGGCGGAAGAATAGGTTCGGGAAGGCAGTACATCAGCTGGATAGACATGGAAGATGTTATCGGCTCAGTGTATCATGTCCTGACAAGGAAAGAAATTACAGGGCCGGTCAATATTGTGTCGCCCGATCCGGTGACCAATAGGCAGTTTACAACATCCCTCGGCCGGGTGCTGTCCCGTCCGACGCCGCTGCCCCTGCCGGAAGCCCTTATTAACTCTGTTTTTGGCCAGATGGGAAAAGAAATTTTGCTCTCAAGCACCCGTGTCATGCCCGAGGTTCTGATAGAGAGCGGTTACCGTTTCAGAAACCCCGAACTTTTTATGTCATTGAGACAGATGCTTGGAAAGAGTTGATTATGAGTAATGGTTTTAAAATTGTCATTGCAGGCTTGATGTCCGTTGCCTTGTTTTTCGGTTTTCTTCATTTGTTCTGTCCGGATGTCGAATACAACTTTGAGAGGCTGCATGTTTTTCTGTTCAATCTCTGTTGCGGCGGCACCATTATTTTGTATTATACGGAGGGCGGGAAGACGCTCTCGGGCAAATCGAGGCTGTTCCTTGTTCTTGCAATTATTTATGCAATTTTTGCCTTTTTAAAATTGTATATACCGGCAATACTGATCTCTTTAATTCTTGCCGGAATAGTGGAGAGTGTTCGAATAAAGAAATACTCTGTTTTCCCTATTGGCTTTTTTAGAAAAGATGATGTCAGTCAGAAATTTCAACAGGCATCCTTATTGTGCCTTTCCATTGGCCTTGTCGTTTCATCTCTCGTGATCGTCAACAATGAATATCTCAAACTGATATCCATGAGAAAACTTGAACTGGACACTTTCTTTCTCGGGTTTTCATTCCCCGTATCCCTGATCACGATGTCGGTAATGTTTGGCTTGATGAACAAGAGTGATGAAAAACAGGTTGGCTGGATCAAAGAAATCGGCTTCTGGAACGTAAATTTGGGCGTCATCATTTTTTTTGTTTTTATAATTTTTGAACAGCTGATGCCGCAGGTGTTCATTACATCTGTTTTGTTTTTCACTGTCATTATGATATTTGTTTTATACAGAAAACTGGGAAAAAGGATTCAACAGAAGAACTTCTTGACATCAGGGATGACATTTCTTTTGGTGACGGCTGTCACCGGTATCGCCTATATCTTTTTTGAGCTGACGTCGGATTATACGCCCGATAAGTATGAATGGCTGCTTAAACTTCATGCGTTTGCATCTTTATACGGATGGAACCTTTGCGGGCTTGCCATAATTTGCAGGTATGATGATTTTCCCATTCGCCTTCATTCAAAAAGTATTATCATCATGCACTGGATTATTGTAATTTTCCTGGCTCCCTTCGGCAACTACAATCCCATCCTTGCTATTACGGCAACCGTCAGCTATGCAGTCATGCTCTATTTCGTTCTTTTTTCAAGAGGGGTAAAAGCGGACAATCTATTTGAAGCACTATAACATTTTTAAAACATGAAAGGGGAAGATATGGGACGGATAGGATTGATGGTGTTGGTCGGGGTTTTCATGACAGGGTGTGCCGGATCGCCGCCTTTCCATCTTGGATTAAAAAACGGAAGGTTCGCTCCATGTCCGGACAGAGACAATTGTGTAAGCAGCCAAAGCAGGGACGAGAAACACCGTGTCGCCCCCCTGGCTTACAATGAAAGCCGGGAAAGCGCGCTGAAGCATTTAAAAGAGGTTGTTCAATCCATGAAACGAACCCGGATTGTGGACGAATCAAACGACTATCTTAGGGTGGAATTTACGTCGGCGGTCATGGGGTTTGTTGACGACGTAGAATTCTATTTTCCCCATGAGCCGATCATCCATATTAAGTCAGCCTCCCGTATCGGGTATTCCGATTTTGGCGTCAACCGGAAACGGGTAGAAAAGATACGCGAACTTTTTCTCAAAAGATAACTTTCTGAATGGTGGAATAAATATAATTATACCAATGAAACCGTTTCGTGTGAAAGCCGTTCTTTTCGACTTCGATGGGACATTGACCCGGCCCGGAGCGCTGAACTTTGTCGAGTTGCGGGAGAGCATCGGATGCCCTCAGGAAAAGGCGATATTGGAATACATTGATGCCATTGAAAATGAAAAGGAAAAAAACAGGATCCTTTCACTGCTGGAAGAGTTCGAGATGAAAGGAGCTGAAACATCCTTGCCCGGCTGCGGCGTTGACGATTTGATTCGATACATTCGAGCAGGAGGGCTCGGTTTGGGCATTCTTACCCGGAACGGGCTGAATCCTGTGCTACGCGCACTTGAAAATTTTCCCGGGATCAGCAAGCGTGATTTTGATGTCATCATCACCCGGAATGATTCCGTAAAACCAAAGCCCAGTCCGGAAGGGGTTCGCCTGGCTGCGGAGAGAATGGATGTCCATCCCTCGGAAATGGTTATGGTGGGGGATTATCTCTTTGATATCCAGGCGGGAAAGCATGCCGGCAGTATCACCATTTATTTGCAGCACCCCGAAGTCATCCATCGCCTGACGCCTGATGCGGACTTTACGGTGTCACATCTCCACGAGATTCCATCGATAATACATCCGGGGCAGGCGCAAAAAAGAAGGGATAAGGCAAACTGATTTATGTTTCAGGAGGGGAAATGGATGTGATCGATGCAATTAAAAAAAGAAAAAGCATTCGAAGGTTCAAGCCCGATCATGTGCCAAAGGATGTTATCGAGAAAATAATAGGGGCGGCGGTAAGGGCGCCTTCCGCAGAAAATACCCAACCCTGGGAGTTTGTGGTGCTTACCGGGGAGGTTCTTGAAACCATCAAGACTGCCTGCACGGAAAAAGTGAGGAGTCAGACCTTCCCGCCGAAAGAGATGGAGCGACTGCTGGTTGAAAGGCCGAAGGGCAGCATATACCGGGATCGGCAGATTGAAATCGCCAAGCAGCTGTTTCGCCTGATGGAGATTGAACGGGAGGATAAAAAAAAGAGGGCGGCGTGGCTGGAGAGAGGGTTCAGGTATTTTGATGCACCGGTCGCCGTCATCATTACAGCGGATCAATCCCTTCCTGTTCCGGGCACCTTTTTTGATATCGGTGCGGTCACGCAGACCTTTTGCCTTGCGGCGTTGAAATTCGGCCTGCACACCTGCATCGAGAATCAGGGGGTGACCTACTCAGATGTGATCCGGGAGGCCGCCGGCATACCGATGTCAAAACAGTTGATTATTTCAATTGCAGTCGGCTATCCGGACTGGGATTTTCCGGCCAACCAGGTCCAAAGTGCCAGGGAGTCCATTGAGAATACTGTCACATGGCACGGCTTCTAATCGCCACCTTAATTTTGATAATTTCGTAGAAGATCTATTCGGGATGGCAAAGAAAAACGTTCAAATTCAGGCTTCAGCGTAACCCGGAAGTTGAACGTTTTAGGACGCCGTCAGTCTTTGAATACGAGTTTCCCCCCAAGATGCCCTGCAATTCCCGTCGCAGCAAGCATGACCAGGTTCAACAGCAGGAAGAGCCCTCTGTGCGGCGAGGTTGGTCCGGTTACGTCGGGATTAATCATATACCATATAACGATTGCGGCGGCAGTTATGCTGACGATAAACCCGCAAACGACTTTAGTGATGAACAGACTTGTCTTGTGCCCACCGTATTTTCGCTGCCACTCATTGTAGCCGGAGAAGAGAACCATCGGCATTGATAGCAGCACAACCAAGAGGTTATAGAAGGCGGCCTGGGCGAGACTCATAAAGTTGAACATGACCGCAATAACCAGGAACGCGACACTGATGGGCACCACACCATTCGGAAAATGTACGGAAATGGGGTGGGCGTGGTGTTTCACCATGAGGTCCAGTAACTTGTTGTCTGAAACCGCCGATGGCGGCGCTTCCACTTCCGGGGCCTGGGTCGTGTCTTCTTTTTCTTCTGTCTTGGCTTCTTCCGCCTCGGGCGGCACTTCTACGAATTTATCTCTACCGGCGCCACAGACAGGGCACTTCTCGGGAGGTTCATCTCCATCATGAATATAACCACATACCGTGCATTTCCACTTTTTCATAGTATCCTCCTAAATTCATTGATTAAAGGAACCTGTATCACAACAGCGTCATATTTTTCAATATTCAAAAGACCGATTACCGTTTTTGCACCATTTTTTTATGAGACAATTGTGTATCATCTCAGGATTCATACCGACGGGAATTGGATGACGTGCTTGGTTCTTGGCAGCCAAAATCGCCGCAGCGTTGGTTTAGGCGGACAATTATAGTATGGTTCTCTATTGGCACGAAACTTGATAACTTGAATGGGATGACTTCCTAATCGACGTTTCTACAGGTGAGAGGTGCGAAAAATGCAGGGAAAGTTGACTAAACTAGTGATCTTCGCATTCATCGTGGCAATCATGTATGCATTTTATGCCTATGATCTGGGTCAATATCTGACCCTTGGTTATTTGAAATCACAACAGCAGGTGTTTTCGGAATTCTACGCTGCGAATCAGCTTCTTACCCCTGCAATTTATATGGCAATCTATATTGTCGTCACCGCTCTCTCACTTCCGGGTGCCGCGGTGATGTCACTTGCCGGCGGGGCGCTGTTTGGTTTTTGGACGGGAACCATCCTGGTTTCGTTTGCCAGCTCCATTGGTGCCACTCTGGCATTTCTTGTGTCGCGATTTTTACTCCGCGACTATGTGCAGGAAAAATTCGGAGACAAACTGTCAGCCGTGAACCGGGGTATTGAAAAAGACGGGTCTTTTTATCTGTTCACGCTAAGGCTGGTGCCCATTTTTCCCTTTTTCGTCATCAACCTTGTCATGGGGCTCACGCCCATAAAAACACTCAGTTTTTATATAGTCAGTCAAGTGGGGATGCTTGCCGGCACCTTTGTTTATATCAATGCAGGCACGCAGCTTGGAAAAATTGAGTCGCTAAAAGGAATACTTTCGCCGGAGTTGCTGTTTTCGTTTGCCCTCCTGGGAGTGTTTCCGCTGATTGCAAAAAAAGCGGTGAACGCGGTGAAGGAAAAGAGAGTGATGGGTCGGTTTCAGCGGCCGACATCATTTGATTACAACCTGGTGGTCATCGGCGCCGGGTCTGCCGGGCTGGTCACGTCCTACATTGCGGCGGCGGTAAACGCCAAAGTTGCCCTCATCGAGCGGAATAAAATGGGCGGTGACTGCCTCAATACAGGATGCGTTCCCAGTAAAGCGCTGATCCGGTCGGCAAAAATGCTGTCCTATGCCGCCCGGGCCAAGGACTTCGGCTTTCATTCAGCCCGATTTGACTTTGATTTTAAGGAGGTCATGGAGCGGGTTCAACGTGTCATTGAAAAGGTCGAACCCCATGACTCCGTGGAGCGCTATACCGGGTTGGGCGTTGACGTGATCGAGGGCGATGCCCGCGTTCGATCCCCCTACGAGATTGAAGTGAACGGCAGGACAATAACAACGAGAAATGTGGTCATCGCAACCGGGGCCGTGCCGTTTGTTCCTCCCATAAAGGGACTGAGCGATGTGAACTACCTGACGTCGGACAGTATTTGGGACATCAGAAAACTGCCTGAGAAGCTGGTGGTTCTGGGAGGCGGTCCCATCGGCTGCGAATTGTCCCAGGTATTTGCACGTTTCGGATCCACGGTTACGCAGGTGGAACAGAACTCGGCTATAATGGGCCGCGAGGATCCGGAAATATCCGAAATGGTCAGAAAAAAATTCGAGTCCGAAGGCATCAATGTCCTGACGGAGCACAGCGCTGTGGAAGTGATTGTTGAGGGCGATGAAAAGATACTGGTATGCGATCACAAGGGGGAGAAGGTTCAGGTTGAGTTCGATGAGATCCTGGTGGCGGTTGGCCGGGTGGCCAATACCAGGGGATTTGGTCTCGAAGACATCGGAGTGGAGATTTCAAAAAGAGGAACCATTGAAAAAGATGAGTTTTTACGGACCACCGTCCCCAACATTTTCTGTGCAGGCGATGTGGCAGGACCGTATCAGTTTACCCATACCGCTGCCCACCAGGCGTGGTATGCGTCGGTGAATTCTCTTTTTGGAAAATTGAAGATGTTCAAGACAGACTACCGGGTTATTCCGTGGGCCACATTTACGGATCCCGAGGTCGCAAGGGTGGGACTGAACGAAACAGATGCAAGGGAAAAGGGAATCAAGTACGACGTAACCACCTACGGAATAGATGATCTGGATCGTGCCATTGCCGACTCCGAAGATCATGGAATTGTGAAGGTGCTGACGGTGCCGGGAAAGGATAAAATACTGGGTGTCACCATCGTCGGATCCCATGCCGGTGATATTATTGCCGAGTATATTCTGGCCATGAAGCACGGGCTGGGACTCAATAAAATTTTGGGGACGATTCACATCTATCCGTCAATGGCGGAAGCAAATAAGTTTGCCGCCGGCGAGTGGAAGAAGGCCCATGCGCCCGAGACCATCCTGAACTGGATCGGCCGGTATCACCAATGGATGCGGAGGTAAAACCAATGAAATCGACAATCATCGTTCTTATATCAGCCGTCATAATGACACACCCCCTGTCACACGCATCCGCCGTGGATGACAACGTGAATGCGGTGGATCACAAGCTGTTTGACGAGCTTCTCAAGAAGCATGTGGCCTATGGGGTTGTGGACTATGGAGGCTTCAAAAAGGAAGAAGCGGTGCTGGATGACTATCTCCGGATGATGGAAACTGTTGAGGTGGACGATTTGTCACGAAATGAGCAGTATGCCTTTTACATTAACCTGTATAACGCCTGGACCATCCAGCTGATTCTGACGGGATACCCGGGTGTCGAGTCCATAAAAGACATGGGCAGCCTGTTCAGGAAACCATGGGACAAAAAAATCGTTCGATTAAAAAAAGGAATAGTGACATTGGATTATGTGGAGCACGAGGTGCTGCGGCCCGTTTTCAAAGACCCACGGGTTCATTTTGCCATAAATTGTGCCGCGAAATCATGTCCGCCGCTGCGTTCGGAAGCCTACCGCGGCGATATACTGGAAGAGCAGCTGGACGACTCGACAATTTCCTTTTTGAATGATCCCCGGGAAAACTTTCTTAAAGGAGAAACGCTGTATATCAGTAAGATCTTTGACTGGTTTGAAGAGGACTTTAATGGCGTTAAAAACTTTTTTCTAAAGTATGCCCGGGGCGATCTCAAAAGGCAACTGGAGAGCCTTGGGGACAGACTGGAGACAGATCATCTTAAATACGACTGGAGCCTTAACGGGAGGTAAGCAACAGGAGGAACAGCCATGAACACGAATGCACTTCTTAAACCGTTTCACATAAATGAACTGACGATACCGACACGAATTGTGATGGCGCCCATGACAAGAAATTTTTCAAAGAACAACATTCCCGGACCGGATGTCGCGGCATATTACAAAAGACGGGCGGAAAACCATGTGGGACTGATTATAACCGAAGGCACGGTGGTGGAGCCACGCACCGGCCACGGATACCCGGATGTTCCCGACTTCGCGGGCGAAGAGGCGCTGAACGGCTGGAAGGCCGTGGTCGACAGTGTCCATGAGGCCGGCGGCACGATATTTCCCCAGCTGTGGCATGCCGGCAGCGTCCGGCGAAAAGGCATGCCGCCCGATACAACCGTTCCGGGATATGGACCGTCCGCCGTCACTCATCCGTTCTATACGGACAACGGGGAAACCCCGGAAGAAATGAGTGTGGAGGATATAAAACGCGTGGTAGATGCGTTCGCCGAAGCCGCCGAACAAGCGGAAGCCATTGGATTTGACGGCATTGAACTGCATGGTGCCCATGGCTACCTGATTGACCAGTTTTTCTGGGACGCCACCAATAAAAGAGGCGATGCCTATGGCGGCCCGGCGCTTGACGACCGCATGCGCTTTGCAGTTGAAATCGTTAACGCGGTGAGGGGGCGTGTGAGCGGCAGCTTTCCGGTGTGCTTCCGGTTCTCACAATGGAAAATGGGGGATTTTAAGGCAAGAATAGCGCCCGACCCTTCTGACCTGGAACAATTCCTTACAACTCTTGTGGAGGCCGGGGTGGATATGTTCCATTGCAGCACGCGGCGGTTTTATGAACCCGAATTTCCCGGGTCAGACTTGAACCTGGCCGGGTGGGCGCGGAAGTTGACCGGCAAGCCGGCGATCACGGTGGGCAGCATCGGTCTGGACCAGGATTTCGTGAGCGATATCATGGGTAAGGGCGCGTCCGGGCTTTCAGAGAACTCCGTAGAGCAGTTGGTAGCGCGTTTTGAAAAAAATGAATTCGATCTTGTTGCCGTGGGCAGGGCCCTCCTGGCCGACCATGAATGGGTTACCAAAGTCATGGACGGGCGTTTTGAAGATATCAACCTGTTTACAAAGGATGCGTTGAAGACACTTTACTAGTTTGCATGATGGAGGCGATTGACATGGAAACCTATTATGACCCCAAAGATCTTTCAAACTTTGCGAACATCGGTGAAGAGGCGCCCGAGCTGGCGGCCAAATTTTTTGACTATTACAACAGTGTTTTTGCGGAAGGCGAACTGACGGAAAGGGAAAAAGCGCTCATTGCCCTTGCCGTGGCCCATGCCGTTCAATGCCCGTATTGCATCGACGCCTATTCCAATACATGCCTGGAAAAAGGATCGAATCAGGCTGAGATGATGGAGGCTGTCCACGTTGCCACGGCGATACGGGGCGGCGCATCCCTTGTCCACGGGGTGCAGATGCAGAACACTGTGAAAAAGGTATCCATATAAATGACGTCCGTGAGTTTTGCAGAAACACTTTCAAACAACGGCCTTTCGCTTGAAAGGGGGCGCCTGTTGATTCTTCAGGTGAATATCGGGCTGATGTGCAATCAAACATGCGCCCATTGTCATCTGGATGCCGGCCCGGGCCGAAAGGAGATCATGTCTTTGGAGACCATTGACCAGGTGGTTCGGCTCGCTGAATCTTGGGACTTTGCTGCGGTTGACATCACAGGCGGTGCGCCGGAACTTCACCCGGACCTGCCCGCATGTATTGAAAGGCTGTCTCCATTGAAGTCGGAAATTATGCTGAGGTCCAACCTTTCCGTCCTCGCAGAAAAAGGAAGACCTTTCATGGAGCACTTGAAGAGTCACCGGGTGCATCTTGTGGCATCCTTTCCCTCGTTAAATGAATCCCAGGTCGAATCTGTCCGGGGAAGAGGTATGTTCAAATCAAGCGTTGATACCCTGCAGAAGTTAAATAATCTCGGGTACGGCATGCCGGGCTCCGACCTGAAGCTGGACCTGGTGGTCAATCCTGTAGGGGCTTTTTTACCGCCGTCTCAGACGAGTCTTGAAAAGCAGTTTAAAAGAACACTCGGGAGAAAATGGGGCATACACTTTCATCAGCTGTTCAGCTTCGCCAATGTGCCTCTGGGCAGATATAAGTCATGGCTTAAGGCATCCGGGAACTTCGACAAGTATATGGATAAACTGGTGGCGGCATTTAACCCGTCTGCTGTTCCGGGCCTGATGTGCCGCAGTCTGGTATCCGTATCCTGGGACGGCTTTCTTTATGATTGCGATTTTAACCAGGCCGCCGGGCTTTATCAGGGAAACCGGAAAGTGCATATAACCGGGATCAATTCGCTGCCGGTACAGGGAGAACCTGTGGCGACAGGCACTCACTGCTTTACCTGCACGGCGGGTGCGGGGTTTACATGAGGCGGTGCAATAACCACCTGAGGTTCAGGTGAAATAGACTATTTATTAGAAGAGACAGGTGGCGTAAAAAAATGGCAATCAGTGAACCAACAATTAAGACGGAAGACATACTGAAAATTAATGATGACCAATTTAAACCGGAGAACGTATGTATTGTTACCGGGTGCGGAACCGGGATCGGCAGGGCAACCGCCCTGGCTGCCGCTGCAAATGGCCTGACAGTGGCCGGTATCGACATCAACAAAGAGGCCGGCAGCCATACCCGTGAACTGGCAATGGACGTGGGGGGCGAGATGACCTTCATACAGGCGGACCTTACCAATGATGATGATCTCATCCGCTCGGTTCAGGAGGCCTCTGACCAAGGCGCCATTAAATTCCTCGCAAATATAGCCGGTATTCAGCATATTGACGCCGTGGAAAATTTTCCCATGGAGACATACGACCTCATGCAGCGGCTCATGCTGAGGGCGCCGTTTTATCTTTCCAAGCTGGTTATTCCCCGCATGAAAAAAAGCGAGGGGGGAACCGGCGTTATCGCCAACATGGCGTCCATCCATGCGCATATCTGTACGCTGAACAAGCCGGTGTACAATATTACCAAGTTCGGACTCCGGGCGCTCAGCCAGTCTATTTCGGCAGAAGGGGAGGGGAAGATACGGTCCTTCACCGTGAGTACCGGGTTTGTCCAAACACCCCTTGCCATGAATCAGGTGGCGGCGCAGGCCGAACAAAGAGGGATTACCGAAGAGCAGGTGGTGACGGATGTGATGATGGGCAAATCCCGCGTCAAGAAAATGATGACGCCCGTCGGCGTCGCCAATATGTTCATCTATGGTTTTTCAAAACACGCTGAATATCTCGTGGGGGGAGATCTTCTCTTTGACGGCGGGTGTGTGTTGACTTACTGATTGAAGCTTCAGGGGGGCATCTTTATTCTATCGGCACGATACGCTGCCGGTATAAAAATTCAGGTTGAGACGTTAACGTGATGCGAAGCAGCTTAAACGCCAGGTGCGATGCTGGATGGGCCATCTTATTGAGCTTTGCATGTATTCGACCATTTCTTGCAGGTCTTTTATTTTTCTAAGGGACATGGGCTTATCCTGGATGAAGTTCAGTGCCATAACTGCAAACAGCCTGATTTGATCGTTCAGTTCCGAACCGGGCCCATCTTCATAAAAGGTCTGATAGAAAAGACTTATAGAAACTTCTTCAACTCTTTTTTTTTCCCGGTTTTCAAGATGGTTATCCAAATACCGTCTTGACATATTTATGAGATACTGCAATTTGGCCTCGTCCATAACGCTCCTTGATGTTTTGTTACACTTGTTGACGGGTCATTTTTTCATCTATGCATGACGTCCCGTATTCCACATAACAATGAAACTATTTAAAAATTTCTATGACTTCATAAGGGCTCGTTTCATAGAAACTGTCTGATATAGGGAAATGTTGTCCTTCAGAAATAAAATAATCCTTCAGCTCTTTATCAAAAACCACGAATAGCGGCCGGCTTTGCTTTGATAATTCTTTGGCCTGTTTTATTGCTTCTGCACGAGTCATGGTGCCTTGTTCTTATTTCACAACATCTTCGGTTTTGGTTATAATTCGAACCAACTGTTAGACAATTATATAAAATTATTAGCAATTTCTGGGCCATTCGATATGGGGTATGACGTAGACAGGTCTATACAAGATATTGGGGAGAAAGCTTTATTATTGAAACAATGACATAATTTTTATATTCGGTTTTACACATTATCAGGTAATAGACTACATAATAAAGTGACGGACACCTCTTATATGCGATTACTTTGTTGTTGGGGGATCGCTTTTTCCAGAGATTAAAATTCCAGACTATATTACATTGCCCTTTTCAAGGGCCATGGCGGACATTGCGCACCTAAAAAAAGAACTAACAAATATAGTTCTCCTTCTAAGAGATCCCGGCGCGTCTATATTTGACTGTTTACAAAATGACACGTTGCGGCAATCTGATAATGGATATTCTGTTAAACATTTCCGCCTCTGCGCAGTAGGGTCCGCTGCTCCGCCTTGCGAATCCGGTCTTCCTGCTCATCCTTGCGCTTTCTGGCGCCTTCCAGTTTTTTGGTCATCTCTTTTGCGTCCGCGGGCTTCAGAAGATAATCATAGGCCCCAAGCTTCATGCCGGTGACGGCCGTGTCTATGGCGCCATGACCGGTCAGGAGAATTACTTCAATTATGGGGTGTCGTTTTTTAATCTCCCGCAGAGTCTCAATCCCGTCCATACCAGGCATTTTAATATCCAGTACTATCACATCGATAGTCTCTCTTTCCAGAATATCAAGGCATTCCTTGCCGCTGTGTGCGGTGAACACGCGCTCACCCATTTCCTGCAGCCGCAGTGAAAACATTTCCACAAAATCCTTTTCATCATCCACAATCAGGACTTTCGTCGGAATTTTAATCATTTTGCTGGTCTCCTTTGATCATATCTAATATATCAAGACACATATCTTTATTATCGCCCATGACCATACAGGCTTCCCTGGTGCGCGGCAGGGTTACCTGAAAAATGGTGCCCTTTCCCACCCGGCTGGATACATCAATTTTCCCACCTATCCGCCCCACAATTCCGGAAGTCACATAAAGTCCGAGTCCGGTCCCTTTGCCCGGCGGCTTGGTGGTAAAAAACGGTTCAAAAATCTTTTCCAGATTTTCCTTTGGAATTCCGGTGCCGTTATCCGCCACTGAAATTTCGGCAAAGGCATCTGTTTCCCGCACAGAAACCGTGATTTTACCGCCGGAAGCCACAGCCGCCAAGGCGTTGGTGATGAGATTAATCAGCACCTGCCGGATGGCATAAGGATCACTCCAGATAATGCCTTTGGCGTTTTCAACATCCTGTGAAACCTCGACTTTTTTATTCTGTGCTTCTTTGTTTACAAATTCAACGGTTTCCGAAATCAGCACCTTTAGATCCGTTGCCGCAAACACGGTTTCCGGCTGACGGACAAAGCCAAGAAGCTGATGAGTAATACGCCGGGCCCGGTCAATGGCGGTTTCAATCTTTCCAATGGCGTTTTCAAAATCCTTCTTTCGGGGCATGGCCGGTGCATCTGTTTTACCTATCAGCAGCCGCATGTATTCAGCGCACTCTTTTATGATGGCCAGCGGATTGTCGATTTCATGGGCAATGCCCGTGGAGAGCGTTCCCAGAGACGCTAGTCGCTCGGTGGCCACCATCTGCTGCTCCATGCGGGCCTTGAATTCGGCTTCATGCTTTTTTTCTTCCTCGCGCCGCCGTTTTTCAAGAGCCTGATTGATTTTCTGCACCAGGTGATCAAATTCCACCGGCTTGGTCAAATAATCAAAAGCGCCTCTTTTAATTCCCTCCACACCATCTGCGGCAGAGGCATGACCCGTTAAGAGAATGACTTCTGTCTTGACAAAATGCTCCCGGATCCATGCCAACACTTCAATACCGCTCATGCCGGGCATTTTCACATCAAGGACCACGACATCCACAGGCTCTTTTTCCATCAGGGCCTGACATTCATCCCCGTTCCCGGCCTCAAATACCGTAAAACCGCGTTTCTGAAGCCGTTTTTTCAAAGGTGAACGAAAATGGGTCTCATCATCCACCAAAAGCAGTCGTGTTTCCGCCATGGCATCCTCTCGGGTTTTTGTTTTGGCCTTTTATATGTTACGGGGTATCAATCCGTCCTTTTAAGATGTTTCCGACCACTCCCTTAATGTCGCGGCGCTGCCATTTTATCAACTTGGTTATCAACTTCCCTATACCCTCTACCTTCCGTCTTCACCCTACACCAACCCAAGGATACGCCACCAGACCGCAGCGACAATCACAACGATGGTAAGCAGCAATGGTGTTGCCACCAGACCGGCTTTGGTGAGATCGGATGCTTTAAAATAACGGTAACTGTAAGAAATGGCGTTTGGCGGACACCCGATGACCAGAAGCAGAGCAAACGAGGTGCACATTCCGAGCCCCAGCGCCAGGATCGTAGGATCGAAGCCTTCCATCTGTGCCATGGGAATTACAATGGGCAGAATGAGCGCCGCGGCCGCCACATTTGCCATGGCATTGGTTACCAGGGCGCCGAACACCCCCATGCCTATGAACAGTACCAGCCAGCCTTTTCCCTGAATCAGCGGGAAAAAGAGATTGGCAAAATAATCCGCAGCCCCGGAATATCCCATGGCAAGCCCCAGAGAAATACCGCCACCAAAAATAAACAGGGCCGTGCCCCATTCCAGACTCTCATTGATGTGTTCCCACTTCAGCACCTGGAACAGCACCAAAGCCGCCACGCCAAGCATACCGGTGATGGAATAATCAATCCCGTGGAGGCCTTTGGTCAACCAGAACGCAAAGGTTATGGTAATTATAACAAGAGTCTTAATTTCCTGGGGTTTCATAGGACCAATCTCTTCATCAAATGCGGGCAATTTATATTTTGGATTGGGCCGGAAAACCAGATACACAATGCCCACTGCTGCGGGTACGGTAAAAATCGCGCCCGGCAATGCATAGAGAATCCACTCAAAAAACGTGATCTCCAGTCCGGTGAATTCCTTTAAAAACGCGGCTGCTACCATGCACCGGCCTCCGCCGATCAATGTTCCCATGCCACCGCTGGAACAGGCAAAGGGCAGGGACAGCATCATGAATTTGGCTGTTGTACTGTTCGGCTCAATGCCGGCGGCCCGCATCATGGGAAGCATGGTGACAATGCCAATGGCGCAGGCCGCGGCATCGTGCATCACACCAGACGCCCACCCGAGGCCGATGGCAAGGATAAAGGTGAACCGGGTCACATTGTTTCCCGCCTTCTTGACGATAAAATATCCCAGCCGTTTGGTGAGACCTGCCTCATTTAATGCAATGGCAAAAATCAGGCAGCACATAATAAAGACCACCACCGGATGCATATACGGGGCCCAGGCATCCTTGGGACTGGCGATCCCCATGATTACCAGAAACACACCAATGCAGATTGCCGCGATTTCCAAAGGAATGGGTTCCACCACAAAAAGGAAAATCAATACCGTAAGAATGACCAGAAACCGCTTGGCCGTGGGTGACAACCCGTCCACATAATCCACTGTGATGTTTGCCGCCTCAAGGTTAGCAGCCTGTTGTTTAAGGAAATCTCCGGTGGATTCCTCTGTTCCCGCTGATTTGGCCTCCAAGACATAGGCGCCGGTTTTTTTGTTGGGTTCGCCGGACAATTCAAAATGATCGGCAACCGCCGCATATAAATTCTGCTGACCATCGCCGGAGATTTTAAACTTTGTGCCTTCCGGCCGGGGAAGCATCAGCACAATAACTCCCAACAACAGCCCGATGCAAAGCTTGAATCCATTTGATTTAAAAAACATCTATCCGCTCCTTATCCGTTTTTCCTGAAATCTAAACCCAAATCTCTTATTTGTTTGTTTCAGTTGAAATGTTTTTTGCATCCGCATACGCTTCATTAATCTTGTTGACCAGGTCAATCAGTTCGCAGGGTTTGGTGAGGTAGTCAACCGCCCCCAGTTTGATGCCCTCACGGGCTGCTTCCTGTGACCCATGCCCTGTCAGCATGATGACTTTCATGTCCAGATCCATCTGATTAAAGACTTTAAGCACCTCAATGCCGTCCATGTCTTCCATCTTGAGATCCAGAATGGCTATATCGAAATCCTGTCCTCGCACTGCTTTGATAGCGTCTCTGCCGCTGCACGCGGTGGTGACATGAAATTTTCTTTTTTTCAGACGGTTGGATAAAACATTAATATACCCTTTTTCATCATCCACCAGTAAAACCCTGATCCCGTCTGTTTCTGCGCAGGCATCGTTTTTTTCTGTTTTCATGATATTCCCTCTGACTCTCTGATCCGGCAAAATAGCAGAGCATTGACGCGTTGACAGCCATGACAAGCCTTATCAGCCACACAAGCGGTTTGAAAGGCATGACATCTGCCGTCAGCATCTGCTTTTTTTCACTTCTTTGGAATCAGTCATACCCGCGTCTTAGCACCAGCTTGTCGATTCTGGCCTGCTCGATCTTGGCATCATGGGATTTCTTTTTCTTTGCCGCCTCGTCCACCTTGGTCACCAGTGTATTGATATCACAGGGCTTCATCAGGTAATCAAACGCTCCAAGCTTCATGCCCTCAATGGCCGTTTCCACAGTGGCATGTCCGGTTAGCATGATAACTTCCTTCAGGGGATAGATCTTTTTGATCTCCTGCAGGGTTTCAATGCCGTCCATTCCCGGCATCTTCACATCCAGGATAATCACATCTAACGTGTCATTTCTTTTCAAAATCTTCAGAGCTTCTTCGCCGCTGAATGCGGAGATAATTTTAAGTCCCCGTTTGTCCAGACGTTTGGTCATGGTCTCAACAAACGGTACCTCATCATCCACCAGCATGACATAAGCCGTTGTCATCATCATTCGTCTCCTTTTTTCATTATCTATTAAATTTCATTACATTTATATTCGTATCGTCTACAAACCGTTATTTTTGAAACGGAATCCAGATGCGAAATCGGGTACCTTTTCCCACCTCACTCTGTACATCGATTTTGCCGCCCATTTTATTGATGATTCCGTAGCAGATGGAAAGCCCCAAACCCGTGCCCTTTCCCACGGGCTTGGTTGTGAAAAACGGGTCAAAAAGACGGGGCAGATTGGCTTCCGGAATCCCGAGACCGTTGTCCTCCACCACAATCACAATGTGGCCGGGTTCAATTTCACTGATCTTGGTTGAGATAGTAATTATGCCCCCGGTTTTTTCCATGGCATCCAAGGCGTTGTTGATGAGGTTCAAAAGCACCTGCTGAATCTCGGACGGTGAAATGGTAATGTACGGAAGTGTTTTCTGGAGGCTGGTTTCAATGGTGACCTTGTTGTATTTGGCCATCTGGGCGGACAGATCGACAATTTCCGTTACAATATCATTGAGCTGTACATCTTTTAGGGTGGAATCGGTTTTTCTGGCGAAACTGAGCAGCTTATGGGTGATTTCCTTGCATCGACGGCCCTGGGTATTAATCTGGGTAAGAGCCCGTTTGAATTCATCCAGGTTTTCGCTTTCGTCAAATTCCTCTTCCTCTAATAAATCCCCGATCCAGCCGGCTTCCTCCACCATAATGGCTACGGGATTGTTGATTTCGTGGGCAATGCCCGCAGCAAGTTCACCGATGGACGCCATTTTACCGGTTTCGATGATCTGCTGGTTCATGCCCTCTTTTTCCTGATCGGCACGGCGGATTCGGCGCACCATGCGCCGGGTTGTGTAACTGGCCATGAAAACAATACCCCCGGCACCAAGAATAAAAATAATGAGCGCCAGCGTGCGCATCCGCCGAAAATCGGAAAACGCGTCGGTTGTCTGTTGCTTGACAATCAGCAGCCATTGGCCGTTCTTCAGACTTCCCACTCCATAAAGATTTTCAACGCCGGTTTCATCCACCCTTTGGGTAGTAAGGATCTTGTTCTTTGTTTTTTCCACAGCATTCCAGAAAAATTCAAATCCGTCCGGCGCGGGTGGAGTATCCATGGCCGGCTGGGTTTGAAACCTGCCTTCCCGGTTTAAAATAAACGCATATCCGGTCTTTCCGAGACGCAAATTCTGCACCAGGGAATTGAATGCCATAAAATCAATGGTGGCCCGAAGAAGAAAATCCCGGACGCCGTCACTATGTTTGACCGCTACAATAAAATGCGGCGTCCCACGAAGCCCCAGAAACACATCACTGATATAGGAATCGGTCTGCCAGGCATTCTTATACCATTCCGCATCCTTGTAATTGGCATTTTCCAGCTTCAAGGGACCGGCATAGGCTGCCTGCATGCCGGAAGCATCCACAATACCCAAGTCCACAAAGACATTACCGTAGCCATGTCGCAGAAACTGAAGTTTCTTCTGAAGAAATTCATCGTCATTAAGTGTTTCAAAGGGTTTTGTCATAACAATGAAACGGATATTGGCCAGTTTTTCATTTAAGAATGAGTCAATATTCTGTTTGTGCTTCTGAACCAGCTCATTCAGATGTGCATAGGTTTTTTCATGATAAGATGCCTGGAAGAGATGAAGCAAAATGCCGATCACCAGCAGCATGGGCGTTAAGGAAACAATGATGGCGCTAAACACCATGTTCCGGTGAAGGGATTGATAATAATGGGTGTTTTTATCCTTGGTCATTCGGTCATTAATTCCTTTTTGATGACAATCCAAGTAACTAAAATCTAAACCGATTTAATTTCGGCAAAAAATAAATAAGAGAAAAAAATATCAAACCCCCCAAAAAAAACAAGCAGAATCGGATCAAATAACGTCTCCATATTCTTTTTTTCCCATCCTGCATTCTTTGAACCGGTGAATAACATCCTAATATCCATATCAAAAATCATAGAACAGAAGTAAATGACCCATAGCCATTTTATGAACAAATCATATTCTTATATTTCATGAACAGTCCTACCGTAGACTTTCAGTATTCATGCTAAAAACATGGCCCCAAAAATTCAATTAAAACCCAGAAATGGTAGCCCTTTGATTGTGAAACTGCGATTCGATTTTTCTATATCATAGGTTTGGGAGATATCGTCCATTGGATTCTCCAGAATTTGATCTCATGGTTTTCGATAAGTCGAGACCTTGTGCTTTTTCCAGAAACCGCTATTTTTACAGGATATAAGCTTTTGGTTGTTTCCTGTTATTTTTTCATATATGTATGGTTTAAAGTAGAAATGACGATATCCCAGACAGGCTATGGAAAAACCACATAAATTCCCTAAAAAGATTACCGCGGTTCTGATATATGGCCGCCCTTTCCTTGTCTTCAGCGGTATGCTGTTTGCTGTGTCCGTTATGCTCACCCGGAGCCCGGTCCTTTATATTCTGGGCGTGACAATGATATTCACCTCAATGATTTTCGACCTGGTGGATGGGTGGTTTGCCGCCCGCTTCAGCCCGGACAGCGCTTTCGCACATCTTGCCGACCGGATAATGGATAAGCTGGTGTACTCCATTATCTTTCCCCTTGTTGCCGTTGGGATGATGTGGCGCCTCCTCTTAAGTTCCCCCGGATACATGAAAGTGGAGCTGCTGCATGCTATATTTGTTCTGTTTTTATGCATCACCGTTCTTGTACGGGACAACTTTGCCTCATTCATGCGAGAGTTTGCCATTCGAAAAGGGCAGGAGCCGGAGCCCACCGAGTTTACCCGACTTCGAACGATTGTGGCCGCACCCCTTGGCGCCCTTTTATATGTCCACGCATTTTATATTCCGGACGGGCCGTCTCTGAAAATCTACTCGTGGATTTCATGGCTGGGATCCATTTCCATACGCGGGTTATTCTTATGCGAGATCATATTTCTCATCATTAATTTTATCTCCATCGCCGGGTACTGCAAAAAATACGGGACCTACTGCCTGGACGACCTCTGCTTGGGGGATACAAAGCTCAGAAGGCGAATTTTAGCCTTTTTCCCCAACGCCCTGACCGTCATGAATGCGATAATGGGGCTTTTGTCCGTGGTGTTTGCTTACCAGGGAAGAATTAAGGAAGCGTTTCTGATTATGATCGGAGCGGCCATTTTTGACAAGCTGGATGGCGCCATGGCCAGGCGACTCGGACTTGCCGATGATGCGCCCCCACCGGACGATAAACTTCACATCACTTTTGGCGGGATAATGGACGATCTCGCAGACACCGTCAGCTTCTGTATCGCTCCCGCATGGATATACTATATCACCCTGTCAGACTATCCGGAGTGCACGTTTTTTGGCATGCCCATAGGGATTATCGCTATGCTTTATGCCGGCTTCGGCGTAATCCGCCTGGTCTATTTTACGCTGGACAAGAGCCCTGTACCGGGATATTTCAAAGGTATGCCGACACCCGCGGCGGCGCTCTATGTTCTCTCTCCGATTATTATTTTTATGGAGTCCGTATCCCAGGGGTCCGGAAATATGTGCTTCTGGCATAACTTCTGCTCGGGGGTGATGATCTCAGCGGCGTTTTTTATGAACTTCTATCCGGCCAGGTACGTTCATGTCGGCCGTTTGATGGACAGAAACCCGTGGATTGGAAAGATTGATATCCCCTTGGTTCTTATTTTTGCACTGACCCCATATCTCGGATATTTCGCATTTGTTCAGCTGTTCCTTTATGCTCTCTCGCCGTTTATAAAAAAAATCATCGCCGGGAAGTAAATGGAACTATCAGTATTTGCCATAGTTATTCTGCTGATGGAGGTGCTGGGCGTTTTTGCAGCCCTGCATGCCGTAATGAACATCAAAACCTCCCAGGGGGCGATTGCCTGGAGTATCTCTCTGGTGACATTCCCCTGGTTTGCCCTGCCGCTTTATGCCATTTTTGCCCGCGATAAATTTCATGGTTATGTGTTGCTTCGCCATGCCAAGGATCAGAAAATACGCTATATCATCGACCAGTGCTCTCTTGATGCACGGGAAGGCGAGATCGTTCAACCCGTCGATTCCGAAATAGAACTGGCCTTGTCACGATTAGCGGACCGCCCGATACTGAAGTTTAACCGCAGTCGGCTTCTCATGGACGGAAAGGAGACCTTTCGCTCAATCTTCGACGCGATTGATGCCGCCGAAGACTATGTTCTGATTGAGTTTTTTATCATACAAGACGACCGGCTGGGCATGGAACTGAAACAACGCCTGATCCGGAAATCCCGGGACAACGTGCGGATCTATTTCCTTTATGATGAAATCGGGAGCTATTCACTTTCCGACGACTATCTGCAGGACATGGAACGGGAGGGGGTTGCCGTCTCTCCCTTTGGAACGACCCGGGGAAGAGCAAACCGTTTTCAGCTCAACTTCCGGAACCACCGTAAAATTGTCGTCGTTGACGGGGTCTGCGCTTTTGTGGGCGGACACAATGTCGGGGATGAATATATATCGGGGCATCCCCGGCTGGGGCCATGGCGGGATACCCATATTAAAGTGGAAGGCCCCATTGTTCAGGCGGTTCAGTTTTCCTTTGTTGAGGACTGGTACTGGGCGACAACGGATATACCGGAGTTGAACTGGGAGCTGAGGAAGGCCGAGGCCGGCGTTGAGGATGCCCTGCTGATACCGTCCGGACCTGCTGACAATATAGAAACCTGCGGTTTGATGTTCACCCAGGCGATCAATTCGGCAAAGGAGCGCATATGGATCTCCAGTCCGTATTTCGTACCCGACCGGCAGATCCTGGCTGCACTGAAACTGGCCGTGCTGCGGGGAGTTGATGTGCGAATTCTGCTTCCGGAAAAGGCCGACCAACGGGTGGTTCATCTTGCATCGCATTCATTTTACCCGAATGTGATTCCCGCCGGTGTAAAGCTGTATCGCTACATGCCGGGGTTCATGCATCAGAAGGTGTTTCTGGTGGACGCCTCCTGTGCGGCAGTGGGTACGGCCAACCTTGACAACCGGTCGTTTCGTTTGAACTTTGAGCTCACCCTGTTGATTTTCAACAACAGTTTTGTGAAAAAGGTCGAAGCCATGCTCCGAAACGATTTTGAAAACAGCCGCTTGGTGGCGATTGAAGAGTACACGAACCGGCGGCTTCCGTTCAGGCTCGCAGTTCGGCTTGCCAGTCTGTTAAGTCCAATATTATAGATACGTTAGTTGTCTATTCAAATTTAGTTTTTGTTAGGGTTTGGGTATCTGTCCTGTTTAAAATTATTCTCACATCCGCGACGGTTGAGCCCTCGCCTTTTTTATGGACCAACAGGGGATTAATATCAAGCTCCTGAATTTGCGGGTGGTCAACCACCAGGTGGGACAAACTCACAAGATGCCGGTGAATACTTTCGAGATCTGATTTCGGTTTTCCGCGAAAACCGTCCAGGAGTGGAAAGCTTTTAATGTTTCTTACCATCCGTCTTGCGTTATTTCTTCCGATGGGGGCCAGCCGGAATACAACATCTTTAAACAGCTCAACGAACACACCGCCCAGCCCGAACATGAGAAGAGGACCAAAATCCGGGTAGCGGTTCATGCCGAGAATGACTTCTTCACCGGCGCCGGCCATTTTCTGGACGAGGACACCTTTTAACTCCGCATCCGGATTGTAGTTTTTGGCGTTTTCCATGATCGTTGAAAATGCGCTTCTGACATCGTCTGCATTTTCAAGGCCCACTTTTACGCCGCCGGCATCTGATTTGTGAATGATCTGTTCGGATACGATTTTTTGAACAACCGGATACCCCATTTCATCGGCCAGTCGAACCGCTTCATCCGCTGTTTCGGCAAGATCCATGGGCAGGACATTGAAGCCATAACAGGACAAGAGCTCTCTTCCCTCAAGTTCACCAAGATAGGTCCGGCCCTTTTTTAAATTAGACTCTATGATTTCTTTTGCCCGCTCCTTGTCGTGGCTGAATTCAAACTGTGCCAGCAGTTGCCGGTCAAGCCACCGCCTGGCCTCGTAGAGTTTCCCTAAAGCTTTGGCTGCATTTTCAGGAAATCTGTAGACAGGGATATGATGCTCCTGGAGATATTTAACCCCGGTCGACACATCCACGATGCCCATGAAACTGCAAATGATGGGTTTTGATGTCCGCTTTGAAATTTTTACAATCGCTTCCGCTGTTCCGATGGCATTGGTCATGGATTGCGGGGTGAGAATCACAATGGCGCCGTTGACATTTTCGTCCTTTATTACGGCATTCAGCGCATTTTCGTATCTGTCCTGCGCTGCATCACCGATAACATCCACCGGGTTATGGATATTGGCCGTGGGCGGAAGGTGGCTGGAAAGGACTTCAATGGTTTCGCTGTTAAACTCAGCCAGCTCAAGCCCCGATGTCACGGTAATATCCGTTGCCACAATTCCGGGGCCGCCCGCATTGGTTACAATGGCAACTTTTTTCCCCTCCGGCATTTTTTTCGATGCAAATGCGATAGCATAGTCGAACAGATCGTTAACCGAATCGACCCGGATAACGCCGGCCTCCTGGAAAATGGCGTCATAGACCGCCTCGGTTCCGGCCAGAGAGCCGGTGTGGGAAGCTGCCGCTTTTGAACCGGCACGGGTTCTTCCCGATTTGATGACGAGAATGGGGGTGGGGCGATCACCTGAAGTGATTTCTTTTACTCGATCAATAAACTCCTGCCCGCTTTTCTTAAGCTCTTCCATGTAAATCATGATAACTTCGGTCTCGAGGTCATGGTGAAAATACTCGAGAAGATCAAGCTCATTTACATCCGCTTTATTGCCGGTGGAGATAAATTTAGAAAATCCAAACCCCCGGTCCGCCGCGAAATCAAGGACGGCCGTACAGAGAGCGCCGCTCTGGGAAATAAACGAAATATTGCCCCGCTCCGGCATTCGTGTCGAAAAGCTGGCGTTTAAACGAATGTCGCCGGCAGGGTTTATGACACCCAGGCAGTTCGGCCCCACGAGTCGGATATCGGCTTTTTTGCATAAGTCGACAATCTTGTTTTCTATATCAACTCCTTCACCACCGATTTCCCTGAACCCTGCGGATACAATAACAATGCCCTTTACACCTTTTTCGATGCACTCTTCCACGGAGGCGAGGGCAATTTTAGGCGGCAGAATAATCATGGCGAGATCCACGCTGTCCGGTACATCGAGAAGCGTGGGGTAGGCCTTTATGCAATGTATGGATGTGGCTTTGGGGTTTACCGGATACAACGTTCCCGTGTATCCACCCTTTAAAATATTTTCGAAGATATCATGTCCCACTTTTCCCTGAACCGTTGAAGCACCGAGAACGGCAACTGATTTTGGTGAAAATATCGCATCAAGCTTATCCATTTTTCTCCTGCCTTTTCTTTTTCCAAAGGGGGTTAATGTTCAATATCTATTTAAACGGGCTGATATCGACGCCTCTTAACTGGGCGCGTTTATCAAACCAGGTCATTTCATCAACAGGGGGTGTGTCGATCCGGTCTTCCGGCTTTCGAATCAAAGAGATGGCATCCACCTCGCATGTGGTGACACACAGTCCGCAGCCGATGCATTGTGCGGGTATCACTCGGTAGAGGCCATCGGACTCTTCAATGGCATTCACCTGGCAGCGCTCATCCGCGCATATGCCGCAGGCCACGCATTCATCGGGGTCGATCTCGGCATAATAGTGTGCGTTGATGACTTTTGACGCGTCAATCCCCAGTTCGTTGATCCCTCTCAATACGCCGCAACAGCAGCTGCAGCAGTTGCATATGAAAAAATGTCCGGTCTGCATGTTCCAGGTCAAGTGCACGAGGCCTTCTTCCTCGGCCTTGTTTAAAAGCTCATAGGCCTCCTCTTTTGTCATGGTCTTGCCGTAAGGGTGATTGTCGAAGACGCCGGGCACCGGTGCAAAGGCCGTACAAACCTGCATGGGGCGGTCGCATGGAGTACCCACCAGGTTTTTTTCCTTTTTACAAATGCAGTCAAAGTACATCATGGATAGGCTGTTTTCGATGATGGTGGACACTTTCTCGTAGGGCAGGGCTTCCTGAACGCCTTTGATTTCGGATTCAATGGGGATGACCTGCATGAGTTGGGGCTTGGTTGCGAAAAACTGCTTGCCGAACACCTCTCCATACTCTTCGCACATCTCAGCCATTTCCCTGTCCATGTGGGGAAGCTGAAATTCATAAATGCCGAATGCCCACGGGATCATTTTATACAGTTTGGTTCCCCCGAGGTTGATCCCAAAAACCTGGCCCTTTTTCATCATGGCGGTGAGTTTTTCATCCATTTCCTCCACCGGTCGACCGGTTCGCTGGGCTACCTGCTCTGCGGTCTCAAAGTTCAGTTTAAGTTCACAGAACAGCTCCGCTTCATCCGGCGAGAAAATTTTTTTTAGAAGCTTAATTTCGATCCCGCTGTCCGTTGCCGGAAAACCGTTTGGAAGGGTATCAAGAACATTGGCGAGTTTTTTATAGGCATCATCACTCATAAAACGGCTCCTTTACTTTTGGCTCATTACAGACAGTGTAGCGGATATTTGCCCTTTCTCACCTCCAACGGTTATTATTCCGCCATGTTCTCCTTTTTTCAGCATCAGATTGTAGACGTCGGGGCTTTTATTTTCCATTTGAACCGTCCACCCGTTGGCCGTGGCTTTCTTCTTATAGTAGTCATAGACCGTGTCCATGGACTCGGAACCGCAGTTGAGAATGACCTGTGCCATAATGGGAGAGTGCATTGTATTCATGACGGCGGAGCCGGGATACTGGGTAAATTCGGTTTTTATTTTATCCGGCATGTCCGGTCCGGCAAATGAAATGGAAGATACGAACAGAAAAACAGTTAGAAGTAAACCGATGCCCGTTGTTCTCTTTGACATAAAGCGCCTCCTGAGTGTTGGGTTGGCAGTTGAAAGACGGCGGTTTTTTGTTGCAACGTATATCGAAAAAGGACGATGTGTCAAGCGTCCCATGCTGAAACATCGGGCAAAAGAAGGTTCTTTTGATAATGATAAATAACTGGTGTCCGTCCATAAATCGTAGATTTTCGGACTGAGCTATTCAGGTATTGGCTTTCAGCTATTAGTATAACAGATCGTCAATTGCTTTTGGCTACAACCTAATCGCTAAATGCTAACAGCTTCCTTGGTTTACATTTCCAACTAATACTTTGT